>ERZ808035.737-NODE-737-length-24346-cov-5.164284_pt1 | contig 24346 bp, 24 predicted proteins | sample MGYA00380189_ERZ808035 | MGnify/ENA primary metagenome ERZ808035 (study PRJEB31490, sample SAMN06133407) | mouse gut metagenome | isolation source: M5_1 | host: mice | place: China: Chengdu | collected 2015-05 ...
TGTTTTTCATAAAATCACTGTATTTTCTATGAAAGCTTAGAAACTTCGGAATAACTATTTTTTCGGTATAAGACGCATTATGCCGAATTCGGCATAATATGTCCACATCCACCAGAAGGACGCGCCTGCCCTCACGGGCAAGGCCGATCCCGATGCTTATGGAACTGACTGTTTTTGCACAGCCCCCTTTTTGGTTACATAAACAGTAGATTGTTGCACCCATACTCACACCGCCTCTCTCACCCGGACAGTCAGGCCGTCCAGCCGTATATTTTTATGGCCTACCAGATAGTAGTCCTTTCCGTCATGCTCCACGCTTGTCCATACCCAATAAGGCACTTCCTGATAATCGTCTTTTATCAGCGCCTCAATGCCGCTCCCACTGGTGTAATAATGACCGCCTTTTGTCTCATACCTTCCGCTCCGGTTCTTATGCAGGCGGCTTGTTTCTTTTACCGGGCGGGAAAGATATGCAATCCTGCCCGTCACGTCCGAAAGTTTCTCCATGATCTCCCTAAGTTCGGTCTGAAGAAAAAGCTGCTGCCCGTCCTCATAGTCAATATGCAGCCCGCTCAGATCATCGTAATCGTCATATGTAGACAGCCTCAGCAGGCTCCTGATGCTCCCATTCAGCTTTTGGGTTTCCTTTAATACCATGTTTAAATCTGCCATATTTATACCGCCTTTCCATCGCATATCCCGGCTTCTTCTTTCACAGCCGTAATCCCTTTCGGGTCAGACCATACCCGGCCTGTCCTCTCTACCACAAGTTTTCCATCCTGCAAGGTTACGGATACCCTGTCACCAACGGCAAACCCCATCTCACGCAGCCACTTTCCCTGCATCATAATCATTGGAACCGTGAGGTCTTTAGCGTTCCCCCTTGCTCTGTAAACCGTCATTTCTCTTGATTTCATTCGTACCTCCTGTTAATATGATTCAATAAAAATAGGACTAAATCAGCCGCTCAGACACGATACTTGTCCGCATGAAAAGCTAATTTAGTCCTACCTAAACTTAAAAATATTCAGTTATCACCCCTTTTTGGCACACGTTTTACAACACCAAACGGCTTGATGGTATATTAGTGTCAAGTTGCTTGATTTTCGGTTTTCTGGTTAAAAACAGGCCCGTCCTTATCCAATTTTGCTGTTTTCGCAGCAGTTTTTTCATAGGACTAAATCAGCGGAAGCCCTTGATTTTACTGGCTCCTTGCTAACTTGACACTATATTACCATACGCCCCCACCCTGGCATTCGGATACACATCCTCCCCCCGAAGCGGTCTGGCTCCTCTCCTCAAATAAGCTTTTACCTTTTCCCCATACAAATATGGATCGTTTCCCTTCACGATCCCCCATTCCATCATCAATGCGGATGCCCCCGTCACAAAAGGCGCTGCGAAAGAAGTTCCCGTTACTTCCTGTGTTCCCCCATATCCATCGCTGATTACAATACCAACCCCGGGCGCTACCAAATCCGGTTTTACGCTTTCGTTGGCGACCAGCCCTTCCATCCTGCTTTCCAGCAAATAACCCCGCCCTGAAAAATCCGCATAGGAATCGTAAACCGCATGATAAGCTCCTACCGTGATCACCCTTCTTGATGTAGATGGAATCGTAAACGTCACTTCGGGAGTAGGCGAAAAAAAACGTGTTCCGCTATTTAGTACCACGCTGCTTGGAAGATAAAAATAATAATTCCCGGTCACCACTTTCAAAGGCTCCAACAGAAATGCCCAAACTCCCGAATCTATATAATTTTGTTTTGGGATAAAATCGAAATATATTTCCTGATTGACAGAATATGGCGCTGGCTCGCCAATATAGATAAGAAGCTCTGTCTGCTCCATTGCCAGCCGTATCGTTCCTCTCCTTTGTGTTTCCACGATCTGCCGTTCTCCTCCCGGCGATATGAGAGTAATGCGGAAAATATCCGCGTATTCTTTCCAGAGCTGTACATTAACCGAACGCTCATAAGGCGCTACCGCCAGTTCTACCCTTACGGCATCTCTTGCTGCCCCCGCCGTATGGCCTCCGGCGGCTCCTTCATTGCCGCTCCCCACACTGATCACATTTTGCCCGATCTCCGAAACATTGTCTATAAACCGTTCCAGCAAAGATGTACCGTCATGAGAACCATAAGTATTTCCAAAACTCAAATTGATTGCAACCGGCTTCGCCAACTCCACCGACTTTTTTATCACATAATCCAAAGCCCGCATCAATTCCGTTGTCCTTGGAAAAGACTCCTGCCCCGGATTTCCCAATTTTACAACAATCAGATCGGCCTGCGGGGCCACTCCCGCGTATTTCCCGCCGGACGACATTCCGTTTCCTGCCGCAATCTCGGCTACCGCAGTTCCATGACCTGTCACATCCCGGCTGGGAATCTGCCGGAAACGTTCTTCCCCTTCCGCTTTCAGCGCTTCGTCGATCTGCTCCTGATGAAATTCCACGCCGATCCGATAGCCTTCCGGCGGCCGCATTCCGCTCCCCTCTTCGGGAGACAGGCTTTGGTCCCACAAATATTTGATCCGGGTGCTTCCATCTTTATTTCTGAAATCCATTCGGGAATAGTCTATGCCGGAGTCCAGAATTGCCACCAGTGTTCCAGAACCGCTCAAATATGGTTCTCTTACTGTTACCGGAAGAATACAGGAAGCTTCCTTTCCCCGCTGCACGGAAAAATAAAGCCTTTTGGGCATCTCCACATATTCCACTTCTTCCAGTTCTATAAAAGACTCTATCAGATTCTGAGGTATCGTAACGATCGCATATCCCGCAATCAATTCTTCAATACCGATCACGGAGCCGTCCAGCCTCCTCAGATTTCCGTTATATTTTACGATCAGCTCCCATCGTTCCTCCTCCGCATCGTAACCCGTATCCAGATCCAGAGACTTTCCCCTTTCCTCCGCCGAAGAATCCAGGGCCAGATTCAGCAAATTTTCCAATTTCTGTGAATTCATAAGATAACCTTTTATACATATATTTTATTTATTATATGCATATTACTCTTTATAAAAACACTCCATCGCCCGAATCATATACTCCACGTCCTTTGCTCCCGCCGTCTCATAAGCCGAATGCATTGCCAGTTGGGGCAGACCGATATCCACAGTAGAAACTGGAACTTGTGCCGCAGACAAATTGCCCAGCGTGGAACCTCCGGCAATATCCGATCGATTCGCATACGTCTGCCATGGAACACCCGCCCTTTCACAGATTTTTTTCATGACTGCCGCAGATACTGCGTCTGTGGTATACTTCTGGCTTCCGTGGTATTTAATGACGATTCCGCTATTTAAATATGGCCGGTTGGTCGGATCTGCTTTTTCCGGGTGATTGGGATGCACCGCATGGGCGTTATCCGCCGAAATCATAAAGCTTTCCGCCAGCAGCCTGTGATAGCCGTCTTCCGCCATCCCCACGGCGCCGCAGATTCTTTTCAGCGTATCCTGCAAAAAAGTAGACGCTGCTCCTTGTCTCGTCGTGCTTCCCACCTCTTCATTATCGAATACAATCATCAGGTTGATATATCTGTCCGGCATGGCGCGGAGCATCGCCTGTAAAGATGCATAAACGCACTCCAGATCATCCAGCCTGGGAGCGCATATAAATTCCCCGTTCGCTCCGAATATCCTTCCTTTTTCCCTATTATATAAGAACAAATCCCCGCCCAGGATATCTTCGCTTTTTACTCCCGCCGCCCCGGCAATCAACTCCCGGAACGAGCCTTCGTTCTCCGCTCCTCCATATAGTGGAAGCATATCCGTCTGTGCGTTATACTCCACTCCTTTATTCATATCCCGGCTCATATGGATCGCCACATTGGGAATTACAAACAAATCTTTGTCCACAGCAAGATTCTTTATAACAATGTCCTCTCCATCCGCAACCACCACCCGTCCGGCAAGGGACAGGGGACGATCCAACCATGTAGAAAGTATCATTCCCCCGTATTTCTCTACATTGAGCTTCACATACTGTTCTTCTACTTTGATTTCCGGCTCTTCCTTTATTTTAAAGCAGGGAGAATCGCTGTGGGAGGCAATCATATGGAATCCTATCGGTTCCGTTTGCGGAATGCTGGCATCTGTGTCCCCCTTTCCTTCGGGAATAGAAAAAGCAATCAAAGACGAACCATTTCTTGTAAGATAATATTTTCCCCCGGAAGAAAGCTCCCATTTCCGGTTTTCCATCAATGGGACATATCCCGCCGTTTCCAGCTCTTTTTGCACATTTTCCACCACCTGATAGCAGCTCGGGCTCTTTTCAATAAACTCCAGCATTCGTTTTACCTGTTCCATCCATTATCCCTCCGTTACCAATCCCTTTTCCATTAAAAATACAGGGTCATAAGACAGTTTTGCCTTTCTGAGTCCTTCTTCGCCCGTATCCTCTTCCCTGTTGATATATTTATACCCGGAAGCCTCATGTTCCGCAAACTGCTGGTTGATCATCGGATAAGCGCCCTGTACGTCGGCAAATGCTTTTTCAATATGCACGACAAACATATCCTCCCCGCATGGCTCCCCAAGGGAAAAAGCGACCACTCTGCCGCCCGCCCGGATCAATCCGCCCCTCAGCCCGAGCCTTTCCCTGCATTGCAAGGCGTTGATCGTTACGCAGAACTCATTATGTTTTTCCCCTTTTTCCATACAACCGTTTTGCTGGCGCCAAATCTCCGCCATGGCAATACATTCCTCCACATTTTCATCCGAAATTTCTTCATAAGACCAGTCCGGATAGTTCTCTTTAAAGCGATTAATATGATTCCTCTTCCCATGCAGTTTTTTCCCAGCTAAAGAGATCAGCCGTTCCGTTTCATAAACATAATCTGCGGAATCCCTGTCATAGACTACCTGAAATCTGCCCGGGTAAAGCTTTTCCAGCTTTTCAAACTGCGCCGGCGACACAAGATGCATCTGAAAAGGCATTCCCTTTTCGTTGAAAAATTCCGTGAGAATATCTACGGTCTTCTTCAAATCTCCCTTTCCCAAAGGACAGCTGACAGACAGTCCGTCCTCTTCCGAAAGAAAAACAAGCATGTCTTCCACCACCGCGTAATGTATATCGTAAAAAGGAGCCCACAGAAAATTATTCGCATACGTAAATTCACAGTTTCTTACCGGTTCCATATCATAATAATGTTGTATAATCCCCTCATCTTCTATCCCTAGTTCCTTCCATTCAATTTCCATTGTATATCCTCTTTTCCTTTTTCTGTAACAGACCCTTGCCAATTCTGTTTTTATGTATTATGTCCATCTTTTTCTTTCCTTTGCAGTCTGAAAAAGTAAGTTTTATCCTCTCTTTATGCAATCTAGAAACCTGTCACCATATTTTTCATATTTAAACTCGCCGACTCCTGTTACCGTCAGCATTTCTTCTTTTGTTTCCGGTTTCACGATACACATATGTACCAGCGTTCTATCCGAAAAGACAATATAGGGCGGTACTTTTTCCTCCTTTGCGATTTCCGTACGGAGCATCCGCAGTTTTTCAAACAATTCTTCCTCCTGCCTGGTGAATTCATGCTCCTGGAAAGCCGCCCCTTTTCGCTTCTTCATCGTTTTCGTTTTAGCGGGATGCTCCTGCTCCTTCGCCATTTTCATCTCGATCCTTTCCTCTCCGGAAAGCACCGACGCTGCCTTCCCCGTCAGTTTTACGATGGCATATTCATCATTGGTCACATTCAAGTAACCATATAACTGCAAATGATTGATGATTTTCCGCAGTTTATATACCGGCGTCTTCGCCAATTCTCCGTAGTGGGGGTTCTGATCCATTCTGTAATTGCGGATCTTTGCCGTATTCGCCCCATGCACCGTATCCACGATTACATTGGTTCCATACCTCTGCCCGCTGCTTTGCACACATCCCAGAAGGCTTTTCACGGACTCTGTCACATCCACTGCTTCAAACTGGCTCAGACAGTTCACACAGTTCCCGCAATAACCGCTTCCGTACTCTCCAAAATACCGCAGCATATAGTCCCGCAGACATTCATTGGTAAAGCAGTAAAAAGTCATCTTTCTGAGCCTGTCCCTGTCTCTCTCTTCCACGATTCTTTTCGTTATTTCATCCAGTTCCTGATTTTCTTTATTATTGTCGATAAAAAACTGGTTGGTGATCACGTCCTGGCCGGCATAAAAAAGAATGCATTCCGCCGCTTCTCCATCCCTTCCGGCCCGCCCGGCCTCCTGATAGTAACTTTCCATATTTTTCGGCATATTATAATGCACGACAAAACGAACATCAGATTTATCGATTCCCATGCCGAAAGCATTGGTGGCTACCATAATTTCCACCCGACTGTATATAAAATCTTCCTGACTGATTTTCCGTTCCCCATCGCTCATTCCCGCATGATATCTGGCGGCAGAAAATCCGTCGTTTCTTAGACGCTCATAGATTTCATCCACATATTTCCTGGTAAGACAATATACGATTCCGCTCTGCCCGGGATGCAGTTCCAGAAAATTCTTCATAGACGCATATTTATCTTTCGGCGACTGCACGGCAAAATAAAGGTTGGGACGGTCGAACCCCGTCGTTACCACTTTCGGATCCTGTAGCAGCAGAAGATCGATGATATCATCCCGAACCTCCTTTGTAGCCGTTGCCGTAAACGCGCTGATCACCGGCCGCTTTGGCAGTCTTCCAATAAAATTCACAATTTTTAAGTAACTGGGACGAAAATCCTGTCCCCATTGGGAAACGCAGTGCGCTTCATCGACTACTAACATGGATATGTCCGTCTGCAATGCAAACTCCAAAAACAGATCGGTATCCAGTCTTTCCGGAGCTACATAAATGATCTTATATCTGCCCTGCTTCGCGAACTCCAATGCTTTCCGGTACTGCCCGGCAGTCAGGGAACTGTTGAAATATGCCGCATGTACCCCTGCCTGGTTTAAGCCTTCCACCTGGTCTTTCATCAAAGAGATCAGGGGGGAGATTACAAGAGTAATTCCTTCCATCATCAGGCCAGGAACCTGAAAACATATGGACTTTCCCGCTCCCGTAGGCATGATCCCGAACGTATCCTTTCCATTTAGTATGTTTTCAATCAGCTCCTCCTGCCCTTCGCGGAAGGAATCGTATCCAAAATATTGTTTCAGGACTTTTTTCGCCTGATTCCTGTTATTACTGTCCATCAAACCCTCTTCTCGCACCATTGATTCAATGCACACTTCTCGCAATGTGCCTTCCTCGCCGTACATACGCTTCTGCCATGATAAATCAACTGGAAATTGATCCGGTTCCAATGCTCCCGAGGCAGCGCCTTCATCAGTTCTTTTTCCACCTGTACCGGATTTTTCCCTTCCGCCCATCCGATCCTTTTGGAAATACGGAATACATGGGTATCCACCGTCACGCCCGGAACCCCATAAGCATCGGCAAGAAACAATGTCGCCGTCTTCCTCCCCACACCGGGCAGTTCCACCAGTTCATCCATGCTTTTCGGCACTTTTTTATCATGTTCTTTCCATAACTTTTCACAACATTTTTTTATGTTTTTTGCTTTGACTTTGTATAGGCCGATGCTTTTTATGGCATTCTCCACCTCTTCCACCGATGCCAGCATCACGGCTTCCAAATCGGGAAACTTTTTCCACAGTCCCGGAAGAACCTCATCCACTTGTTTGTCCGTACTCTGTGCGCTCAGCATAATGGCTGTCAGGAGCTGCCAGTCTTCCTGATGGAGAAAGCCCTCCTTTGTCGTTCCATATTCCTGATCCAGCTTGTCCAAAATCATTTTTGTTTTCTCTTTTGTCATGTTCCGGTTCCCGCCTTACAATATCGTTTCCATTCCGACTTTCTGCGGCTTTAATCCGCATTTTTCATAAAATTTCATTGCCGCTTCATTGCAGCTCCATACGTTCAGCGTCACATTATAGCAGTCTTGCTCCTTTGCAAATTCCAGAATCTTTTCGTACAATTCCTTCCCAATGTGACGCCCCCTGCATTCTTCATCCACGCACAGATCGTCAATATATAAGGTTTTGATATCTGTCATAATGTTATCGTTGATATATTGCTGGAAAATGCAGAACGCATAGCCGAGTACTTTGCCCGTCTCATCCACAGCAACAAAAACCGGCCGTTTTTCATCGTTTAGTATCTCTCTGAGCTGTTCGTCCGTGTATTTCCTGTTATGATCCCCCTGAAACAAATCAGGACGCCCCTTGTGGTGTACCAGGCATACCTGTACCAGAAGTTCATGTATTCTGTCAATATCCATTTCCTTTGCTTGTCTGATTTTCATTTTCCCTCGTTTCCGCGCCTTTTTTTGCGCATATACCCTCTTCTCTTCCATATACTTCCTGCTACAGTATAAATTATTTTACCGGTGGATGCAAGTACACTTCGCGGACTGCTGTGGAAATCCGTTTTTACAGCAGTTCGCAGCTTTGCCCAATAAAGAATCAGGGCTGTCTGTAATATACCGTAGACATCCCTGATCCAACAGAAAATATATATAAGAAGTTTTGAAGCATCCACACTATTAATAAAACTCATCCATCGGCTTTCCAAAAAACATATACAGCCCCAATGGTATTGTCAGCAAAGCTATCGTTGCGTCTCCTTCCATCATCTTCACTACAGGTATTGTAGCAGCCATAAGCCCAATGCCTCCCAAGCGCCTTTTGATCAAATCCTGACGGCAAGATCTCCATTTCCTTTTCCACCTTTCCATATACAGCATCCACTCCTTTATCGCTTTTTGCAAAAGTATTTTATTGACTTTTGCCAGTATAACAAAAAAGAAGCTCTTTTTTCACATTATGGTATATATCGTCTTTTTTCGGGTACCTTTTGCCCTAAAAACTACGTTTTCGTGGAGAGTATCCCGCTTCCGGATTTCGCTATCCTTTTCATTTTCCGGCAGCTTCTTAAAACACAATTTCTTTTGCATATAACGCCTTCTCCTCTAAAATCTTTTTAAAGTCCGCATCGTTGCGATGCCCTTTGATATCATCCATATATTCCGTATAATCACAGACATATACATATATCTTTGATACATTTCTGCCATAAATGGCATAGGTATTCGCATAGGCACTGCTTCCATAAGGAAGCGGTTTCCCATCCCCATCCAGAACGACCGTAAACACACTGTTTTGCATCCGCTCTTCCTCACATTTTTCCTCCACTGTAATTTCAAATTTCGTTTTTACCACCCGATACAACCCGGCGCCCGTATCATTCGTTTCGTCCACTATCACAGCCTGTTCGCTTTCCTTATCCGCTTCTATATGAAAATCAAATGAAAAGGGCCCGTCATACCACCAATTCTCATACTGATTAGGATATTGGTATCTGTCTTCCGGCGTGATTTCCTCCATAAATGCCTGCCATTCTTCATCGGTCATCGCATCCAGTTCTTTCTCTGTTTTTCCTTGCAAATCCAATTTTTCCGGTTCCGCTTTGTCGCCAACAATCTGTTCGATCGAAAAGCTCATGTCAAAGGCATCTAATTTCCCATACTCTTCCCTAAGTGTATTATCATTTCCGACAATATCCAAAATATCGATACGGTAGATTCCCACATAAGTATGGCTGTCCAAAAATTTCCCTTCCAGCGTGCCTGTTGCCGACCCGCTTCCGTTCGGGCAGAAAGAATACTCTGTCGTTCCTTTCAAATGAATCAGCGGCTTATCTTCCATATCTGTCATCGTGTCAGGAAAGCCTTCCTCGCTGCTAATCATAAGAGACAGATAAATTGCTTCCACAGAGCAATATGCCTCGGAAATCGATACCGTAACTCCGCCTTCCGTTTTCGTATAAACAGACATGTCTTCCGGGGTATCCTCCGGTTCTTCCAATTTAACCGCAACGGCATCCAAGTCCCCCTGATAAGAATAGTCCTCCTGGAATAGCCGGAAAATATTTCGGATCACCGGCAGCCTGGAGGCCAGCGTCGGCTGGGATGCAAAAAATCCCACACATATCATGAATGCGGCAGCGGCGGTCAGAACCCTCCTTATCATCCGCTTCCGTTTATTACGCATATATATTCTTTCCCCTTCCTCGATTCCTTCACGTATGCGCTGCGACAAATTTTCAGGGATAACGATTTCATCAAACTTTTTATTTTTCATCTTGTCCATCCTGGCTCCTTTCTTCAAGCTGGTTTCTGAGCGCCTCCTTAGCGCGGAACAAATATGCTTTCACGCTGCCCACAGGTATGTTCATGACCTGTGCAATGTCCTTAATTTTCATTCCCTGAAAATATTGCAGGATGACCACGGTTTTCCATGCGGGCGGAAGCAGATCAATCGCATCATAAAGATCTGTCTTTTCCTCAATGGAAACCGGCTGTTCCGGCGCGGCCTCATCGTATTCTCCGAAAAGAACACTATTTTTCTTTTTCTTATGCTCCTGATAAATACTGTTAATCAATATACGCGTAATCCAGGTCCTGAAATATGCCGGCACCCGAAGCTTATCCATAGAGATCATCGCACGCATAGCGCATTCCTGTACTGCATCCAAGGCATCCTGCTCGTTCTTCGTATACATATAAGCCAATTTATACAGATATTCCTGATGCATCATAATCAGTTCTCCAAAAGCCTCCCTGTTTCCTTTTACTGCCTTCTCCACTAATTTCAGGCTTGCATTCTTCCTCATTGTATTTTCCACCTTCATTTCTTCTCATCTCATACGCATACCTCTGCAGCGGCATGACATTCTGCTTGTATCATACAACAGTTATACTGATTAGATTATAAAACACGCCAAAAGGATACATAAAAAAATTTTTTCAGGATTTTCGTACATAAAAATACCCTGTATCAGTTTTTCAGACTAATATAGGGTATTATCATTATTTTTTTATTTCTATCTATTACTGCTTTTCTCTATTGTTCCCCTTGCTCTTTTATAAAATGCAAAAACCGTTCCACGCCTCCCCCGATCTGCTGCACATTTTCCGGTCTCTTGCCATTTACAGAAGATACATCAAAAAAATCTCCCTTCTTCGTCTTTTCCGTAATCATAAAGCTGTCGCTTCCATAAATCCCTTCTTCCAGCCCTACGAATTCATCGCCCCAGAAACAACACTCTTCCCCTTTGATCTGAAAGTGCTTTTCCAGCTCACCTAAAATAATATTCGTATTGTCGCTTTTATCGCTGATTCCTACCTCCAGATATTTCGCGTCGCAGGTAGCTTTCATTTCTATTCCATACCTCCGACCTACCTTGCAGGCAATCTCCAACAGTTCCCCAAGGCCTTCTTTTATGCCGTGGGCATCCAGAATCGCTTTGAGCGACTCAATCTCACTCTCCTGCATAAAAAGCTGTTCTCCCCGGTCCGATCCCGCCATGAGATCGATCTTACAATAGTTGGGACGGCAAAATACCACATCCGTTTCCAGCCCATAAGCCGCCAGCAGCTCCCGGTGAATCCCATAAGCAGCGTCATGGATTTGTAATATCCCTTCCCTGTCGGGAATCCGGTCGGCGAATACTACCGGCTTCCCGTCCTCAAACCGGTAATTATACGCCCCCCTTCCCAGTCCCAGATAAAGATGCTCCAATTCTTCTTTTGTAAAATACTCCTCCAGTTTTCCGCCCGCTATATTTTCATAAGTGGTGCCGCTCACAATCACAAGCTTCACTCCTTTGGCCAGCAAGCCCTTCATAGCGGCAGCCGCTTCCTCAGCGGGCGCTTTACGGGAAATTACCGCAGTTCCGTCCCAATCAAAAAAAATTCCTTTATATTTCTTCAACCCACTTTTCTCCTTTTCTATTCAGTTCCTTTTTTACGCCTCTTACCATAAAGCATATCGGAACATCGTTTTCCAGCTCCGCTTCGGTTCCGCCCCTGCAGACCGAAATCTTTAATCTACTTCCCTGATAGGAAATATGGAACGAATAGCCATCCCATGCCTCCGGCAGAAACGGTTCTATCAAAAGCATACCGTCATGTACTCTTATCCCGCCGAAACCAAAAACAATCGCTTGCCATGTTCCGGCCATATTAGCCGCATGAATGCCGGCGTAAAAATTATTGTGGTAGTCGTCCAGATCCATTCGCGCCGACTCCGCAAAATATCGGTACGCCTCTTCCCTGTATCCGATCCGGCAAGCCAGCATCCCAAAAATACACGTGGAAAGGGAAGAATGATGCAAGGTTACCTCCTGGTAAAAATCATAATTCCGCCGCAGTTCTTCCACGGAAAACAAATCGCAGTGCAGCAGCATACCTAAAATAGCATCCGCCTGTTTGGACATCCTCTGTCTGTATACAAAAAGAGGATGATAATTTTCATAGAGCAAATGCCTTTTTTCCTCCGGGATTTTGCTTTCATCCCAGGTCTTGCGCATCATAAACCCATCGTCCAGCGGATAGATCTGCCGTTCCTCGTCATAAGGAAAATACATATTCTCTACAATCTTTTCCCAATATTCCGTTTCTTCCCCGGTTATGCCCAAACGGCGGGAAATCTCCTCCAGTCCGGCCGGATTTCTCTTCCCGATTTCCTTGAGCGCCCAAATGGCATCTTTTATATTTTCCCTGGCCATCAAATTTGTATAAAAATTATTGTCCACAATGGCATTGTATTCGTCCGGCCCTGTTACCGCGCAAATGCAATAGCGTCCGCCCCTGGAAGGAACAAAGCAGCCCACGTCCGCCCATACCCTTGCCGTCTCCACCAGCACTTCCGCGGCCCGTTTCTCCAGATAACCATAGTCGCCCGATACATCCACATAAAGCTTAAACGCATAGGCAATATCCGCATTGATATGATATTGCGCCGTTCCCAGAGGGAAATAGGTGGAAGCCTCCTCTCCGTTCATCGTCCGCCATGGATACAAGGCTCCCTTTTCATGGCCCAGCACTCTTGCCCGCTTCCTCGCCTCTTCCAAAGTATTATAGCGGAAATCCAGCAGCGCTCTTGCGAGATCCGGCTGCGTATAAACAAACACAGGCAGTATATACATCTCCGTATCCCAGAAATAATGGCCCTCATAGCCCTCGCCGGACAATCCTTTCGCCCCCATTCCCGTCCGGCCGTCCCTACCCGATGCCTGCATCACATGAAATAAATTAAACCGGATCCCCTGCTGTAACCTTTCGTCTCCGAAAATTTTCACATCCGCATTTTCCCAGAACTTCTCCATATAAACTTTCTGTTTTTTCAAAAGTTCTTCAAAGCCCTCCGCTTCCGCCTTCCGCAGCGTCTCCTTCACGAACGGCTCCATACTTTCCCTGCTGCCTTCTTTCCAATCTAATATGCTGGTATAAACGATCCATTTAGAAAGAACCAGCCTTTCTCCCTTTTTCCCCTCCGCTTCGTATTCCAGCCATGCTTTCTTCCCTTCTTTTCCTGCCTTTATGCGGTATTCCCCCGCACTCAGAATATGGCTGCTGCCACAGGCCATGCCAAGCCCGCTGTTTTTTGCCGTGCCTTCATAATAAAGGCTCTCTCCCACCGCCTCGATCTTCTCCGGCAGCAAATGCTCCCCAAAGGGGCCGTAATCTACCAACGGATTCGTTTTTCTCGTATGGTTTTCCACCTCCCCGTCCAAAACGGATACCAGACGGATCTTTCCCGTAAAATTCAGCGGCGTCACTTCATATTTCATTGCCATCAAATTTTTATTTACAAAAGAGACCAGACGCTTTGTACGGATCTCTACCCGTTTTCCCGAAGGGCTTTCCCACTCCGCTTCCCTTTCCAGCACTCCTTCTTTCATATGAAGCGTCCTCCGGCTCTTTCGCAGGTTTCCCCTTCGCATATCAAACTCTTCTTCTCCAAGAAAAAGCTTTACCGTCTTTCCATTGGGCAGGTTCAAAAGAGTCTGGCTCTTCGTCGGAAAACCATAGTTCCATTCTCCGTAGCGAATCTCCTCGCTTTCATAAAACCCATTGATAAAATTCCCTTCCAGCCCTTCGTCCTCGGAAAATGGATAACCTTCTTCAAAAGTTCCCCTCGTTCCGATATAGCCGTTGGATAGCGCAAACGTCGTCTCATTCCGGTACACATGTTCCATCCGGAATTCCTCCTCCGTAATATCCCATGCTTCCACCGGATAGATCGCTTTATTTTCTTTCATCGCTTTCCCTCATTTCTTCTATTTCCCAAAAAATCTCTTCCTCTTTCACAAATGCATAAAGAAAGTCCACCGCATCCGGTTTTAACGCCGTAACATGTTTCGCAAGCGCCGCAGCCTTCTTATTCTCATCCAAAGGCTTCCCCCGCATGGAATCCGGCACCGGAAAAACGATACGGTTCTCCCACTTTAAGTTCCCCAATACCTTATCCGCTTTTCCGTCAGAACTTTTCTCTCCGCTCATTCCATCTGTCAAAACTTCCGGCGAATCAAAAACAGGCATTTCCGTTCCCCGCCTTGGCCAATTCTCATCTCCCGCCCGGGAATGAACGATACCGCAGTAAAGTTTCGGCCAGTATCCCTCTCCTTTGCATTCCTCCAATACATCCCGCACAAAAAGAAACAACCCGCTATGGTCACCATGCGTATCCTCCTCCGCAGTCGTAAAAATATGCCTCGGCCGGTATTTCATAATGACCTCTTTCAAGTCTCCCCGGAACCCATTGCGCGTATAGCGGCCATGTTCCCCATAATTTTCCTTATGGAATTCCTCTTTCTCCGGCAAACCATACGTCGAAACTCCGCAGTGGGAGGGATGAACCTTTTCTCCATCCGCCTCATGGTACAGCCCGAACAAAAAACTATCTTCTTCCGGCATCCCCGTATCCGCATATCCAAGAAACACCGCGCGATCCTCCGGTACCCCAAGCACCTTCAGCCCAGCCAAAGTCTCCCTCAGCCTGGCTCTGCCGTCCGCGCCGTCACTGCTCCCATAATCCCCGTTAGTCGCCATCACCACCGTCAATTCCACACCATGCCTCACCGCATTTTCCATAATCCCCGCACACATCAAAATCTCATCATCCTCATGCGGCACCAACACCATAATACTCCCAAACCCTTCCGTAATCTCCCGCACTTCCATCCCAGCACCCAAGCCTTTCCTTCCATCTACAATCTTGCTCTCTTCCCACTGCGAATCTCTTCCCACTGCGAAACGGCTCCGTCTACCAACACAACAACGGAGAATGACCGCAAAGCGGGCATTCTCCTGCGCGAAGAGCGGTTCGCAACGCAGATTTGCGTTGCGAACCCTAGAAGTTCTTGGCGAAGCACCCACTGGTGCGAGCCTTAGAACTTCTCTTCACGCTAACCTTTGACAGCCCCGGCAGCCACGCCCGCAATGATATATTTCTGCATAAACACATAAAAAATCATCAAAGGAGCCACGCCCAGCATCAGCATCGGGAACAATGCGGTCCAGTCCGTGGAAAACTGTCCGATATTCCGCGAAACTTCCTGCAAAATCACATCTTTCTCCCGGCTTTGCAAGAAAAGCAGCGGAGTCATGAACTCATTCCAGACATTCAGCGTCACAATAATCACTACCGTAGAAATTACCGGCTTTAATAAAGGCAGCACAATGGAAAAAAATTTCTTTCCTACCGAACATCCGTCGATTTCGGCTGCTTCCTCCAGTTCCCTTGGGATGGTGGATTCAATAAATTCTTTGAACAGGAACACGCCTTGCGGTGTATTGATCGCCACGTTGACGAGAATAACTGCAAACGCGCTGTTCATCAGATGAAAACTCTTCACGATCTTATAAAGGCTTACGATATTCATCTGGAAAGGAACGATCAGTCCCGCAAGGAAAAAAAGGAAAAAGCGCATTCCCCACTTTGTCTTAGTCCTTGCCAGGGCATATCCCGCCATGGAAGCAAAAATAACGATAAAAAAGACTGCCGTTGCCGTAATAAACAATGTATTTCCAAACGCCCTGGGAAACTGCATATTCTGCCACGCCGTCACATAATTCTCCACCAAAAACACTTTCGGCAGTGCAAGCGGACTCGCCGTTGCTTCTTTAGGGCTTTTCAATGTCGTTACAATTAAATAATAAATAGGGATAAACCAGATAACCGCCAGTAAAATCATCACGATTTCTGTCACTGCTAAACTTCTTTTTCTTTTTATCATGATATCGCCTCACTCCATTTCCCCATTAATTTTGTTACAAAAGCACTGATTATAAGCACAATGATAAAGAAACATACGCCGAACGCCGCGCCGGTGGAATAAAATCCGTCCGAAATGCCCTTTTTCATCATTACCGTCATTACCGTTTCCGTGGCATTGCCCGGCCCCCCGGAGGTCATGGAATAAATAATATCAAATACCTTCATTCCACCGATCAGCCCTGTCACCACAATAATTTTTACCGAAGGACACATCAGCGGAAGGGTAATATAGAAAAACCGCTGCAAGCCGCTCGTTCCGTCAATATCCGCCGCTTCGTACAAATCCTTGGAAATACTTTGCAGATTGGCGAGATAAATGACCATTGCCCACCCTGTCCACTGCCATACCTGCGTGAATATTACCGAAAACAACGCTCTGTTGGCCGTAAAAAAGTTAAAAGTCTCAAGTCCCATCCGATGGAATAAATTATTTACCAGCCCATAATCCGAAGAAGACATAATAAAATTCCACAAATACCCGATAATCAGGGAACTAAACACCGCCGGAAAAAAATAAACCGCCCGCAGAAGGTTCCTCGTTTTCAGCTTCTTGTCCAAAACCACTGCCAAAGGCAGCGCCAGTATGGTCTGGAAAGAAGTCAGCAATATCGCATAAATCACCGAATTTTTAATCGCCGTCGTCATCAGCGGCGTATGAAATACCTTCAAATAATTGCTGATCCCGACAAAATGCAGGTTCACCGGATTCATGTCCGTATAATCCGTAAAGCTGTAAAACACCGTATATAAAAACGGTACGATGCTAAACAACAGATAAATCAAAAATGCCGGCAGAATAAATAAAATAAAATAATACCCAAGCGTTCCCGCTTCCCTCTTTTTGACGCCCGTTTTCCTCATTTCCCGCTCCTTTCCTTAAACATGCATGTCTGCTTCTCACAGACATGTATAAAAAAAGCGCCCCAAACTTCTTTTTTCATTTGGGGCGCTTCCGCTTCCGGCAATTTTTCCGCCGGGATACCGCTCTATATACAGCCTTATTTAGACAACAGTTCTGCTACTGACGCATCCACATTCTGAAGCGTAGTTGACAAGTCCTGCGCCCCAAGAAGGTAACTCTGCATCTGGGTGCCGTAGTCTTCATGTGCCGGCGCTGCCGCTCCCCATTCGTTCCAAGGACAATATACATTCCCTGCCGCCAGCGCGTCGGATACACTGTTATAAGCTGCCGGAAGATCAAAGGATGCTCCTTCCAAATAAGAAGATCCGCCCTGGTTGTTCTCCCACATAGCTGCCTGTCCTTCTACGGTGGAAATAGCTGCAACCACCTTCATCGCTGCTTCTTTGTTCGCCGATTTTTCATTTACCGCAAATCCACATCCGGGTCCGCCGATCAGCCAGCCAGCGCTTTCGCTCTGTCCGTAGAAAGGCATCATATCGATCTGCAAATCAGGATTCTTCGCCATAATCGCATCCAGATCCCAAGGGCCGGAGCAGAACATTGCCGCGTCTCCCATGGCAAACTGTTCCAATGCCTGATCGTGGTCGATACCCGTCATATCCGTTGTATAAATACCTTCCGTTATCATCTCGGCCCATTTTTCCAGATAAGGATTCCATGTGCCGTCCAACGTCACTTTGCCTTCTCTGTAATCGCTGCCGAAGTTTTTACCCGCATCGGTGGAAAGATATTCCGCCGCTACAAAGGCCATGGAATTTTTCAGCATCGGTTCCCATGACTTCAAACCTGCCGCCAACGGAGTAATTCCTAACTCCTGGAACTGTTTGCATACCGCAATATACTCGTCGAAAGTCTTGGGCAGCTCGATATTGTTATCCTCGAACAACTGCTTGTTATAAAAAATTCCTTCAAACCAGCTGATTCCAGGAAGTGCATACACGCTTCCGTCATAAGCATACACGCTCGTTCCCGCATCCGAATATTTTCCTGCCAGTTCATCCAGGGATGCCAAATATCCAAGCCTTGCATGCTTTAACGCCGATCCCGGAGATTCACAGATAATATCAGGCCCTTCCTCCGCCGACAGCTGGGTATCCACAATCGTATCATAGTTGGAATTGTCTATGAACAAATACTCAATCTCCACATCCGGTACCGCTTCCGCCAGATAATCCAGCATCGCCGACATCGTATCCTCACTATTCCAATAACTCATACGTACCACTGTTTTCCCGCCGGTGCTTTCTTCTGCCGGTTCCGCCGCTTCTTCACTGCTGTCCGCCGGAGCTGCCGTTTCCTCTTTCGCCGGTTCCGCCGGTTTGCTCCCGCATCCGGCCAGCATCGCCGTTGTCATAGCCGTACACAACAAAACGCTCAGTAACTTTCTTTTCATTCCTTACTATCCTCCCTTTCCTTTGATATACTCATTCTAAGGTTTTTGCTCCGGCATTGATATAATACATTTTTTAGAAATCTGTTCCTTTTTCGTGTAATACCGCTATCCCTTCTTTTCCCTGATCCGCACCGTAAAACAAGTATATCCTTCCTCCGTAATTTTCACCGAAAGCCCGCATCCTTCCCCATAATAAATGGCAATCCGCTGCTGGATATTAAAAATGCCATATCCTTTCCCCGGCTTCTCCAAAATATCTTCCAGCATTCCAACATCCATTACCGGGCCGTTATTGGAAATCGAAAAGACCAGGTACTCCCCTTCTTTACGGAACTCAACCAATACCAGCCCTGTCTCCTCTTCTTCTCCGATATAATCAATCCCATGTTCTATCGCATTCTCCACAATCGGCTGCAAAAGGAAATTCAACATCTCGCAGCCAAGACCGCTCTCATTGATCCGATACTCCACCGCAAATCCCTTCTCTTTTGTCATCTGTAAGATTTCCACGTATGCATGGACATTTTCCAATTCCCTTTCCACCGTTGTCACCGGCTGCCCATTATTCAGCGTCGTTCGGTAAAACTTTGCCAACAGCCCTGTTATATCGCTGATTTCCTCCTCCCCTTTCTTCAACGCCTTCCACTTAATGGAAGAAAGAGTATTATAAAGGAAATGGGGGTTTATCATAGCCTGCAATGCCTTCAGTTCCGTCGCCTTTTTTTCTATTTCAATTTTATACACCTGGTTAATCGTATCGTTTAACCGCTCCGTCATCCTTCCGAGGCTATTCGTTACAATACCGATTTCATCCGTATCCTCGGTATAACAAGGATGTTCCAGATTCCCCCCTGAAATCATTTCCGCTTGCTCCTTCAGGGCAAGCAGCCTCCTGCTCAGCGTCCGGGAAAAAACGCTGATAAACACCAAAACCACCAGCATACAGCCAAATACGACCACCAACGTAGACACGATAATGGAACGAATCTGGCCCGATATCATCCCTTCTTCCACATAATAATAAATGCGCCAGCCAGTGCTTTCCAACAGCCCTGTCTTCATAATACAGCCGGGTACCGTTTCTTCCTCCTTTTCCGAAAAAATCTCTCCCTGCGCCAATCGCTTTCCTTCCATCCGCTCCGCTGCTTCCAGAATCCGCCCATTTACATCCCCATCCGGCGATTTTTTCCAGTAAATGACCGCTCCTTCCCCATCCGTAATCAAAATCCCGTTTTCTAAATAATCCATGCTCCGCACCGGTTCTAACATCCGGTTTAAAAAAAATTCCGTCCGCATCACGCCGATCGGCCGGCTGGTAGTCGCCGTATCCAACACCGTTCTTGTGGCGTATAAATTCTCCCCCTCCACCGTCCATTTCGTCCGAAAATTCTCCTGATGCTCCTGATACCACTCCTCTTCTTCATAAAGCCCGGAAGGCTCCAAAAAAGACCCGACTTTGTCCTTCACATAGGGCGTCACGATCCGTATATTTTTTATATTGGAATCACTGCTGATAAAGTACCAGAAAATAGGTTCCACCGTTTTATTCAACACCTGGGCGATCTCTACATTATCAAAAGGATTTTTTTCCAAAGTTTCCCGGAAAGAAAGATGATAGGCGAGAAACTTCGTAAAATCCGTTTCCCGCCCAAATCTCGCTTCCATTTCCATTACCAGTCTCCCCAAGTTATTATCCACTGTCTTTTTCGTCTGCTCCAGCAGATTCCGGTTGGACACATGAAAAGAATACACCCCTAAAATAACGATGGGGATAGAAACCAATATCGCAAAACTGATAATCAGCTTTCTTCTTATGGAAGCCTTCCCCATAAACCAATGCCAGCACCCATATATCATTTTTCCCATACCAATCCTCCATTCTTTTCCTTCGCCCTCTATATTTCACGTCACGCCTTCCCGGTATTGCTTCGGCGTTACCCCAAAATGATTTTTAAACAACCGGTTAAAATAAGACTGGTTCGGATAACCGCATGCCTTCCCCACGTCCACGATTTTCATCTTCCCCTGTTCCAAAAGCGCCTTCGCCTGCTGCATCCTATAGTCGGTCAAATATTTGATCAGGCTCATCCCCGTCTCCTGCTTAAAAATATAGCTCACATAAGCCGGAGTGAGGCATACTTTCCCAGCGATCCCTTCTAAGCTCAAATCTTCCATATACTCATTTTTTACCATACGGATAATTTCCGCCACCGTCTGGCTCACATCCGCATCCTTATCCCTTTGCATGGAACCGGCCTTTTCCATCACACGGTAAAAAGCCTCCTCCACTTCATCCAAGCCGCTGCATCCCATAATCTCTTCCGTCGTCTCGAACAGAATGCCTTTGTGATAAATCCCGTATTCCTCATACAATGCCTTTACAATATCCAAAAAAGTATATTTCGCATACATGGCGCTGGAAGATTTCTCATCTTTCAGACAACTCAAATAAGCAGCCATCTGTTCTTTTACCGCCGCCAAATCCCTGTTCTTTATACTTTTCAAAACCTCCTGTTTCATCTGTTCCGTCTGCGTCAGCCGTTCTTCCTTCCCCCTATGTACTTTGCCGGCATAAATCACTCCTGAAAAGCAGCTGAATGTATCCTCCCGAAGCCGCTCGATTTCCTGCATATTTTTCCCGAAATCCTTCCATCCCAAGCAGCGTCTGCCCACGATCACCGATACTTTCCCATTGCCCAGCCTTGTTATCACCCGGTATATTTTTTCCGCCGTCCGTTCGACCGCTTCTTGATCCATGCGGCTGTCATAAAAAAGAATATCCGCCAAATTAGGATATTGATTGATATATTCATATCCCATCGGAACCTCTTTTTCCAAAGCCTTTAAAAATTCCTCATAGCAATGTTCAAAAAAGTTCCCTTCCGTTTCAATGCTAATCACAGCCATATATTTATTCTGCAAATGTATGCCGTACGCTTCCAGGCTCTTTCCAAGTTCTTCACAGGATGCTTTCGGGCTCATCAGCTTAAAAAGAAGCAGACTTTTATCTGCTACAAGCATAGACTCCTTTTTCTCTTCCCAATGCTTTCTTTCCCTGCATATGGCAATTACCTTTTCCATGACGCTGCGGAACTCTTCCACTTCGATCGGTTTCAGCAGATAATTCACCGCATTGACCTGGCAAGCCTGTCTGGCGTACTCAAATTCCCCATAAGCGCTGAAAATAATAATGACAAGATTGCTGTTATACCCATTGGCCGCCCGTGCCAGTTCCAGCCCATCCATATAGGGCATCTTCACATCCGTAAGAAGAATATCGACCGGATGTTCCCTGATATACTCCAGCGCTTTTTTCCCATTGGATGCCTCCGCTACTTTTAACGGCAAAGCAAATTTATCAATCAGGAAGCGGATGCCTTCCCGTTCCGTCTTTTCATCATCCACTAAAAGAATCCTTAACATCTTATGTACCCTCACCAAATTATACTTTTCTTATTTTATTATAAATTCGCGGGCCTGGAATGAAAATAGAAGATTTTTGGGAAAAAATTGTACTTTTTTATGATTGGGAGCCTTGCACCTTTTTCTGCACAAAAAAAACAGCCTCTGTCCGTTTCATTATGACAAAGGCTGTTTGGCGGCCCTGGCACCGACCAGGCCGCGCTTTTTAGTTTTCTCCCATTTTTAACAATTTGGCGGCCCTGGCACCGACCAGGCCGCGCTTTTTAGTTTTCCCCCATCTTTAACAATTTGGCGGCCTGGTCGGCGGCGATGCAGGCGTCTAGTATTTCCTGAATATCTCCGTTCATGATCTTATCCAGCTTATATAATGTCAGATTGATCCTGTGATCCGTCACTCTCCCCTGGGGGAAGTTATAAGTCCGTATTTTTTCCGAACGGTCGCCGGTACCGATCTGGCTCCGCCTTAATTCGGCTTCCGCATCGTGGGCTTTCTGTTGTTCGATGTCGTATAGTTTTGCACGAAGCAACGCAAATGCTTTCGCTTTATTCTGGAGCTGGGACTTTTCTGTCTGGCTGTACACTACAATGCCCGTAGGATAATGAGTCAGGCGAACGGCGGAATCTGTCGTATTGACGCACTGTCCTCCGTTGCCGGAAGCCCTCATTACGTCTATTCTTATATCTTTTTCGTCAATTACTACATCCACATCCTCCACTTCCGGCATAACAGCCACCGTAATCGTGGAAGTATGAATGCGGCCGCCGGACTCCGTTTCCGGAACTCGCTGCACCCGGTGTACGCCGCTTTCGTATTTTAATTTGGAATAAGCTCCCTGCCCGGAAATCATAAAGTTCACTTCCTTCATGCCGCCGATTCCGATCTCATCCACGTTCATCGTTTCCACTTTCCAGCGCTGGCTTTCCGCATAATGCACATACAGCCGGTACATTTCGGCTGCAAATAATGCGGCCTCATCTCCGCCCGCCCCTGCCCTGATTTCCACGATTACATTTTTATCGTCATTCGGGTCTTTGGGAAGAAGAAGGACTTTCAATTCCTGCTCCAACTCTTCCACCCTTTTTTTGGAAGCGTTCAATTCTTCTTTCAGCATATCGCGCATATCTTCATCGTTTTCCTCTTCCAGCATCGAAAGACTGTCCTCGATATCCTGTCTGCATTTCTTATATTCTTTATAAGCCTCTACAATAGGGGTCAGATCGCTCTGTTCCTTCATCAGCGCCCGAAAGCGTTCCTGGTTATTCGTCACCGTCGGCTCCCCCAGTTCGCTTAATATTTCCTCAAAACGAATCAGTAAATCCTCTAATTTATCAAACATGCCTCTCCATTCCTTTCCATCCATGGACAACCCGGTCCAGTCCGGCAAAATCTTTTACAACAACAATATCCTGGTATCCGTTTCCTTCCATAATCCGCCTGACATCTTCCGCCTGTCCGCATCCGATTTCAAAAAACAGGTATCCCCCGTTTTTTAGAAATTTATTAGCTTCCGCAGCTATCTTGCGGTAAAAGAAAAGCCCGTCCTCTTTCCCGTCCAAAGCCTCTAAAGGTTCATAATCCCTCACTTCTTCCATCAAGCCGGAAATCACCTCCGTTGGTATATACGGGGGATTGGAAACAATCATATCATACTTGCCTTCCAACTTTTCAATTACTTCATTTTTTACATTTAAGATTTTGCACATTTGTATAGTGTAATCCTTCCTGAAACTCGCCGTAAAAATCAATTTCGTCGTATGCACGCTGAATTACCTGATATCTGACTGAGTTTTTTCCAAATTATTTTGAATAATAAAGCTTATTCCAATTAAAATAATTAGTCCAATTGCCAATCCGAAAATGCCCTTTTTATTGTACATACTATTTATATCTCCTTTAAATGAGCAGTAACTTTTAATAGTCTATAATCATTAGGATTAAAATCAACTACATAACAATATAGTATCTGTTTTAAGGTTTATTTTATCTTCTACATCTAATTTTACAAACCTATTAAAAGCCATAAAATCATCGACTTGTACAAGTCCTTCCTTTCCATATTTTGGATTCAAAATCCTAGGTGCAACTGCTATTCTATATCTGGATCTTCCATCTTCAGTTTCTATTTTCATAGGTTCCTTTTCTTTGCTTAACTCCATATAGTTCATCCCATGCCAGTGTCTGCAAAAATATAATATCTATAATGTTTTCATCTCCTGACACAACAGCAAATGACCACGCCTTTCCCATAGAAAAGCCATAGCCATCGTCCTGTACGATCGCATAATATTTGTTATTCTGTTTCCATATGGTTATCTCTTAATAGACCTGCCCTTTTATATCATCACCATCACACGCAACAGATTCCGTATATCAGTATTCACCGATCTATAGATCTAAACTCTCATAATTAGATCTTTTATAATGATATAAGAAACTACTTATTATTACTACAAATAGCCAAATTAAGCCAATATTGACATCTCATTATTTAATATATTCTCTGTATCATACA
>ERZ808035.741-NODE-741-length-24236-cov-4.274101_pt1 | contig 24236 bp, 20 predicted proteins | sample MGYA00380189_ERZ808035 | MGnify/ENA primary metagenome ERZ808035 (study PRJEB31490, sample SAMN06133407) | mouse gut metagenome | isolation source: M5_1 | host: mice | place: China: Chengdu | collected 2015-05 ...
CGGCCCCGACGTCGAGAACGGCTTCTACTACGACTTCCAGACGCCCGACCAGATCTCGTCCAACGACTTCGGGCGCATCGAGGAGCGCATGCGCGCCATCATCCGCGAGGACAAGCCCTTCGTGCGCGAGGTCGTCACCCGCGACCAGGCCCAGGAGATGTTCGCGGACCAGCCCCTCAAGCTCGAGCTCCTCGACGACATCGACGCCTCCGAGGACGTCACGGTCTACCGCCACGGCGACCACCTCGAGCTCTGCCGCGGCCCGCACGTGGCGAGCGCCGGCAAGATTCCGGCCGACTCCTTCGAGCTGCAGAAGGTGGCCGGCGCCTACTGGCGAGGCAACGCCGAGAACGAGATGCTGCAGCGCGTCTACGGCGTCGAGTTCGCCACCAAGAAGGAGCTCAAGGCCTACAACCACATGATGGAGGAGGCCAAGAAGCGCGACCACCGCGTCCTCGGCCCCAAGCTCGGCATCTTCGAGACGCTCGACGAGGTGGGCCCCGGCCTGCCGCTGTTCTTCCCCAAGGGCGCGCGCATCGTGCGCACGATGCAGGAGTGGCTGCGCAAGGAGCTGTACCGCCGCGGCTACGAGGAGGTCATCACCCCGCACGTCTACAAGTCCGATGTCTGGAAGACCTCCGGCCATTACGACTTCTACAAAGAGAACATGTACTTCTTCAACATCAACGAAGGTACCGACGAGGAGCCGCGCCTCTCGGAGTTCGGCGTGAAGCCCATGAACTGCCCGGGCCACGTGCTGCTCTACAAGAGCAACCTCCACAGCTACCGCGACCTCCCGCTGCGCTACTTCGAGTTCGGCACGGTGTACCGCCACGAGCTCTCCGGCGCCGTCAACGGCCTGTTCCGCGCCCGCGGCTTCACCCAGGACGACGCCCACGTGTTCTGCCGCGAGGACCAGGTGGTGGACGAGGTCGAGAGCATCATGGACCTCGTCGACCAGATCATGGGCACCTTCGACCTCACCTACGAGTGCGAGATCTCCACGCGCCCCGCCCATTCCATCGGCACCGACGAGATGTGGGAGAAGGCCGAGAGCTTCCTCAAGGAGGCCCTCGAGAAGCGCGGCGTGCCCTATGACATCAACGAGGGCGACGGCGCCTTCTACGGCCCCAAGATCGACGTCAAGGTGAAGGACTCCATCGGCCGCACGTGGCAGTGCTCCACCATCCAGGTGGACTTCAACCTGCCCGAGCGCTTCGACATCACCTACCGCACGGCCGACAACACGCAGGAGCGCCCCTGGATGCTCCATCGCGCCATCTTCGGCTCCATCGAGCGCTTCCTCGGCATCCTCATCGAGAACTACGCCGGCGCCCTGCCCCTGTGGCTGGCCCCGGTGCAGGCCGAGATCGTGCCCATCGCCGACCGCCACCTCGACTACGCCGAGGACGTGGCCAAGCGCCTGCGCTCCGTGGGCGGCCGCGTGGAGGTGGACACCCACTCCGAGCCCATGCGCGCCAAGATCGCCCGCGCCCAGGAGCAGAAGATCCCCTACATGCTCGTGGTGGGCGACAAGGAGGCCGAGGAGGGCACCGTCTCCGTGCGCGAGCGCTCCGAGGGCGACCAGGGCTCAATGCCCGTGGACGAGTTCGTGAAGGTCATTGCGGACGCCCAGGTCTAGCCGCCGCGGGGCCTTCCCCTCAGGGGCCCGGGCTTTTGCATCATCGGAAGCGATTCGAAAGGCCGCCTGTATCTGCAGATACAGGCGGCCTTTCTCAGACGCTTCCTTACGATGCAAAAGCCCGGGCCGGCTGTGGTCCCGCTGCTTTACCGCTTTTACAAGTTGAAGCTGTCTCCCGCCCTGCGTCCGCCCCGTCCCTGTCTCTCAAGAGATTGATGGAGATGACCCAGTGCGGGGTTGGGTGCTGCAAGCAACCTGATAAGATGTTCGCCAGATGTCGACGAGAGAGGGAACGTCTTGAAGGTCCTCTGCCTGGGTGAGCCGGTCCTGCGGCTCACCCCGCGCCTGCCGCTCATGCTCCACCAGACCGACGAGCTCTCCATGGCCTTCGTGGGCTCCGAGGTCACCGTGGCCAAGTCGCTCGCCCTGCAGGGCGACGACGTGGCGCTGGCGTCGGTGGTGTCGTCCAACACGCTGGGGGACCGCTCCCTCATGGAGCTCCGGCGCTTTGGCGTGGACGTTAGCCGCGTGCAGCGGGCCGACCGCCGTCTCGGCGTCTACTACGTGGAACGCGGCGGCACCGTGCGCCCCGACAAGGTGCTCTACGACCGCGACGGCACCGCCATGCGCGACGCCACGCGGGACGACTTCGACTGGGACAGCCTGCTCAACGGCGTGTGGTCGTTCTACTTCTCCGGCGTCGTCGCCTCCATCACCCCCGAGCTCGGCCGCGTGGTGGAGGAGGCCCTCATCGCCTCCAAGGGCCGCGGCATCCGCACGTTCTGCGACCTCAACTTCCGCCGCGGCATGATCCTGCCCGCCGCCGCCCGCGACCTCTGGGGGCGCCTGCTGCCCTACGTGGACGTGGTGTGCGGCTCCGACGAGGACTACGTGGGCATCTGGGAGCGTGAGGGCTTCGACGGCGACGAGGACGAGCGCGCCTCCGCCGCCGACCGCCTCCTGACCCGCAACGGCATCCAGTCGCTGGCGATGAACAGCCGGGCCGTGGACGCCGGAGGGCTCCTCTCGGTACAGGGGATGCTCCTCTCGGAGGAGGGCCTGTTCCGCTCGCAGTCCCGCGACGTGGCACCCATGGAGCAGTCCGGCTGCGGCGACGCCTTCTCGGCCTCCATCGTCCACGGCCTGCTGCACCGGTGGGACCCCCAGCACACGCTGGACTACGCCGTGGCCCACGCCGCCTACAAGGCCACCGTGGAGGGCGAGCTCTCCTGGGCCGACGAGGCCACCATCGAGCAGATCGTCTCTGGCGACGCCCGCGGCTCCATCATCCGCTAGCCGCCGCGTGACAGAGGGGACGGTGACATCTGTCACTTCGCCTATTGCGACTTTCATGCGAGGGGCGGTCAGGCCCCGGACCCGCACCGACAGGCTGGTCGGCGCGGGTCCGGGGCCTTTTGCTGGATAGGGGCCCGCACCAGGTGACCGCTCTGTGCGGGAGGGAGGGCCCGTTCCTGTCGAGAGGCGCACCAAGTGGCCACCTGGTGCATGTTGGGAGCCCTTTTCCGGTGGGGAGGTGCGCCAACGAGCTACTTGGCGCAGGTCGGGGGAGCTTCTCGGGCCGAAAAGTGCGCCAAGTAGCCACCTGGCGCAGTTTTGAGGTCCCGATCCTGCCGAGGGATGCGCCAACTGGCTAGTTGGCGTGGGTCGGGGGCGGAACCCGGCCCGGCGCCCGCCGCAGGTCGTTGGCCGCCTACCCGTCGAGGCGTCCCGCCAGGTCGCCGGCGCGCACGGCCCCGGCATCGCCTCCGCCGGCGCGCACGGCGTCGCGCCTGCCGGCGCCCTGCGGGTCGTCGCGCCCTGCCACGGCCGCACCCAGGGGCCGCCCCACGGCGACGCCCGCCACGCAGAGGGCGCACACGGTGCCCAGGGCCACGGAGAACGACGTCGCCTGGGCGAGGAGCCCCGCGCCGAAGCTGCCTGCCAGCGAGGCGAAGATGCTGTAGGTGTTCACGGCCGCCAGGTTCCGGGCCATGGCGGCGGCGCCCCACACCTTGGCGCACACGTACGTCATCATGATGACGGCCACGCCCCAGGAGAAACCGCAGGCAAAAAGGGCCGCGGCCTGCATCACAAGGCTGCCTGCGGCAAGGGAGCCGAGCAGCGCCAGGATCGAGGCCACCATGGCGGCCGAGGTGCCGCGGATGGTCGCGGGAGCGCCGAACCGGTCCGCCAGCCCGCCGCCCACGAGGCGCCCGAGGCCCGACCCCACGTTCACGAACCCGATGACGAACGCCGCCGTCACGGCGTCCGCCCCCAGGCTCGCCGGCAGCTCGCGCCCGAGGCCCGTCACGGCCATGCCGGCGCCGCACACCAGGAAGAGCCACAGGTAGAGGAGCCTGAACCGGCGGTCGGCCACGAGGGGGCCGCCGTCTCCCGCGCCCTCCTCGGCCGCGCACGCCCCCGCGCCTGCCGGCTCCACCACCACGGCGCCGGCCGCCCAGAGCATGCAGAGGAACGCCACGCCGAGCGCCCTCAGCACCACGCGCCACTCCACGATGCCGTAGACCCAGCTCACGGCCGGTCCCAGCAGGAAGCCGCCGATGCCGAAGCCCATGAGGCAGATACCCTGGGCCAGGCCGCAGCGGTCGGGGAACCACTCGGTCACGGCGGCGATGAGCACGTCGTAGGCAAGGCCGATCCCCAGGGCGCAGAGCACGCAGTAGCAGAGGCAGGTGGCAGGGAACGCCAGCGGCCCGTCGGCCACGGAGCAGCCCACGAACCCCGCGGCGAGCAGCACCCCGGCCGCCATGAACGTGGCCCAGGTACCCCAGCGCCCGCTCAGCCTGGCCCCGGCCACGCCGCCGAGGGTGAACATGCCGATGGAGAGCGCGAACACGAGGGTCATCTGCGAGACGGACCACCCCCAGAGCGCCTTCATGGGCGCGAGCACCACCGAGTAGGCGTAGATGAGGCCGAGGAAGAGCAGCAGGAGGGTGGACGCGGCGAGGATGCCGCGCCTTCCGCGGAGGGGAGCCATGGGGGAGGGCCTTTCCTTCTTGTCGTATGGGTTCCAGGTGGGGGAGGGTCGGGCCGGGTGCCCGGCCGACCGCGGTCCCTAGGCGGCGACGCCCCGGCGGGCGCCGGTCTTGACCTTCTTCTTGCCGCGCACGAGCTCGGGGTGCAGCCGGCGCACCACGGCGAGGGCGTCCTCAGAGGTGTGGCCGCCCGGCACGCTCGCCAGCTGGATGCGCACGGGGGCGAAGCCCGTGGTCACGTTGGCCTCCAGCAGCTTGCGCTGGCGCCCGTTGAGGCGCGCTGAGAAGCCCTCGACGTCGGCGAGCTCGAGGCACAGGTAGCTGTTGGCGCCCATCTCGAGCACGTAGGCGGCCGAGACGTCGTCCCAGCCGATCTCGCCCGGGCTCATCCAGTTGGAGCGGTCGCGGATGCCGCGGCCGTCGATGGCCAGCAGCTCCGGGCGGCGCACCAGGCGGTCCAGGCTCCAGAGGAGCACGGCCGCGCCCAAGGGGAGCCCCGCCACGCCCATCCACAGGCGCACCGAGAGCTCGTCCTGGCCCGGCGCCAGCGGGGCGAAGAGCGCGAGCGCCCCCGCAAGGGCCACGCAGGCGCCCATGAAGGCCGTGAGGGCGCACTTCACACGGTCGCGGTTGACGATGAGCTCGGTCGGGCCATTGTTGCGTTTCTTAGACGACGGCATGTCTTCCCCCATGGGTCGGAGCCTGCTTCCGCCACCAGTATATGAAGGGACACACCCTTCACAAAGGTCCGTGCCATATATGTGTAGGAAATGTGATTTAGTCACCGTGTAACCCAACTCTGAACCTACCGTTGTGAATCCAACTGCGAAACACCAGCTACATCCCGTCCATAAATTTGTAGGAAATATGGAGAGACGACAAATACACCATTTGGGAATCACTCAGAAAAATGGAGACATACCATGGGGCCATGGAAAGAGGGGACACAACGGGTCCCCGCCACCCCCTTACAGAGAGAGGAAGGACATGGCCAAGAAGTACATCGTGGGCGTCACGTCGTGCATCGTGGGCATCGCCCACACCTACATGGCGGCAGACGCCCTCAAGCGGGCCATCGAGGCCGCCGGGTGCGAGGCCAAGGTGGAGACCCAGGGCGCCGACGGCTCCGAGAACGCCATCACCGAGGAGGACCTCGCCCGGGCCGACGCGGCCATCATCGCCGCGGACCTCAAGATCAAGGGTCTCGAGCGCTTCGAGCCGGTCCCCTACATCTCCTGCCCTACCGAGGAAGTAATCAAGGACGCCCCCTCTGTGGTGGCCGAGCTTTTGGAGGCGATCGGATAAATGGCCGAGCTCGCACGCAAGGGTGCCAAGAGCACCAAGAAGTCCCAGGGCGCCGTCATCAAGGAAGCCATCTTCACCGGCGTCTCGTACATGATCCCCGTCATCGTGGGCGGCGGCGTGCTCCAGGGCATCGCCAAGGCCATGGGCGGCTACGACATCGCCCAGCAGGCCGCTGAGCTCGCCTACACGCAGTTCACCTTCGCCATGGTGCTCAACGCCATCGGCGCGGCCATCATGAACCTCTCGGTGCCCATCATCGGCGCCTACTCGGCCTACGCCATCGCCGAGAAGCCCGGCCTCGCCCCCGGCTTCGCCGTCGGTTTCATCTCCGTCACCACCCAGACGGGCTTCCTCGGGGCGCTCGTGGGCGGCATCCTCGCAGGCTACCTCGTCAACTGGATGAAGGACCTGATGAAGAAGGCGCCCAAGGACCTGCAGTCCGTCTTCCCGATCCTGCTCATCCCCGTGTGCGCCACCCTCATCGTCTGCCTGGCCATGTGGTACGTCATCGGTGTGCCCATCGCCTGGTTCATGGGCGCCCTCACCTCGTTCCTCACCGGCCTCGAGGGCGGCAGCCGCTTCATCTTCGGTGCGGCCATCGGCGCCATGATGTCCATCGACCAGGGCGGCCCCATCGGCAAGGCCACCGCGCTCTTCACCAACGGCCTCAACGCCGACGGCGTCTTCGGACCCACCGCCTCCAAGATGTGCGGCGGCATGCAGAACCCCATCGGCATCTGCATCGCCATGCTCCTCGGCGGCAAGAAGAAGTTCGCCGAGAACGAGCGTCAGACCATCGTCTCCGGCCTCATCCTCGGCTGCTGCTACATCCAGGAGTACGTCATCCCGTTCCTGGTCAAGGACCCCGTGCGCGTCCTCGTCTGCTGCATGTGCGGCGGCGCCGTCTCCGGCGGCCTCGCCATGACCTTCGGCCTGGAGTCCATGGCCACCCACGGCGGCATCTTCGTCGTGCCCCTGATGACCGCCTCCGCAGACGCCCCCTTCGCCGGCCCGGTCATGTTCCTGCTCTGCTGGCTCGCCGGCGCCCTCGTCACCGGCGTCTCCTACGCCCTCGTCAAGGCCCCGATCAACGCCACCGAGGCCGACACCGGCAACCCCATCCTCGACAACCTCGTCTAGGGTCGGCCGTCTCAGGGGCCGGGGGTGCTCCGGCATCCCCGGCCCCTTTTCCCTGCACGCACACCCAGCCCAGCCTCAGAGGGAGAACCGCCACCATGTACACGTCCATGAAGGAAATGCTCCGGCACGCCAGCGAGAACTCCTATGCCGTCATGGCCATCAACTGCACCGACATGGAGCAGGCCCGCGCCATCTGCCACGCCGCGGCCGCCGAGCACGCCCCGGTGATCATCGACATCTCCCCGCGGCAGATGAAGGCCCACGCCACCCCCGAGGTCATGGTCCCCATGATCCGCTCCATCGCCGAGCCCCTCGACGTGCCCGTGGCCCTCAACCTCGACCACGGCGGCGAGTACGCCGACATCGTCCGCTGCATCCAGGCGGGCTTCTCCAGCGTCATGATCGACTCCTCGAGCTTCCCGTTCGAGGAGAACGTGCGCCGCGCCCAGCTCGTGGCTTCCGTGGCCCACGCCCACGGCGTCTCCTGCGAGGCCGAGCTCGGCCACGTGGGCGTCGCGGCCGCCGGCGACGGACGCTCCGCGGACATGTACACCAACGTCGAGCAGGCCGTGGAGTTCGTCGAGCGCACGCACTGCGACTGCCTGGCCGTGGCCATCGGCACGGCCCACGGCTCCTACCCCGACGACTTCGTGCCCTCCCTGGACTTCGACCGCCTCGCCGAGCTCAAGGCCGCCCTCAAGATGCCCCTCGTGCTCCACGGCGGCTCGGGCGCGGGCGAGGAGAACATCCGCCGCTGCGTGGAGCTCGGCATCAACAAGATCAACGTGTGCACCGACCTCTTCAAGTTCCAGCGCGCCGCCATGCACGAGCGCCTGAACGCCGAGCCCGGCATCGACTACATGGACATCCAGATGGTGGGCGAGGAGGCCGCCATCGGGTTCATCCGCGACTACATGCGCATGATCGGCTGCTCTGGCACCTACACCTTCGAGGGTGCCGGGGAGGAGCTCGACTAGATGGGACCGGCCCGCACCCGGCGGGTGCCGGGCGGGCGCAGGAACGGATTCGGGGAGAGAGGGGAGTGGCAGGCATGATCTCGGGCGATCTGTGTTGGGGCCACGCGGCCGACGACCTCGTCGTGGGGACCGACGGCAAGCGCCGCTGGGCCGGCGCCGCGTCCACGCTCTTCTCCACCCTTGAGCGCACCGCCCGTCGCTGCCCCGACGCCGTGGCCGTGGTGGACGACGACGGCACCTCCGTCACCTACGGGGGGCTGCTCTCGCTCGTCACCTCGCTCGCAGGCCGCCTGGAGCGGCGCCTGTCCGTGCGGCCCGGCGACCGCGTCGCCCTGCTCATGGAGGCCGGGCTCGACTACGTGGCGTGCCTCTACGCCGTGAACCGCCTGGGGGCGGCCGCGGTGGCGGTGCCCACCAAGTGCCGGCGCGACGAGGCCGTGACCCTGCTCTTCGCCGCCGACGTCACCCACGTGGTGGCGGGTCCCGAGTACGCCGCCTGGACGCCCTCGCTGCCCGTGGAGCCCGACCGCGTGCTCGTGGCCGACGCCTCCGTGCGCACGGACGCCCAGGCGCCTGCCGGAACCTGCCCCGGAGACCCGGGGGCCTGCGCCCTCATGATGTTCACGAGCGGCACCACGAGCCGCGCCAAGGCCGTCATGCTCTCCAACGAGAACGTGGTCCACGCCGCCGGCGTCTACGCCCGGCTCTGCGGCACCACCATGGCCGACCGCTGCCTCGTCTGCCTGCCCATCTACTACGTGACCGGCCTCGTGGGCCTCGTGGCGCAGTTCCTGTCCGTGGGCGCCGCCGTGCACATCCAGCGGCGCTTCGACGCCCGCCGGGCCCTCGCCCGCGTGGCCACGGAGCACATCACCTACCTGCACGCGGCGCCGGCGGCCTTCTCGCGCCTCCTGGAGCTGCGGGACGAGTTCCCCGAGCTTCCGAGCCTCCGCCTCCTGCTGTCGGGCTCCGCCCGCGAGAGCGAGCGCGTCATGGCCGCCTACCGCCGGTGGCTGCCCCACGCGCAGTTCCGGGTGGTCTACGGCCTCACCGAGACGGCGAGTCCCGCCCTGCTCTTCCCGGGCGACACCCCGTCGTCGGCCTGCCCGCTCGCCACGGGACTGCCCGTGCCCGGCATGGACGCCAAGATCGTGGGCGGGGACGGCCTCGAGGTCCCCGACGGCGAGCCCGGCGAGCTATGGCTCCGCGGTACCAACGTGTGCGGCGGCTACTGGCGCCGTGAGAGCGACGCCCACAAGGCGGACGGCTGGTTCGCCACCGGCGACGTCGCCCGCCTGGACCACGGGCTCGTGTGGGTGGTGGACCGCATCAAGGACGTGGTCAACCGCGGCGGGGAGAAGGTGTGGTGCTCGTCGCTCGAGGAGCACCTCTGCCGCGTGCCCGGCATCGCCGCGAGCTGCGTGGCCGGCGTCCCGTCCGACGCCTACGGGGAGGTTCCCGTCGCCGCCTGCGTCCGGGAACCCGGCTCCGCGGTGAGCGAGGACGACGTCCGGGCGTGGCTCTCGTCGCGCGTGGCGCGGTTCGAGGTGCCCGAGCACGTGGTCTTCGTCGACGAGCTGCCCCTCACCCCCGCCTCCAAGCCCGACCGCCCCGCCGTGGCGGCCCTCGTCACTGCCCGCACCGCACGCACCCGCCGCACCCACGAAAGGACGGCCCTCCATGGCTAGCGCCCTCGACGCCCGATTCTGCACCCCCGAGGAGGCCGTGGCCGACATCCGGGACGGCCAGACCATCGCCACCGTGGCCATGACGCTGGTGTCGGCCTCGGAGTCCAACCTCAAGGCCCTCGAGCGGCGCTTTCTCGAGACGGGCCATCCCCGCGACCTCACGCTCATCCACTCCTGCGGCCAGTCCGACCGCGAGCGCGGCATCCAGCACCTGGCCCACGAGGGCATGGTGCGCCGCATCGTGGGCGCCCACTGGGGCCTGCAGCCCAGGTGGATGGAGCTCATCGCCAACGACGCCGTGGAGGCCTACTGCCTGCCCCAGGGCCAGATGGCCCAGCTCTACCGCGAGGCCGCCTCGGGGCTGCCCGGCAAGCTCAGCCGCGTGGGCCTGGGCACGTTCATCGACCCCCGCATCGAGGGCGGCAAGATGAACCGGCGCACCCGCGACGCCGAGGACCTCGTGGAGGTCGTGCAGCTGGGCGGCGAGGAGTACCTGTTCTACCGGGCGCTGCCCATCGACTGGCTCCTCATCCGCGGCACCGCGGCCGACGGCCAGGGCAACCTCACCACCACCGACGAGGCCATGAAGCTCGAGGTGCTGCCCGCGGTGCTCGCCACCAAGAGGTGGGGCGGCAAGGTGGTGGCCCAGGTGCGCGAGCGCGTGGAGACCGGCACGCTCGACCCCAAGGACGTCACGGTGCCCGGCGTGTTCGTGGACTCCGTGGTGGTGTGCCCCGACCCCGAGACCGACCACCGCATGACGTCGTCGTTCTACTTCGACCCGTCGTTCTGCGGCCAGGCCCGCGTGCCCGAGGAGGCCATCGAGCCGGCGCCCATGAACGAGCGCAAGCTCATCGCCCGCCGCGGCGTCTGCGAGCTCTACCCCGGCGCCGTGGTGAACCTCGGCACCGGCATCCCCAACGACATGGTGGGGCGCGTGGCGGCCGAGGAGGGCCTGTCGGGCGACGTCATGATCACCGTCGAGAGCGGCATCTACGGCGGCGTGCAGCTGGGCGGCGTGGACTTCGGCATCGGCCAGAACCTCACGGCCATGGTGGCCCACCACGAGCAGTTCGACTACTACGACGGCGCCGGCGTGGACGTCACGTTCATGGGCCTCGGCGAGCTCGACGGCCACGGCAACGTGAACTCCACCAAGATGGGCGACCGCTGCGCCGGTGCCGGCGGGTTCATCGACATCACCCAGAACGCCAAGAAGGTGGTGTTCCTCGGCACGTTCACCGCCAAGGGCGGCCGCTACCGGTTCGAGGACGGCCGGCTCGTGATCGAGCGCGAGGGGGAGGTGCGCAAGATGGTCCCCGAGGTGGGCCAGCTCTCCTTCAACGGGCGCGCCGCCCGCCGCGCCGGCCAGGACGTGCTCGTGGTCACGGAGCGCGCCGTGTTCAGGCTGGTGCCCGAGGGGGTGGAGCTCGTCGAGATCGCCCCGGGCATCGACCTCCAGACCCAGGTGCTCGACCTCATGGGGTTCGCGCCCATCGTGAGCCCGGACCTCAAGGTCATGGACCCGGCGCTCTTCACCGTGGACGGCCCGGCGGGCATCGCCCTGGGCCCGCGCCCGGAGGGGCGCTGAGCCGGGCGGCGGAGTTTGGCGCCCCCGCTGGACGTCATCATCCGACAAACCAAGACAGATAGATCGATCAAAGAAAGGAAGCACACCCCATGAACGAGAAGAAGGTCGCGGTCATCGGCTCCGGTCTCATGGGCGGCGGCATCGCCCAGCTCTGCGCCCAGTCCGGCTTCGAGACGGTGAACGTGGACATCGCGCCGGAGCCCCTGGAGCGCGCCCGGGCCCTCGTGGACAAGCTGCTCTCCGGCAAGGTGGCCAAGGGCAAGATGACCCAGGACGAGAAGGACGCCGTCATGGGGCGCCTCACCTACAGCTGCGACTTCGCCGACATCGCCGACGCCGCCGTGGTGGTGGAGGCCGTGCCCGAGCGCCTGGACGTCAAGAAGGCCACCTTCGCCTCCATCGACGAGCATGCCGACCCCGACGCCGTGCTGCTCACCAACACCTCGGGCCTCTCGGTGTCGGCCATCGCATCCGCCACCGCGCGCCCCGGCTCGGTCATGGGCATGCACTTCTTCTATCCCGCGCCGGTCATGAGGCTCGTGGAGCTCGTGCGCGGCCTCGCCACCACGGACGAGACCTACGCCCGCGCCGCCGCCTTCGCGAAGGCCATCGGCAAGGAGGCCATCGACGCCCCCGAGCTGCCCGGCTTCGTGGTCAACCGCCTCATCGTGCCCTACCAGAACGAGGGCGCCTTCCTCGTCATGGAGGGCGTGGCCCCCGAGGACGTGGACCGCGGCATGAGGCTCGGCTGCAACCACCCCATGGGCCCCTGCGAGCTCATGGACTTCACCGGCATCGACGTCGTGCTCGCCACCATGCGCGGCCTCTACGAGCAGTTCGGCGACTCCAAGTACCGCCCGGCGCCCATCCTGCAGACCATGGTCGACGCCGGCCGCCTGGGCCGCAAGACCGGCCGCGGCTTCTACGACTACTCGAAGTAGCCCGGCACGCCGCACGCAGCCACCCGCACCACCAGCCCCGAGAGAGCAGAGAGAAGAGAGAGGGAGCCCCTGTGAACAGGACCTTCGAGAAGCGCCCCGACGACATCGTGATCGTGGCCGGCGCCCGCACCGCCATCGGCCGCTTCGGCGGCAGCCTCAAGGACGTCTCGGCCATCGACCTCGGCGCCACCGTCGTGGCCGAGGCCGTGGAGCGCGCCGGCATCGACCCGGCCGAGGTCGACGAGCTCGTGGTCGGCCAGGTGGGCGGCTGGGGCCCCAACGGCTTCGTGGCCCGCGCCGTGGGCCTCAAGGCCGGCCTGCCCGATGAGACCTGCGCCTATTCCGTCAACCGCCAGTGCGGCAGCGGCCTCCAGGCCATCGTCGAGGCCGTGATGGAGATCGGGTGCGGCGCCAGCGAGGTCGTGGTGGCCGGTGGCACCGAGAACCTGTCGCAGCTGCCCTACTACGTCACCGACGCCCGCTGGGGCGCCCGCATGGGCCACAAGCGGTTCGAGGACGGCGTCATCGACATCCTCACCTGGCCGCTCGACGGGTCCCACAACGGCGTGACGGCCGAGAACGTGGCCCGCGAGTTCAACGTCACCCGCGAGGAGCAGGACGCCTTCGCCGCCCGCAGCCAGCAGCGCGCCTGCAAGGCCGTGGCCGACGGCGTGTTCGCCGACGAGATCGTGGCCGTCAAGGTGCCGGGCCGCAAGGGCGCCGTCACCGTGGTGGACACCGACGAGAACCCCCGCGAGGGCGTCACGGCCGAGAGCCTCGCGCGCCTCAAGCCGTGCTTCGTCTTCGACGGCACCGGCACCGTGACGGCCGCCAACTCGAGCTCCCTGAACGACGCCGCCGCTGCCGTGGTGGTCATGACCCGCGCCAAGGCCGAGGAGCTCGGCTGCGAGCCCATGGCGACCATCCGCGGCTGGGCCGTGGCCGGCTACGACGCCGCCCTCATGGGCTACTCGCCTTTCCTCTCCACCCAGAAGCTGGCCGCCCAGCTGGACATCGACCCCACGGAGGTCGGGTTCTTCGAGCTCAACGAGGCCTTCGCCAGCCAGGCCGTGGCCGTGAGCCGCGACCTCGGCCTCGACCCGGAGCGCGTGAACGTCTACGGCGGCGGCATCTCGCTGGGGCACCCCATCGGGGCCACCGGCGCCGTGCTCGCCCTCAAGTGCGCCTACGAGCTGGGTCGCCGCCATCCCGAGAAGGGCGACGCCATGGTGTCCATGTGCATCGGCGGCGGCCAGGGCATCTCGATGTATTTCACCGCCGGCTGAGGCGGCGGCGCGGCCCGTGCGCCGGCCCGGCCCATCCGTCATCCAAACCGTTGATACAGCCACTGGCTCAGTAGAAGAAGGGGAGTCCCCATGGTCAACTTCGAGTTCCTCGTTCCCACCAAGGTCGTGTTCGGCAAGGACACCGAGTCCGAGGCCGGCCGCCTCGTCAAGGAGCACGGCGGCAGCAAGGTCCTCATCCACTGGGGCGGCGACTACGTGCGCACCACCGGCCTGCTCGACCGCGTGGAGAAGGGCCTCGAGGAGGCCGGCGTCGAGTACGTGGAGCTGGACGGCGTCGTGCCCAACCCGCGCCTCTCGCTCGTGAAGGAGGGCGTGGAGCTGGCCCGCAGGGAGGGCGTGGACTTCGTGCTCGCCATCGGCGGCGGCAGCGCCATCGACTCCTCCAAGGCCATCGCCTACGGTCTGGCCAACGACTTCGAGCTCGAGGACCTCTTCCTCGGCAAGGTGGCCACCGATAAGATCGCGCCCGTCGCCGCCATCTCCACCCTGGCCGGCACCGGCTCGGAGACCTCCAACTCCACCGTCATCAACATCGACACCCTCGACGGCCCCATGCTCAAGCGCTCCTACAACCACGAGTGCGCCCGCCCGCTCTTCGCCATCATGAACCCCGAGCTCACCTACTCGCTGCCGGCCTTCCAGACCGCGGCCCCCGGCGCCGACATCATGATGCACACCATGGAGCGCTACTTCACCACCGTGGAGCACACCGAGCTCATCGACGCCATGGCTGAGGGTCTCATGCGCACCGTGAGGACCGCCGTGCCCGAGGCGCTGGCCCATCCCGACGACTACGCCGCCCGCTCCAACCTGCTCTGGGCCGGCTCGCTCTCCCACAACGGGCTCACGGGCACCGGCAACGTGGGCGACTTCGCCTGCCACGCCATCGAGCACGAGATCGGCGCCATGTTCGACGTCGCCCACGGCGCCGGCCTGACCGCCATCTGGTCGAGCTGGGCCAAGTACGTGCTGCACACCAAGCCCGAGCGCTTCGCGCAGTTCGGCGTGAACGTCTTCGGCGTCGAGAACGACTTCGACGACCCCGTGGCCACCGGCCTCCGCGGCATCGAGGCCTGGGACGACTGGTGCCACAGGATCGGCCTGCCCACGAGCCTCTCCGAGCTGGGCATCGACCCCACGCCGGAGCAGGTGCGCGAGATGGCTGAGGGCGCCGTGGAGGCCCGCGGCGGCAACCTGGGCGGCTTCTGCCACCTGGAGGCCGACGACGTCGTGGCCATCCTGGACGCCGCCCGGTAGGGACGGCGGGCTTTATCGGCACCCGGCCACCCCGGCCACCCGGCTACCGGGCCACCCGGCCACCCGGCTATCTGGCACCTGAACGCGGTTGAGGGCGACTTTCGGCGTGGTCCGGCCGCCGAAGTCGCCCTCAGCCGCGTTCAGGAGGGCGAAATTCGCCCCCAATCGCGTTCAGGTGCCGAGAGGGTCGCCCCCAGCCGCGTTCAGGTGCCGAGGGGGACGTCCCGCCCGACCACGTAGCCGCTACGCTTGAGACCCCGCCCCCGTATCGAGGAGGACCCATGCCCCGCTTCCTGTTCGCCTGCGACTCCTTCAAGGGCACGCTCTCCTCGGCCCGTACCGCCGAGCTGCTTGCCGAGGCCGCCGAGCGGCACTTTCCCGGCTGCGGGTGGGTCGCCGTGCCCATGGCCGACGGCGGGGAGGGCACCGTGGACGCCGTCGTGGCGGCCACGGGCGGGGAGGTCGTCACGGCCAGGGTCGCCGGCCCTCTGGGCGACCCCGTCCAGGCCGCCTACGGCATGCTTCCGGACGGCGGCGCCGTCATCGAGATGGCCGCCGCGTCGGGCCTGCCCCTCGTGGCGGGCCGGGAGGACGTCCTCGCCGCCTCCACGCTGGGGACCGGTCAGCTCGTGTCCGACGCACTCGACTGTGGGGCGCGGGGTGTGGCGCTGGCCATCGGCGGGTCGGCCACCAACGACGGCGGGAGCGGCTTCCTCGTGGCGCTGGGTGCCCGCCTGCTGGACGCCCGGGGAGAGGGGCTCGCCCCCTGCGCAGCCAACCTCGGGCGCGTGGCGGCGGTGGACCTCTCGGGGCTGGACCCGCGCCTGGCCGCCGCGGGCCTCACCGTGATGTGCGACGTGGACAACCCGCTTCTGGGCGAGCAGGGCGCCACGCGGGTCTTCGGGCCGCAGAAGGGGGCGAACCCCGAGGTCGTGGAGCGTGTGGAGGCGGGCATGGCCGTCTACGCCCGGGCGCTCTCCGAGGCCTGCGGGCGCGACGTCGCGCCCGTCCCGGGGGCCGGTGCCGCCGGCGGCCTGGGTGCCGCGTGCCTGGCGGTGGGCGCCACCCTCAGGCCGGGCATCGACACGGTGCTGGACCTCGTGGGGTTCGAGGACCTCCTCCGCGGCGCCGACCTCGTGGTCACCGGCGAGGGGCGCCTCGACGCCCAGACCGCCCACGGCAAGGTGGTCTCCGGCGTGGCGGCGGCGTCCCGGCGGGCGGGCGTGCCCTGCGTGGCCGTGGCCGGCTCCGTGGACGAGGGCTACCGTCCGGGCGACATCCCCGGTCTCGTCGCCGCGGTGTCGTGCGTCACGAGGTTGGAGCCCCTGGAGCGCGTGCTTGCGCAGGCGGATGGGAACTTCGCCTCCGCGGCGGAGCGCCTCTTCTCGCTCCTGGCCGTCGACCTCGCGTGACGGCGGCCGAATGACGATCGGGACGGTCCCCGTCGTCGCACCCGCTTCGTCGAGCCCACGGACCGACGGTGCGCCCATCGCCTCGGCGGCATGCGATCCCTCGCTTCTGCCGCCCGCCCCACAACGGCGCCGCCCCTCCCACATCGGCGTTGCGGGAGGGGCGGCCGGTTTCTGCACATGGGAACGACGGGTCCCATGGAGGTTCCTGCGAGGTGTGTACCCCCTTTTCTGGCAACCAGAGGTGGCGCGTCGGGGAAGGGACGATCGTCATCGTCGCTCCATCGCGGGTCACCGTTCCCCGAGCAGGTGGTCGCGCAGGTAGGGGACCGCAAAGGTGAGCCGGCCGCGTCCAGCCTGCTCCACAACTCCGGCATCGAGGAGGCGCCTGCGGTACTTCTGGGCGTAATCGGGGGTGACCCCGATGCGCTCGGCGACGTCTCCGATGCGGCTCGGTCCCTCGTCGGGCGCCATGGCCACAAGGAAGTCGACGTCACGGTCGGAGAGCGCGCGCAGCGTCGTCTCGCAGACGTCGTTCTCGAAGTCTGCCTGCGAGGAGGCCGCCGCGCTCTCGAGGATGTCTGGTGTGAGCTTGTCACCAGGCTGCAGGCGGATGGCTATGTTGTGCCCCAGAAGCTGCATGAGGTATGCGGACCCTTGCGATGCCTCGGCCGCCTGACGCGTCATGCGGTCACTGCTCACGATTCCAAGCTCTTGGAACGCGTCCTCGTAAAACGCCTCCACGTCGCCGACGGGAATGGAGGGGAGGGGGAGTTTCCGGGCACGGTTGAGGAAGGTGAGGACGCGGTCGTTGAGGGTCGCCGAGACGGCACCGGGGAGTCCGGCCATCACGATGGCGACGTCGAGGCCTTGGCCGACCAGTTCCTGGTACACCGAGACCAGCTGACGGACCTCCAGGGAGTTCGCCTGAAGCTCGTCGATGAGGATGAGGGACCCCCTGCCGAGCTCGCTCAGCTTCTGCACGGTCTGGGTGAGACGGTGCTCTGGACTGGCGACGGCCGGGGTCTCCTTGGAAAACTGGACCCCTACGGAGAAGCCGAGTGCCCCGATGCTGCCGCCCGAGATGCGGGCGTGGTCGTCACCCTCGATGAAGCGGCTGGCGTCAGCCTGCAGTTTCTCGACGATTCTGTCGAGCATCCCCTCGGAGGGGATCGTCGGGTTGGCGACGGTCCAACCGCGGGCACGGGCCCGTTCGGCGAGCTCCCAGAGAAGGACGGTCTTCCCGCTGCCTCGCTGGCCGAGCATGACGATGGAACGCTCCCTGCTCCCGGGGGCGGAGTCAAGACCGGCGAGCATCGTCCCGAGCTGGGGCTCTCGACCCACCAATTGGGATGGACGGTTGCCAAACGAGGGGGCGAAAATCGTGTCTATGCTCATTCACGCTCCTCACCTGCAGTTTTCCTTTTTTTCCTATTTTTTCCTTTTTTTCCTATTCGTCAAGCGGCCGTCGATGGTCTCCGCTGAGAGACGCCGAGCTTCGCAGGGTTGCTTGGGCCCAAGGGCCTGCTGGGAAACCGCTGGGACGGCTTTGCGGGGCGATTCGACGGGGGATGGGCGGGGCGCAGCCTACCTATCGTTTTTCCTTTTATTCCTGTCCGTCAAGCGTGCAGCCACCCCGTGGGCCGAGAGCCGCCACTTGCGGGCGCTGCCGTCCCAGTCGTGCCGCTCCTCGCGCAGCTGCGTGAGCGCGTAGGGAACGGCGCTCACCAGCACCATGCCCAGGATCAGCATGCCGGCCACGGCCAGCGCCTGGAGGCCCCAGCTCAACCCCTCGGCCATCTTCCCTTGGAGGAGCGCCACCATCATGCGGTAGACGTCTCCGCCGGGTACCAGCGGTATCAGCGCGGGGGCGGTGAACGTGGTCAGGGGCACCTTGGCCACCTGCGCGCTCACCCACGATGCGCAGGTGAAGGCGATGGCCCCGTAGAAGCTCGCGGCCGGCGCCTCCAGACCGCCGTTGACCGCGGACTGGTAGACGGCCGTCCCCAGTGCACCGATGAGCCCGGCGCAGAGGAGGAGCTTCCAGCTTCGCACGTTGTAGAGCAGGCCGAACGCCGCCGAGGCGAGGAACGCGCCTGCCGCCGCCGTCAGGACAGGGACCACGACAGCACCCCCGTGTAGTGGAGGACCGCGGCGGACCCGATGGCGATGGCCACGCCCACGAGCAGCGCCTTGCCGAGCCGCGCCGTGGCCGAGAGGAAGTTGCCCGAGAGGGTGTCCAGGATGCCTGTTGTGAGCGTCATGCCGGGCACCAGGAGCATGAGCACGGGGATGAGCAGGCGGTCCACGCCCATCCACGGCCAGAGCCGCTGACACAGGCAGCAGGCAGCCGTGGCGATGAGCGCCTGGACCAGGATGGCGAGGGACGAGTTGGGCAGCAGCCGCGACGCGTAGCGCCCCGCGATCTGCGTGGCCCAGGCCACCACGCCCACGCAGAGGAGTGCCGCGACGGATGTGGTGCCGTAGAAGATGGCGAACCCCACGGCGCCGGCGGCGCTCGCGGCGCCGAGGACGACGGGGGAGAAGTGCGGCCCCTCGCGCACGGCCTTGAGCTCGGAGAGGAGGTCGTTCGGGTCCAGGGGCTCCCTCTCGCAGCGCTCGCGCAGGGCGATGACGCGGTCCGCCGACCAGATGTCGTGGGACACGCCGTCGAGCCGTGCGATGCGCGTGACCGTGGAGCCGTCCGTGCCCACGATGCCCACCATGACGCCGGTGAGCATGACGAACGTGGTGCACTGCGATACCTGCGGGTAGGCGTTGCCCAGGCCGTCGGCCGTGGTCTCGGCCAGCTTTGTCTCGCAGCCGCCCTCCACGAGGATGGTGGCCGCCAGCAGCACGGCGTCGGCGACGGTCTGGAGACTGGCCTCCGCGCCGTCGTGCGTCTCTGGAGCCGCGGGCGTCGCCACGGATGTTTCTGATGTCACGGTCGCCTCCTCCCGGGTGCGTGGTTCCTACCCGATGCCCGCGGTGCCAGCGGGCGGTACCGCCCGCTTTTTCGCGGAGGCCCGCGCCGGCTACAATCCTTCCAAACCCCGAGGGACGGGAGCCTCCCATGGAGCCTGATCGCGTGGCGGTGGACGTCGACGCCCTGCGCGCCTACCTGCTGGACTACTGCGGCACGGCCATGTTCTCGGGCTTCCCAGCGGCGCTTCTGGACGTCTCGGACGTATCGGGCGCATCGCCCGAGGAGCTCATCGGAATCGCGGAGCGCCTGGGCGTTGACCCGGCGCGGTTCGCGGTGGGGGAGTAGGCGGAGGTTGCTGTGCTATTGCAATGAGAGTTAGGGGGGTGTTCGCAAATAATTGCAAACATCCCCCTGTTAGCGTCCTCTCTAGAAAAGAGTTAATGGTCAGATGTTGAGAGCAGCCTTCTTTGCCGCCTCGAAGTCTTCCCGAGTGATTATTCCTTCGTCTAGCAGAGATTTAATTCTTTTAAGTTTCTCAAGAGGGTCTTCGGCCGTAGGTGATGAAGCGGGGCTCTGGGGAACAGGCTGTTGGAGCGAGGTTGCTGTACCGGCGACGCCTTGAAGGCCCATGCCCATGAATCCCATCCCCAAGGCTCCTCCGTCGGGATTGGAGCCCGCGGCTTGAATGCCTGCTGCAAAAGATGCTTGCAAATTGGAGTTTCCGCGCATCCCCATGAGGGCATCTGCCTGTTGAACCCTCCTTATGAGTTCCTTGGTCTCTTCGACATAGTCGATGGCAACAAGAGCGGCAGTAACAAGGGAAATGCCTCGAGGCTCTTCCCAGTGGTAGCTTTTTCGGAGAACGTTTCCTAAAGAGAGGGCAAAGCCTATGCTGTCTCTTTGAATGTTCATGATTCTGTTGTTATTGCCAGGGTCATTTGCATAGGCGCTAAAAGCGCCTGCGAGCGAACCAACCACCTCCATGAAGAGCTGATGAGCTGCCGCATTATCAAAATCATTAAAATCGAAAATAGACCCTGTGTCCATGTAGTACTTCGCTGGCACGTATTGCTTGAGAAAAGTGATGGGGTCGATAATGCGAATTGTATAAGTTCCTCGGGCGATTGCTCCCGCTTGGGTGTTGAGATACGCGTCGTCCCAGTAGATTTCGCTCTGAGTCCCGAATTTCAGATTGGCGATTTCTTTGAGGCTGACGAAAACGGCTCGTTGGAACGAGCCGGGCATCCCTCCGAATTTGAAGCGATCCCATGATTGCTTGAGCAGGGAAGATCTAGCTCCTGATCCAGAAAGAAACGATTCAGAATTAATGTCGTCGGATGTCCACTGATATCCGCCGCATTCATCGATATAGCCAGTAATCGCTCCATTTTCGAGGGTGATTAGAGCGAAGCCCTCAGGAACAACGATTAGGGACCCGTTGGTAATGATGTTATGAGATGCGTCCGTATTCGAGCCACGGTCAGCGTTGCTCCCTATGCGCACCGCAGGGCAAAGCCCGGCCGTATTGCTCAAGTTTGGGGGTGTAGTGAGATAGTCTTTCCATTGGTCAGCCAGCGACCCACCGAGGGCGCCTGCGAAGGCTTTGATAAAACCCATTTTGTGGCCCCAGCCTACTCGTTCTTTTCTATGACGACGGCGTTTCCGTTTGCGGTGACGCCGACGATGTAAGGAAGGTACTTAATCTTTCCATCAAAAGTTGCTGTCTCTGGTTCGAGTGTTATGTAGTCAAAATCGACGCCGATGACAGCGTTGCACCCCAGTGCGAAAGCTGCTTCCTTGAGCTCGTTAAGAGCGTTTCTGCGAATTGTCACCAATGCTGCCATCAGTCCATCGCCGGCTTTTGAGTAGCGGCCACCAAATAGGCCGGATACTTCGCGGGGTACCTCTACGGCGTCGTCTCCGGAAATGTAGCCAGAGTACTTAGTTATTGAATATCCATCAAAATTAAAACCTGACGTTACGAGCATTGAGGCGAGTGCGGCCTGTTTTTCGGCAAGATACTTCTCTCGAGCTTCTTGCTCGGCTTTGGCTGCCGCTTCGGCCGCTTCTCGCTGAGCCTTCCTCCATCGCTCTTCGGACCGAGCTGCTGCCTCGCGCTCATCCTGGTATTGTCTAAAAGCAGCAATGACATCGTCCAAGTTGTAGGAATCATCAAGATCTAGGCCCAGCACCTTATCGTCAAACTTCAATTCGCTGTTCTGAACGAAGCGATCGAAGTCTTCCCTGTCCAAATCGAATTGTTTAGCAATCTTTGCCGTTTTCATAGCGACACCTTCCTATCGATGCAAGTAACTCTTCGCCTCGTCATTAGCAGGATCCATCTCTAAGGCGAGCAGGGCGTAACGTTTTGCGTTCGATGGATCTAGTTTGCACTTCAATAGGAGCCCATTGATGTCATCTTGAAGGGATATGCTGCTTGTTCTATTTGCTCCCTTTTTTGGCAAAGAATATGAAGTTCGACAGTAGGCGCAGACTCGAGAGTTCTCGGTGTCGATAAACTCGTTGCTGCCGCATTTTTTGCAAACCCAAGGGTCCATATTATTTCTCTCTCAGTATTGATGCAGGATACTGATATACAGCTTAATCTGAACGTTGTCAAACTGGCTATCTGATATATATTAATACTATTATATTAAATATAAATATAGATGATTCTTGACAGGGCAGGTTGTTTACCAGCCATCTCTTTCCTCGTCCCACTCTATCCTCCCCCTTCAAACAGCTAGAATGCCCCGTGACCAACAAGTGAAAGCATCTCCCTCGCACGGAAGGAGCCGGCATGCCTTCAGAGGCCAGAACCACCCTGGACGACCAACTCACTGCTGTCCGGGCCTTCCGTGACGAGCGTGACTGGGCCCGCTTCCACACGCCCAAGGACCTCGCCTGTGCCATCTCCGTGGAGGCCGCCGAGCTGCTCGACGCCTTCCGGTGGAGCGGCCCCGATACCGGCGTCGACGGGAGGGAGGACGCCGTTCGCGAGGAGCTCGCCGACGTCCTGATCTACTGCCTCTACCTGGCAGACGCCATCGGGGCCGACCCCGCGGCGCTCATCGCCCAGAAGCTCGCCGCCAACGAGGCCCATTACCCTGCAGACAAAGCCCGCGGCAACGCCCGCAAGTACACGGAGCTCTAGCCATGGCACAGACCATCGAAACCGGCACCAACGCACTCGCCCCGCATAGAGGCGAGCCGTTCCAGTGCTTCGAGATGAGCTTCTCTGCCGCCCAGAACATCACTGACGCCGTCATCGGCGAGGACATCGTGCTCGACGAGGACCTCATCGGCAACGAGAAGCTCCTGTACGACTGGCCCGCCGTCTACATCCTGGACAACGGCGAGCAGGCCTATGTGGGGCAGACCACGAGCTTTGCAAGACGCATGGGCGAGCACGGCAAGAACCCCGAGAAGGCCCTGTTCAACCGCGCCAACCTCATCTCGCATCCCGAGTTCAACCAGTCGGTGGTCACCGACTACGAGCACCGCCTCATCGGCCTCATGGCCGCCGACGGCAAGTACGAGCTCACCAACGGCAACGGCGGCATGACGGAGTCCGACTACTATTCCCGCGCCGAGTACGAGGCCATGTTCGAGGACCTCTGGGAGCAGCTCCGTCAGATGCACCTGGCCAACCACACCGTGGCCCAGATCCAGGAGACCGAGGTCTTCAAGTACTCTCCCTATAAGGAACTAAATCTAGACCAAAAGGTCGCCCTCGAGAAGATCCTCCTTGCTGCCACCAACGCCATGGAGGGGAGCGAGGAGCGCGTGCGTCCGATCGTGGTGGACGGAAAGCCCGGCACCGGCAAAACGGTGCTTGCGGTCTTTCTCCTCAAGATGCTCAAGGACAACTACGTGGACGAGGACGGCAACCCCACGGCGAGGATCAAGCTGCTGGAGCCCATGACGTCGCTTCGCAAGACGCTCCAGAAGACCCTTCGCACGGTACCGGGCCTCAAGGCGTCCGACGTCATCGGCCCTGCTGACGTGGTGAGCCCCAAGAACGGGTTCACGGGCGATGGAAGGCCCAACATCGACATCCTGCTGGTGGACGAGTCCCACCGCCTGCGCCGGTACAAGAACATCGTGGCCCGCAAATCCTTCAAGGACGTCTGCGTCGCCCTCAACCGCAGCGCGGAGGACACCACCCAGCTCGACTGGATTCTCGCCACGTGCCGACTGCCCATCTTCTTCTACGACCATCGCCAGAGCATCGGCCCCGCCGACATCCCGCAGCAGGTCGTGCGGCAGAAGCTCGGCGACTCGCTCGCCCGCCCCATCTCCCTGGGACGCCAGATGCGCGTGAAAGCAGGCGACGCCCTGCTAAGCTACATCGAGGCGATCCTGAACAACGAGCATCCCGAGCCCCGGTCGTTCTCCGACTACGAGCTCTGCATTCATCGGACGTTCGAGGGTTTCGACCGCAGCTTTGAGGAGCATCTGGCCGAGGCTGAGCTCACCCGCATGGTGGCCGGCTACGCGTGGAGGTGGGCCTCCAAGAAGGACAGGTCACTGTACGACATCACCCTCGAAGGCGTGGACAAGCGTTGGAACACCACGCTGGACAACTGGGTGGGAAAGGGCTTGGACAGCGACGCCGTCGCCCATGAGGTGGGCTGCATCCACACCATTCAGGGCTACGATCTCTCCTATGCCTATGTGATCGTGGGCGAGGACCTGGTATACAACCGGCAGGCCGGGGGCATCGAGGCCGTGCAGGACAACTACTACGACACAAACGGCCAAACCAAGGGCATGGCGGCCGAGGAGCTCCTCACCTTCATCCGCGACATCTACTACGTGCTGTTGACCCGCGGCATCGAGGGCACGCACCTCTACGTATGCGACCCTGCGCTGCGGGAGTACCTGGGCCGGTACTTCGAGGTCATGGAGTAGGGGAGAGTTCAACAACGCAATATACGAAGTGACAGATGGGCCAGAGCCCTTTGTCACGTGTGGCCGGTCGGTGGGGCTATGCCGCATTGCCGTCTTGCTTCAGCTTTTGGCGTTGTATCATGACTGATTATACGAACCTGAAT
>ERZ808035.742-NODE-742-length-24157-cov-5.880066_pt1 | contig 24157 bp, 24 predicted proteins | sample MGYA00380189_ERZ808035 | MGnify/ENA primary metagenome ERZ808035 (study PRJEB31490, sample SAMN06133407) | mouse gut metagenome | isolation source: M5_1 | host: mice | place: China: Chengdu | collected 2015-05 ...
CTGAGCTTCCAATCATATTTCATTAGTGAAATTCCTGATTGTGCGCAACAGCAGAAAACCGAACCCCTGACAGCCCCGTTTTCAGCTGCCCCGGCTCCGTTTCACTTCCTCCGGCATGACCCTTAGAAAAATTGATTTCCGTGAGAAAATGGCTAAAAGTCTTTTCATCAGGAGGAGAAAAACTTCATATGATAAGAGCAATATCTTCTTCCTGGCATAAGTTACTATAAGGGGAACGAGTATGCCTAATGGGAAAAGGAGGCGGCATATGGAAGAAATGGGAAAAAAGACGGTGAGCCTGGATCGGTTAAAGCCCGGAGAAAAGGGGTGGATCAAGGAATTGCTGCTGGAAGAAAGGACAGGGCGGAAGCTGGAGGATATGGGTTTTCAGCGGGGAAGGCCGGTGGAATGCGCTTATCAAAGTCCGTGGGGCGATCCGGCGGCGTATTATGTTATGGGAGCGTTGGTTGCGATTCGACGGGGGGAAGCGGGAAGGATTCAAGTAGAAATCGAAAGCGGGATGGAAAATGGGGTTAAGTAAATCTTCGGTAGGACTGGGCGCATTGGATGTTGGGCTGGAGATACATAAGAAAAGGGAAGACGATATTGTGGCGGCGCTGGCGGGTAATCCGAATGTGGGTAAGAGTACGGTGTTTAACGCGATGACAGGGCTCCGGCAGCATACCGGAAACTGGGCCGGAAAAACGGTGGCGGGCGTCCAGGGGTATGCGTTTTATGAAGGGCAGGGATATGTCTTGGTGGATATCCCGGGCTGTTATTCTTTGGATGCTCATTCGGCAGAAGAGGAGGTGGCCGGCGATTTTTTACGTTCCGGGGAATATGATGTGGCGGTAATAGTATGCGACGCTTTGTGCCTGGAACGTAATATGCGGCTGGTACTTCAGGTTTTGAGACAGACGGGGCAGGTAGTCGTATGTGTGAATTTGATGGATGAGGCAGAAAAGAAGCATATAAGAATCGATCTGAAAGAGTTGGAAAACCGGCTGGGCATTCCGGTGGTCGGCACGGCGGCGAGGAACGGGAGCGGAATAGAAGAATTATACGGGGCAATAAAAAAGTTGGCGGTAGGGGATTCGGAAAGGGAAAAAGGAGCGTATGGAAGGAGAAAACCCAGTGGCAGCCTGAAAACGCCGGAGGAGATATGTAGGGGAATCGTGGAGTATGAAGATGAAAAATATGCAGCGGGTGACAGAAGAAAGGACAGGTTTTTTACGGGAAAGATAACGGGCATTCCGGTTATGCTGTTTTTGCTTTTTGCTGTTTTCTGGCTGACAATCGTGGGGGCGAATTATCCTTCGGAGGCTTTACATGCCTTTTTTTCTTCTTTGGAGGGAAAACTTATGAACGGGTTTTGCTGGCTCGGTGTGCCGGAAAGCGTAAGGGAAATGCTTGTGTATGGATTGTACCGGGTGCTGACGTGGGTGGTGTCCGTCATGCTGCCGCCGATGGCTATTTTTTTTCCGCTATTCACGGTATTGGAAGATTCCGGTTATCTGCCGAGGGTGGCATTTAACCTGGACCGGTGCTTTCAAAAATGCAATGCATGCGGGAAACAGGCGTTGACGATGTGCATGGGATTTGGATGTAATGCCGCGGGAGTGGTCGGATGCCGCATTATTGATTCTCCGAGGGAACGGCTGATTGCGATTATTACCAATAGCTTTGTTCCTTGTAATGGCAGGTTTCCGGTTTTGATCGCCATTATTGCGATGTTTTTTGCGGGAGAAAGGCTTGGCGGTTCCTTTGGGGCGGCGCTAATGCTGACAGGAGTGATTCTGCTAGGGGTAGGATTGACATTTTTAGCTTCCTGGTTTTTGTCCGTTACATTTCTGAAGGGGACGCCTTCCTTTTTTGCATTGGAAATGCCGCCTTACCGGAGGCCGCAAATAGGAAGGGTGATTATCCGCTCGGTTTTGGACAGGACGATGTTCGTACTCGGGCGGGCGGTTTTGACGGCGGCTCCGGCGGGAATTCTTCTTTGGGTGATGGCGAATTGGAAAATCAATGATATGACGTTGCTGTCATATTTTGCCGGCGTACTCGATATTCCGGCGAAACTCATGGGAATGGACGGGGTGATCTTATTGGCGTTTATTTTAGGGCTGCCCGCAAATGAAATCGTTATGCCGATTATCATTATGGCGTATCTGTCCCAGGCAAGTTTGTCGGAAATAGGTGACATAAATGTCTTAAAACAGTTGCTGGTTGCGAACGGGTGGACTTGGAAAACAGCGGTAAGCGTCATGCTTTTTACGCTGGTACATTGGCCCTGCGCGACGACATGCCTGACAATCCGTAAAGAGACAGGGAGCATAAAATGGACGGCTTTGGCCTTCCTGATTCCCGCCATACTGGGCAGCACGATCTGCATCTTATTTCATGCAATAACATCGTTCTTTTGATGCTGGAATGAATTCATGCAATACCCCAAAGAAATAGTAATATTGTGGGAACACAGGAATCATGATACAATAAGAAACGGAAACAAGAGGCGGAATCGGAGGATAGCAAAGGGTAAGGGCATGGAGAATATGACGGAAGTAATGGAAAAGAAAAACGGGATGACGGGAAGCTCGCTGAAGATGATAGCGATTATTACGATGTTTATCGATCATGCGGCGGCTGTTATTTTGGAAAGAATGTTGTATGTGCAGGGATTTTCGATGGATACAGTGAACTTGTATATTGTTTATGCTGTCATGCGGCTGATCGGAAGGCTTGGTTTTCCTATTTTCTGTTTTTTGCTGATAGAGGGCTTCTGTTATACGCGGAATGTGAAAAAATATGCATTGAGGCTGTTTTTGTTTGCGCTCATATCGGAGATACCTTTTGACCTTGGCTTTATGGGAAAAGCATTTTACTGGCAGTACCAGAACGTATTTTTTACGTTATTTATCGGTCTGCTGGTGTTGATTGGTTTCCGCTTTGCGGAGGAAAAAATGCAGTGGGGAAAACCTCTTTTGATCATTTTTGATTTTCTCGTGTTGGCGGCCGGAATGTATGCGGCCAACTGGCTGATGACAGATTACAGCGGCATGGGAGTGCTGACGATTGCGGCGATGTATTTATTCCGCAAAAACAGAGTGTTGGAGGCGGGCGTTGGATGTACAGTTCTGACAATGATGTCATTAAATGAAGTGACTGCCTTTTTTGTATTACTTCCGATTCATAAGTACAATGGAAAAAGAGGATGGAACCTGAAATGGTTCTTCTATATTTTTTATCCGGTTCATATCCTGCTGCTGTATGGGGTCGCATATGCTATGGGATTAGGGGGTATTATGCTGCGATAGGCGGACTTTAGCGTTTTTTAATGGATTTTTGTGAATGGTTTTATTGCATTTTAACGGATAAGATTTACAATATAAGAAAGCCAGGGGCGTATATGTATCGCTGCCGGCGGAAATAAAATCCGTACTGCGGTATCGGATGACAGAAAGGCATGGTTATATATTGTGAAAGAAAAATTGATACGGTTTATGCAGGGAAGGTATGGGGTATATGGGCCGGACCTGTTAAACAGGTTTTTGCTGGGAGGAGCGTTGGCGCTCATGGTATTGTCGCTTTTTGTGCGCTGGAGGATTGTATATTGGGGGGCGCTGGCTTTTCTCGCATATGCATATTTTAGAATGTTTTCTAAGAATTATACGAAACGGTATGCGGAAAACCAGGCGTTTATAAAACATACGGCAAAAATCAGAGGATGGATCGGCAGACAAAAAAATATGATGCGCCAAAGAAAGACGCATCATATCTATAAATGTCCGCAGTGCAGACAAAAGATCAGAATACCGCGTGGAAAAGGAAAAATTGCGGTAAAGTGTCCGCAGTGCGGAACAGAATTCATAAAAAAGAGCTGATGGCTATTCTACTTTGACTTCCAGATATCCCAGCAGTTTGCTCATATCATAGTGGCTGATTACGCCAAGGTTGGAATCATAGTATTTGCCGTCATAATGTACGAGATAATGGCAGTACCGTCCCATTCTTTCCATCATAATACAGCATTTGGGGAGCGTCGCTTCCTGGCCTTCCGTATAGATGATAATGTCGGAATGGTCGATGCCGTAATAATTCAGGGCGGAAATGACTCTGCCCATCGTTGCCTGCCATTCACGGCAGTCCATTACGCTGACGACTTCTGCAATAGTGATTCCGGCCAGCATGGCGACACAAGTTTGACCGCAGAGGCCGTCTTCCGGCTGGATGATCACTTCCATGCTGTCGATTTTGCGAATGGGGTTGTCAAAGCTGTAAGGGCTGTTCTGGTTCATCTGGATAATGCTGCCGGATATGTGTAAAAGGATTTTATGTGTTCTTGTAATATCCGCATGAACCAAAGACTCGCTTTGGAGGTGGATCTTGTAATTGCCCGCTTTGTCTTCTGGAAGCAATTCACAATCGATGATTTTATTATCAAATATGATCGCCGCCTGAATCACATCGCGCTGTTTGCAGACTTCCCAAACATTAAAAGGAATATGGATAGAATAAATGTCGTTTAGTTTTTCGATTTTACCGTTAAAGAAATACCTCATTTTTAACCTCCTTCAAGTTATAGTATGAATGTATCAGATTTTAGGACGGATGAAAACACTTTTTGCACAAGTTTTTTCCGGGTATTAAAAAAAGTACATAAAATACATTTTTCAATCTTATGTTTTCCTGCTATAATCATGGAAGTAGAATCCGTAAAACGGAAAAGCAGCTGGGGCGGGGAGGAATGCCTGTGAGAAATGAAAAAGAAATGATGGATTTGATATTGGGAGTTGCCGAAAAGGACGAGCGTATCCGGGGCGTGTATATGACAGGCTCGCGAACCAATCCGAATGCCCCAAAGGATGTCTTCCAGGATTATGATATCGTGTACATCGTGCGCGAAACGGGATCTTTCCGGGAAGACAGGGAGTGGATCGATGTGTTTGGCAGACGCTTGTATATGCAGTATCCGGACGACAAGCCGGAGCCGGGGACGGATATCGGGCAGTGCTATGGATATCTGATGCAGCTTGCGGACGGGAACAGGCTGGATTTGCATGTGGTAACGCCGGAGTTTGCCTTGAGGGATATTGCGCACGACAGATTATGTAGGATATTGATGGATAAGGATATGGTTTTGCCGGAGATTCCCCAGTCAACAGATGAGGATCATTGGGTGAAGCGGCCGGAGGAAGAGGATTATTTGCATTGCTGTAATGAATTCTGGTGGATTTTAAACAGCATCGGAAAAGGGTTGTGGAGGGGTGAAATTCCCTATGTCATGGACATGCTGAATATGCATGGGCGGCCGGAACTTGTGAAAATGCTTGTCTGGAATGTGGGAACCGAAAGGGATTTTGCATGCAGCGTGGGAAAGTTCGGAAAATACTTGCACAGATATTTGGCGGAGGATTGCTATGAAAGGCTGATGAAGACCTATCCTCCGGCAGAAGAAGAGGCCATATGGCAGTCGGTTTTCGAGATGTGCGGCTTGTTCGATGAAACGGCAAGGAAGGTGGGCCGGGGATTGGGCTATTCATATGATGAAAAGGAAGCCCATCATAGCAGACTATATCTGGATTGTACTTCTGTCTTGCCAAAGGGAGCTAAAGAGTTTGTCATGGTACGAAAAATGAAAGCCGGGGATGAAGAGAAAGCAGCCGGCATATGGCTGGAAGGAAATCTGGATGCCCATGGTTTTGTGCCGGAAGAATATTGGAAGGGGAATTATGAGGAAGTAAAACGCCAGCTATCGGATTCGGAAGTTTATATATACGAGGACGATGAAGGAATAGAGGGATTCGTAGGGCTGGAAAATGGATATATTCAGGGGATTTTTGTAAAGAAGGAGATGCGTTCCAAGGGAATAGGAAGAAGTCTGCTGAATTTTTGCAAAGGAAAATATGAAAAATTATCGCTGCATGTATATGCCGAAAATGAAAAGGCTCTTAATTTTTATATGAGGGAAGGTTTTCGAACGGATGAGAAGCGGCTGGACGGCAACACGGGACAGCAGGAATACAGGATGATGTGGAGAAAGGGCTAACAACAGGGAATATGGACAAAACGAGAATCAGAAACAAAGGAAAAGTGATATTGATCTGCCTGGCGATGATGGCGGCTTCTGCCTGCGGCAGCCCGTCCGGGGAAAAAATAGCAAAGGTACAGGGGATATATGCGGATCTGGTGAATCTTCATAATGAAGTAGTAGAAGAATATGCAAGTCTTGAAGACGATTCTTTTCATGAGGAATTGGATGCGATGGCAGAAAAGATAGAAGATATCGGGCAAAGGGATACGCAGGGAATGACGAATGCGGAATTAGATGCGGTCGCAGATGAAATGAATGGTTATAAAGTGAAATATGATGAAATGCTGGAAACCATGCAGGGAATGAAAAGCGGGGAGACGGAAGACGAAATATGGGAAGTGCCCGTAACGATTGAAAACAATACCGGAGTTGAGATTTACAGTTTATATTTATATAAAGTTTCCGATGAAGATAAGGGAGAAAATTTATTAAAGGATATGGACTGCATGGGCGGATTTCAGACGTTGAATATTTTAAATCTTTATATGACGGAGGAGGAAACGCTCTGGCATTTGGAAGCGATAGAAGATTCGGGCAAGGTGGTAGCGTCCGTGGATATTGATCTTTCCGGAAAGATCGAAAGCGGAGCAACGATTGTTATGAAATTCAGTTTTGACAGCATGGAGGGATGGGTGGAAGTCCATTAACGGAACGATTCGGCGTAGATTTTGAAAAATACACAAACAAAAGCCTTTATTATCTGTAAAAACCAACAAAAATTAAGAAAAAATTAAAAATGATTAGCATAAGCCCATTTTTTAGGGTAAAATAATATTTAGAAGGATACTTATCGGTTTGGTTTGGGAAAAGAAAAAGAAGGGATAAAATGTTTGAGAAAGGTGAATTTATTGTGTATGGAAACGCAGGCGTATGTGAAGTAAGGGATATAACGACTTTGGACATGAAGGGGGCGGCAAAAAATAAGCTCTACTATATTTTGAGCCCAAGACATCACAGGGACAGCAAAATATTCACGCCGGTAGAAGGTAACAAGACGGTTATGCGTGCGGTTTTGACAAAAGAAGAGGCAGATATTCTGATCGACAATATTAGGGACATTGAAGAACTGTGGGTGGGCAACGATAAACTCCGCGAAGAAAAATACAAGGAGACGATGCGCAGCTGCGAATGCAGGGATTGGATAAGAATTATTAAAACGTTATACTTGCGCAAGCAGGAAAGGATTGCCCAGGGGAAAAAAACGACAGCAATGGATGAAAAATACCTTCGGATGGCAGAAGATAATTTGTATTCCGAATTATCGGTTGCGTTAGGAGTGCCCAAAGAACAGATGGAAGAGCATATCGCGAACCGTATGGTTCAGAAAGGGGACAAGGCTAAATTTTAAATTAGGTCTTGCATTATGGAAAGAAATATAGTAATATTTCGAACTTAACACTTGTGAAAGTAAAAAGCGGCTACAGCTCCAGTAATTATGCGGGTTGTAGCTATTTTCTTTTTGGAAACGATTTGTTCTATTCAGCTCTCTTTATTCTATATATAGGTGTTGCTGTGCCGAACAAATTCGGTATGCGACTTTAGCATACGCCCGTTGGGAGGGCGTTTCCAACGGCTTTTTTCTTAACCAAGCTAATCACAGATTACAAAAAATAAATGATATTACATTGTAGGGATTCCTTTTTTCATGGCATGGGCGGTCATCTGCATGATCCGAAAGCGTCCCTCTAAAAAACGTTTTAAATATGCAGGAGCATCGGCACTGGCATTGGTGGCCGGTCTTATCGGTTTCGGGATTACAATGGACAAAGTCATTGAGTCGGAGGATATCGTGCCGCCGAAGAACAGGCTTTAAAAGAAGCGACGCAGAAAAGATTAGAAGAAGAAAAAGCGGCTGAAGAAGCAGAACGTAAAAGGAAGGAAGCAGAAAAAGCGGCCGAAGAGAAAGTGGCTGCAGAAGAGGCGCAGCAGAAGCCCTCCCAGGAGCAAGCCGCGGCAGAGTCGCAGCAGACACAAACTGTGCAGGATTCTGCCGCCCAGGCTAATACGAGTCAAGGCGGAACAGGCAATAACTTCAATACTTACGACAATGCTTCCCAGCAGCAGACCAGTGCCACCTATTTATATATTTCTACGTGTTCTTTATTGACATACGTATTATTACGTGCTATCGTATTATTAGATAAGGAAAGGAGATACTAAAGATGCCAATGACTCCAAAGGAAATGATTAAATTCCTGAAAGAAAACAATTTTGAAACAGTCGGCCAGAACGGTTCACACATGAAAATGAGAAATTCTGTTACAGGAAAAACAGTTATTGTTCCTTATCACTCCAAAGACTTGAAAAAGGGAATAGAGCAGGCAATATTAAAACAGGCCGGAGTGAAATAGCCCGGCATCCTATACAGGAGGTACACTATATGCAAAAGTTATTTTATCCCGCCATTTTTCACAAAGCAGAAGAGGGAGGTTTTTGGATTACATTCCCCGATATCCCCGAATGCATGACTCAGGGCGACGATATGCAGCAGTCTTATGAAATGGCCGTTGAAGCTTTAGGCCTTGCGCTTGCCAGTCGAGAAGAAGAAAAGCAGGAAATCCCCGCCCCTTCCGAACCTTGCAAATTTACGGTTTCTGACGATGAATTTTGTGTGGTTATCGAATTTGATATGCTTGCATACAAAAAACGTACGAATTCAAAAGCCGTGAAAAAGACCCTCAGCATTCCGGAATGGTTAAACGAAGAAGCATCGGCACTCGGCATTAACTTTTCACAAGTTCTACAGGAAGCCCTCATGCAAAAAGTCGGTATTAAATAACATCTCTCAGACAAATATCTCAAAACTAATAACGTTGGGGGCCGTATGGGATTTAAAAAGGCCTGTACCATGGCGAACATGGGAATTATTCCTGCTACAGCCGCACCAAAGGCACATTGTCTTTTTATATATGCAATCCAGATATAAAGGACAGAGGCTAAGATCCTAAATTTTAAATTAGGTCTTGCATTATGGAAAGAAATATGGTAATATCCTAACTGTTGGTAAATGCTTTTATACATTTGCTGACAGTTAGAATATTTTTTGCGGGTGTAGTTCAATGGTAGAACACCAGCCTTCCAAGCTGGACACGTGGGTTCGATTCCCATCACCCGCTTTTTGCATGCATTTTATTAAGCTGCCATTCCTCTTTTTTTATTCCATCAAATTCATTGCATACTACGCCATTTTCAATGACGAGTGTTCTTGCATAATCCCCCCAAATGTTATCTTTTATTTATTGCATAAAACCGGCGCTATAAGGCTGTTATAGCTATTTCTTGACACTGTGGAAAAATTGTAATATTGTATTTTTAGTATGAAATATCAGGAGGCATTTGCCATATGTTCATGGGAGCATGGCATCTTGGCTTACTGTCTGCAAAAATAAATAAAAAATTGTTATGCCGGCTGATAAAGGCGCAAACAGGTGGAGAGGTAATATGGTAGATTTCGTCATTGGATTGGAATGTTTTGGTATATGCCTGACTATGGTAGCTTTGTTCCTTCTGCTGAATGGGGATGGAGCTAAAGAACAGAAGTTGTTGATCCTCATTCTGTGCGGTTCGGTGGTACAGAATGTGGGTTATTTATTGGAGTTGACGGCGCAGACGGTTGAAGCGGCTATGACGGCGGTGATAGTGGAAAATGTAGGTTCCGCTTTTGTGCCGCTTTGCTATTGCTGGTTTATTTATATTTATTGTTATATTGTTCCGCCGAAAAAGTTATTAAGAGTTCTCAGCGCTATCAGTTTCTTTGCCCTGCCTTCCGTATTTTTTAACTGGTATGGCCTTTTCTATAAGGAAGTTCAATGGGTGGCAGATGCGAATGGATTTCACCATATCAGCATTACCTATGGCCCTCTGTATATATTTTTTATGTTCAGCCGTATTATTATTCCCTATACTCTTTGCATATGCACGTTGATAAGAGCCATCCGCGAGCGTTCAGACCAGCAGGTCAATCGTCAGTATTGGACGATTCTCGGAATTTCTACCGTGCCTGTTATTGTGCTGGCAGCTTATGTTTGTAAATTTGTAGAAGTATTTGATTTTACGCCGGTGACGGTGACTATATCTATGGCTTTAGTGGTTATTGTGGTCTGGAGCCGCCGTAATTATGATTTCCGCCATTTGGCGGCAGCAAAAGTTCTGGAGAGCCTGGGCGACGGGGTGATCGTGCTGGACGATCATGACCGGCTGGTCAGCTATAACAGTGCGGCCACGAAGATTTTTACCCGTCTGCCGGCTCATAGGCTGGGAGAAAATATTCGGGTAGTGGAAGATTTCCGGGAGGAAATGCTGAATGAGGATACCCCCCAAAGTTTTTCGATTGATGAGCAGCATTACGAAAGCCATAACAAGCGAATCGTGGATGAAAGCGGTAAGATACAGGGCTGCGTTATTTTGATTTTGGATATGACAGATACGGAGACTTATATTAATGAAATCAAGAGGGTGAGGCATCAGGCGGAGAAGGCGAGTATCGCGAAAAGCGAATTCCTTGCCAATATGTCCCATGAGATACGGACTCCGATGAATGCTATCATCGGGTTGAATGATATTATCATGGAGGAATGCGGAGACACTGAAATCTATGCCCATGCCAAGGATGTGCAGTCCGCGGCAAAAAGTCTGCTGGCCATTATCAACGATATTTTGGATTTGTCCAAAGTAGAAGCGGGAAAAATGGAACTGGTGTATGTAGACTATTACATAAAGGTTATGGCGGATGAAATCATAGGAATGATGGATATGGCGGCTTCCCAGCGGGGGCTGATCCTGAAATATGAATGTGACGAAACGATTCCCTGCCGTTACAAAGGCGATGATGGCAGAATCAAGCAGATTTTGATCAATATCATCAGCAATGCCATAAAATTTACGAAAAAGGGATATGTGCGCGTATATATCACAGGGAAACCCGGAAGGGATGCGGACGAGGAAATGCTTATTTTCCATGTGGAGGACACCGGCTGCGGCATTCAGGAAAAAGATCTTGACAAGATTTTTGAAGATTTCCGGCAGGTGGATTCCAAAAAGAACCGGAGCGCGGAAGGTACCGGTTTGGGGCTCGCCATTGTGAAACAACTGGTAGAACTGATGGGAGGCACCATTGGAGTAGAAAGCACCTATGGCAAAGGGACGATGGTTACGATCATGATTCCTCAGAAGGTTGTCGATGTGCGTCCGGTTTCGGAGATGCCGGAGATTCCGCAGTCAGAACAGAAAATGACGGATATTTTTACTGCGCCTGGCGTAAAAGTGCTTATTGTGGATGATAATGTAATCAACCGCAAAGTGGCCAGAGGCTTCCTGAAAAATTATGCTTTTGATTTGACCGAGGCTGGGAGCGGGCCGGAGGCGATTGAATTGGTACGCTCCGTCCGGTATGATATTATTTTTATGGATCATATGATGCCTGGGATGGACGGCATTGAAACGGCGGAGATCATCCGCAAGGACTGCGGCGAAAACGGGATTACGCCTGTTATGGTAGCGCTGACCGCTAATGCCATGGAAGGAATGAGAGAACATTTTCTGGAATGCGGCTTCCAGGATTTCATTGCCAAACCTCTTGACAGAAAGGAGCTGAATCAGCTTTTGTTGCGCTGGGTTCCTGAAAAATACAGACAGAGGGAAAGCGGAGAAGGAGAATCTAATCCGCTGGATCCGTCGGATTTCCGAATTGACGGAGTGGATATGGAAGTAGCGATGAAATATTATTCCGGCGATGAAGAAGGCTTTGCGGATCTGCTGGAACTTTACTTTATGGATGGCAAGCAAAAGATAAAGCTTTTGCAAGAGCTGGTGGAGTCGGATATTTTGCGCTATCAGATAGAAGTACATGGACTCAAAAGTGCATCGGCAAATATTGGGGCTATGAATGTCTCGTCTATGGCCCGCGCGCAGGAAAATGCTGCCGTACAGGGAGACAGGGAATTTATTTCCGGTCAATTTCCGGCGCTATTAGCGGAATATGAAACTCTTCTGGCAAATATCGGACAGTTTTTGGAGCAGCGCAGACAGGAGGCTGCCAGAAAAGAAAAACTTCCCTGTCCGCCGATTCAGGAGCTGAGGGAACAAACAGCGGCAGCTTTGGAAGAATTGAAGCATTTTCGATCACAGGAGTGTTCGGAAAGGGTAGAGAAAATATTGCTTTATGAATTGCCAAAAGATATGGAAGAACGCCTTTTGCAGATTCGGGAACAACTGAAGTTATATGAGGACGACAATGCAGAGGAACTTTTGGATCAGCTTTTACATATACTTGAAGAGGAGGAGGAAGACAAATGAGCCAAACAGAGGGAGGAGAAGCTAGAAAATGTATTTTAGCGGTAGATGATACTGCAATTATTTTAACGCGTATTTCGAGTACTCTGCGGGACGATTATGAAGTAATCACTATTAATTCAGGGGTAAGGGCTTTAAAATATCTGGAGCAGGAAAAGCCGGATCTTATTCTGCTGGATATTCAAATGCCGCAAAAGGATGGTATTGAGACGCTGCGGGAAATGCGCGCTATGCCGGATCGGGCAGACATACCGGTGATCATGCTTACGGGCGTGGAAGATAAGGGGACTGTTCTGGAGAGTGCAAAGTTAGGGATCCGTGATTATATATTGAAACCTTTTCATTCCGAAGAACTGCTGAAACGGATTCGCCGGGTTTTTGAAGAGGAAGAGCGGAAACATACGGCATTGAGGTAAAGAGAGAGTCCGCAATAAATTCGATAAGGGTCTTAGGTAAAGATAAGAATAAATATAAAGTAAAGCGGGGTGAGTGCTTATGCTATTTACGCGAGGTAACAACTCAGTACAGTTGCGTTCCTGTTGGCAGGTTGTACTGAGTAAAAAATGCTGACAGATGCTGCTGTACATTCTTTTATTATATTAAAATTAAGGAGTACAGCTCATGGAATATATAAAAAGAATAATAAAAATAAATAAAGTAAATATCGTAGCATACCTTTTGATTGGTTTTACCAATTCTTTTTTGCTGAATTATAAAATCCGTATTTTTCAGGAATTGATCGATGATTTTATAAATGGAGAAATCTTGCTGGCGGCCATACTGTTTTATGGTTTTATTTTAATAGTACATAGCGTTTTGTGCTACGTCGATGAATATCCCGGCAATAAACTGAAACACAGCATTTATTTACAGTATAAACTTTTTGCTTTGGAAAAAATATCCAATATCAGCGGTAAGGAATATCAGGAGACAGGAACCGGTAAATTAGTCCAAAGGATCGAAAATGGCGCATTGGCCGGCAGGGATATGCTGTACCATTTCTGGTTCAGACTTATTCGGGAGTTGATTCCGACTGCGGGGTTCAGCCTGATTTATATTTGGCAGATATATCCAAGGATAACGGTTATTATTGTGGCAGGGTATTTATTCGTTTTTCTCGTTACGAAATTGCTCATAAAGTTTCTACAGCAAATCAAAGAAAAAATAATGGGTCATGAAGAGTTATTAAACCATTATTTGATAAGGGGCTTTATGGAAATGACTGTCTTTCGCGTGGAGCGTCAGTTTGCGGGAGAAATAGCCAAGGCGGGTTATGCGAAAGATAAAATAGTAAAAGCAAAAGTAAAAATGTCCTTGATTCATGAAGCGTTTTTCACCATATTTGCTTTGCTGGTAGGGATATTGAATATTATGATTCTTGTATACGGGTGGTATACCAGAGATATTTCGGTGGGCGCATTAGTTGCATTAATCAGTCTGCTGAATAACGCTTATAATCCCATTGCTATTTTTAATGTACTTTATGTACAGTACAAACTGGACAAGGCGGCATACGACAGGTTTGTTGCATTTTTGGATCTTCCGGCCGACGATCAGTTAATGTCGGGGGAAAGGATGGACAGTTTCAACGGACGGATCGAAATAAAAAATTTATCGTTTTCCTATGGGGAGAGAAATATATTTGAAAATATAAATTTATGCATAAGCCGGGGAGAAAAAGTGGTACTTGTAGGCGAAAGCGGTTCGGGAAAGTCAACGTTGATAAAAATAATTTCTGGTTTTCTGAAATATGACAGGGGAAGCGTGCTGATAGATGATCTGGAACTGAAAGACTGTTGTCTGGACGACCTCTATCGATATATGGGTTATGCCGATCAGAATGGTTCTATTTTTGATGGTACTTTGCGTGAAAATCTGGTATTTGACGATGGGACAGACGACGCGGAAATAATGGAAGTGTTAAGGAAAATGCAGTTGGGGACATTGGTCGCTGATCTGCCTGACGGGCTGGATACTATGATAGGGGAAAGGGGAGCGAAATTATCGGGAGGCGAAAAGCAGAGGATTGTATTGGCACGAATTCTTTTGCGGCGGAAAAATCTGATTATTTTAGACGAAGCCACGTCAGCGCTGGATAATATTACGGAAGAGAAAGTGCTGGAAGAAATGCTGAAAACGGCAGGGAGAGAGTGTACTGTCATTGCCATTGCACATAAAATGAAGGCGGTTACACAATTTGACAGAATTATTGTTTTTAAAGAAGGAAGTGTTATTGCACAGGGTAAGTTAAAGGAATTGATGTCAGGCTGTCCTTATTTTGTAAAATTGTATAATTCCTGACAGATGAAGTTTTTGAGACCAGTGGTTGATATGGTTGTTTATGCGTGGTGGAGCCGGTTGCTTTCAACGGCTTTCTAAATGAAGAAACGGAAAAAATTAAGGAATCCGGCATTTATGCCGGATTCCTTAACAATAAAAAAGAGCGCGAGACGGGACTCGAAAAATACCAGCGTTCTGAAACCCGCATAAATACTGGAAAGGAGAGGCACGTTGCACGGTGTGATTCAACTTTGATTCAAAATGTGATTTGATCATAGAGAATGGGTGCTGTCTTTTGAATTATTTTATGAAACTGCCGGGTAGTATTTTATTGCTTGGCAGTTTCTTTTAATTGGTTGCAAGATATTTTAAAATAAAGATTACTATTTGTCAATTATGAAAATAGGTATAATAATATGCGGTGCTGGTCTCATATTTTTACGGATTTTTATATATGTGTAAAAAAACTGTGTTTTCAATGTTTAGCGGGATTCGGGGGGCATAAGGATTCATGCAGATTTCTATAGTTCTATATCGGATCGGTGTGGAAATGGTGTGGCATTATTTGAGAGAGATTCAACACAGGAGAAGGTCTATAACTTGTAAGGTTGTTGGCCTTTTTGCTGATTTCAGCGTACAGTAAATTTGAAAATCTCTAGTATTTGAATTTGTATTCAAGGGGGCATATTGTTGACAATATGGCATATCTGCCATATACTAAATGTAGAAAGAAATTGGAGATTACAATGGATAAATTTGAAGTGGAATTTTATACTAAAGCTAATGGCCGAAAAACCGGCAAAAGACTTTATCCTTGGTCTGGATGTTAAAATGCGGGCAAAAGTCTTAGGAATTATTAATGTTCTGGAGGAAAAGGGAAATCAGTTAAGAGAGCCATACAGTAAACATCTGGATGATGGAATATTTGAAATCCGTGGAAAAGTCGGAACAGATATAACCAGAGTTTTATATTTTTTCTGCTATGGAAAGAAAATTATAATGAAGAATGGATTTATTAAGAAGACGCAGGAGACGCCAAAACAGGAAATAAGGCTGGCAAAATTATATCGTAAAGACTATTTGGAAAGGGTGAAAGAAAATGAGTGAATTTCAGGAATTTTTAAAGGAACAATTGCAGGATGATGAGTTCAGAAAGGAATGGGAAGACATTCAGCCGGAAATGGATGTGATCCGGGCAGTGGTTGACGCAAGGATTTCGCAAAATCTTACCCAAAAAGAGCTTGCAGAAAGGACAGGAATTAATCAGGCGGATATCAGTAAGCTTGAAAATGGAACCAGGAATCCGTCTCTTAAACTCTTAAAACGCTTGGCAGATGGAATGGGAATGACGCTGAAATTGGAGTTTGTTCCCAAAAGTCCGGCGAAAGGTTAATATGAGAATCATTTGTCTATAGCAGGAGAAAATATTATTCTTCATAAAAACTAATTGTGTGGGAAGAGTTTTGTAGCGTATAATATAAAATAGAGTATTTTACACATAATGAAAGTAGAAATATAGGGATAGTAACGTGAGAAATAGGATGAATGATTCAACATTTGCGTTATAGGAGGGACAAAATGGAAGTAGTACGGAAATATATCGATGCGGATAGTTTGATGACAGTAATGAAACTGCCTGAAAAGTTTAGAAATCGTAGATTAGAGGTGATTGTACTTCCGGCAGAGGAACAGGAGAAGGTTTCTAAGAAGACAGCGGATATTGATCAGGCATTACAGTCATTGGTCGGAGCAATCCCTTATACGGATATGTCTTTAGAAGAATTAAGGGAGGAGCGGCTAAAGAAATATGAGAATATTGATTGATACAAACATTGTGCTGGATGTTATGTTGAAAAGGGAACCGTTCTACAGAATGTCGTTGGAAATTCTCGGTTTAGTGAAGAGGGATGATGTAGATGAGTATATATCCGCATCTACGGTTACAGATATTTATTATCTCGCATATCGTCAGCTTAGAGATAAGGGTATTGTTAAAAATTTGATGAAAGAACTGCTTACGGTTGTATCCGTTGCAAGTGTATCTGGACAGGAAATAGAAAATGCCATATCTTTAGAATGGAATGACTTTGAAGATTCCGTACAATACTCGGTGGCATATTTGCAGGAAATGGATGGAATTGTCACACGCAATCCGAATGATTATAGAGAAGCAAAAATAAAAGTTTGGAAACCGGAAGAATTATTGTTATGATGTGATAGAATGAGATAGGAAGTCGTTAAGGCTTCCTATTTTTAAATCTGTTGTATTTAGAAAAGTAATTAAGTATAATTATGAATATAGTTGAGAAATTTGTTAGTATTACTCGATGGAGGGTTGTAATATGGGTAAAGAACGAGTTTATTCTTACATAGAAGAAATTGCCATGAGGCTTAAAGAATATAGGAAGTATGGAAAAGTATCACTGATGGTTGGTGCTGGTTTTTCTAAAAACGCTATCAGTAAAGGGATGAAAAACGTCCAACCACCTAATTGGAATGAACTTGCAGATAAAATGTACGGTGAGTTATATCCTGCGTCACCAGATATGAATGATAAACAGAGGAACGAATGGGAAAAGCAAAGGATTATTAAGACATCGGGCAAGAATGTCACTAAATTGGCGGAAGAATATATTGTAAATTTCGATAGAAATCAAATGAATCATTTGATAGAAAATTCGATTGCAGATGATTTGTTCCTACCGGGAGAATTGCATAAGAGATTATTAAGATTGCAGTGGGAAGATATTTTTACAACTAATTATGATACCTTGTTGGAACGGGCGGCAAATCTTGTTTTTCGTGAAAGAAGTTATCAAGTTATATGTTCCCAGAACGATATACCGGGCAGCATAAGGCCTAGAATAGTAAAATTGCATGGTAGTATTCCGCAGGTAAAGCCATATATAATATGTGATGAAGATTATAGAACCTATCCGGATAAATATGCGCCCATGGTAAATACAGTACAGCAGGCGATGCTGGAAACGAGATTATGTCTGATAGGATTTTCTGGCGATGATCCTAATTTTCAAAATTGGATGGGATGGATTAGAGATAATATGGGAGATTGTTGCCCTGCTATTTATCTTATTGGAATTTATGACAGCTTAAGTGAAGTGGAAAAAAAGCTGTTAGAGAGTAAGCAGATTATAATTGTTGATATTTCTTGTTTAGTCGAAGGCAGCGAAGCAGATCGACATAGAGCAGCTATTGCTAAGTTTTTGGAGTTATTAGAGAACTATCAAAAAGAGAAAGATATATTTCAGGATAAGCCGTATCCCAAAGCGGATGCATTTTGGAAGCCTGATGATAAAAATCAATATATTATGGAATTGGGAGAATATTCAAGTAGAATAGTAGAATATATTCAACCCTACATTTTGTTACCAGAAAAGGTAAGAAATAAATGTGAAAAATATTTCTCAGGGCATTTTGGAGTATTAGTGCGTCAATGCAAGGAAGAATTACCGATAGTTGAGATTGCAGATATTATTAGAATTTTAAGAAAATGTTCAATAGTTTTGGAGGATAGGAATGCAGAATGTTTAGAGGAAATCTGTGGACATTTTAATGACATTATCACAATAGAATGGAATGAATCGGATGCCTTAATAGAAATTGGCTTATATTTGGCAGAGATGTACCGAATAGATAGTAAAAGTTCAGAATATGAAAAGAAAATAGTATTACTGGAAGAATTGGTTGCCAAAATACCATGTCATAAAAGCGAGTTGCTTATAGAAAAGATAAAAAATAAGATAGATACTTTTGACTATGAAGCGGCAAAAGCTTTGGTTGATGAAATAGAGGAAAGCAGCTTTGAGGTTAAAGTAAAAAAGGCTGGGTTTTATAAACAATTATCAGAATATGAATTGGCAGATAAAATATTAAGCGAATGTTCCATGGAATTGGCGCAAATGAAAATATCAGAGGATATTTATGCGTCTTATTTGGGATACTTAAATTTGTGTTATAGAGTAAATAACTGGAGCATTTCCGATGAATATTCAGACGAGAATTATCTGGATAATCCGTATAATACCCGCCAGATTATAATAAAGCAGAGGGATGATTTAAGCCAGATCTTTTTTCAAGATAATTGCAAAGAAGATGAGAGAATGCTACCGTTCAATTTAAATACTAGTAAAAATATTACTAATTATGTTGCGGGAGAAAGACTGGCTTATGGTAAAAGCTTTAGTTATATAATTACCATTGACAAATTATGTTTGCCTTTATTTGGAGATTTAGCGAGACTGTTACCGAGATCATATAGAGAAATAATTGATTCGAGTAATTGTAAAAGGTGGAAGCTGTCGCTCATAGCCAGAAGTGATAATGAAAAAATCATAGATCAAATCTTTACCAGAGAGATGTTGAGTGAAGCATGTAAAGAAGATATAGATGGCTTGTTTTATTCATTGATTTCATTGGTAAACCTTTATAAATCAGAGGATGATTATTTTAAGAAAAAATATATAATATCTTTAAAAAATAGTTTGAACATACTTTCAAGACTTGTAGTTTTTATGTCAGATGAAGCTGTTGAACAATATTTAAAAATACTAAGTAAGGTAAGCAGGAGGGATGATCATCGCATAGATAGAGATATTAGTAATATCTTGAGCCGCATAGCTACAAGGTTTAACAGTGATATCGCTAATGCATGCCAGGATATTATATTTAACGAGTTTGGGGAACAGTTTTATCTGGCAAATTATTTTACTGAATTTTCTATGGATATTGATGAAGAAAATGTACGAAGTTATTATCAAGGTGCATTACGGTTAGTATCTAAGGATAATATGGTTGAACGCGATTGCGGTATATCACAATTGTTGCTATTATGGAAAAACTACAAACTGGAGGATTTGAGAGAAAAAGTAAAAGATGCTATATGGGATAATGATGTGTTGCCAAGTTCTAGCTTGTATTTCCCTTTTATATGGGAGCAATTGCCGCATCCTGATGTTAAGTTTTCGGAACTGTATTACCAATATCTTTTGGAAGACAGGTTTATAACATCGGTGACAGAGTTTGGCACTATTAGGACAAATTCTCTGGGAAGTGTGTATACATACTTGAATTTTTTTTACGCGACATCGGATATGTGTAAAAGAAAAATTGAAAAAGTGAACTTAGATGAAAATTTAACCGTGTTCGTGCTTGAAACGGCGTATAATTATATGTTACATGAGCAAAGTTTGTTAAAAAGTGTTTTTGACAAATCTGATGCAGAGGAGAAGTTTGAATATATTGCAGACCTGGTGGCATTGATATATATAGGAGCCATTCATAAAGGATTTGCAGATTCTATAGTTGAAAAGATTAATGAGATATGGCAGTTGTTAAATGAGAATCAGATTGTTGCAGAAGCAATTAGAATAGTCGATGAAATCTATAAGGGACAGTATAGTTTATGCATGGAGCTTTTTGAAAATACTGTTTTGTCTAAAGATAAAAGGAATTATAAAAGTGTATTTATTGGCATAAGGTGTCTGTTTTTCTTTCTTTATAATAAAGAAGATAAGTATATAGAGATAGAAGAGTCGTTTGAAAAATTTATGGGTTCGATAAAATATCTGGATGTTGAATATGCAAAAACAGTGTGGATACAGCTTAAAGCCTTGATTACACAGGATTTTTTCATGAATATGAAAGCTCAAAAGTATATATCTTCTGCAATTCAAAAATGTATAGAATTGTATAATGGACTTGCGCAGAAAGGGCAGAGGTTTTATATGGATGGACTATATAATTGTATAAGTACATTGCGTGATTATTGTGATAGAATAATAGAGTCGGATGTAAAAATGACACAGGAATTAGGGGATTGTGTTGCTGTTGCAAAAGATATTGAAAATTTTGAAATTAAAAATATTTGGAGTTGATAGCAATTAATTTTGCAGATGTTGGCTCCGTTACAAAAAATGCTGGCGGTTGTTTTCACAGAAATAGTTAGTAATTAGCGATTTGAAAAAAGTCTGTAGAATTTGAATTTACATTCTAAATCAAATTATCTTTTAGGAGAAATAAGTATGGATGTACCATATAATTTGATTCCAACAATCAGTCCGATAAAAGGCAAGAAAATAGACAAGGTTGATAAACATTCAAAATATGTTGTAAGGTTTTTTGCTCCTGCTGACTTGGTAGAAACGCTCTATAAATATGCAGAGAATTTTTATGAGGCTGCACATATAATCACAAAGTTTATTTTATATGCGGAGCATCCAGACATTGGAAAGTTGGATACTTATTTTTTGCGATTGCATTTTTATATCGTCATTGTATAGAAGTTGGATTAAAGGCGATTGGTTTTCAATATATAAAGAGCACGAAGGAACGGAGAAGATTTGTTAAAGAAACAAGGCATAACCTATCTGCGATTTTTGATGAAATTGTCAATAAAAGTGATACAATAAGACCGGATAAAGAATTAGAGTGGTTGAAAAAGTATTTTGATGATTTGTCGCAGACAGACAAAGAATCGGATTCCTTTCGGTATCCATTTCATATTGCATGGGAATTAGATGAATGGGAAGGAAAATTTGCCATAAAACCTATTTTTAATGACCAGATACATATAGATTTAATGAAATTTGCAAATAAATTTGAAGCTGTCTATGAGATTATAAAAAAGTGGTATTTAAAAGAGTCGGATGACGCTGACGAATGGAAAGAATTAGAACCGGTATTCATAGAAACAGGTGGATACTATTATGCACAGTCTGTTGTTGGCTATAAGTATACCAAGGCAGAGTTTTATCCTTATACAAAAGCTTATCTAGAGACAGCAAATTATTTGAAATGGTATATGAAGAAAGAAACTGACCTTGGCAATTTAGAGTGTAAAGATCGTTTTTTTCTTCCAATGTGCTATGTATACAGAAATTGCGTTGAGCTTAGTTTGAAAACCATTTGGTTTGAGGAAACTGGGGAAGATGTTCAAACGAAATGTAAGTTGATGCTGGACAAGAAGCATAGTATTGAAGGGATGTGGAAAAATATTAAGCCATATGTATTAGAATATAGTAAAAACACAGACGGGCAGGAGTATATTGAAGTTATCGAAGATTATTGCAAGCAAATACAGAAAATGGACAGTGACGCAAATAAGTTTAGGTATCCTATGGCAAATACCATGCAGGTATATTTTCCTCAAAACAAGAGATTTGATTTTATGAATATGGGAGATTTTTTTGAGGCCTTAAACAATATTCTTGATGGCATAGACAGTGAGTTTAATAGTATGAATGAAATAAAAGCTGAAATGGAGGCTGAATATAGAGCAGAGATGGCAGCGGAGTATTATGCAGAAATGATGGCTGAAAATGGTTACTACTGGTGAGAGTATTTGATGGGATCATTATGTTTTATGATTGAGTATATAGCGCAATTTATAACAGGGAGATAAAAGTGCAGGATAAAAATTGTCGAGAGTATTTTAATTATTATTTAGAACTGGAAAGGGATTTTTTCTTAACAGAACCGTATGTAACTGTAGATAGAGAGAATTTCGGTACATTTTCAATTCAGTTTAATAGAATATACCAATCTATTTGTAGCGAAATAGATTGTTTGTTAAAAGAATTGTGCAAACAATTAGAACGCGAAAGCAAAGCAGGAAAAATAGGCGCGTATTGTAAGGTAATACAAAAATATTTCAAGTATTTTAATAATGAGACTGTTTATTTCTATAAATCAAGAATAGAATTAGAGCCGTGGAAGAACTGGTCAGATATAAATCCTCCTACATGGTGGACGATGTATAACAAAGTTAAGCACCATAGAATGGAAACGGATGGTATAACCCAAAGACAGTATTATATGTTTGCCAATTTAGAGAATGTGTTAAATGCATTGGCTGCACTGTATATTGTAGAGGAATACTATGTTTATAGCTATGATTATTCAAAAGAAATCGAAGCTACAAGAACAATGGAGCTAAATCCTCATATATTTGAGGAAGAGATTGATAAAAGAAGAGAAATATCTTTGCTAAACAGTAAATCGCATAAATGTTGTATGAAACAATGGCAAGATGTTGGTTGCTATTCTGCATTTATGGGACAACAGTTTTTTGATGTTTCGAGATTAAAAAGAATTATGGATGCTAGAGAGAATAGAAAGTTAGATTAGCATAGGACATTATAAAGACATATGAAAAGAAAAGATTTGTTTTGAGAAGATAACAGGTATATGCTGTCTGCCCTAAAGCGTATGAGATACTCCCGCAACTATATATTATATTCATGACACTATAAAGAACCCCGTGCCGATCATGGCATGGGGTTCTTGCGTTTTGCAAACGTCTAGTAAGGATCTGAAAAAGGAAGGAGCGTGAGTTTATGAAAAAGATTCAGACAGAAACAATGGCGGAAGATGCCGCAAAGGTCACGGCGCTCGTTACAAAGCTGAACCGCTACAGGCATGAATATTACAATCTTGCGGCGACCAGTGTATCGGATGCGGTGTACGACCATCTTTTCGATGAACTGCAGGAACTTGAGAAAAGGACGGGTATCATCCTCAGTAATTCTCCTACACAGACGGTAGGTGCTGTCCCTGTCAGTTCACTGGAAAAGGTGAAACACACGATCCCGCTGCTCAGCCTTGACAAGACTAAGCAGATGGGGGAGATTCTGGAAATGGCGGGCAGATCAGCGCCTCTTTTAACGCTGAAACTGGACAGGCTTACCGTAAAACTCTGTTACGAGAACGGGCGGCTTGTGGAGGCGTCAACCAGAGGAGACGGGGAGACAGGCGAGATGATCACCCATAACATTCCCGCCTTTTATAACGTACCCGTTTCGATACCTCATAAGGACAGCCTGGTGGTCACCGGGGAGGGCATCATCCACCGGAATGACTTTGAGAGGATAAAGGGAGAGGCGGCTGGTGGAAAAGAGACAGGTAACGCGAGAAACCTTGCCGCCGGATCGATCAGACTGTTAGATCCTGCCGTCTGCAGAAAACGCCATTTTCATTTCTACGCTTTCAACGTGGTCGAAGGGATGGAAGGATTCGGGAAGATTGTGGACAGCCGCGGGAAGTTACTGGAGGCCATGCGGTCACTTGGATTTGAAGTATGTCCCTTCGTACCATTTACGGAAAAGGTTTCTCTCGAAGAACTGGAAAAAGGAATCTGGCATTTGAAGGATACCGCAGATGACAAGGGATTGCCGATAGATGGTATGGTACTGCGTTATGACAGCCTTTCCTATTCCAGAGGATGCGGGAGGACGGGACACCATTATAAGGACGGCATAGCGTACAAATTTGAGGATGAGGTGCAGGAGACAGTCTTCTGGTCTGTGGAATGGACGCCCTGATGTTGTATCATTTTAGTTGACACCTAATACACAAGGATTTGATGTATAATCAAAGAGAAATGAGGCAACTAAAATGGTACAAAAACAACGGAAATACGACATGGAATTCAAGATTCAGGCCGTAAAGCTGGCAAAGGAACTTGGCGGCGCAAAAGCG
>ERZ808035.751-NODE-751-length-23787-cov-9.105441_pt1 | contig 23787 bp, 20 predicted proteins | sample MGYA00380189_ERZ808035 | MGnify/ENA primary metagenome ERZ808035 (study PRJEB31490, sample SAMN06133407) | mouse gut metagenome | isolation source: M5_1 | host: mice | place: China: Chengdu | collected 2015-05 ...
CGCCATCCTGGCGCAAAACACGTCGCATAAGAATCCAACGCGCCTTCGGCGCTATAAAAAGCTTTTTATAGCTTTTTTATGGATTCTAGTATAACATTTGAAACGGAGAATGATTATGAAAATACGCATTGTCACCGACTCGGCCGCCGATCTGCTGCCCCCTCACCGGCCGGAGGTCACTGTCCTGCCTATGACCGTGACCTTTGGAGAGGAACCGTTTCTGGACGGTATCGACCTGACCCACCGGCAGTTCTATGAAAAACTTATCGAGGGGGACATCCTGCCCACCACCAGCCAGATCAACCCCGCCCAGTTTGAGGAGGCCTTCCGCCGGGCTGCGGAGGCAGGAGAATCGGTGGTGGCGGTGGTTCTCTCCTCCAGGCTCTCCGGTACCTGCCAGAGCGCCCGCATCGCCGCGGAGGAGTTTCCCGGCCGGGTCTTTGTGGTGGACAGCGAAAATGCCGCCATCGGAGAGCGGATCCTGGTAGAGCGGGCGCTGGAGCTGCTTGACCAGGGCCTGGAGGCGCCCGCCATCGCCGCCAGACTGGAGGAGGAAAAGCGGGACATCCGCCTGGTGGCCCTGCTGGATACGCTGGAGTACCTGAAGCGGGGCGGCAGGATCTCCCCCTCCGTGGCTCTGGTGGGCGGGCTGCTGTCCATCAAGCCGGTAGTGGCCGTGGAACACGGCGAAGTGGTGATGCTGGGCAAGGCCCGGGGCTCCAAAAACGGCAACAACCTGCTGGTGCAGGAGATACGAAAGACCAGGGGCGTGGACTTCACCCGCCCTTACCGGCTGGGATACACGGGGCTGGACGACAGTCTCCTGCAAAAATATATTGCCGACAGTGCAGAGCTGTGGATGGGGCACACCTCCGCCCTGCCGATCGGAACCATCGGGGGTACCATCGGCACCCATGTGGGGCCGGGAGCCGTAGCCGTGGCCTTTTTCCAGAGGCCCGCATAAAAAAATCCGGACGGCCGTCCCCCGGCGGCAAAAACGGATTGGGCATTTCGCAGGGGCGGAGGCGGGGCTGCTGCACGCTGACCGCCCCTTTTGCTGTGCGGCACCCGTGGGGGCTGCCGTACGCGGACTCACACGGGCCTGCAGGATTATGTAACTTTAAAAAAATGACAGACGCATTGTGCTGGAAGAGATTGGCGAAAATTGTCGTAGAATTATGTAAATTTCCGCAATGCACGAAGATTTAAATCTTTTGTAACAATTCGTGCTGGTTTGCTTAACAACTCTCCTGTATCTTAATACTTGCAAGAGACAAAACTTCTTTTCATCCAATCTTCCAAAAAATAGGGAACAGGGCCAGCGGGAAGCTGGCCCTGTTCTCTTTGCTGTATATGATAAACTGAAATGGAGAGCCGTTTTCCGCTCCTCCGGCCATTGGGCCCTGTTTGCAACGGGTCAGAACCTGTATTCACAGGCGTTGAACGCCGTCTGTGAATGCAGGTTCTTAAATGCCCGTCTTGCAGGGTCCTCTTCCGCCAGGGTTCCTGCGGGAGTTCCGCCCGGAGTGCAGACTGCGGTTTTGCCGTTGGCCGACCGGGGAAATGCGGTTTTTCGTGGCTGAAATAGCCGCCGGCGGCCGTGTTTCCCCCTGTCAATCGACGGCAGGCACTGCGGAGCGCCGGGCGGGAGATTATCCCCACAGCGCCGACAGCGTGGGAATGACCTGCTTTTTCCGGGACATGATTTTAGGCAGAAAGACGCTGTTCTTTGCGCCTTTGATATTAAAAGCCTGCTCGATAGTGTCCTCGTCTCCCACGTATAAGAGCCAGGTGCCCTCCAGCAGCACGTCCGTAATCATCAGGACTACGGTGTTCAGTTCCCGCTGGCTGCGGATGTCTCTCATGGCTGTGAGAAATTCCTCTTTCCGGACCATCAGCCGGTCGGAGTCCATACAGGTGATCTGGCTCACCGCCAGGTTATGGCCCGCAATGTGGAATTCCTTGTAGTCCGTATGGAGCATGGCCTCTACCGTTTTATCATCCCCACAGGCGGCGGAGAAAATGGCCTTGCCCAGCTCCTCCAGGGAGAGGTTTGCAATGCGGGCCATCCGGTTGGCCACGTCGATGTCCCGCTGGGTGCAGGTGGGGGATTTGAACATGACCGTGTCGGAGATAATGGCGGCCGCCATCAGCCCCGCCATCTTGGAGGTGGGCATCAGCCCCTTTTCCTGGTACATGCCCGCTACGATGGTAGTGGTGCTGCCCACCGGCTCGTTGCGGACGTAAATGGGGTCTTTGGTCTCAATGTCGGCCAGACGGTGGTGATCCACGATCTCCAGGATCTTGGCCTGGTCCAGCCCCGTGACGGACTGGGCCTTTTCGTTGTGGTCCATCAGCACCACCCGCTTGCGGCGGGGGCGCAGCAGGTGGAAGCGGGACAGCGTACCCACCACCCGTTCGTTTTCATCCAGAATGGGGTACGCCCGGAAGCGGCTCTCCAGCACGGCATCCTGCACATCATCAATATAGTCGTCCAGATGGAAACAGACCAGGTCCCGGCTGTTGCAGATGTGGGAGATGGGCAGGGCGTGGCAGATCAGCCGTACGGCCTGATAAGCGTCGATAGGGGTGGAGATGATACAGGTGCCGGTTTTGGTCTCCAGAAGCTCCGGGGAGACCTCCGCCTGGCAGACGATGACGCAGTTCACCTCCAGATCCAGCGCCCGGCGGATCATGTCCGGCTGGTCGCCGCAGACCACAATGCTGTCCTTCGCGGAGAACAGCAGGTTTTCCCGGCTGGCGGGAAGGGCGACAGTGACCTCGCCGGAGATCACGTCCTTCAGCTCGCCGCCCTCGTTCAAAAGCTTGCCCTCCAGCACGGACAGGAGGTTATACACCGGGATGTCCCCCATCCGCGGGTTCCGGACGGAGGTCATGTCGTAGTTGGCCACATCGCCGGAGGAGAGCATGCCGTACAAGGTGCCGTCCTCGTTGGCCACGGGGAGGACGGAGATCTTCTCGTTCTGCATGGTCTGCCAGCCCCGGCTGATGGTGGCGGCGGCGGACAGGGTGGGGGGGACGTCGTAATCCAGGTCCCGCACCTGGGTGCGCAGGTCGTTGATGAGCATGGGGGGACGAAAGCCGAAGCGGTCCAGCACGATCTGCGTCTCGTCGCTGATCTGTCCCAGCCGTGCGGCCCGGTACTCCCGCTGGCCCAGTGCGTTTTTCAGCGCGGCATAGGCCATGGCGGAGACAATGGAGTCGGTATCCGGATTGCGGTGTCCGGTGATATATACGGTGTCCATAGGGGACCTCCTTGTGGAAAATGTGCGGGATCGGATCTATCATACCGCCGGGGCGGGCCTTTGTCAACGAAGCGCTTACAGGATCAGCAGTTCCTTGGGGGCCCGGGTCAGGTTTTCACAGCCGTCCTCCGTGATGACGATCACGTCCTCAATCCGGACACCCAGCCTGCCGGGGATATAGATGCCCGGCTCCGCGGAGATGACCGCCCCGGCGGGAAGGGGCTTGTCGTTGGCGGCGGAGGCGTTGGGGCTTTCGTGGATCTCCACGCCCACGCCGTGGCCGAAGCTGTGGCTGAAGTACGGCCCGTATCCGGCAGATTCGATGACCTGCCGGGCAGCGCCGTCCACCGTCTTTCCGGTGACGCCGGCCCGGGCGGAGGCGATACCCGCCCGCTGGGCCGCCAATACCGCTTCATAGACGGCCCGCATTTCGTCTGTGGCAGCTCCCACCGCCACGGTGCGGGTCATATCGGAGCAGTACCCGTGACAGATGCAGCCGAAGTCCATGGTGACGAATTCCCCGGCCCGGATCTGCCGCTCCGACGGCACGCCGTGGGGCAGACTCCCGTTGGGGCCGGAGACCACAATGGGGTCAAAGGACATGTTCTCCGCCCCGTAGTGAAGCATCAGGTACTGGAGCCGGGCGGCGATCTCCCGCTCCGTCACGCCGGGCCGAATCTCTCCCAGAATATCCTCCAGGGCCTTCTCCGCGATCCGCTGGGCGGCGGCCATGGCCTCCAGTTCCTCCCGGTCTTTCACCCGGCGCAGCTCCAGCAGCAGCTCGGTGGCGGGGACCAGCTCGCAGGGCAGGGCCTTGCGGTATGTCTCATACTCCCTGACGGACATGTAGGCGTCCTCATAGCCCATCCGCCGGATGGACTGCTCCTGAACGGCCTCCGTCAGGCGGAGGGAGTAGCCCCTTCCGGGGTTTACCTCCCGCAGTTCCGCGTCCCGGACTGCCCGCCCTGCAGCCTCGGTATAGCGGGCGTCGGTAAAGTAGTAGTTTTTCTCCCGGGTGACAAGGGCGCAGCCGTCTGTGCCGGAGGAGTGGAAGCCGGAGGCGTAGAAGCGGTTGGCCTCACAGGAGAGGAGCATGGCGTCAAGGTTGTACTCTCTCAGCCTTGCGGCGATTTGTTTAAAATGGTTCATAGAAAATGACCTTTCCGTAATGATTTCCATGGGGATGAGGGGCAGTCCTGTGTCCGGGCCGGCCCGGTGGATGCCGCACCGCCGCGGCCGCTGAAGCGGCAACCGCCGGACGTGGGGCAAAAGCTGCCCTCACGGCTTACATCCCCCGTGCCGCCTGTTCCAGCGCCGCCTTGACAAAGCCTAAAAACAGGGGATGGGGCCGGTCGGGGCGGCTTTTAAACTCCGGGTGAAACTGGGAGGCCACAAACCAGGGGTGGTCCGGCAGCTCTACGATCTCCACCAGGCGGCCGTCCGGCGAAGTCCCGGCCAGGACCAGCCCCGCCGACGCAAGGGCCGCCCGGAATTGGTTGTTGAACTCGTAGCGGTGGCGGTGGCGTTCGGAGATCTCCGGTGTGCCGTAGAGGGTACGGCTGCGGGTGCCCTCTGCCAGAGCACAGGGATACCTGCCCAGGCGCATGGTGCCGCCCTTGTCCGTCACACCGACCTGGTCCGGCATCAGGTCGATGACGGGGTGTCCTGTGTCCGGGTCAAACTCGGTGGAGTTGGCGTCCGCCCAGCCCAGTGCGTGGCGGGAGAACTCCACCACAGCCATCTGCATTCCCAGGCAGATGCCAAAGCAGGGGATGCGGTTTTCCCTGGCGTACCGGATGGCGGAGATCATGCCCTCGGTGCCCCGTCCGCCGAAGCCGCCGGGAACCAGTACGCCGGAACAGCCCGCCAGTTTTTCCGCGGCGTTCTCGGCGGTTATCTCCCCGGAGTCCACCCACCGGATCTCCACCACGGCGTCGTTGGCGGTGCCGGCGTGGTTCAGAGATTCCACCACGGAGAGGTAGGCGTCGTGGAGCTGGGTGTATTTTCCCACCAGGGCGATGTGTACCCGGCGGCGGGCCGCCTTCTCCCGCTTTACCATGGCGGTCCACTCCCGCAGGTCCGGCTGGTGGGTGATGAGGCCCAGCTTCCGGCACACCGCCTCGTCCAGACCCTCCTCCGCCATCAGCAGGGGTACCTCATACAGGGTGGAGGCGGTGGCGTTCTGAATGACGCAGTCCGGCTGGACGTTGCAGAACAGGGCGATTTTCCGCCGCACATCCTCCGTGATGGGCACGTCGCAGCGGCAGACCAGGATGTCAGGCTGGATGCCCAGGGACAGCAGCTCTTTTACCGAGTGCTGGGTGGGCTTGGACTTCAGCTCCCCGCTGCCCGGCACCTGGACGATCAGGGGCACATGGATGAACACCACATCCCCCAGCGGCCGCTCCGCCCGCACCTGGCGGATGGCCTCCAGGAAGGGCTGGGACTCGATGTCGCCCACGGTGCCGCCGATCTCGCAGATCACCACGTCCACGTCCTCCCCGGCCATGGCGTAGACGCGGTCTTTGATCTCATTTGTAATATGGGGAATGATCTGCACCGTGGCCCCCAGATAATCCCCCCGGCGCTCCCGGTTCAGCACGGACCAGTAAACTTTTCCGGAGGAGATGGAGCTGTTGCCGGAGAGGTCCTCGTCCACAAACCGCTCGTAGTGTCCCAGGTCCAGGTCTGTCTCCGCACCGTCCTCGGTGACGAAGACCTCTCCGTGCTGGTAGGGACTCATGGTGCCGGGATCCACGTTGATATAGGGGTCAAACTTCTGGTTCCGCACCCGGACGCCCCGCTGCTTCAAGAGGCGCCCCAGGGACGCCGCGCAGATGCCCTTGCCCAGGCCCGAGACCACGCCGCCGGTGACAAATACAAATTTTGTCTTCATAGCGTTCACCTTACCTGCCTTTGTTGATTACAGTTTGGGAGATTTTGCGGAATTCATACCGGACGCCGAAAGGGGGAAGACTGGGGAATGCCCGATGCGCTCAAAATAAAAAGCCACCGCAGGATTGGCACAGGGGTGAAAAGTCCCAGCCTCTTTCGGGACTTTCAGCTGCGATCCGCGGTGTTCGCCGTCTCTGTTTGCGATTGTGAGTACAGGCCTTTGTTGTCGCTTGCGGCCTCTGCCGCAAACCGCGCCCAAAGCGTTCCAAAATACCTCCAAACTATACCACCGGAGAATTTCCCTGTCAACGGAAAACTTGAGATATTCTTGGGCGGAGAAAAAATTCCGGAGAGGTTTTACCGGAAATACACAAGGCGTATTGGAAACGGGAGGCCCTATTTGTAAAAAGCGACGGTTGACTTTATCCCTTTAAAGCTATATAGTGTAAAAGAATTGAAGAGGCATATCCGCGATTCAAACAACCATGAAGGAGAGATTGAAGATGAGAAAGAAAATTCTTGCCCTGCTTTTGGCCGCTGTGATGGTCATGAGCCTGGCCGCCTGCGGCGGAGACGCCAACCAGGGCGGCAATACCCCCGCCGAACCCAAGCAGGACGCGCCCGCCGCCCCGGCGGACAGCAGCGGATCCGGCGGCGAAGTCTACAGGATCGGCATCTGCCAGCTGGCCCCCCACCCGGCCCTGGACGCCGCCACCGAGGGCTTCATCGACGCCCTGAACGAGAAGCTCCCCGGCCAGGTGGATATTGAGAACAAGAACGCCGCCGGCGACACCCCCACCTGCGCCACCATCATCAACGGCTTCGTCTCCGGCGGCGTGGACCTGATCATGGCCAACGCCACCGCGCCCCTCCAGGCCGCCGCCTCCGCCACCGCCGACATTCCGGTGCTGGGCACCTCCATCACCGAGTACGGCGTGGCCCTGGGCATTGAGGGCTTTACCGGCACCGTGGGCTCCAATGTCTCCGGCACCTCCGACCTGGCCCCCCTGGACCAGCAGGCGGCCATGATTCAGGAGTGGTACCCCGACGCCAAGACTGTGGGCCTCATCTACTGCTCCGCCGAGCCCAACAGCCAGTATCAGGTGGACAATGTCCAGGCCTATCTGGAGGGCATGGGCTACGCCTGCACCCAGTACCCCTTCTCCGACACCAACGACATGGCCAGCGTTGTGCAGAACGCCGTTGACAACAGCGACGTGCTGTATGTCCCCACCGACAACACCGCCGCCAACAACACCGGCATCATCGACAACATCTGCCGGGGGGTCGTCCCCGTATTCGCCGGCGAGGAGGGCATCTGCGGCGGCTGCGGCGTGGCCACGCTGTCCATCAGCTATTACGACATTGGCTACAAGACCGGCGAGATGGCTGCCGATATCCTGGCAAACGGCGCCGACGTCTCCGCCATGGCCATTGAGTACGCGCCTCAGTTCACGAAGAAGTACAACCCCGCCACCTGCGAGGCCCTGGGCCTCACCGCCCCCGAGGGCTATGAGGCCATTGTGACCGAATAAGTTTCACAGCGCATAAAAACAGCGGGGAAGGGGCTTCCCTTTCCCGCTGTTTTTTGCTATGCTGTGTCTTGCAACTTTCACGGGGAGGAAATTGGAATGACTGTCTTTCTGAACGCGCTGCCGGGGGCGGTGTCCCAGGGGCTGATCTGGGGCATTATGGCCATCGGCGTATACCTGACTTATAAGATCCTGGACATTGCGGATCTGACGGTGGACGGCTCCTTCTGCACCGGCGGCGCAGTGTTCGTGATGCTCTTTACCCAGGGCGTCAACGTGTGGGCGGCGATGCTGGCCGCCCTGCTGACGGGAATGCTGGCGGGGCTGGTAAGCGGCCTTTTGAATGCGGCCTGCGGCATCCCGGCCATTCTCTGCGGCATTTTGACCCAGCTGGGCCTCTACTCCGTCAATATGGCCATCATGGATTTCAAGGCGTCGGTGGCCATCAACGTCACCCAGGCGGACACGCTGGAAAAGCTGCTGGTATCGCTGCGGTTTGTCCAGGGGGCCATCCGGGGGGATTTTCCCATCTGGCGGCACCCCATTTTGGTGGTGGGCCTCTTTACGGCAGGCCTTATCGCCCTGCTGTACGGCTTTTTCGGCACGGAGCTGGGCAGCGCCCTGCGGGCCACCGGCTCCAACGGCAGCATGGCCCGGGCCCAGGGCATCAACACCGACTTCTGCAAGGTGCTGGGTTTGATGCTCTCCAACGGCCTGGTGGCCCTGTCCGGCGCGCTCCTCTGCCAGTACAACGGCGCCAACGAGATCAACGTGGGCCGGGGCGCCATCGTCATCGGCCTGGCCGCCGTCATCATCGGCGACGTGCTCTTTTCCAAGCTGTTCCGCAATTTCGCGCTGAAGCTGCTGGCGGTGGTCATCGGCGCCATCATCTACTATATCGTTCTCCAGGCGGTGCTGGCCATGGGTTTGAACCCCAATTACCTCAAGCTCCTCTCCGCTCTGGTAGTGGCGGTGTTTTTGTCCCTGCCCTACTGGAAGGGCCGCTATTTTGCCAAGCCCGTAAAGAAGGGGGGCGCCGCAAATGCTTGAGATCAAGGAGATCTGGAAGACCTTCAACGCCGGAACGGTCAACGAGAAGCAGGCTCTGCGGGGCGTGAGCCTGACGCTGAACGAGGGGGACTTCTGTACCGTCATCGGCGGCAACGGCGCGGGCAAGAGCACCATGCTCAACGCCGTGGCCGGCACCTGGGGTGTGGACGCGGGCGCCATCTCCATCGGCGGCACCGATGTAACCCATCTGCCGGAGCACAGGCGGGCGGCCTTCATCGGCCGGGTGTTCCAGGACCCCATGATGGGTACCGCCCCCACCATGCAGATTATCGAAAATCTGGCTCTGGCGGCCCGCCGTGGCCAGCGGCGGGGGTTGCGCTGGGGCCTCACCAAGGCGGAGAAGGAGCAGTACCAGGAGATGCTCGGCGGTCTGGGCCTGGGGCTGGAGGACCGTCTCACCAGCAAGGTGGGTCTCCTCTCCGGCGGCCAGCGCCAGGCGCTGACGCTGCTGATGGCCTCCCTGAAAAAGCCAAAGCTCCTGCTTCTGGACGAGCACACCGCCGCCCTGGATCCCAAGACCGCCGCCAAGGTGCTGGAGCTCTCCGACAAGATTGTGGCGGAGAACCGCCTGACCACCATGATGGTCACTCACAACATGAAGGACGCCATCGCCCACGGCAACCGGCTGATTATGATGTATGACGGCAGAATCGTCATCGACGTCTCCGGCGAGGAGAAGAAGAAGCTCACCGTCCCCCAGCTGCTGGAGCTGTTCAGCAAGGTCAGCGGCAGCGACGAGGCGGACGACAAGCTGCTGCTGTCCTGAGGGGGAACAGGATTGTAAAGGAAATCTCCTTGTCTGACGAAAAACCCTCGCCCGTTCAGCATTCCCCGGTTATGAATACACGTTCCTAAGATGAAAATCGCCGCCCTGTGGACACGGGGCGGCGATTTTGCAGTTTCAGGTTTACAGCACTCCCCGCTTCCGGTCGGGGAGAAGCGTCAGCCTGCCGCTTTCACGGGTGGTGTTCAGGTCGATGAGGCGCTGGTTGGAGCTGCCCCGGAACCGCAGGGAGATGTCCTTCAGCTCCTCCACAAACCGCCCGTCCACCAGCACGTCCAGCAGGGAGAGCAGTTCGTCCGTGGCCTCGCACCGGGGGTGGCTGCCCTCGGTCAGCAGCTCCTCATAGGTGAAGCCGGTAAAGCTCCAGATATTCTTCTCCGGAAGTTGTTCCCGCACCCGGCGGAGAAAGGGCAGCAGCGCCCGCTGGTTCTCCGGCTCAAAGGGCTCGCCCCCCAGCAGCGTCAGGCCGTTGATATAATCCGGCGAGAGCAGGGAGAGGAGATATTCCTCCGTCTCCGCCGTAAAGGGCCGGCCATAGGTAAAGTCCCAGGTCTGGGGCTGGAAGCAGTGGGGGCAGCGGTTGGTGCAGCCGGAGACGAACAGCGTCACCCGGACGCCCTCGCCGTTGGCGATGTCGCAGTTTTTAATCTCTCCGTAGTACATGGGGCCTCCTCATGAAAAGGGGCGGGGCAAGGCCCCGCCCCCTGTATTTTTGGAGAATTACAGATGCAGCACCCGGTCCCGGATCTCCTGGGTCCGGCCCTGATTCCAGAACTGGGTTCCGATGTAGCCGCAGGTGCGGCGGGCCACGTTCATCTTGTCCTGGTCGGTGTTGCCGCACTTGGGGCACTTCCAGATGAGCTTGCCGTCCTCCTCGGCGATCTGGATCTCGCCGTCCCAGCCGCAGACCTGGCAGTAGTCGCTCTTGGTGTTCAGCTCGGCGTAGATGATGTTGTCGTAGATGAACCGCATCACCTGGAGCACCGCCTCCAGGTTGTTCTGCATGTCCGGCACCTCCACGTAGCTGATGGCGCCGCCGGGGGACAGGTGCTGGAACTGGGCCTCGAATTTCAGCTTGGTGAAGGCGTCGATCTCCTCGGTGACGTGGACGTGGTAGCTGTTGGTGATATAGCCCTTGTCCGTAATGCCCTCAATGACGCCGAAGCGCTTCTGGAGGCACTTGGCGAACTTGTAGGTGGTGGACTCCAGGGGCGTACCGTAGAGGCTGAAATCGATGTTGTGTTCCGCCTTCCATTTCCGGCAGGCGGCGTTCATGGTCTCCATGATCTCCAGGGCGAAGGGGGTGGCGGAGGGGTCCGTGTGGCTCTTGCCGGTCATGTACTTTACGCACTCGTAGAGGCCGGCGTAGCCCAGGGAGATGGTGGAGTACCCGCCGTAGAGCAGCTTGTCGATGGGCTCGCCCTTCTTGAGCCGGGCGCAGGCGCCGTACTGCCACAGGATGGGGGCCGCGTCGGAGAGGGTGCCCTTGAGCCGCTCGTGGCGGCACAGCAGGGCCCGGTGGCACAGCTCCAGCCGCTCGTCAAAAATCTTCCAGAATTTCTCAATGTTCCCCTCGGAGGTCAGGGCCACGTCGGGGAGGTTGATGGTCACAACGCCCTGGTTGAACCGGCCGTAGTACTTGGGCTTGTTGGTCTCCGGGTCCACATAGGGGGTCAGGAAGCTGCGGCAGCCCATGCAGGGATAGCAGTTGCCGTTGCCGTTTTTATCCACCTTCAGCTCCAGCATCTTCTTCTCGGAGATGTAATCCGGCACCATGCGGCGGGCGGTGCACTTGGCGGAGAGCTCCGTCAGGTAATAGTAGGGGGTGCCGGGCTGGACGTTGTCCTCTTCCAGAACATAGATCAGCTTGGGGAAGGCAGGGGTGATCCACACGCCGTCCTCGTTTTTCACGCCCTCGTAGCGCTGCTTGAGAACCTCCTCGATGATGAGGGCCAGATCGTGCCTGGTCTGGGGGTCGTCGGTCTCTCCCAGGTACATAAACACCGTGACAAAGGGGGCCTGTCCGTTGGTGGTCAGCAGTGTCACCACCTGGTACTGGATGGTCTGCACGCCCCGGCGGATCTCCTCCAGCAGGCGGGACTCCACCATCTCGTCCAGCTTCTCCCGGGAGACGGCGGCGCCGATGTCCAGCAGCTCCTGCTCCACGCTTTTGCGGATCTTCTTCCGGCTCACGTCCACGAAGGGGGCCAGGTGGGTCAGGGAGATGGACTGTCCGCCGTACTGGTTGGAGGCCACCTGGGCGATGATCTGGGTGGCGATGTTGCAGGCGGTGGAGAAGGAGTGGGGCTTTTCGATCAGGGTGCCGGAGATGACGGTGCCGTTTTGCAGCATGTCCTCCAGGTCCACCAGGTCGCAGTTGTGCATGTGCTGGGCGTAGTAGTCCGTGTCGTGGAAGTGGATGATGCCGGCGTTGTGGGCCTCCACGATGTCCGCCGGCAGGAGGAGGCGGTTGGTGATGTCCCGGCTGACCTCGCCGGCCATGTAGTCCCGCTGGACGGAGTTCACCGTGGGGTTTTTGTTGCTGTTCTCCTGCTTGGCCTCCTCGTTGTTGCACTCGATAAGGGTGAGGATCTTGTCGTCGGTGGTGTTGCTGCGGCGGATGAGGGAGCGGGTGTAGCGGTAGGTGATGTAGCTCTTGGCCACCTCAAAGGCGCCGTGGGCCATGATCTGATATTCCACCAGATCCTGAATCTCCTCCACGGAAGGGGCGCGGTTCATCTTCTGGCAGGCCAGCTCCACCGATTCGGCGATCCGCCGGATCTGCACCGGCGTCATCCGGATGGTCTCTTCAATGCTCTCATTGGCCTTGGTAATGGCCGCGATGATCTTGGTGATGTCAAAATTTACTTCCGTGCCGTTCCGCTTGATAACGTTCATGGGCGCCTTCTCCTCATCTCTTCTGTCCTGCAAATTGCACGTGTACAGACTTGTATTTTTTCATATTGCATATCTTGTGATGCCTACAGATTCTAACACACAAGATATAGTTTTGCATAGTCGCAAATACCACTTTCAAAAAATTTTGGTCCGGGAGAGTCCCCGTCCGGGCAGGCCGGATATCGTAAGAGGGCGGGCCGGCCCGCCCGCCGGGGAGATGCGCCCGGGGTATTCCGAATTTTCAGGAGGATGGATTTTCACGGGGCTGCGGAGAACATATCCCCGGATCTCTGCGCATAGGATAGACCAACTAGAGGCGGGGAGTGTTGTGTTTTGAAGGGTAATATGGAGGAGCGGGCAGAACGCCTGGCCCAATACATCATAGAGAATCGGACCACTGTCCGCGCCGCCGCGCAGAAATTCGGCATCAGCAAGTCCACGGTGCACAAGGATATCTCCGAACGGCTGCCCCAGTTCAACCGGGCGCTGTATTTACAGGTCAAGGAGATTCTGGACGTCAATAAGGCTCAGCGGCATATCCGGGGCGGCATTGCCACCCGAAAGAAATACCGCGGCACATAAGGAGGAATCAATCATGGCGAAGCAAATGCATGGGCGGGGCCGTCCCAGGGTGCCGGAGCCGGCAGCCCCGGTTTCGGCGCTGTCCGGCGTTCCCACTACGCCGGAGCCGCCTGTCCGCCGCTGGCCCCACCCCGTGGACGGCGCGGAGCCCTCCCGGCAGGCGGATCCCGCGCTCCACTTTATCCACTGCGCCCTGTCCTACCAAAACGAGCTGCTGGCGGACATCAAGGCGCTGCTGGAAGAGCTGACGGCAGATGAGGAGCAGGCGGAGGAGGGGGAGACGGAATAGGCTGAATCGGGCCGCCCCAGGGAACCTGGGACGGCCTGGAGGCTGTTTTCCGGAGCCGGCAGAACGGGGACAGGCCCGTTCTGCCGGCAAGCGGCTGCGGTGTTTTCCCGGATGAGACAGGAAGGGCCGCATTTCCCTCTTGTGTTTTCGGCGGCGGGGCCGTATAATAGAGGACACGTTATGTCAATTGAAATTTCCGCGGCGTCGCCGCGCTGCTAAGGAGAGCTTCCCATGCCAAGACCCCACTCCCGCCGCCGTGAGCGGAACAACACGCCGCTGATCGTTATTCTGGTGGTTTTAACCCTGGCCGTGATCTATGCCGGTATCCACAGTTTTTTTCAGGCTCCGGAGCAGAAACAGGACGACCCTCTGCCCGCTCAGACGGCGGACGGGCTCTCCCCGGGGGAGGACCCGGCGGCTGCGGCTGCGGCGGAGGCCCTCCGGTCCCACCGGGAGCGAAAGCCGGACTTTTACACCATCCTGGTCTCCGGTGTGGACGACGGCAACGGCGGCAGCGACACCAACATCCTCCTGGCGGTGGACGCCGCCACCGGCTACGCTTACGGCGTCAGTATCCCCCGGGACAGCAAGGCGTTTTTTAACGGGAAGAACCACAAGATCAACGCCGCTTACAACACCGGCGGCATGGAGCTGCTGGCGGAGGTGGTGTCCGACCAGCTGGGGATCCCGGTGGATTACACCGTGCTGGTGGATCTCCGGGGCTTTGAGGCGCTGGTAAACGCCATCGGCGGCGTGGAGTTCTACATCCCCATCGACATGGACTACGATGACCCCTATCAGGATCTTTCCATCCACTTCAGCAAGGGCACGCGCCTGCTGTACGGGGAGGACGCCCTGAAGGTGGTGCGCTTCCGCCACAACAACGACGGCAGCGGCTATGGCAGCGAGGATGTGGGCCGTATGGAGACGCAGCAGAAGTTTTTGAAGGCGGTGGCGAAAAAGACCCTGACGCCTGCCAATGTGACCAAGATCGACGACTTCGTGAAGATTTTCCACCAGTATGTGGAGACGGATCTGACCGTCAACAATCTGGCCTGGCTGGGGGCCCAGTTTATCGCCATGGGGCCGGACAACATCGACTTCTGCACCCTGCCCGGGGAGTGGAAGTCCCCCTACATCTATGTGGATCCGGAGGAGACTCTGGCGCTGGTAAACCAGTTTTTGAACCCCTATGTGGAGGATCGTCTGCCGGAGGATCTGCATATCCCGACGTGACCGCTTTCCGCAGGTTCCCCTTCGCCCTGGCCGTAAGTAAGGAGGTTCCCCTTTGATGAGACGCCGCATTCCGGCGCTGCTGCTGGCAGCCGCGCTGTTTCTGACCGTTCCCGCCCTGGCCGTGCCGGACAGCCAGGCAAACTTTGTCCGAAGCAGGGCCTATTCCGGCCAGTTTTCCGACCTGACCACCGCCTCGGCGTTTTACGACAATGTGGCGGCGCTGTATGAATACGGCCTGTCCGTGGGCCGGGCCGACGGCACTTACGGCGTACAGGACCCCATGACCGTGGGGGAGATCGTCATCTTTGCCGGGCGCATCCGCAGCATCTACCGCACCGGCGACCCGGAGCAGGGGCCTTCCGCCTATGCCGGGGACGGCGGGCCGGCGGCGGCAGGCTATCTCCGGTATCTCCAGGCGGAGAGCGTGCTGGGCGCGGAGCTGGACGGCAGCCTGGCCGAGCCGGCGACCCGGGCGCAGGTGGCCCATGTGCTGGCCCGTGTCCTGCCGTCCCTGCCCTCCATCAACGAAGAGCTGGTCGCCGAGGGCTACGCCACCCGGAAATTCATCACGGATGTGACGGAGTATACCCCCTATTACCAGGATATCCTGTTTTTGTACCGCGCAGGCGTGTCTGTGGGGAGCGACGAGACCGGCTCTTTCCTGCCGGAGGCCGTAATTACCCGGGGTGCGGCGGCGGCCATGCTGACCCGCGTGGTGGATCCGTCCCTGCGGCTGACGCCGGACTGGGCCCTGGCGGAGACCGACAGTGCCCGGGGCGTTACCCTGGCGGATCTGGTGCCGCCGGGGAGCTACATCCCGGCCCCGGCTAACGCCGCCGAGATGGACGAGTGTATCCGGTATATGCTCTCCGGCGGCGCCAGCGCGCTGGCCTTGCAGTATCCGGGCATTACGGAGGCCCAGGCGCAGCGGGTGATGGAGCTGGCGCTGGCCACGGTAAAGACCTACTGTGAACAGAGCTACAACGCCGTGTACTGCACATATAACCGGGCGGGGCGGCTGATGCTGACCTTCTCCGCGTCCAACCTGGGAGAGCGGACGGCCCTTTATCGGGAGGAGACCATGGCGGCCGCCATAGCGGTCCATGACCGGCTGTGGGAGAGCGGGCTGCTCACCTCGGCCATGACGGAGACGGAGAAGGCCCGGGTCTACTACACCTGGATCTGCGACAACTGCGCATATGACTACGACGCAGGGGACAGCTCCCTCAGCCATATCCCCTACAACCTGTTCGCCAACGGCATCGCCGTGTGCGACGGCTATACCGGGGCCTACAACCTGCTTTTAAAGCTGGAGGGCATCCGGTGCACGGCCCTGTCCAACACGGGGCATATCTGGACGGTGGCCGAGCTGGACGGAGTGCAGGTCCATATTGATACCACCTGGGGCGATACCGGCGGCAATGTGGATTACAGCTGCTTTGCCATGACGCCGGCCCAGTCCTGGAGCCGGCACAGCTGGTAGAACCGGGGCAGATGAAAAGACACGGCGTTTTTCTGCGGCACCCCCTGTATAGCCGGCGTGAAAAGGACGGAAAACCGGACCGATTCTGTCCGGGTCTCAACGGCCGCGGGGCCGGAGAGCCCGGGAAATCGGTCCGGTTTTCCGTCCGGATACGGGGGATTACAGCTCCACCACGGTGGCCTGATGCCCGGTGTGGGGGAGAAATTTCTCCAGGATGTCCGCCGTTTTGAGCTTCAGGCTGCTGGTGCAGATACAGGGGTGGCAGCTGAGGTATTCCGCCTCATAGACCTCCCGCTCCATCAGGAGCCGCACATGACGGTCCCTGTCGTTGGCCAGCCCCAGGATTGTAGCGGAGCCGGGGGTGCAGCGGAGAAGCTCCCAGAGGGCTTCCTCCGGGGCAAAGGAGAGGCGGGCCGAGCCGATCTGGTGGGAGAGATCCTTGGTGTGGAAGGGTTTATCGGGCCCCATGCACAGCAGGTAGAACTGCGTTTTCTGCCGGTTGCAGAGAAAGAGGTTTTTGCAGACGGGCACGCCCAGCACGGTGCTGACGGCGGCGCATTTCTCCATGGTGTCGGCAGGTTCGCTGGAGACCCGGTCGTAGTCGATGCCCAGCTCCTCCAGCAATGAAAAGGCGGCCGCCTCCTGGGGCAGGAGCTCCCCCTCCGGACGGGTGTTGTGACAGAGCACAGAGATTTCCATGGCGTTATACGTCCTTTTCCAAGAGTTTTTCCCCTGCCCGGAAGATATCTCCTGCGCCCACGGTGAGGATCAGGTCGCCGGGGCGGGCGGTCCGGCGGAGCTGCTCTGCCACCTTATCCAGGGTGGAGCAGTATACCGCGCCGGGGATGTTCCGGCAGAGGTCGGCGGAGGAGATGCCCTGGGTGTTCTGCTCCCTGGCGGCGAAGATCTCCGCCAGGATGACCACGTCCGCCAGCTTCAGCTCCTCCACGAACCGGTCGAAGAGCTTGGCGGTGCGGGAGTAGGTGTGGGGCTGGAAGGCCACGATGAGGCGCTGATGGCCCAGCCCCCTGGCGGTGGTCAGCAGGGCGTGGAGCTCATCGGGGTGGTGGGCGTAATCGTCGTAGATTTCCGCGCCGTTGAAGGTGCCCTTGTACTCAAAGCGCCGCCCCGCGCCGGTAAAGGCGGCCAGTCCCTCCTCCACGGCGCTGCCGGGCAGCTTCAGCGTCCAGGCTGCGGCTGCGGCGGCCAGGGCGTTGAGGACGTTGTGCCGCCCATAGACGCGGAGGGCGACGTGGGCATAGTGCCGGCCGTGGATCAGAACGTCAAACACGGGGAGGCCGTTTTCCTCGCGGAGGTTTGCGGCGGTACAGTCGGAGGGCTGATCCAGGCCGAAGGTGAACACCGGACGGGACAGGCCGGCCAGGGCGTCCATGGCCCCGGGATTATCCGCGTTGGCAATGACGGCGCCGCCCTCCGGCACCAGCTCCGCGAAGCGGCGGAAGGAATGTTGAATGTCCCGCAGGTCTTTAAAGAAGTCCAGGTGATCGGCCTCCACATTTAAAATCACCGCCACCGTGGGAAAGAAGCTCAGAAAGCTGTTGCAGTATTCGCAGGATTCCAGGATGATGGTGTCCCCCCGGCCAACCCGGTAGCCGGAGTGGAGCATGGGCAGCGTGCCGCCGATCATCACCGTGGGATCCGCCTCCGCCGCCATGAAGATATGGGTGCACATGGAGGTGGTTGTGGTCTTGCCGTGGGTGCCGGCGACGCACAGCGCGTTGGGGTAGCGGCGCATGATGGCTCCCCAGGCCTGGGCCCGTTCGTAGACGGGAATCCCCCGGGCTACGGCTCCGGCGATTTCGGGATTGCCGTCGTGGACAGCGGCGGTGCGGATCACCAGGTCGCAGTCCCCCAGGTTTTCCGCGTTGTGGCCGATGGCCACGGGGATGCCCAGGGCGCGCAGGCGGCCTGTGGTTGCGCTCTCGGACATGTCGGAGCCCTGGACCCGGAGGCCCATGCCCTGCAGAACTTCTGCCAGGGGGCACATGGACACGCCGCCGATGCCCACCAGATGGGCCCGTTTGCCGGGGAGAAAATAGTCGCCGATGGGATGGGGATTGTTCATCATGGAGACGGACTTCCTTTCCGAGCCGCTTTCTCCGTTGCACGGGGAGGGAAAGCGGTATATAATCAGATGATTGGCAAATTATTATAGTACACAATGGCGGGAATTGCAACAGAAAAAGGCGGTGAAGGGCCATGATTAAAATACCGGAGGGGGTTCAGGAGGTGCTGCAGACTCTGGAGAGGGCCGGATACGAGGCCTGGTGCGTGGGAGGCTGCGTGCGGGATGCGCTGCTTGGCCGCACGCCGGAGGATTGGGATGTGACCACCGCCGCCCTGCCGGAGGAGACCATGGCGGTGTTCGGCGTCCGCGCCGTGCCCACGGGGATAAAGCATGGCACCGTTACTGTGGGGACGGCAGAGGGGGCGGTGGAGACCACCACTTACCGGGTGGACGGGGAATACCGCGACCGCCGGCGTCCGGAGACGGTGGCGTTTACCTCCTCTCTGGAGGAGGATCTCGGGCGGCGGGATTTCACTGTCAACGCCATGGCGCTGAATCTGCGGGGAGAGCTGCGGGATCCCTTCGGCGGCCGGAGGGATCTGGAGGGCGGGGTTCTGCGCTGCGTGGGAGACCCGGGCCGGCGGTTTCAGGAGGATGCGCTGCGGATTTTGCGGGGGCTGCGCTTTGCCGCCTGCCTGGGGCTGGTGCCGGAGACCGCGACGGCACAGGGGTTGACGCAGAACCGGCTGCTGCTGGGGGAGATCGCTCCGGAGCGGATTGAGACGGAGCTGATGAAGCTGCTCTGCGGCCCCTGGGCGCCGGAGGTGCTGCGGGGATACGCCCCGGTGATTGGGGTGTTCTGGCCGGAGATTCTGCCCATGGTGGGGTTTGACCAGCGGAATATCCACCACTGCTATGATGTGTGGGAGCACAGCCTCCATGCGCTGGCGGCTGTGCCGGGAGATCCGGCCTTGAGGTGCGCCGCCCTCCTCCACGATATCGGCAAGCCCTCTGCATTTACGCTGGACGAGAAGGGTGTGGGCCATTTCTACGGCCACGCCGCCGCCAGCCGTGAGCTGGCGGATAAAATGCTCCGCCGCCTGCGGTCTCCAAACGGGTTTCGGGAGCGGGTGGTGCGGCTGGTGGATTGGCATGACCGGGATATCCCCCGGACGGACAGGGGGATCCGCCGCGCCCTGCGCCTGCTGGGAGAGGCGGATCTGCGGCGTCTGCTGAAATTGAAGAGGGCGGACAACCTGGCTCAGGCCCCGGCCTATCACGGCCGCCAGGCGGAGATTGACAGGGCGGAACAGATTTTGGACAGGCTGCTGGAGGAGGACGCCTGCTTCTCCCTGCGGCAGCTGGCGGTAAATGGGGACGACCTGCTGGCCCTGGGGCTTCGGGGGCCTGCCGTGGGAAAAGCGCTGGATGCGCTGCTGGACCGGGTGGTCGACGGGGAGCTGCCCAATGAACGGGCGGCGCTGCTGGAGTTTGTCACCGGAATGTAGCCGCCCTGTAACCGGCCTGTCACGGATTTGCGGTTGAAAAAGAATGGAATTGCTTCCATACTGGGATCATCTCGGTGTGGAAGTGATTTTTTATGCGCAAGAAGATTTTGGCACTGGCCCTGTGCCTGCTGCTGAGCGGCTGCGGCCCGGCGGCGGAGGAGCGGAGGCCGGAGGAGGCGGGGACTCCCGTCCGGGTCATTGGGCCGGAGGAGGCGGACTGGCGGGCGGCCTATGTGACGTTCCTGGAGAACCTCTGCGAGGAGGAGAGGGCGGTGCTGAGCATTGACCGCCCGGACTACGACCCCAACGACTACCCCGCGCAGGTGGGGAATCTCAGCAAGGAGTATTTCCTCTATGATCTGGATTGGGACGGCGTGCCGGAGCTGGTGCTCCGCTCCAACCACTATCACTCGGATATCCGGGTGCTGACCGTCCGAAACGGCGCGGCGGTGGAGACCGGCCGTCTGGACGGGCGGTATATGGAATTTTACACCAGCCCGGACCGGCCGGGAATCATCGTGCGGGAGACGCCCAAGGGACCGGTTTTCGTCTACCGGGTGACGCTGGAAAACGGGGAACTCCGACAGGGGGAGGACCTCTACGCCACGGATATGAGCGTCCGGTGTGTGGACGAGACCTTTTGCATGGAGGACGTGGCGCCGGGGGCGGCGTATATCCGGGGCTGCCGCACCATGGCGGAGTGGCCGGAGCACACGCCCCTAACGCTGCCTATCGACGGCTATGGCCGGGAGACGGAGGCGGCGGAGATCGATCCGCGGCGGGACGGGCCGGCCCGGTCCCTCATTCTGGCGGCGCTGGAGCATGGGACGCCGTTCTGTGCCGTCTCCGGCGACGGATACGGCGGAGACACGGGGTGGACTACGCTGGCGGAGTATCTGCGGCAGGGCGGCATTGTGGAGTACGCGGAAGAGCCGCTGCTCCCCCGGCGGCGGGCCTGGGTGGACCTGGACCGGGACGGACAGCGGGAGTGTGTGCTGTATGTGGAGCACGGCGAGGGAGACTACATCCAAAGCGGCTATTTTGTGATTTTCAGCGAACAGGAGAAGGCGGTATACGCATACTGCCTGAACTATGTGGATGGGATGGACGTGAGCGCGGACGGCGTATTCTTCGACCCCTGGGATTTGGAGGAGGGAATGGACGGCGGCGTCTGGCGGGTGTCCTTCCGGGAGAACCAGTGCTGCCAGTACACGGCGGCCTATGACGAGACGGTCCCTCCGGTGGAGTGGGAGGTCCTGAACTGAGTATCACCAACCGCCCCCTCCCGCCATACCATGGTGCGAGGGGGAATGCCGGATGGAAAAGACCTTTGGCCTCATCGGAGGCGACCGGCGGCAGGCGGAGCTGAGCCGTCTGCTGGCTGCGGACGGGAACACCGTCTGTACTTATGGGCTGGAGACCTGGAAGCCCGTGGGCGCCGGAGGCCTGGACCGGGCCGCCGGAGCGGATGTGGTGATTCTGCCTCTTCCGCTGTGCAGGGGGAACGGGGTACTGAACTGCCAGGAGGGGCCTGTGCCCACATTGGATTTGTTCCGCCGCCTGCGGCCCGCGCAGCGGGTGCTTGCAGGGCAGATCAAGCCCCAGCAGTACCAGGAGGCTGCGGCCTGCGGCCTGGTTTTGGAGGACTATTTTCTCCGGGAGGAGTTGACGGTGGCCAATGCCGCTGCCACGGCGGAGGCCGCTGTGCAGGTTGCCATGGAGCATCTGGATGAGACGCTTTTGGGCATGGACTGCCTGGTGCTTGGGTTTGGCCGTATCGGAAAGCTCCTGAGCCACAGGCTCCAGGGCCTGGGCGCCCGGGTGACGGCTGCGGCCCGCAGGCCGGAGGATCTGGCATGGATCCGCGCCTATGGCTGGCAGGCGCTGGAGACCGGAAACCTGGGCGGGCATCTGTCCGGCTTTGGCGTGGTATTCAACACCATTCCCTCTCCCGTTCTGGATCGGGAACTGCTGGGACAGCTGCCCGCCGGATGCCTGTGTGTGGATCTGGCGTCCGTTCAGGGCATTGACCTGGCGGCGGCGGAGAGCCTGGGGCTGCCCGGCGTCTGGGCCAGGTCCCTGCCGGGGCGGATGGTGCCCCGCACGGCGGCGGCGGTGATCCGGGACGCGGTCTATTACATCCTATTGGAAGAACGGGGTGACCCTGCGTGAGAACGGAATGCGTCGGATTTGCAGTGAGCGGGTCCTTCTGTACACATGAACAGGTGCTGAAGGCGCTGGAACGGCTGACGGCGGTGTATGAGACAGTGGTGCCCATTGTCTCGGAGGCCTCCGCATTTACGGATACCCGTTTCGGCAATTCGGAGGATCTGCTGGAGCGCCTGGAGGATTTGACAGGACAGGACGTTTTGTGTGATATCCCCTCAGTAGAGCCCATTGGCCCCAAAAAGCTGCTGGATGTGCTGGTGATTGCGCCGGCCACCGGCAACACCATAGCCAAGCTTGCCAACGGGATTGCCGATACTACCGTTACGATGGCGGCCAAATCCCACCTGCGGAACGGCCGGCCGGTGGTGGTGGCGGTATCCAGCAACGACGGGCTGGCGGCCGGGGCCAGGAATATCGGCGAACTGCTGGTGCGGAAGCATTACTATTTTGTGCCCTTTGGACAGGACAATGCCCTGGCAAAGCCCTGCTCCCTGGTGGCGGATTTCGGAAAGATTCCGGAGACGGTGGATGCCGCTCTGCGGGGGGAACAGCTGCAGCCGGTTTTGCTGCGCTAGGGCGTATCCGCACAGGAAAGACATACCATGGATTGACAAGGGACAGCGCTGCCCCTGTCAATCCATGGTATTGTGTCAAAGAGGCGTTCAGGATGTCTCTGAAAAATATGATTGTGAAAATTTCATATAGCAAGAATGAAAAATCTGTGGTATGATTGCGGAAAACAAATCCGAAAGGAAGAAAGCCAATGAGCCAGCCTTATGTGATTTTAACAGAGTCCTCCTGCGACCTGACGCCGGAACTGGCGGCGCAGGCCGGAGCGGAGGTTCTGCCGCTGAATTTTACCATGGAGGGGAAAAATTATCCCCACTACCCGGACGGACGGGAGATGTCCATTCCGGAATTTTATGATCGGATGCGGAACGGAGCCATAGCAGTTACCGCCGCAGCAAATGTGGCGGAGCTGACAGACGGCATGGAGCCGCATCTGCGCCAGGGGCGGGACGTGCTGTTCCTGTGCTTTTCCTCTGCCCTCTCCAGCACCCGGGACGCCTGCGCCATTGCCGCCGATGAGCTGCGGGAAAAGTACCCGGAGCGGAAGATCTATACCGTGGACACCCTGGCGGCCTCTGCCGGGCAAGGGCTGCTGGTGCTTCTGGCGGGGCGGAAACAGAAGAGCGGGGCTTCCATTGAAGAGGTGCGGGACTTTGTCGAGGACACAAAACTCCACATGGCCCACTGGTTCACGGTAGATGACCTGACCTATTTAAAGCGGGGCGGACGGGTCTCTCCCACCGCGGCGGCCTTGGGAACCATGTTGAATATCAAGCCGGTTCTCCATGTGGACGACGAGGGGCGCTTAATTCCCATGGAGAAAGTGCGAGGGCGCAAAGCCGCCCTGTCAGCGCTGGTAAAACAGCTCCGTGAAACCGTGATTCATCCGGAGGATCAGACCATGATGATCAGTCAGGCCTGCTGCCGGGAGGAGGCAGAAGATCTGCGGGAGAGTATTTTGGCGGAGTTCCACCCCAAAGAGGTGCTGATTGTCGATTTGGGACCCATTATTGGCGCCCATACGGGGCCCGGGCTGATGGCGCTGTTTTTCCTGGCAGAGCATCGGTAAAGAAGCGCTTTGAACGGCGGTGTTCCGGAGGGAACACCGCCGTTTTTGAGAAAATCAAAAGGGTATGATCTGTGAAAATGACGGGATATCACAGCAATGCGCAAAAGAATCCATAAGTACAGATAATGGCTGGTATCAGCTCTATTAGCGTCAAATGAGAACAGAGAGGGGCGTCTGGGAGACAGAAGGGTCGAAAAAGAAAAAATAGACAAATTGAAATAGAGGGGGTTGACTTTCCCGATTTGATTTGATATTCTAGCAAAGCTGTTGGGGCCCGGGGATGGGAAGGCGGCTGCGGAAGGGACGAAGGGAAAAAAGTTCAAGGAAGTAGTTGACAATCCGGCGAAGGGCTGTTATAATAGCAATGTTCCGCTGAAAGCGGCGTGCACCTTGTAAATTAAACAAC
>ERZ808035.753-NODE-753-length-23615-cov-19.440564_pt1 | contig 23615 bp, 14 predicted proteins | sample MGYA00380189_ERZ808035 | MGnify/ENA primary metagenome ERZ808035 (study PRJEB31490, sample SAMN06133407) | mouse gut metagenome | isolation source: M5_1 | host: mice | place: China: Chengdu | collected 2015-05 ...
CGTCAAGCTATACGCCTAATTTTTAACACTCCATTCGCCCGGATTTAACAAATGCACCGAAATTTCGGCTTGACCCATTTGAGCTCTATTTTACAGCCAAGGTTCTTTGTCTGTCCAGACTTAACCACAACCTATATTCATATTATGCTGATGAAAGTTGAATTCGAGTATTGTATATTTGTTTGTATCTCGCCTATATTTACACAGTTGCAACATTTGACGGATTTATATACAAACAAATCCCGTTTTTCCTCCAAAAAATCGGATTTTAGCCAAACAAACCGCACCATTTAGGGCTATAAAACACCAATGGCCAAACAAATTATATTTTGCTTGACCATTGGATATAAGGTGGTTGTGTAAGATTAAATGCTTAGTATTCCTCTTCGTTGAAGAAGAAGTCTTCCTTGGAGGGGTAGTCGGGCCAGATGTCTTCGATTGATTCGTAGGTTTCGCCTTCGTCCTCGATTTCCTGGAGGTTCTCGATTACTTCGAGCGGGGCGCCGGAGCGCTGCGCGTAGTCGATGAGTTCTTCGCGCGTGGCGGGCCACGGCGCGTCCTCGAGTTTGGATGCTAATTCAAGTGTCCAGTACATTATGGTGTAATTTGTTGGTTTATTGTCAGGTTCGTTGTGGTTTGAGGCTGCGGGGACAGGTCGCTCCGCGGCGCGCTATACCAATAACGAGCGGGGGAGGGTTTTATTATCGCGGGGCTGTTTTTTTACTCGGGGGCTCAGAGGTCCTGGCGCCATTCGGGCTCGGGGACGCCGGCGCGGTGGTTGCAGAGGCGTCCGAGGGTGAAGAGGTAGTCGCTCAGGCGGTTCACGAAGGTTGTCACCTCGGGGGCTACGGCGGCTTCGCGGGCGAGGGCGATTATGCGGCGCTCAGCTCGGCGGCAGACGGTGCGGGCGACGTTGGCCTGCGCTCCGGCCATGGAGCCGCCGGGTAGTATGAAGGCGCGGAGGGGTGGCAGCTCGGCGTCGGCCTCGTCGATGGCTTTCTCGAGCCGGAGGGGGGCGTCTTCGGAAAGGCCGGCGGGTTTGAGGTCGGGGTTTCCGGCGTTGTCGGTGGCGAGATATGCTCCGATGTTGAAGAGCTTGTTCTGGACGTATTCGAGGAGCGGGTCGGCCTCGGGGGGTAGTCCGGGGGTGGCCCGGAGGAGTCCGAGGTGGGAGTTCAGCTCGTCGATGGTTCCGTATGCCTCGAGTCGTTCGGATGCTTTGCTGACGCGTTTTCCGCCTACGAGCGATGTCGCTCCGCGGTCGCCGGTTCGTGTGTATATTTTCATGTCGTTCAGTCTTTTTGCCGTTCGTCGGCGAGGCGCGCGGCCTGCTCGTCGAGGGCGTTTGTGAGAGATTCTATGTCGGGGAGGAAGCTGACGGCCTCGGTAGCCGGGGGGCCTGCGAGGCGGTGCTGTTCCAGGGTTTCAAACAGTTGTTTCAGCGGGGTGTAGATGCCGTCGCGGTTGAGCATGAATATGGGCTGGAAGGCGCGGAAGAAGGTCATGGAGACCAATGCGGAGACGATTTCGTCAATCGTGCCGAGGCCCCCTTCGAGGGCTACGAAGACGTCGGCGTTCTCCTCCATCGTCTGCTTGCGTTCGTGGAGGGTCGAGACACCGATGCTTACGGTGTTGAGGGGGTGCTGGTCTCGGAGGCGGCTCTGGGGGACTACTCCGACCACTTTCGCCCCGGCTTCGGCGGCGGCGCGTGCGACCTCGTCCATCAGGCCGTATTCCAGGCCGCCGTAGACGAGCGTGTGGCCGTTTTCTCCGATCCAGCGGCCCAGGCGGCGCGCGTCTTCGGCATATGCCGGGTCGATGTTGCGGCGCGCCGAACAATATACTGCGATTCTCATAATGCTGTTAAAGCTGTCTTGTTAAGGGGGTGCAAATATACCGAAAATTCTTAGTAACTTCGCGCAGTTAACGCGAAAGAATATGCAACGCAAGGATTTTGAGGTAATGGCTCCTGTTGGGAGCTACGAGTCGCTTCGGTCGGCCATCCAGGCCGGGGCCGACGCGGTATATTTCGGGGTGGAGGGGCTTAACATGCGCGCCCGTTCGAGCGTGAATTTCACTCTTGACGACCTGCGTCAGATCGCGGCGGAATGTCGTGCGGCGGGGGTCAACAGCTACCTGACGGTCAACACGATAATCTATGACTCCGACATGCTGAAGCTCCGGGAGATTCTCGCGGCGGCGAAGGAGGCGGGGATAACGGCGATTATCGCGTCGGACATGGCCGCCATCCTGGAGGCCCGCGCGGCGGGGCTGGAGGTGCATATCTCAACGCAGCAGAGCGTCGGCAACACGGCGACGCTGCGGCATTTCGCCCAGTGGGCCGACGTCGTCGTGCTTGCCCGCGAGCTGAACCTCGACCAGGTAGCCGAAATCCACCGGGCGATTGAGACGGAGCAAATCCGCGGGCCGAAGGGGGAGCTTGTGCGCATCGAGATGTTCTGCCACGGGGCGCTCTGCATGGCCGTTTCGGGGAAGTGTTATCTTTCGCTCCATGAGATGAACTCCTCGGCCAACCGCGGGGCCTGCACGCAGATCTGCCGCCGGGGCTATACCGTCACAGACCGCGAGACGGGGGACCAGCTCGACATCGAGAACAAATACATAATGTCGCCCAAGGACCTTCGCACGATACATTTCCTCAACAAGATGGTCGATGCCGGGGTACGCGTTTTCAAAATCGAGGGGCGCGCCCGCGGTCCCGAGTATGTCTACCTCGCGACGAAGGCTTATTCCGAGGCGTTGCAGGCCCTTTGCGACGGCACTTACACGCCCGAACGCGTCGCGGCGTGGGAGGAGGACCTGAAGAAGATTTTCAACCGCGGTTTCTGGGACGGCTATTACCTGGGGCAGCGCCTCGGGGAGTGGTCGATGAAATACGGTTCTTCCGCTACCCGCGTGAAGCGTTACGCGGCCAAGGGGGTGCGTTATTTCTCCAAGCTCGGGGTCGCCGAGTTCATGATGGAGGCCGGGGAGCTGCGCGTCGGCGACGAGATTGTGATTGTCGGGCCTACGACCGGCACCATTATCCGCCGCGTCGAGGAGCTGCGCGTCGGCCTGAAGCCGGTGGTGGCGGCCCGCAAGGGTGACAGCGTCTCGATTCCGATAGATGTCAAAATCCGTCCGTCGGACCGCCTTTATGTCTGGGAACCAACGGGAAAATAATCTCTCTGGGAACCGTTATCGCCAGGCTTTGTCAGTTACTTTTCATAACCATATGTTTATGAGACTTTCCCTCCTGCTTGCTGTGCTCGTGCCTCTGTTTGGAGGAGCGGCCGCGCCGGAACCGATGCGCTCGATGATGGAGCGCGTTTCACCGGGTCTTTCCGAAAAGGTCGAAATCGAAATCACGGCATCGGGAAAGGATGCCCCGGACTGGTATGAGCTGTCCTCTTCCGTGGACAACCGCCCCCTGATACGCTCCAACTCGATGGTTGGAGCCGCGGTCGGTCTCCGCAGGTATCTGAGAGACAGCGCCGGGGTGCAGTTGACCTGGGACGGCATGGAGGCAGCGCTTCCGCGACGGCTGCCTGGCGTCGGGAAGGCAGAGCGTATGACATGCCGCGCCAGGATGCGCTACTATCTGAATTACTGCACCTACTCCTATTCCATGGCATACTGGGACTGGGACCGGTGGGAACGCGAAATAGATTGGATGGCGCTCCACGGCGTCAATATGCCCCTGATGGCGGAAGGTATGGGGCAGGTATGGCGCGGTACACTGCTGCGCCTGGGGTATCCGGCGGAGAGGGTCGACAGCTTCATAGCCGGCCCGGCGTTTCAGGCGTGGTGGCTGATGAACAATCTCGAAGGGTGGGACGGTCCGGCTCCGGCGGGGCACCATGAACGGCAGGCCGACCTTGCCAAAAGGATTATCGGGCGGATGCGCGAATGGGGCATGGAGCCTGTACTCCCGGGCTACGGGGGGATGGTGCCCCATGATGCTGGGGAAATCCTCGGGATTCAGGTCAGGGATCCCGGGTTGTGGCTCGGATTCGTGCGGCCGGCGGCAATCGAGCCGACCGACAGCGCTTTCGCGCGGGTCGCGGATATTTATTATGAAGAGCTGACGCGCCTGTACGGGAAGGCTTCATATTACAGTGTGGACCCTTTCCACGAAGGTGGAGATACCGGCGGGATGGATTTGGAAAAATGCGGGGAGGCAATAATGGACGCCATGCGGCGCGCCAGCCCCGGCGCCGTATGGGTAGCGCAGGGATGGCAGGCGAACCCGCGGACGGAGATGCTCAGAGGGCTTTCCCCGGAATCGGTTGTCGTGCTCGACCTTCAGGCGGAGAACCAGCCGGTCTGGCATAAACGACCGGAAATATATTCGCGTCATCCGTGGGTGTTCTGCATGCTGCATAACTTCGGGGGAAACGAGGGGCTGTTCGGGAAGATGGAAGCGATGGCTGACGGATACCGCCGGGCCCTCGCCGAGTCGCCGGCTCTCGCCGGGGTAGGTATGACTATGGAGGGGATAGAGACCAATCCCGTTATGTACGAGTTACTCTCAGATATGCCATGGGAGGAGGAATTTGACTTGGGCGGGTGGCTGAAGGATTTTGCTGAGACCCGCTACGGCAGGCCCCATCCGGCTGCGACGCGGGCATGGGAGTTGCTTGCCCGTTCGGTGTACGCCTGTCCCGCGGACTCGGTTCAGCAGGGAACGCGTGAATCGCTTATGATGGCGCGCCCCTGCGACAATCCCCGTCAGGTGTCGGCTTGGAGCAATTCCCGTGACTATTACGCCGGGGAAGACGTGGTCGCTGCCGCCGGAGCGCTCCTGTCGGCTGCTCCCGAGCTTGGAGATAACGGCCATTTCATACACGATGTCGTAGACCTCACGCGGCAGGCTCTGGACGAAATCGCCCGGAAGACCGCGGCGCGTTTCGGAGAAGCGTCCGCGCGGAGCGACAAAGAGGCGTACCGTGCGGCCTCGGCTCGTTTTCTACGCTTGATAGAACTGCAGGATTCGCTGCTGGCCACCATGTCCAGGTTCCGAGTCGGCGCATGGCTTGAACAGGCGCGCTCGAGAGCTGGCGGTGACGAGGCCGCGGCCGCTGTATATGAGCGCGGTGCCCGACGCCAGATTACGACCTGGGGACCGAGAGTGCCCGCTGAAAACGGGCGTCTGCGCGATTACTCCAACCGCGAGTGGTCAGGGATGCTCCGGGATGTTTACGCGCCCCGGTGGAAGGCGTGGTTCGAAGCGCGACTTTCCTCTTGGGACTCTGACTCTGTTCCCCGTTTGGATTTTTTCGCCATGGATGACGCGTGGGTGAACAGCCAGGCTCGTTATGCGGCCGCGCCCTGCGGTAATCCGATAGAGGTGGCTCGCGGCGTTCTGGCAGAGGCGGTCGCTCTTATGGGGGAGTGAAGGCGCGATGCGCTGGCGTTTTGTCGCAATGACGGCAGCGGACTGTGCGAAATGGCGCGGAAAGCGGGATTTTGGTAGCGTTTTGAATAAAAAGTGGCGAAAAAGCGCCCGGAAGTGGCTTTTTTAGCTGGTTTATGCGTGTTGCATATGTAAAAAAAGTGTATATTCGCGACATCCAATTCTTTAAACCAGCTATATGCGTAAATCCTTACTTCGTCGTCTGACCGGGCTGTTTGTCCTGGCGGCGACTTTCTCCCTCTCCGGCGCTTCCGCTGAAGCGCAAGTCAAGGTATACCGGGGCAAGGGCGCTGAAGCGGCTTCGCAACAGCACAGCCGCCGCCCGGCAAACCATTTATTCAAACACCGCGACTTTTCGGGGCTGAACACACTCGGAGTCTCGACATCACCTGTGACTGGCAAGTCATTCGCTCCGCGCGGAGTCGCACAGGCGGCTCCATCCAGGGTAACCCTGGCGGGCTACGTTACAGGGCAGGGGAATCTCCAGAACGGCATATATTCCTTTGACGTAGGCCCGACTCCCGAGCTGTCGCTGCTGTTCCATGACGACGCGGCGCGCTTTGCCGTTGACGGCGGAGGCACCTATTATGATGGCAAGTACTACTATATCGAGTGGCACTACGGCCTGATGTCCGACGAGATTTACGCCCACTACGGCGTGCAGGACACGGAAACCTGGACCGAGCTTTACCGCAGCTCGATGGACCAGAACCCGATTGACGAGCACAGCATCGCGATGGATCTGGCGTATTGCCCGGTCGACAACACGATTTACGGCGTGTTCGAGGATTACGAGGTGATTCCCGATGCCTATACCTATTATTTCGGAAAGCTCAACCAGTACGGCGAGCGCGAGGGTATCGCCCAGCTCGATAAGCGCTACTGGGCAGTGGCGGCTGACGCCCGCGGCAACATCTTCGGTATAGACGAGGATGGCTGGCTATGCTCGTTCGACCGCCAGACCGGCGCTGTAAAGCGCATCGGTGACACCGGCATTGACCCGTATTACATGCAGTCGGCGACATGCGATTTCCGTACCAACCAGATGTACTGGGTCGCTTCCGGCAAGAGCATACTTACGGCGCTTTACACCGTCGACACCGCTACCGGCGCTGTGACCAAGGTCTGCAACATTCCCGGCGACGAGCAGATTGCAGGACTTTATGTGGTCGACCATTCGTATGCCGATGAGGCTCCCTTCAAGCCTACCGACCTGACGGCGGTGTTCGACCGCGGCAGCCTGACGGGCAAGGTGAACTTCACGATGCCGGCTGTCTCATATGCCGGTACAGCTCTATCGGGCAGTCTGAATTATACCGTTATCCTTAACGGCGTTGAGGCCGCTACGGGAACCGCGGCCGCCGGTGCTTCCGTGAGCGCTGATGTGACGGCTCCGCAGCCGGGTAATTACGATGTTGTCGTTTCCGCCGCCAACGCGGCCGGGGATGGGCCATCGGTCAAGACCTCGCTATGGATAGGGGACGACCTGCCGACCGCTCCGCAGAACGTGACCGCGTCGAAGAATGACAACAAGGTGACCGTTACCTGGAGCGCGCCGACCTCTACCTCCCACGGAGGCTTCCTTAACCAGGCGGCGCTTCGCTATAAGGTGACCCGTTTCCCGGATATGAAGGTTGTGGCCGACGACCTGGCGGCGACGACCATAGTGGACGCTAACCTCGGCGTGCCTGTCAAGTCGTACTGGTACGAGGTCCGCGCTCTGAGCGGCACGCAGCAGGGTGGCGCGGCGACCTCCAACAACCTCGTGTTCGGCACCCATTACGAGATTCCTTATTTCGAGGATTTCGCCAACGACCTCTCCTGGCCGATGTTTACGACAATCGATGTCGAGGACGACGGCAAGGAATGGCTCTACTATTCCGACAAACAGGCGGTTGGGTGCATGGCGTCGCAGCGCACCGACGTGAGCGACGACTGGCTGATTACTCCTCCCATCTATCTGACGGCAAACCGCTCGTACATCCTGGCGTTTGACGCCGCCTCGACGAGCAACACAATGTCGGAGGCCTTCGAGGTCGCGATTGGCACAACCGCGACCGTCAACGGTATGGGCCGCATAATAATGCCCCGGACCGAGGTTAAAAGCTCCGCTTTCGTGACTTTCGAGCAGGAGTTCTCCGTGCCTTCCGACGGCCTCTATTACATCGGCTTCCACGACGTTTCGCCGAAGTACCGCAACTGGCTCTACCTCGATAACCTGACGATTATCCCCGGCAAGAACCTGAACGCTCCGGCGGCTGTAACTGACCTTGCCGTTACTCCCGCGGCCAACGGGCGCCTGGCGGCTACCGTCAACTTTACCGCGCCCGCCAAGACGGCGGACGGCGGGAGCCTTGCCGCTATTACCAAAATCGACCTTTACCGCGGCCAGACCGTTATCAACACCTTCGATAACCCGGCTCCCGGGAGCGCATTGAGCTTCGAGGATGTCAAGGCGCAGCAGGGTGTCAACGAATATACTGTCGTCAGCTACAACGGCACAGACGCGGGAGAACCGGCGACGGCTTCCGCCTGGGTCGGGGTTGACATACCTAAGGCAGTCGAGAACGTCAAGGCAGTCGAGAACGCCGACGGTTCCTTCACGATTACCTGGGACGCGGTAACCGAGGGGGCTAACGGGGGATTTATCGACCCGTCGCAGATTTGCTACTACGTTGCCCGCTCTACCGACAGCGATACTTTCGCCGACCAGCTTTTCGCCACCACGGTCACCGACAAGCCCGCGATCACGCAGCATACGACGATGGCCTATCTCGTAGTCGCTGTATCGCAAGGAGGCCAGTCGGAGTGGGCTATCTCCAACATCGTGGTTGTGGGGACTCCCCACGAGCTTCCTTACGCCGAGTCCTTTGCGGCTATGGCGCTTCAGGCAGGACCATGGGCGGCTATCGTGAGCGAAGGGGATGCCGAATGGGAGATGAAGCAGGGTGGTTTCAAGCCTTTCACCCAGGGCGTTCAGGACGCTGACGGGGGTATGATCGCCTTCGTTCCCGCCGCGGCCGGCGATAAGGGCGCGCTCTATTCCGGCAAGTTCAATATCAGCAACGTAGTAAATCCAACCATCAGCTTCTGGTACTACAATAATCCGGGCAACAACGGCACGATCGAACTGCTCGTTTCCAAGAACGGCGGCGATTTCGAGTCGGCTCTGAAGATAGACTTCGCGACGGCTTCCGGCGCGAAGGCTTGGACGAAAGCCGAGGTGCCCCTGAAGCAATTGCAGGCCGACTGCCGCCATATCCGCTTCGCGTTCGAAGTGACGGCCGGTTCGGACAACGAGATTTACCTCGACAATATCCGCGTCTACGACAATATCGACAATGACCTGGCCATAAGCTCCATAAACGTTCCCTCGCGCCTTACCTACCAGAAGCACGCGCTCGTCGATGTGACGGTCAAGAATATCGGGCAGGCGGCTTCGGGAGCCTACTCAGTGAACCTCTTCCGCGACGACGCGCTTGTCGGGACTGTTCCCGTGGCCGACGGACTCGCCGTTGATGCTACGAAGACCGTTTCTTTCGAGGAGCTGCCGACGCTCGACTTCGGTGCCGAGGTGACCTACTACGCCGTAGTTGATTACGCCGCCGACCAGAACACGGCCAACAACCGCTCGGAGAGCGTGACCGTAAAGGTGAAGCAGCCGACATTCCCCGCGGTCAAGGACCTCGACATAAGGGTTGAGGGCGCGAACGCCACCCTGACTTGGAACGAGCCGACCGCCGACGGCAGCGATGCGGAGCCTGTCACCGACGATTTCGAGGCGTACGCCCCCTTCGCGATTGACAACTTCGGCGACTGGATGAATGTCGATGTTGACGGTTACGAGACCTACGGCATGCAGTTCGCCAAGTATCCCAACATGTACGACCCGAAGGCCTGGATGGTGTTCAACCCGGTTAAGGGGGGCCTCTCCATCGCCTACGACAACGGGGATCCCAACTACCTCGCACCCGCATCGGGCGCGCAGTACCTCGTGGCTTTCTGCTCCATCGACCCCAAGACCGAAGAGGATATGCCGAACGACGACTGGCTGATTTCCCCCGAACTCTCCGGGATGGCTCAGACCATCACCTTCAAGGTCAAGCGTCTCGGCATGCAGTACGCCGAGAGCTTCGAGGTGCTCGCCTCATCGAACAGCGACAATATGTCGGACTTCTCGCGCGTGTTTGCCGGAAGCGACATTGTCGGATTCGAGGAATGGAACACCGTCAGCGTACCCCTCCCCGCCGGGACGAAGTATTTCGCGATCCGCTGCAACTCCCACGGCGGCTTCGGCCTGATGATTGACGATGTAACTTATGTTCCCGCGTCCGAACGGCCTGTTGAGCTCCAGCTCCTCGGCTACAACGTCTACCGCGACAACGTGAAGGTCAACGACGCAGTTGTGACCGCCACCAGCTACGTCCATCCCCTCGGCGACAGTGCGGAACACATCTACCACGTCACCGCCCTATACGATAAGGGAGAGTCCGCGGCCTCCAACAAGGTATCGACCATTACGGGCGGTATCGATGGGGTCGAGACTAACGGCTACACCATCTCTACCGGAGTCGGCGTGATCGCCATCGCCAACGCCCAGGGCAACAGCGTACGCGTCTTCGCCGCTGACGGCCGCGCCATCTACGCCGCCCCCGGCACCGACATGACCCTCGTCCACGTTCCCTCCGGCGTCTACCTCGTAGCTGTCGGCACCGCTACCGCCAAGGTCGCCGTCCGCTAATCCCCCCAATTAAGCTATATCAGTGCCCCTGCAATCGTCCCGGACGATTGCAGGGGCACTCTCTTTCTGTCATTTATGATATATTTTTTCAGCTCGGCTCGCTCCTCGACCGATGGGGAGGAATAATTTCTGACCTGTGATTTTTTTCAAGGTATGATGATAGAATTCCCGCGGCATGTCCCTCTGTATAAATAAACTTCAAAAATCACATTATATAACTTAAGGCATTATGAAAAAGAGAATCAGTTTCTACACTTGGATTTCGGTATTTATGGGCGGAATCTGGCAGTTTCTTCGCTCGATTTTTTCGAGAAAAAACAATGGGGTGTTCTGGCGCGCGGTCTGGCTGGCTATCGCTATATGTCTGATAGGCATAACTTCTATGCTCGGCTACGCTTTTTACGATGAGTTTTATGTACGGAAGAAAGAGCGAGCCGCCTGGTATGAACGGAGTAATCTTGGCAACGACTACTACTTCTTCGACAAGGGACGAAACAAGGGCAAATCATACATTTGCGAAGTAAAATCGGGGAAAAAGATTCTTGAACACCTCGACTGGATCGCGCGTCCTTTGGATGGTGATAGCCTGATAGTTTTCGCAAGGGACGGCAAGCGTGGATTCTTTAACCGTTATACCGGCGTTGTGGCCATTCCGGCCAAGTATGATGCGGCCTGGTGTTTCAGCGATGGAGTAGCGGGTGTGTGCCTGGGTGACAGTGTGTTCTTTATCGACCATAGCGGCAACCCTATAAATTCTAAGAAATTCGCAAGAGCAAAGAACCACAACTATGCCTATCATGGCAATTACTTTATCTACACCGATAGGGGGAAGCACGGACTGATTGACCGAAATGGGGAAATCGCGGTCTTGGCTGTGTATGACGACATTCTCCCGATGTCCCGCAAGATGTGGCATGTCAAGAAGGATGGCAGATACGGGGTCATTAATGAAAATGGAGAACTGGCAGTGCCTTGCGAGTACAAGGGAATCTCATTATTCCCGGAAGGTGGCATCGTGGTGCTGCTCGATGACAATACAAAGACAAGGCTTGACTACGACGGTTCCGTGCTTGACGATTTTGTTTATGACTGTGTGCGACCGCTTGAATATGATACCGACACATTCAACGATGAAGGGGAACGGATTCCGGCCTCAGCCGAAAACCTGTTTTACTCGGTCGGCAATTACAAGGGTTTGATGAGCCGAGACGGGCAACCGCTTTCTCTTCCGCTTTATTCCGATATAGAGGCCGTCACAGCCGAACTGTACAGTTGCAGAATCGCGGATACGAACGAAAACATCCTTCTTGACGCAAGAGGGAAGAAAATCACAAAATAGCCGCACTCATCCTCCGCCTCTCTCCCCTATGAGGAACACACTCTTTTTTTCGGAATCTCCGGGTGGAATTGCTACCGCCCGAAGATTCCTTTATCGGCATTATTCCGCATAGCGCTTATTTAAGTTTCGCAAGTTTTGACCTTATCTTGCGAAAGATGAATTACGTATTAGCGGACTTTGTGAATATCAGTTTTTTTACTAACTTTCGGGAATAATACTGCGCGACGAGACGATGGGAAGCCATACCTGATCCGTATCAAATATGTAATGCATCGGCTTGCGCTCGTTGATTTTCCTGAAAAGTTCATAGATTGAAAATGAGATGATAGCGTTAAAAATAACCTGTGACGGACTGGAATATACCGAAACGGCCAGTGTGCCGGTGCTTGACGGGCATTTTGATGTCCTTGTAAAGGTTGCGTATGCGGGAATCTGCCGAACTGATATAGGAATCGCGCATCATGAAATTCAGAGCAAAGCCGACATAGTGTCGGGACATGAGTTTTGTGGTAGGATTGTCGCTTTCAACAACGGGGATGCCGGTTATGGAGACTTACGGTTGGATGACGTGGTCAGCGCTGACCCGATGTCTTTCGGCGTTGGGACAGAAACGATGTGCGGCAAGGATTGCGACGGCTGTTTCGCTGAGTATGTGGCCGTACCGCATAAAGCGGTTATCAAGTTATGTCCGGGTCTCTGCACGCCGCTTGGAGCTTTTCTCGAGCCGGTGGCGGCAGCGTTGGCTCCGTATAAACACATAGGGAGTATGGAAGAGACGGTGGCTGTGTATGGAAGGAGCCGCATCGCCGAGCTGACATACAGGGTAGGTGTCGCATTGGGTTTTTGCAATTTAACTATGGTTTCGGGAAACGAACTTCCGGCAAATAGCTATGATGCGATTATTGAGACAGAACCCGATTGTCTGCCGCGGCTTGTCGGCGCGCTTCGCCATGGCGGGAAGTTAATCGTTAAATCTCGCTCCTTCAGGGATACGCGGTTAGTGCCGAACGATATAGCGATGAAGGAAATCTGCATACAGGGAGCAAGATACGGCGATTTCCATCACGCTCGAAACCTGCTCGCGGATTCGGCTAACGGCAATTGCGATGGGGTAGACTTTGCTTCTATTTTTGGCGAAAGTTATAGCCTTTGTGATTTCGCGGAGGCTTTTGAGGCTGCGTCTGATATCGGGGCTAAAAAAATCTTTTTCAAGATATGTGCGGAATAATAGGGATAGTGAATACTTCCGGTAGGATTTCAGTTGACAGGACTGCTAACGCTCTTGATATAATGGCCAGCCGGGGGCCTGACGACTGCGGCGTATGGCGTGACGGCGACATACTTTTGGGACATAGGCGATTATCTGTCACTGGGGGTGATAGCGGACACCAGCCGATGGTTTCCCCCGACGGCCGCATTGCCGTCAGTTGCAATGGCGAATTTTATGGGTATGAGGGTATTCGCGAGATGTTGTCTGCTGATTACGGGTTCAGCACTGATTCTGATAGTGAAATACTGATTCCCCTTTACTTGAAATACGGTATTCCGGGGATGATGCGTTGGCTCAGGGGGGAGTTTGCGTTTACTCTCTATGACAAGGGTACTCATACGTTTTATGCTGTCAGAGACCGATTCGGAATAAAGCCTCTTTGTTGGTGGAAGAGCGGGACCGGCGACGTGATTGTCGCCAGTAAAGCGAAAGCGATTCTGGAATACGGGGTTGCGGCCCGCTGGGACATACGTGCGCTCAGTCAGGCTTTGACGCTGCATTATCAGCCTGCCAACCGCACATTCTTCGAAGGAATCCGCCAGGTAACTCCAGGGTGTGTGCTTATCTGCCAACCGGACCGGCAGCCCCGGGAATACCGATACTGGGAATTAGAGTATCCAGACACGGATGTCAGAGAGGGTGGAATAAGTGAGACAGAGTGGGTCGCTCGAACAAAGGAAATGTTGGTTGAAGCGGTCGAAAACCGGCTGAGAAGTGATGTGCCTGTCTGCTGTCATCTGAGCGGCGGCCTTGATTCGAGCGCTGTTGCCGGAATAATGGCGGCTGCCGTTGCCAAGCCTGTCGAATGTTTTACCATCGAGTTCCCCGAAATAGCCAGTATATATAACGAGGCGGACATAGCGAAAGAGACGGTTAGATATATAGGGGGCGTTTATCACCCCGTCAGAGTGACCCAGTCGGATATTATGGATAACTTGTCTGACGCTGTATACCATAGTGAGGGGTTGGCGGTTAATGGCCACTTGTCATGCAAATATCTTTTGAATAAGCACATAAGGAAGGCCGGCTTCAAAGTAGCGCTAACCGGTGAAGGCGCTGATGAATGTTTCGCCGGGTATCCGCATTTGAGGAAAGACCTTTATGAGACTTTCCCGGCGTCCGGCCGTCGGAGATTGATAGAACGCCTGTATCGTACCAACCTTGCGATAACAGGAACAGAAATTGCCTGCGGAAAATCGCTTGATTGTTCAGCCATAAGCCGTCGGCTGGGGTTTGTCCCTTCGTTTATCCAGGCAAAAGCCGGAATCGGGTTCAGAATCTACGGGTTGCTCACAGAGCAGGCGCGCGAGAATTTGCTGACGTTCGATTTCCCCGATGAATTGATCCGCGATCTGGATAAGGACAATCGTTTGCCAGCTATCCATCCTGTCAACGCGTCCATATTCCTCTGGTGTAAGACCGCCCTCTGCAATTATATTTTAGCCACCCTTGGCGATGGTTGCGAAATGTCATCTTCAGTTGAGGGCCGTTTACCATTTCTTGACCACCGTCTGTTTGAGTTTGCAGCTTCGCTGCCGATTGATTATAAGATAAAGAATGGCATAACCGAGAAATACATCCTTCGTCAGGCAGTTCGTCCATATGTTACGGATGTGGTGTATCGAAGGCAAAAGCATCCGTTTCAGGCTCCCCCGTTAACCTGCTTCTTTACCTCCGCGATTATCAATCGTATCCATGATGAATTGACTTCGAACGGGTTCCTGTCGTTGGGGCTCTTTGATGGTGAAAGATTGTCTCGTTTGGTCAGAATGATTCCGCATATGGACAGAGTCGAACAGACAGCGATAGAACCGATACTGATGCTTCTGCTGACTGTCAACGAAATGAGTAAAAGATTCAGATTATGAGTGAGGCGTTTAAAAGTGTTGTTGACGTAGTCGCGGAAGTCGCGGCTCGTTATCCCGATAGCCCGGCTGTTATTGAAGACGGCAAAACTGTGCTGACCTACAGAATGTTGTGGGATAGAGCGCTTAGGGTTGCTTCATTTGTCGCTGTTAATAATAAGGATAAAGATTTTGTTGCGATTGCTTTGTCGAAATCCGCCCGGTTTGTTGTTTCTGTTTTCGGTTGCTGGATGGCCGGGAAAGCTTTTGTCCCGGTCGGGTTTGATCTCCCCGAAGCACGGAGAAAAATTATTTTAGAGGAGGCGGGGATTGACTGCGTGATTGACAGGGGAGTCTATGGGCAGTGTATGGAATCTGCTCCTCTGCCTCGGCCCCTGACTATATGCGAAACCACGAGAGCATACGTCATTTATAGCTCCGGCACGACAGGAAAGCCCAAGGGCATAGTAGTCTCGCACGCAGGCCTTGCGAATCTTGCGTCAGCGCAGAGCGAAATGTTCCATATCAGTCGTATGACGCGTACTTTATGGCTCCTGTCGACAAATTTCGACGCATCTGTGTCGGACATCCTCGTAACCTTGACATCCGGCGGGGCTTTGGTCATTGAGACCGGATCCGCGTTGGATGTGGCTGCCATGCTGTATGACATAATCGATTCGAGAGGGGTCACATATGTGGATATACCTCCTTCATTGCTCCGATTGCAGAATCCTGCTAATGTGCCCCGTTCCCTTGAAACTGTCGTTATTGGCGGCGAGGTAGCTGATGTTGCGACTGTGCGGCGCTGGGCTGGCAAAGTGCGTCTCGTATGCGTGTACGGGCCGACCGAGGCCACTGTTTGCAGCAGTATGTGCCGCTGTCCGCCGACATGGGACCGACCTCTGATAGGTGACGTGCTGCCGGGAGTTTCCTATCTGATTTATGACGGTAAGTCGTATGACGCAAGGGAAGGGGAATTGTGGATTTCGGGAATCGGGCTGGCGGAATGTTACCTTGACAATACGGAACTGACGGATCGGAAGTTTCCTGTCGTTAATGGTACGCGGTATTATCGTACGTCTGATTATGTGAGGCGTCTGGAAGATGGACGTATGGAATTTGTCAGGAGAATTGACCGACAGGTGAAGTTCCACGGACAGCTTATCGAACTGGAAGAAATAGAGCGGGTCATTTTATCCTTGCGGTTTGTCGCGCGCTGCGGCGTGGTAAAGCGACGTGTCAGTGCGTCCAACGATAAAGAAATAATCGCGGCTTTTGTTGAACTGGCCGAGACGCCACGCAGCCGGAATGAGGTAATGACGGATATACAAAGGACACTAAGACACAATTTGCCGGTATGGATGATTCCCGGCAGTGTGACAATATTGTCGGCCATACCATCTACCGCAAGCGGAAAAATTGATTATTCGCGTCTTGTTACAGTGGCTATTCCAAATACAGTTGTGTGTGCCCCTGCTACCTACAGCTCTGTTAAAACAGAGAAAATCGCGCACATTATGGGCGATGTTCTTAAAATGAGAAATTATAGCGAGTGCGATGATTTCCTTGCATGTGGAGCTGACTCTTTGGACTGTCTTACCCTTATAGCACGGCTTGGCGCTATTGGCATATCGGTCAGCCCGGCAGAGCTGAGACAATCGTCAACCCCGTTGGCGTTGGCGCAGTGTGGTGAAACAGGAACAGCAATGTGTGTCAAGAGTAGTGATTTGCGGTTTGACTGGGAGTATGAGCCTCGGGTTACCGTTGGTAATAACGGTAACTCAGGCGAGGGGATACTCATAACCGGCGCTACAGGTTTTCTCGGTGCCCATCTTCTCGCAGAATTGACCAAGCGGCCTGAATACCGGGAGAAGGCTTTTTTCTGTATCGTCAGGTGTGATAATGCCGAACACGGAATGGGAAGAATCCGGCAATCATTGCGCCGGTATGGTTTGAATGTCATCAATCCTGGCAGAATAGTCGTTGTGCCCGGCGATTTGTCTGAAAAGAATTTCGGACTTGATACTGACCTATATAACAACCTGTCAGAAATAATCGGTATAGTGTATCACTGTGCGGCCAAGGTAAATATGCTTGCCTCTTATAACCAGTTGTACGGGGCAAATGTGGCTGCCACGAGGAATATGATTGATTTTTGCTGCGCCGGTTGCGCTAAAACGCTCAATTATGCGTCGACGCTATCTGTGTTTGTCGCAACCAGCCGTGACAGCGGGGTGGCTTTGGAATCGGACCGGTTGCTTGAGGAATGTGAAATCTACGGGGGGTACGGGCAGACTAAATTCGTGGCGGAAAAGATGCTCCTGAGTTGCGCGGATAAGTTCGGCGGCCTGAATATCTTCCGTTTCGGGCTGCTTTGCGGTAGCACGAGAACAGGTATCGGGTCTCCAGGAGACTTTTTCGGTATGTTCGTAAAGGGTGCGGTAAGGTCTGGCAGCCTTCCGATAGACCGGACTCGGCAGTTGGCCCTTGACATAAGTCCTGTTGATTTGGCAGTTGGGATGATGGCTGACATATCTGTTAAGTCACCCAAAGGCATTTATCATATCGCCGCGGATTATCCGTTGTATTATCAGGATTTGGCGCGGATGTTAAGCCGCCGATACGCCAGCAGGCTCGTTGGCGATTTTAAAGAATGGTATGACGGACTCGACAGGCGCGATCCGGTTGTCAACGCTCTCGCTCTAAGTCTTTGCCGCCTCGACCCGGTCATGTTCAAGGCAAATCGGTATATGGACTTATTCCAGACTACCGGGATTGTGTTTGATATGTCTGAAAGTCGGAAGTATACTGCGATACGATGCGAGTGGAATGAAACTCTGATTATTAGTTATTTCAAAGAGCTTTTGTCATGAAGCGATACGCGACAAGTCTTGTGTTGGGCAAATTCTGCCCTTTGCATAAAGGTCATCTTTATGTTATGGAAACGGCGTCAAGAAGTTCTGAACGGTCATATGTCGTGGTTGACAACATTATGGATGAAATCCTGCCTGTGGCGTTGCGCGCAAAGTGGGTCCGGGAGGAGTTCCCGGATGCTGTTGTGCTGGCACTGCCGAGACGATTGCCGCAATCGCCTGAGGAAACAGACCTGTTTTGGGATATATGGCGCGAAGAGCTGCTCAAGATTCTCCCCGAGAAGATTGATTGTGTATTCGCTTCGGAATCGTACGGCGTGCGTTTGGGAGAGGTATTAGGCGCTGATTTTTTCAAGGTTGACGAAAATAGAATTAGAGTCCCGGTTTCTGCGACTGCGATTCGCCATGATTTAATAGGCAATTGGGATATGCTTGCCGATGCCGCGAAAAGGGATTTGGGAGTGAAAATCTGTGTGTTTGGTCCCGAATCGACAGGAAAATCTACGCTGACAAGACAATTGTCCGAGGTGTTCGGTGCCCCATATGTCAACGAGTACGCCGTTGAGGTGATTAAGCGGAAAAACCGGGAACTGTCGTTGAGCGATATGAATGAAATAATACAGGGGCATAACAATGCCATAACCAAGGCTTCAGCAGCTCTTCCTCCCATTCTGCTCGTTGATACGGATGCGATAACGTCTAAAATATGGAGCGAAGAATTATTTGACGCGATTCCTCCCGGCATTGAGGATGTGGTTGTCGGACAGGGATTCGACCTTTATCTTCTGACGGACATTGATTTGCCATGGGTCAATGACATTCATAGATATCGACCGGACAACCGACGACAGTTCTTTGAAAAATGTCGGAGCGAGCTCGAATTTTATAATCGTAAATATGTGATTATTAGCGGCTCGGGCAAAGAGCGCCTGAATCGGGCTGTTAAAGCCGTTAAGACGGTGTTTCCTTGTCTGGCCCCCGGTTTGGAATCCGGGGAAAATTCGTAACTTCGCGGGTGAAATTGATGATATATGGAAAAACCGCTTATTCTGATTTCTAACGACGACAGCATCGACGCCAAGGGCCTCCACTGCCTGGTCGACTGTGTGGCGGAGCTGGGTGAGGTGTGGGTTGTCGCTCCTGACGACCCTCATTCGGGTCAGTCGTCGGCGATGACGGTAAACGCGCCGCTGAAGGTGATAGAGCATCCCGACTATAACGGGGCGCGGATGCGTTCTGTGACAGGCACTCCGGTCGACTGCGTGAAGTTGGCGCTGCACAATATCGTTCCGCGGCGCCCGGCGCTTGTGCTCGCGGGTATCAACCACGGGTCAAACGCCGGCAATTCGGCGATTTATTCCGGCACGATGGGCGCGGTGTTCGAGGGGTGCATGAACAACATCCCGTCGGTAGGTTATTCGTTGCTCCATCATTCTTTGCAGGCTGATTTTTCCGAATGTCTGCGTTTTGTTAAGGAAATTTCCGAACGCGTGCTTCGCGACGGCCTACCCGAGGGTGTATGCCTGAATGTCAATTTCCCGGCCAAGGTTAAAATCGAGGGGCTGAAAGTAGTCCGCTCGGCGCGCAGCCGCTGGACGGAGGAGTACCAGGAATATACCGACCCTCACGGCAAGCCGTTCTTCTGGCTGACAGGCAAACAGATTAACGAGGAGCCGGACTCCGACGACACCGACCTCTATTGGCTGGCTCGCAATTACGCGACAGCCGTCCCGACGCGGCCCGACCAGAACGCTGTCGAGGCGATATTCCCTATTACAAAAATGTTGGGGTAGGGGGCAATACCAAATACGTTTATAATATGGATATGGAGACCAGGACGCAGGGATTTCCCGTCAAGAATTACGGGCAGCCTGTGAAGCGCTACTGCCAGACGCTCGACCTCCGCGACGACGCGCGGCTGATAGAGGAATACCGCCGCCGGCATGCCGAGGGTAACGCTTGGCCCGAAATCCTCGAGGGGATACGCCGTGTCGGCATCCTCGACATGGACATCTACCTTCTCGGCAACAGGGCGTTCATGATAGTGGAAACCCCGCTCGATTTCGACTGGGACGATGCGATGAGCCGTCTCGCGTCTCTTCCGAGACAACAGGAGTGGGAGGATTACATGTCGGTATTCCAGGCTGCCGAGCCGGGGCAGACCTCGGCGCAGAAGTGGAAGCCGATGGAGCGTATATTCCATCTCTATGAATAAGCCCGCGTTTGCCCAACAGGTGCATTATTAGGAAATTTTAGTAAAACCGTCGGAAAATATTCCGGCGGTTTGCATTTTTTTAGAATTATGCATACCTTTGGGGGCGATACCTTTTGTGATTAATAATCGATTATTCATTAACCCAATATCCTGTATGAAGAAAATATTCTTGTTGGCGGCCTTGGCAGCCGCGATGACAGGGGTGGCAGCGGTAGCTATCGGTACCTCTCCGGGTGAGTCTTCTTCCATAAATATACCCCAGAAGGCTCCAGTCTTTTCTGTCGATTTACCGATGGAAATGGAAATGACGCAAGAAGAGTTCAGCTACTTTACTATTATCAATGCGAACGGTGACAAGAGCCAGTGGAGATACCAGGCCAATGGAATGACAAGCCCTTCGAACGATAATATGGATTGTGATGACTGGGCTATCACGCCAGGGTTGCGCTTCGTTGATGTCGCCTCCAACTATGAGCTGGCTTTCACAATCCAAATGAATATGGCCGGTCCACAATGGCAGGCATCTATCGAGTTCTACATCGGTACTGCGCCTGAGGTAAGCGCGATGACTACTCTGATTGGTAGGATTGATGGATACTATCCTCCCAAAAAAGACACCCCCTACGAGAAGGCAATACAATTCGCCGTTCCGGGAGAGGCGGGAACCTACTATATTGGTTTCAGATGCGTTTCTCCAAAGGAAGAAGGAGATGTTATGCCGTGGCCCGCGACTTTCAAGAACATTTCAGTCAAGGCGATGGAGAGCAGCGCGGCCGCGCCGATGCAGCCGGCTGACGTGGTCGTGACCCCCGGCGAGCAGGGCGCGCTTTCCGCAACTGTCTCCTTCACGATGCCTACCACGGCGATGAACAGTAAGCCGCTTCCCGCCTCCAAAGAGCTGACGGCGACCATTGCCACCCCGGTCGAGACCAAGACGGTGAAGGCGCTTCCCGGTGCGAAGGTCAGCCAGGTAGTGGCTACGGCCCAGGGCGATAACGCCCTCTCGCTGAAGGTCGACGGCGATATGGAGGGTGAGCCGGTGCCCCTGTCGGTTTATACCGGTGTCGTGCTCCCGATGCGAATCCACGACCTCAAGGCGGAGCTTAGCCCCGACAATATGTCGATGAAGCTCACCTGGACTCCTCCGACTGAGGGAAAGAACGGCGGTTATGTCGATTTTGACAAGGTCGACTATGTAGTATATCTAAACGACGGCCCAGACGATGAATACCGTCAGATCGCGACCGTCGGTAATGAGCTTACTTACACCTACACTATGCCGGCCGGCGCGCAGCTCCGCACCGTGAAGATTCGCGTGCTTCCCCGTAACGCCGCCGGTGTAAGCGATGACACTACCGCCTGGATCGACCAGGACCGCGTGTATGTCTCCGACATGCTCGGAACCCCTTATGCTCTTCCCGCGATCGAGCGTTTCGACAACCAGGAGATCACATACACTCCGCTCACCATCGAGCGCCCCGGCGATTACGCCGGCCGGTGGATGATCAGCGACCCCTCGGGAGCTGTCCCTGACACTAACCAGAGCGCCCTGATGGCGTATTCTCCTTTTGACGAGGGGGAGACGATGGGCCGGGTGGCCTTCCCGAAGTTCTCCACTAAGGGGCTTGGCAATGTCGCTTTCTCCATGACGGTGATGCGCTATTCTTCCTACGCCGGGATGATGACCGTTTATGCCCGCAGCCATACCGAGGGGCTGACGCTCCTCGGAACGATCAACTGTGCCGCCGGTACTGATTGGGTTGACGTGTCTTATCCCCTCCCTGCGCAGTTCCAGGGGAAAGACTGGGTCCAGTTCGTCGTTGACGTAGACCTGGCCGATGTCGATTATGTCTATGCGATAGACTCTTACAAGGTTTCCGTCTCTGCCGCTACCGATCTTGCTGTGCTTGATGTCTCGACCGCCGCTCCGCTTGCATCCGGTACGCCGGCTAAGGTTTCGGCCCGCATCGCTAACCTCGGGTTTAACGCCGTGGCTCCGACTGTGCGTTTCTCCGCGGAGACTCCCGACGGGACAGCAATCGCTACCCAGGACGTGAGCGTCCCATCAGTAGCCCTTGGCGCTGAGGCTGTAGCGGAATGGGCCTTTACCCCGCTTGCCGAGCATATCGACCAGGAACTGACCGTCAAGGCCGAGATCATCACCCCCGACGAGGTTCCCTCGAATAATGCGGCTTCTGCTAAATTCCATGTCCGCCGTCCGGAACTTCCTGTCGTAACTACCCTGTTCGCCGACTCCAAGGGTGACGGCGTCGTCCTTACCTGGGACGAACCGGCCCTCAATAAGACGGTGACCGAGTCTTTCGAGACTCTTGAAGATTTCTATTACGGAGCCGAAATGGGGGCTTTCACCGCGTTTGACGGCGATGGGAAGAGTGTCTACAAATTCCAGAACCAGGTGATGCCCAACGAGCAGCTCCCGAAAGCGTTCATGGTGGTCAACGCCAACCGCGTGGGCGAGGGGCTCGAGGCGTACGCCGGCGACAAATACCTCCTCGCGACCTGCCCGGAGATGCTGAACGGAATCAAGCCTGACCCGGCTAACGACTGGCTTATTTCGCCCGAAATCGTCGGAGGTAGCTATGTTTCCTTCTATCTGAACATTATATCCGAGAATTATCCCGAGACAGTGCGCGTGATGTGGTCTTCGACTACCGATGAGCCGTCGGCCTTCACCGAGCTGACCACGGTGCTGAAGCCCCGTTTCGGCTGGCAGTTCCTCGAGTTCCGCCTCCCGGCCGACGCGAAATATTTCGCTATAAACTATGTCAGCCAGGATATGTTCGGCGTGATGATTGACGACGTTAAATTCGTTTCGGCATCCGACCTGCATAATGTCGCCAAGTACAATGTTTACCGTGACGGAGCCCTTCTCGGCAGCACCGCCGACCGCTCTTTCACCGATAACTCTGTGACCCGCGGCGTGAAATACACATATCACGTTACTACCCTCACCGATTCCGAATCTGTCAAGAGTAACGCTGCCACCATTGTCGCCGGCGAGTCCGCGATTGATGCCGTGACGGCAGCCGCTGGAACCGCCACGGCTATCCCCGGCGGAATCCGCGTCGCCGGAGCTGATGCTGTAAGCGTTTATTCTCTTTCGGGTGTGCTCCTTTATCAGGCGACACTCGGCGGCTCCACGGTTGACGTGCCCCTGCAGCCGGGGCTCTATGTCGTCAGTCTCGACGGCCTGACTGTTAAGCTCCCCGTGAGGTAAGGCGAATAATATTGATTTCGCAAATTATAAAAAGGACCGCCCTCTTTCAGTCGGCGGTCCTTTTTTGTTTCTCGTAAATCTCTCGTTTTCCCCCCCCGGGCCGCCAGGCGAAAGTGTCCCCGTTCTGTGAAGCGAGCGTAAGCGAGCGGCCTCCCCTGTTTTTCCCCCAGGGGGGCTCCGCGGGGCCTTTTCCGGGCGATTTCGGGGCTGTTTCCGCGAAATTATGTTAAAATCGGGAATTTTCCGTTGAAATATTTTGGAGGTTCGGGAAAAGCGCGTAACTTCGCGGTCGCTTTCGGGAAGGAAGGGCGGCGGAGGCCGTCCGGGACCGCCCGGGAGGGCGCCCGGCCGAGCCGGGGAGCCGTTCCCCGCGGGACCGTCCGCCGGAAGCCTCGAAAAAAAAGTTTCGAAAAAACTCCGAAAAAATTTGGAGGTTCCGGAAAAAGCCCGTAACTTTGCGAAGTTTTTCGGCGCTTCCGAAAAAAAACAAGGAAGCAACCCGGAGAGGACATTGAAAGAATTGCAATAGACAAGTTTGAGAGTAGTACAAGAGCCAACGTCCGAGGCGCCCCGATGGGGAGCCGGAGGACGAGCTTCCGGAGATTCCGAAGAGTACGAAACAGGAAACAGCGATAGTCCGTCATCCGGCGGCCGCGGAGCAGACGCTTCCCCGAGGGCT
>ERZ808035.754-NODE-754-length-23606-cov-8.357091_pt1 | contig 23606 bp, 23 predicted proteins | sample MGYA00380189_ERZ808035 | MGnify/ENA primary metagenome ERZ808035 (study PRJEB31490, sample SAMN06133407) | mouse gut metagenome | isolation source: M5_1 | host: mice | place: China: Chengdu | collected 2015-05 ...
CTAAGAGCCGCCTTGCGGCGGTTGCGCTCCGAAACGCGCCTGCGGGCGCAGCCGCACACACCCCTCCTTCCCGTTGCCGAGGGCTCCCTTCTTTTTTGAAAGTCTGAGCGGACCTGAGGTTTAACCGCAGGCCCGCTTTACCGTATTTCCCGGCCATTCGCCGAAAAACACTGTACAACACCCGGCCCCTGTGCTATAATTTTAAAACTTAAAATTTTCCGGAATGGAGTGAAACCATGGACTGTGAGATGCGCACCTTCGGCTATCTCTGCCCGAAGTGCGGCAAAACCGTGATGGGGAGTCGATCCGTCTTTGCGCTGGAGGCCTCCAACGCGGAGGTGGAATGCGGCTGCGGAGAATCCTGCCTGCGGGCGGAATTTGACGGAAACATGTACCGGCTCTATGTCCCCTGCGGCCTCTGCGGAGAAACGCACACCGCCGCCTGTACGCCGGATCAGATCCTGCGGAATGACACCGCCCTGAGCTGCACCCGAACCAAGCAGTTCTGCTGCTTCGTCGGCTCAGAGGACACGGTGGAAAAACACCTGCGGGAGCTGGAGATTCTGGCCGAAAAGGAAAAACGTCCTAACAGCGGCGGCGAGGCGTTCCTGGACAGCATCATCATGTATGAGGTACTGTCCGAGCTGAAGGAGATTGCCTCCCGGGAAAACGGCATCGCCTGCGGCTGCGGCTGCGGCGAATACCGCATGGAAATCCGCCGGTCCGCGGTGGATCTCATCTGCCGGGACTGCGGCGCCAAGCTGCGGATTCCCGCCGCCACAGACCGTGACCTGGACGACCTGTGCTGCCGCCTCCGTCTGACCATTCCCGGCGCCGCCCGTTAAACGACTTTTGGGAAAGGACCTGATACCATGATTACCCTGCTCTCCCGGCTGTTCATCCGGTCGGGCGCCCAGGATTCGGCCGGCCTCCGCAAGGCCTATGGCATCCTCTGCGGTGCCGTCGGCATCCTCCTGAACATGCTGCTCTTTGCGGGTAAACTCCTGGCCGGCCGCATCGCCGGTTCCGTGGCCATCACCGCCGACGCCTTCAACAACCTCTCCGACGCCGGCTCCTCCGTCATCACATTGCTGGGTTTCCATCTGGCCGGGCAAAAGCCGGACGAACACCATCCCTTTGGCCACGGGCGCATCGAATACCTCTCCGGCCTGGGCGTGGCAGTGCTCATCCTGCTGATGGGATGGGAGCTCCTGCAGTCCTCGGTCTCGAAAATCCTGCACCCTTCCCCGGTATCGGCAAGCCCCCTGGTCATGGCCATCCTCTGCGTGTCCATCGCGGTAAAGCTCTATATGGCCGGATATAACTTCCGCCTGGGCAAGCGGCTGGATTCCGCCGCAATGCGGGCCACCGCCACGGACTCCCTCTGCGACAGCGCCGCCACCTCCGTGGTCCTGGCGGCCACGCTGGTGGGACATCTCTCCGGCCGGATGGTCGACGGCTGGTGCGGCGTCCTTGTGGCGGCGTTTATCCTCTGGTCCGGCGCCAAGGCCGCAAAGGAGACCATCGATCCCCTGCTGGGCGTCCCTCCCACCCGGGAATTTGTCTCCCGCATCCGGGAACTGGTCATGGCCCACCCGGGGATTATCGGCATCCATGACCTGATCGTCCACGACTACGGCCCCGGCCGGGTGATGATTTCCCTTCACGCAGAGGTTCCCGCCAGTCAGGATGTGCTGGCCCTGCACGACGAAATCGACAACGTGGAAAACGAGCTACGGGACCGGCTGGGCTGCGAGGCGGTTATCCACATGGACCCGGTGATAACCGACGACGGCATCAGGGAGGAGGCCCGCCGCCGGGTGGCGGAGCTGGTCCGCTGTATTGACGATGAAATCACCATCCACGACTTCCGCATGGTCTCCGGCCCCACCCACACCAATGTGATCTTCGACGCGGTAGTCCCCTATCATTTCCGCCTCAGCGACCAGGCGGTAAAGGAGAAAATCCGCGCCGCAGTCCGGGCCCTGGACGGCACATATTACGCCGTGGTCCATGTAGAGCGCTCCTACACATGACGGTATACTGTTATTTTTATCTGTTAGAGCCTGTTCCGTATCTCAACGTGTGGGGATCGGCGAGGGGATTTTTTGTCCCAGGGCAAAAAGCCGCGGCAATCCTGGCCTCCCATCATACCGTGAGGTCCACTGTCTCGCACTGCGGCGCTCCCGGTATTTCCGTCACCAGTTTCACCGGTTCCTCCTTTGCCGAGGCCCGTTCCTTTGGGCCGAGGCTGGCGGATTGCAGGGATTTTTAACGTCAGGGCGGTAAATCCGCCCTCAAGACCTGCGCGGGGAGATACGGAACAGGCTCCTATATCTTTATTCAGCCGCTTTCCACCACAACGGCCGGTACATTTCCGTACCGGCCCTCTCATATTTCAAAGTCCTTTGGGGCACCCTATGGAAAATCCATCAAAACGAGGTGGCTTTCCATGAACAAAAAGCGAATTGGCCAGCGGACCGTCGCCCTGGCCGCCCCGCCCTCCGTACTCTCCTTTGCCAATATCGGCGGCAAATTTGAGGGGCAGGGCCCCCTGGCGGGATATTTCGACGAGCTGAGCCAGGACTCCTTTTTCGGGGAAAAGACCTGGGAAAAGGCGGAGTCTGCCATGCAGAAGAAAGTGGTTCAGCGCGCCCTGGAGCAGGCCCGCCTGAAGCCCAAGGACATTGACTATATTCTGGCAGGGGATCTTCTGAATCAGTGCATCGGCTCCTCTTTCGGCCTGCGGGAGCTGGGCATCCCCTTTTACGGCCTGTACGGAGCCTGTTCCACCATGGGGGAGTCGCTGTCCCTGGCAGCCCTGCTGATTGACGGCGGCTTTGCAGAGCGCACTGCCGCCGTCACCTCCTCCCACTTCTGCACCGCCGAGCGGCAGTACCGCATGCCGGTGCCCTACGGCAGCCAGCGCACCCCTACCGCCCAGTGGACGGCCACCGCCTCCGGCTGCACCATCCTGGGCCGGGAGGGGCCCGGCCCCTATCTCACCCACGTCACCTGCGGAAAAATCGTGGACAAGGGCATTGCCGACCCCAACAACATGGGCGCGGCCATGGCCCCCGCCGCCTATGATACGCTGGCGGCCTTCTTCCGGGATACCGGAACCGGCCCCAATGACTACGACCTGATTGTCACCGGCGACCTGGGGGAGCTGGGACACGGTATTGTCAGGGACTTCTTCTCTCGGGACGGCATTGAACTGGGTGAAAACTTCCAGGACTGCGGGCTGCTGCTCTACGACAGGGAAAACCAGGATATGCACGCCGGAGCCTCCGGCTGCGGCTGCTCCGCCTCCGTGCTCAACGGGTATCTGCTGACGCAGATGCAGAGGGGCGTTTGGAAGAAAATCGTATTCGCCCCCACCGGGGCGCTGCTCTCCCCCACCTCCAGCTTCCAGGGGGAATCCATCCCCGGCATCTGCCACGCCGTGTGTATCTCGGCGGACAAGTAGCCGCCCTTTCAGAAAACCGGCAGACGCTCCCTCCTGCTTTTTAAAGGCTCTTCAGGGATCAGGGAAAAAGCCAAATGCCCACCTGCGGGCAGAGAGGAGCCCCGCTATGCCGGAGACAACACTCCACCCCCTGAAAACCGCCCGGGCGCTGGTACTGGGTGTAATTCTGTGCGCCGCCGTGGGTCTGGGCTGCTCTTTTGCCGGGCGGTCCGCAGCCAACCACCAGCCGTCCCAACCGGACGCCGTGATGCTCCAGTCCCGGCTGACGGAGATCAGCGAACTGGCGGCGGAGGACTATCACTACACCCACATGGCCCGGTTTGAAAACGGCAGCGATTTTTACGGCGTGGGCCTCCCCTTTTACCACCAAACACTTCATTCTCACCTGCGACGGGGAGATCAAGGCCGGACTCAACCTGGAAAAGGCCCGGGCCGACATGCGGCGGCTGCTGTCCTCCGCACTGCCGGAGGGATACACTCTCACCGTCCGCTGATTCACCCTGTCCCGTTCCGTTTACAGCAAATCTGCCGCCGCGCCTCCCGGCGCGGCGGCAGTCGGTTTTTTCGCAAATTTCTCCCGCGGCTGAAAAATATCCCGGCCTCCGCCCGTGTTATTGGTGAAAGGAGTGAGAACATGATTTCATTTGGTACCGATGAAATCATCTCCCGTATCGTGGAGCAATACAGCTCTATGCTGCTGCACCTGGCCGCATCCCGGCTGGACTCCCCCGCCGACGCGGAGGACGCCGTGCAGGAGGTGTTCTTAAAACTGCTGACTGCCTGCCCTGTGTTCCGGGACGCCGAGCACGAGAAGGCGTGGCTCATCCGGGCCACCCTCCACCGCGCCAGTGACATCCGCCGCAGCGCGGAGCGTCAAAATCTCCCGCTGGAGGAGCGGGGAGAGCCTGCGGCCCGGGATGACACCCCCGATCTCCTTTCCGCCGTCCGGTCGCTGCCGGACAAGTACAGCGCTGTCATCCACCTCTACTACTATGAGGGGTACTCCATCAAAGAGATTGCAAAAACGCTGGGCCTGCCCGCCGCCACGGTGGGCACCCGCCTGGCCCGCGGCCGGGAGCGGCTGCGGCAGATGCTGAAGGAGGATGTGTGATGGACCGGAAAACCTATTGCAAAGCCTTTGACCAGATCCCCTTTTCCGCCGATTTTCAGGAGCGGACGGCAAAGCTGCTGCGGCAGTGCGCCCGTGAATCGGAAAAGGAGAATAAAACCGTGAATTTCGGCAAGACGAAAAAGCTGGCGGTGACAGTCGCCGCCGCCGTAGCCCTTCTGATTATGTCCGTGTCCGCCGCCCTGGTGTGGCTGACGCCGTCCCAGGTGGCGGAGCGGTTCGGCAACACCCTGCTGGCGGAGGCCTTTGAGGGCCCCGACGCCATTGTCATCGACGAGACCGTGGAGACCGGGGACTTCGCCGTAACCCTCATGGGGCTGGTCTCCGGGGAGGACCTGGACACCATGAATCCGGACCCGGGCAACGCCCACACCTACGCCGTGCTGTCCGTCCGCCGTCTGGACGGGGAGCCCCTGGAGACGGAGACTTTCCGCCTCACCGACTACACCATGACCCCCCTGGTCGCGGGCTGCTCCCCCGCGGCGGTGAACAGCTGGACGCTGGGGGCCTTCGCCTCCGGCTCCGCCGAGAACGGCGTATACTACTATCTGCTGGACACCGAGAGCATCGAGAAGTTCGCGGACCACACGGTGTATATGGCCTTCTACGAGGGCTTCGCACCCAACAACACCATCTTCACGGTGGCGGAGGATGGGAGCATCTCCTTCGCGGAAAACTTCACCGGCGTCCACGCCCTGTTCGAACTGCCCCTGGACCCTGCCAAGGCGGACGCGGCGGCGGTGGAGACCTTCCTGGAGGAGAACCCCATGGGCTGGAGCAACGAACGCACACCTGCGGAGGATGGAAACTATGTGATTGATGAACAGGATACGGAGGATGGCAAGATCGTCACCATCAAGCCCGTTGGCGGAGAAGAGCCGGAGGACGCTCCTTACACCGTCACCCCGGAGGTGATTGCGGCGGGTACGCCGTATACCCGTTAGGAAGCCGAAAAGCGCTTGATCGAATAAAATGAGCGTCATGAGAACCACTATGCCAAAGGCACCATGTCCCAGGAGGACTATGATCTGTGGACCCGGGAATTTGGCCCGTGGCTGGAGGGTGTCCGAAACGGCACCATCCAGATGGTGGAGCTGGAAGCAGGCAGGACGTACTCCTACGATGTCTCCGGTGAGGATGTGAGCTGAACAGCGCATACCCCCGCGGGGAGGCCCATGGCATGGGCCTCCCCGTTGACTTTTCCCGGCGGGGGTGGTATGCTCCAAAGCGAGTTCATTTTGGGAGGCGGGGAACCATGTATCGAATCTTCATCGTGGAGGACGACCCTGTCATCGCCGGGGCCATGCAGCGGCACCTGGAGGGCTGGGGTTATCGGGTGGCCCGGGCGGAGCGGTTTGACAGCGTGCTCTCGGAGTTTGCCGCCTTTGACCCCCAGCTGGTGCTGCTGGACATCTCCCTGCCCTTTTTCAACGGCTACCACTGGTGCATGGAGATTCGCAAGGTCTCCAAGGTGCCCATCATCTTCGTCTCCTCCGCCTCGGACAACGTCAATATCGTAACCGCCATGCAGATGGGCGGAGACGACCTGCTGCCCAAGCCCTTTGACCTCCAGGTGCTCTCCGCCAAGGTCCAGGCCGCCCTGCGCCGGGCTTACGACTTCGGCACGGCGGCGCAGCTGCTCTCCTGCGGCGGGGCGGTGCTGAACGTGTCCGACGGCACGCTGACAGCGGCGGACCGCCGGATTGAGCTGACAAAGAACGAGCATAGGATTTTACAGCTCCTGCTGGAGCACAAGGGGCAGATCGTCAGCCGGGAGACCATCATGGCCGCCCTGTGGGAATCGGACAGCTTTGTGGATGAAAACACCCTCTCCGTCAACGTAAACCGCCTGCGGAAAAAACTGGACAGCGCGGGCCTTCACAACTTCATCCACACCCGCAAAGGCGCGGGATATCTGGTGGAGGACCGCTTATGAGCCTGCTTGCGGCATACCTGCGGCGGCAGTACAAACTGGTGCTGCTCCTGCTGGGCTTCTTTGTCATTTTCACGGCGGTGTTCTCCCTGTACGACCTGCCGGCGGAGGCGGTGGCCTACGCCGGGGTCCTCTGCCTCTGCCTGGGGCTTGCGCTGTTCGCCGTCGGGTACAGCCGCTTCCTCTCCCGGCACCGGGAGCTGCGGCTTCTGCTGCGGCGCTCCGGCGAAAAGGTGCTGCCCCTGCCGTCTGCCAGGGGGCTGCTGGAGGAGGATTATCAGGCCTTGATCCAAGCCCTGTGCCGGGATCGGGCCAGGCTCTCCATGGAAAATGAGAACCGCCTGCGGGACATGACGGACTATTACACCCTCTGGGCCCATCAGATCAAAACCCCCATTGCCGCTCTGGGCCTCCTGCTCCAGGAGACGGCGGGCGGCGGCGCCCTGGAAGTGGAGCTTTTGAAAATCGAGCAGTACGTGGAGATGGTTCTCTCCTACCTGCGGCTGGACAGCGACTCCACGGACTATGTTCTCCAGGACTGCAGCCTGGACGATATCCTCCGCCAGGCCCTGCGGAAGCTGGCCAAAATGTTCATCCTGAAAAAAATCTCCCTGGACTTTCAGGAGACGGGAAAAACCGTGCTGACAGACGGGAAGTGGCTGGGCTTCGTGGTGGAGCAGGTGCTCTCCAACGCGCTGAAGTACACGCCGGAGGGCGGCGCCATCCGCGTCTACGGCGACGGGGGAACCGTGGTCATCGCAGACAGCGGCATCGGCATCCGGCCCGAGGATCTGCCCCGGGTATTCGAGAAGGGATTTACCGGCTACAACGGGCGGATGGAGCGGAAATCCACCGGCATCGGCCTGTACCTCTGCCGCCAGGTAATGCAGCGGCTGCACCACGGCATCACCGTCACCTCCCGCCCCGGCCAGGGCACGTTGGTGCGCCTGGATCTGAGCCGGGGGCGGCGGGTGGTGGAATAACCGGCCGCCTGGCCATTTTGACCCCCTGTCCTAGAAGCTGTACCAATCGCCTCGGCACAAATCTTTGCGGCCAAAATTGCCGCTGACCGCGTGAAAAAATCTTGGAATATACAAAGTATTCCTGCGATTTTTTGCCTTGCCATCGCCAATTTTGTCTCGCAAATCTGTATGATTGGTACAGCTTCTTACAAAAATGTAAGGAACCGCGCCGGACTGTAAGCCAAATCGATGGCTGGCAGTCCGGCGCGCCTGGTATACTGAACGTATCAATCCCAAGGAGGTCCTTTCCATGCCACTACTGGAAGTACAACATTTACAAAAGATCTACACCACCCGCTTCGGCGGGAACCAGGTGGAGGCGCTGCGCAGCGTAAGCTTTTCCGTAGAACCCGGGGAGTATGTGGCCATCATGGGCGAATCCGGCTCCGGCAAGACCACACTCTTAAACATCCTGGCAGCACTGGACCGCCCCACCGCCGGGGAGGTATACCTGAACGGAAAAGCCCTCTCCGATATCCGGGAGCGGGATCTGGCGGCCTTCCGCCGCTCCCACCTGGGCTTTGTGTTCCAGGACTTCAACCTGCTGGACACCTTCTCCCTGCGGGACAACATCTTCCTGCCCCTGGTCCTGGCGGGGGAGGACTTTGAGGCCATGGACGCCAAGCTCCGCCCCCTGGCAAAGCAGCTTGGCATTTCTGACATTCTGGACAAGTTCCCCTACGAGGTCTCCGGCGGGCAAAAGCAGCGCTGCGCCGCGGCCCGGGCGCTGATTACCGCTCCCCAGATCGTCCTGGCCGACGAGCCCACCGGCGCACTGGACTCCCGGGCCTCCGACAACCTGCTGGAGCTGTTCGGGGAGGTCAACGGGGACGGCCAGACCATCCTGATGGTGACACACTCCGTCAAGGCCGCCAGCCACGCCGGGCGGGTGCTGTTCCTGCGGGACGGGCAGGTCTACCACCAGCTCTACCGGGGCGGGGAGACCCAGGAGGCCCAGTTCCGCCGCATCTCCGACACGCTGACGGTATTGGCACAAGGCGGTGAGTCCCATGCGTAAATCCGGTTTCTTTCCCCGGCTGGCCCTGATGAACCTGGTCCGGAACGGGCGGTACTACGGGCCCTATCTCCTCTCCTGCGGCGGCGTGGCGGCCATGTATTACATCCTCCGCTTCCTCTCCATGCACGAGACGCTGAAAACCGTCCGGGGAGCCATGTACCTCCAGTCCCTGAGCGATGTGGGCTGCTTTGTGGTGGCCCTCTTTGCCGCCGTGATATTGTTGTACGCCAACAGCTTCGTCATGAAGCGGCGGCAGAAGGAGCTGGGCCTTTACAACATCCTGGGCCTGGAAAAGCGGCACATCGCCCTGGTGATGTGCTGGGAGACGGTTCTCTGCGCCGCGGCGGTGATCGCGGGGGGAATCCTTGCGGGCATCCTCCTGTCCAAGCTGATGCTGCTGGTGGTTTTGAAGATGTCCCACCTGCCGGTGCTGTTCGGCTTTTCCGTCAGCCTGCCGGGGATTGTGGAGACTGCCGTCCTCTTTGCCGCGCTGATGGCTCTGACGCTTCTGCAAAACCTCTTCCGCCTGTACCGCTCCAGACCGGTGGAGCTGCTCCACAGCGAGCACGCCGGGGAGCGGGAGCCCCGGACGAAGTGGCTGCTGGTGCTCACCGGCGCCGTGACGCTGCTGGGGGGCTACGGCCTCTCCTTTACCGTGAAGAACCCGGTGGAGGCCATGGTCTTCTTCATCCTGGCGGTGGCGCTGGTGATGATTGGAACGTACTGCCTGTTCACCGCCGGCTCCATCGCCCTGCTGAAGCGTCTGCGGGCCAACAAAAACTTTTACTATAAAACCAACCACTTCGCCGCCGTCTCCGGCCTTTTATACCGCATGAAGCAGAATGCCGTGGGCCTTGCCAACATCTGTATTCTCTCCACCATGGTGCTGGTGACGGTGTCCACCACCATCTGCATGTATATCGGTCTGGACCGGGCCCTGGACGAGATGTTCCCCTATGATCTGGAATTTATCCAGGATCTGGACCGCCAGCCCGGGGACTCCATGGAGTACCTGGAAGAGGTGCGGCGGGAGGCCTCCGCCGTCACGGAGGTGTCGGACCTCCGGTACTACAACCGCTACTGGGTGTACTGCGGCTGGCGCAACGGCGTGCTGTCCCTGAACATGAGCCCCAACACCCGGCGGACGCTGCTGGAGGTGGTGACGGCGGAGGACTACGCCCGTTTGACGGGGCAGGCCGTCAGTCTGGCCCCGGGTGAGGTGCTGGTCCACACCGCGGGCCTGGAGAACTTCCCCGCGGACTTCCGGGTTGCCCGGTACAACGACGAGCACCCCGCCTCGTATATCGAGTCCCCCTTCGACCTGGAGGGATACGCCTTCCATGTCCGGGGCGGGATCACGGAGACCGTCCGCCACGCCGTCACCAGCCTGCTGGGAAGTGAGGAGGCAGAGGTATTCCTGGTGGTTGCAGACCGGGAGACCGCGGAGAAGCTCGCGGCCCTGGACCGGGACCGCACCGCCCGCCAGTTCCGCATCCAGATGAACCTGACCGGGAAGGACTACAGCGAAAAGCTGGCGCAGACCGAGGACCTGGTGTACCGCCTGAGCCTGCGGGCCGACGGCATCGGCTTCACCAGTAAGCAGGACAACGCCCAGGAGTTCTATGCCATGTACGGCGGCTTTTTGTTCCTGGGGGTGTTCCTGGGCATCCTCTTTTTGATGACCACCGTCCTCATCATCTACTACAAGCAGATCTCCGAGGGGTACGAGGATCAGCGGCGCTATCTCATCTGCCGCCAGGTGGGCATGACGGAGAGAGAGGTCAGGGCCTCCATCCACAGCCAGATCCTGCTGGTGTTCTTCCTGCCCCTGGGGACGGCGGGCGTCCACGTTCTGGCGGCCTTCCCCATGCTCTCGAGAATGCTGACGCTCTTCAATCTCTACGACGTGCGGCTGTTTGCCCTCTGCGCCGCCGGGACCATGCTGGCCTTCTGCGCCATCTATGCCCTGGTCTACACCCTTACCGCCTCCAGCTACGACCGGATTGTAAGCAGTTCGGAACAGCGCTGACCCTGTGCGGCCCCGGCAGTGTTCCGTCACCGCCGGGGCCGCATTCCCTTCAAAACGGCCAGGCCTTGTCTGAAAAATGTCAAAGCGCCCTGAAAATCTGCAAAAAGCCGTTGACGCCTCTTGACAAACTGTACTAACTGTATTATTATTTCTAATACACTAGTACAATGATACATGGTAGACATAAAATAATTTTCAATTCTTGAAGAAAATCGGTCCGCCATCTCGTATGGATGGATAGGACGAGCGAAACGAGGGATCCTGTATGAAAATTCTCATCACTTCCGACTGGTACACCCCCGCGGTCAACGGGGTGGTCACATCGGTGAAAAATCTGCGCCGGGAACTGGAGCGCCGGGGCCATGAGGTTCGGATACTAACGCTGTCACAAAACCGGCACTCCCGGGAGAAGGATGGCGTGACCTACCTTGGCTCCATTGCCGCGGGCCTGGTATACCCCGGGGCCCGACTGCGCACCGCCCTGGCCGGAAAGCAGGTACGGGAGCTGATTGCATGGCGGCCGGACGTGGTTCACTCCCAGTGCGAATTCAGTACATTCTTCCTGGCCCGCCGCATTGCGGAGGAGCTGAACATCCCCCTGATCCACACCTACCACACGGTGTATGAGGACTATACCCACTACTTCTCCCCCAGCGTCCGGTTTGGAAAGCGGGCCGCCGCCCTGTTCTCCCGCTGGGTGGCGGTCCGGACGGACTGCCTCATCGCCCCCACCGGCAAGGTCCGCTATCTGCTCCAGGGCTACGGCATCCCGCAGCCGGTATTCGTAGTGCCCTCCGGCATTGACCTCACCCCATTCTCCGGAGAGACAGACCCCTGGCGCACGGCCGTGCTGCGGGCCAGTCTGAACATCCCGGCGGACCGGACCGTCCTGGTCTCCGTGGGCCGCCTGGCAGAGGAGAAGAACATCGATGAACTGCTGCGCTGCCGCGCCGCCCTGAGGGACGCCCCGATTACGCTGCTTCTGGTGGGCGACGGCCCCGACCGCCAGCGCCTGGAGCAGGAGGCCGGAAACCTGGGGCTGGCCGAACCGGACGTGGTATTCGCCGGTATGGTGCCTCCGGAACAGGTGGCCGACTGGTACCGACTGGGCGATCTGTTTGTCAGCGCCTCCACCAGCGAGACCCAGGGCCTGACCTACATCGAGGCCCTGGCCGCCGGGGTTCCGGCTCTCTGCCGGGCCGACCCCTGTCTCACCGGCGTCCTCCGCAGCGGGGAAAACGGCTGGCAGTACCGGGACGAGGCGGACTTCCTGGCAAAGCTGAACGCCTTTCTCTCTCAGCCCCACCACCGGGAACGGATGTCCCGGTGCGCCCGGGCCTCGGCGGAGAATTTTTCCGCTCGGCTCTTTGCCCAGCGGATGGAGACCATCTATGAAGAGCAGATCGGCCGCCACGCCGCGGCGCCCCTTTTTCAGGAGGCGTCCGCATGAGCCGGCCCATTGAAAAAACCGTGCTGCAGGCCGTGTCCATGACCGGATTTCTCCTGTGCGTGGCCGTGGCCGTCTGGGGCTGGCAGACCGGTGTGCTGACCTCCCAGGACCGGCTTGAGGCACTGGTGGCAAGCCTGGGTGCGGCGGGCATGCTGCTGTTTGTCGCTTTTCAGGCGGTGCAGGTGGTGGTGCCCGTGCTGCCGGGCGGCCTGGGGTGTCTGGTGGGCGTGATTTTATTCGGCCCGGTGTGGGGCTTTGTCTATAACTATATCGGCATCTGCCTGGGTTCCCTCATGGCCTTCGGCGTGGCGCGGAACTGCGGCAGGCCCCTGCTCTCGCTGCTGTTCTCTGAAAAAACCATTCAGAAGTACAGCCGCTGGGCGGAGGAGAGGAACCGCTTTGCCCGGCTTTTCGCCCTGGCCATCTTCCTGCCGGTGGCGCCGGACGATTTCCTGTGCTATCTGGCAGGCACCACAGATATGAGCTGGCGGCAGTACACCGCCATCATCCTTCTAGGCAAGCCCTTTGCCATCGCCCTGTACAGCCTGGGGCTCACCGCCGTCTGGCAGATGATTATCCGCTGAGGGCGCCGCCCGGAGAGGGTCTGCGAAGATCAGAAAATTTTCCCGTCATAAACCGACGGGTTACGCAAAAACTAGGCCTTGTCTGATCAATGGCGAACCGCTCAACGGCGAGAGCGTTTCGGCGGTCTGACGCCGCCATACTCCGTGTATGACAGGGAAAATCAACGCAGAGCAGCAAATTTTCAAATCGCGCAGCGGTTTGAAAATTGAGACATTAGCAGGCTGTCGAAAAAGTCCCCGAGGACTTTTTCGACAGCCTGAAGCGGGCGGAGGCGCCCGCCTGGAAAAGTGCGCCCAAAATTCCCTGAAGACAGGGAACGCCGCAGGGGATCCGTATGGATTCTTCCAAGCGGTTTGCAAGAACGAGCCGGTATTCTGAGCATATCCGGTGAAACGAGGAGGACGTCATGGAGATTTATATTTACAGCGGCGGCGAGAAGCTGGTGGGCAGAAGCGGCGTGGGTCAGGCCATTCGCCACCAGCGGGAGTGCCTGCGGCGGGCGAATATTGAAACCGCCTCCCGCTGGAGCCGGGACACCGCCGCCGTCCATATCAACACCGTCCTGCCGGACTCCGTGCTGGCAGCACTGGCGGCCCGCCTGCGCGGGAAGAAGGTGGTCTGGTACGGCCACTCCACCATGGAGGATTTCCGCGGCTCCTTCAAAGGCTCCGACGCCCTGGCCCCCCTGTTCCGGCAGTGGATCCGGTTCTGCTACGGTCTTGGGGATGTGGTGCTGACCCCCACGGAATACTCCCGGCAGCTGCTGGAGGGCTACGGCCTGCGGCGGCCGGTGTACAGCATCTCCAACGGTGTGGACACCTCCTATTTCCGCCCCAACCCGGCCCTGCGCTCCTCCTTCCGGCAGCGCTACGGCCTGGAGGAGACGGAGCAGGCGGTTATCTCCGTGGGGCACACCATCGCCCGGAAGGGCCTGCCGGAGTTCCTGGAGCTGGCCCGGCAGATGCCGGAGGCCGTATTTCTGTGGTTTGGCTGGACGGATCCCCATCTGATTCCCCGGGAGATCTCCCAGGCTATGGAGAACGCCCCCGCCAACGTCCGCTTTCCCGGCTTTGTGGACCGGGAGCAGCTGCGGGAGGCCTACTGCGGCGCAGACGCATTCGCCTTCATGAGCCGGGAGGAGACGGAGGGCATCGTGGTACTGGAGGCCCTGGCCTGCGGCATCCCCACTGTGGTGCGGGACATCCCCGTATACGGCGGCTGGCTGCAGGACGGCAAAAACATATACAAGGCCAAACATATCGGTGAATTTCAGCGGAAAGTTCGGGGGATCCTTGACGGAACCCTGCCGGATCTGACCTCCGGCGGACGGGCGGTGGCCGAGAGCCGCAGCCTGGAGGCCGTGGGCTCACGCCTGCGGGATATTTACTGCCGGGAGCGGATTCTGCCGCCCCTGCCCGCCCCGGTGCAGCAGCGGCACGCCCGGGCCTGAGCCGGAAAACACCACAGCCCCCGGTTTGTCATGGATTTGTTACACATGACGGCCGGGGGCTGTGATATGATACAGGGGAAGGCAGGGTGCCAAAGGGCCGCCGGACAGGTCCTTTACTCCGCCACACCCCGCCGGTTCCCATATACAGGCACAGAGTATCTCCGCGAAAAGCCGGCCTTGTCCGGCGGCATCCCCCCGCCGATCGGCAGCATTCCCCGGGATATGAAACAAGCCCTGAACGGAGGTTTTTTCCATGCGGCTCTATTTTAAACAGCGATTTTTTTCCTGGTTTGACAGCTATGATATATATGGCGGGGACGGCAGCACCGTCTATACCGTGGAGGGAAAGCTCTCCTGGGGGCACTGCCTTCACATTCTGGACGCCGCCGGAAACCACGTGGGCACCGTCCAGGAGCGTGTTTTCACCCTGCTGCCCAGGTTTGAGCTGTACGAGGGCGGGGCGTACATCGGCAGCATCCAGAAAGCATTCTCCCTCTTCCGCCCCCGGTATGAGATCGACTGCTTCGGCTGGCAGGTGGAGGGGAGTTTTCTGGAGTGGGACTACACCGTTACGGATCCCTGCGGCGGCTTGGTAGCCACCATCTCCAAGGAGCTGCTGAACTGGACGGACACCTACTCCATCGATGTGGCGGATCCCCGGAATGCCCTGTACGCGCTGATGCTGGTACTGGCCATTGACGCAGAGAAGTGCTCCAGGAAGTGAGCAAAGCCGCCAGATACATCGCTCCCGGCGGCTCATGCTGCCAAGTCTTTCTCAACAGCCTGAAGAGGACGCACGGCCCTATGGCCGTGCGTCCTCAGACTGTCGAAAAACCCTAAAAACCGATTCTACGGTAAGGAAGGGTGTGTGCGGGGAACCCAAGAAGGGTTCCCTGCGCTATTCAAATCAGGGATTTTGAGAACTTTTTGAAGTTCTCAAAATCCCCCGCAGCTTGTCGAAAACACTTTTTCGACAAGCTGGGACGCACGGCCCTATGGCCGTGCGTCCTCCTGTTTCCCGCTCACTGCCTTTGAAAGATGTGGACACGGAAAGAGGCCGTAACCTCCAGCACCTCCAGTTTTGCCAGCCGCTCTCCGCCTGTCCTGGGCGTTTTCCAATAGTAGGGGGTCATGCGGAACAGGTTCTGGATATCCGTCTGGCCGGACAGGGTAAACATCGTATCCACAGGGACAATCTCCTCATAAGAAAAGCCCTCATAGGGGGTCTCCCGCTCCTCATTGGGGTAGGGGCGGTCATACAAAACCTGTTTCAGCTCCCACAGGTGGTTTGGCCCGGGGACCACATACAAAAACGTGCCGCCGGGCCGCAGCACCCGCCGGAACTCCTCCAGTGCCAGAGGGGAGAAGCAGTCCAGCAAAAGATCCACCCCGCCGTCCGCCAAGGGCAGGTGATAGGAGGATGCCACGGCGAACTCCACCCCCTTTTCCCGCCTGGCGGCCGCCCGGAGGATGAATTTGGAGATGTCCGTCCCCGCCATCCGCGGCCGCCTCCCGGCCTTCCGCAGGGCCTGGCAGACGCCGGAGGTGTAGTAACCCTCGCCGCAGCCGGCGTCCAAAATCACCGGCTCCTCCCCGCAGCGGGTCAAAACCTGACAACAAATCGTATTCAAAAGCGGCGCATAATACCCTTTGGACAGGAATTCCCGCCGGGCCTGGGCCATCCGGCGGTCATCCCCCGGGGCGGCGGAGTGCTTCTGGTTGGGAGGGAGCAGATAGGTATACCCCTCCCTGGCCACATCGTAGCTGTGCCCCCGGCAGCAGGCGTAGGCCCGGTCCCGCCGCTCCAGGGACGCGCCGCAGACAGGGCAGCGAAACAGGCTCATGCCGCCTCTCCCCTGGTCACGTCGTTGATCCACTTCCGGCTGCGGAGCCGGTGGATCCCCAGGGGCACCTTGCTGAGCCCCTCCGCCTGAATGCCCAGGCACACCAGGGCCACCGGCGCGTCAAACACCAGAGCCGTCAAAGCGGTGATGGGCACCGACACCAGCCAGACGGAGCCCACGTCGATGACCGCGGACACGCGGACGTCCCCCCCGGCCCGGAGGATACCGGTGATGTTGGTGATATCAAAGGCCTTGGAGGGCATCATTATGATAAAGACCACACACATGGTGGCGGCAATCCGCAGCGACAGCCCCTCCAGGTGGAACAGGGGATAGAGATAGGGGATGAATACCGTGGGCAGCAGCACCGCAATGCAGGCCGACACCACCAGGCCGATCAGCAGCGACACCAGCAGCAGGCACCAGCTCACATCGTAGACCTCCTCCCGGGAGGCCCCCTCGCCGATGCGCTTGCCCACAATGACTCCTGCGGCCCCCGCAATGCCGTAACAGGCCACGGTGGAGAACTTCTCGATATTGCCCATGATGGCGTAGGCCGCCAGCATCTCCTCGGAGATCGCCATGTGGCCGATAATGGCGGTAATCAGGGTGGTGCCCAGGCCCCACAGAAAGTCGTTCACCAGCACCGGGGTGGAGTATTTTACAAAGTCGCCCAAAAAGGCCGTTCCGGGCCGGAACAGGGCGGAAAAGTGCAGGGGAATCCGGCGGTCCCGCAGCGCATACCCCACGGTGATGAGGAATTCCACAATCCGGGAGGTCAGCGTTGCCACGGCGGCGCCGGTCACGCCCAGGGCCGGGGCACCGAACTTTCCAAAGATCAGAATATAGTTCAAAAATGTGTTCAGCAGCATGGAGACGGTAAACACGGTCAGCCCCATGGCGGGGTTCTCCGTGCTGCGCTGCATCCCCACATACACCGAGCTGGCGGCGTTGAACACATAGCTCACGCCCACAATCCGCAGATAGGGTGCGCCCAGCCGGATCAGCAATGCGTTGTCCGTCAGCACTGCCATGATCTGACGGGGAAACAGGAACAGCACCAGCGCCACCAGCGCCGCAATCGCCACACCGGTATAAAGGGCAATTCCCATACAGCGGTTGATGGCCTCCATATCGTGCTTGCCCCAATACTGGCTCACCAGAACGGTCAGCCCGCTGAGCAGGCCGAAGATGATCACCTGCACCAGAAAAATGGGGGAGTTGGCGGCAGTGACGGCAGACAGCTCAGACTGGCCCAGCAGCCCCACCATAAAGGTATCCACAAATCCCAGGGATGTGGTGACGAGATTCTGCAGGATAATGGGCAGGGCCAGCATCCACACCCGCTGATAAAAGCCCGGCTCCCTGCGGAGAAAACGAAACATAGTTTACCTCTCTTTTCATATATACGGCGCCCGGGGGCTCACAGCATGGGCATCCTGCTGCTGCGGTGGCGGCGGAGGGCCTCCGCACAGGCATCCACGTCCTCCATGGCCGTCTCCGGGCCAAAGCTCAGACGGATTACGCTGCCGGCGGTGCGCTTCGGCAGGTGCAGCGCAGCCACCACATGACTGGGCTTCCCCTGGTGACAGGCGGAGCCGGCAGAGATGCAAATCCCCTGGCTCCCCAAGTCGTTGACAATGTTCTGGCTGGGCCAGCCCACCAGGGCCGCCGCCAGGATATGGGGGGCCGTGCCGTCCCCGATCAGCTCCAGATCCGGAATGGCGGAGAGCTCCGCCGCGGCATGGGCCCGCAGCTCCCGGAGATGGGCCAGCTTCTTCTCCAGCCCCTCCCGCCGCAACTCCACGGCCCTGGCAAACCCCGCGATCTGAGCTGTGGCCTCCGTCCCGGCCCGGAGGCCGCCCTCCTGCCCGCCCCCGGCCAGCAGGGGCCGAGGAGCCCGCACACGGGGGCCGATGTACGCCGCGCCCACCCCCTTGGGGCCGCCGATCTTATGGGCGGAGACGGACACAAAGTCCGCCCCCAGCTTCTCCGCGGAAAAGGGAACCTCCAAAAAGCCCTGGACAGCGTCCGTGTGAAACAGGGTTTTGGGATTTTTGTCCGCCAGCCCCCGGGCAATCTCCGCAATGGGATAGACGTTTCCCAGCTCGTTGTTTACCATCATCACGGAAATCAGGGCCGTATCGGGCCGTACGGCCTCCAGCACCTGGGCGGCGGTGATGTTCCCGCTCCGATCCGGCCTCAGGTACGTCACCTCGTATCCCTGCCGCTCCATCCACCGGCAGCTCTCCAGCACCGCGCTGTGTTCCACCGCGGTGGTAACAATGTGTCTCCCCAGGTGCCGGTTCTGCCAGCAGGCGGCGGAGACGGCCCAGTTGTCCCCTTCGGTTCCGCAGGCGGTGAAATACAGCCGTTTTGAGCCGCAGCCCAGGGCGTCCGCCACGGTCTCCCGCCAGCCCTCCACCCTCTTTTTCATCTCCAGCCCCAGGGAATACTGGGAGCTGGGATTGCCGAACTGTCCGGTCAGCACCTCGTACACGGCGTCCGCCACGGCCCGGGGCACCGGGGCGGTGGCGGCGTAATCCAGATAAATCATGGCAAACACCTCATGTTGTCCCGATTGGGACTTGCCCAACAGGGAAAAAAAAGCTATAATGAGCAATCGAAGACATTGGAGACATTAAGAATTTATTATACAGGTCATTTCTCAAAAGTGCAAGAAGAAAGCGCCCCATTTATGGGGAGGCGCGGCAAGGAGGGACATATGGCGGAATTGACATCCATGGTGAACATCGGCGGAGAGATGGCGAGAAAGCTGAAATCCGTGGGGATCGACTCGCCCGAGAAGCTGGCGGAGACCGGCGCCAAGCACGCGTTCTTCAAACTGAAGGAGCTCTATCCCCAGGTCTGCCTTGTTCATCTCTACGCCCTGGAGGGCGCAATTCAAAATGTGGAGTTCAACCGCCTCTCCAAGGAACAGAAACAGGATCTGAAGGCGTTCAGCGACTTTTTAAAGGGGTGACCGGGAGGGGCCATCTCCCCCGCCGTAGCCCAAGGGCCAATCTATCCAAAGGAGCGGGCAACCCATGAAAATTGCCATTTACACCTTGGGCTGCAAGGTAAACCAATACGAGACCCAGGCCATGGAACAGGCCCTGCGGAGCCGGGGCCACGAGATTGTGGACTTCTCCGGCCAGGCAGACGCCTATGTGGTCAACAGCTGCTCCGTCACGGCGGTCAGCGACCGGAAGTCCCGCCAGGCCCTGCACAGGATCCGGCGGGAACACCCGGACGCGGTGCTGGCCCTGTGCGGCTGCTACTCCCAGACCCACCCGGAGGAGGCGGAGCGGCTGGGCGTGGATCTGGTCTCCGGCACCGGGGATCGGACAGGCTTCCTCTCCCTGCTGGAGCAGGCCGTGGCGAAGCGCCGCCGGGTCGTCTCCATCGACCGGGCCCTCGACCGCCGGACGTTTGAGATCCTGCCCGCCGGAGGGCTGGAGACCCGCACCCGGGCGATGCTGAAGGTAGAGGACGGCTGCGTCAACTTCTGCTCCTACTGCATCATCCCCTACGCCAGGGGACCGGTGCGCTCCCTGCCCCCGGACAAGGCCGCAGAACAGGCGGCGGGCCTGGCGGCGGCGGGCTATCGGGAAATTGTACTGACGGGTATCGAAATCTCCTCCTGGGGTAAGGACTTGAAAAACGGCCTCGGCCTCATCGACCTGGTGGAGTCCGTCTGCCGGGCCGCCCCCGGCGTCCGCATCCGGCTGGGCAGCCTGGAGCCCCGGACGGTGACAGAGGCGTTCTGCCGCCGCTGTGCGGCCCTTCCGGACGTATGTCCCCAGTTTCACCTCTCCCTTCAGAGCGGCTGCGACGAGACACTGCGCCGCATGAACCGAAAATATGACACCGCCCGCTACCTGGAGTCCGTGGAACTGCTGAACCGCCATTTTGACCGGCCCGCCCTCACCACCGACCTCATCACCGGCTTTCCCGGGGAGACGGAGGAGGAGTTTGCAAAGACCCTGGAGTTTATCCGGCGGTGCGGCTTTGCCAGGATGCACATCTTTCCCTACTCTGTCCGCCCCGGCACCCCGGCGGCGGGGATGGAACAGGTGCCAAAGTCCGTAAAGGCGGAGCGGGCCGGACGGGCCGCCGAGGCCGCCGAGGGCATGCGGGCCGTCTATCTGCGCGGTTGCGTGGGACAGACCTATCCCGTCCTTTTTGAGCAGCCCAAAGACGGAAAGTACCTGGGCCGCGCCCCCAATTACATGGAAGTGCTGGCCGCAGGGGAAAACCTCCATAATATTATCAAAAACGTCCATATTATCGGCACAAACGGTGATGCGCTGCTGGGCGAGCTTACGGAGGATTGATTGATGAAAAGCCATTTCTTTGCCTATATCTCCCGGATGCGGTTTATCCAGCGGTGGGCCCTGATGCGCAACACCGCACCGGAAAACGTACAGGAGCACAGCCACCAGGCGGCAGTGCTGGCCCATGCCCTGGCGGTCATCCGGAACGAGAAGTTCGGCGGACACACAGACCCCGGCGCTGTGGCGGCGGCGGCCCTGTACCACGACGCCAGCGAAATTCTCACCGGGGACATGCCCACCCCCATCAAATACGACAACCCCGCAATCCGGAACGCCTATAAGGACGTGGAGGCCGTGGCGGAGCAAAAGCTCCTGGGCATGCTGCCGGAGGAGCTGCGAAAGGTATACGCCCCACTGCTGACAGAAGTCCCCGCTGAGACGCGGGAGCTGGTAAAGGCGGCGGACAAGCTGTCCGCCTACATCAAATGCGTGGAGGAGCTGAAGGCCGGAAATATGGAGTTCCGGGAGGCGGCCGCCCAGACCCGCCTGGCCCTGGAGTCCTATGGCCTGCCGGAGGTGGCCTATTTCCTGGACACGTTTATGGACAGCTTTTCCATGACGCTGGATCAGCTGAAATAAACAGAGAGACCGGCCCCGGAAATCCGGGGCCGGTCTCTCCATCTTCAGGGTTACTCCGCTACAGCGGCCTTCAGAGCCTCTGCGCGGTCGGTCTTCTCCCAGGTCACGCCCAGATCCTCCCGGCCCATGTGCCCATAGGCCGCCAGCTTGCGGTAGATGGGCCTGCGCAGATCCAGATCCCGGATGATAGCGGTGGGCCGCAGATCGAACACCTTGCGGACAGCCTCCTCCAGCCTGCCGTCCTCCACCGTGCCGGTGCCGAAGGTCTCCACCAAAATGCTCACCGGCTGGGCCACGCCGATGGCGTAGGCCAGCTCCACCTGGCAGCGGCGGGCAAGGCCGGCGGCCACGATGTTCTTGGCAACCCACCGGGCGGCATAGGCCGCGGAGCGATCCACCTTGGTGGGGTCCTTGCCGGAGAAGCATCCGCCGCCGTGGGGGGCGCTGCCGCCGTATGTATCCACGATGATCTTCCGGCCCGTAAGCCCTGCGTCGGCCGCGGGGCCGCCCTTGACAAACCGGCCCGTTGGGTTGACATAATACTTGGTATTCTCATCCAGCATGTCGGCGGGGATGACCACCTTCGCCACCTGCTCAATCATATCCCTGCGGATCTGATCCAGGGTGACGTCAGGGTTGTGCTGAGTGGAGATAACCACCGTGTCCACACGGACGGGACGGCCCGTCTCGTCATACTCCACCGTCACCTGGCTCTTGCCGTCGGGCCGCATATAGGAGAGCAGTCCGGTCTTGCGCACCAGGGTCATCTGCTTGCACAGCTTCTGGGCCAGGGCCAGGGGCAGGGGCATCAGCTCCGGCGTCTCGTCACAGGCGTAGCCGAACATCATGCCCTGGTCGCCGGCGCCGTTGCTCAGCTCGGCATCCTCGCCGGTCTTGTTCTCCAGGGACTTGTCCACGCCCATGGCGATGTCGGGAGACTGCTCGTCCACAGAGGTGATGACGGCGCAGGTGTCGCAGTCAAAGCCGTACTTGCCCCGGTCGTAGCCGATGTCCCGAACCACCTCCCGGGCGATTTTGTCGATGTCCACATAGCACTTGGTGGTGATCTCGCCCATCACATGGATGAGGCCGGTGCAGGCCGTGGTCTCACAGGCCACCCGCCCCTGGGGATCCTGGGCCAGAATCGCATCCAGCACAGCGTCGGAGATCTGGTCGCAGATCTTGTCGGGATGTCCCTCGGTTACGGACTCGGAAGTAAATAAGTAGTGTCTTGCCATTGTACTCGTCTCCTTTTCAGTTTAGTGCGGAGGCAGAAAAAACGCGCGTTTCGACAGGCGAAACACGCGAAAAAATCTTTCCGCTCCTCATCTGTCGGTATCCGTCGGATTTGGCACCTTGATAGTACAGGTTGCCGTGGCTTCACAGGGCCGTTCCCTCCGCCACTCTTGATAAGGGATCATTAAATTGTTATTATTATCTTAGTCAAGTCCTGTGGATTTGTCAATATCTCTTTTCTGGAATTTTTACAAAAATCCGCTTTTTTGCAACGTTTAAAAATTATACATGACTTTCCGGCAAAAAGCGGTTATAATAATTTATTACTCTGTGTGATCCATTGAATTTTCCTTCTGGAGGGATTCCCTTTGAAAAAGCTCAACCGCGCGGTGGACCGCTTTGCGTACAGCCACCCGAACTTCGGCATCCCAAATCTGATGCAGTACGTCGTCATCGGCAATGCCATTGTGTATTTTCTGATCGTGTTCGCCGGGTACGGGGCCGTCAGCTTCCTGTCCTTCGACTGGAACGCCATCCTCCACGGGGAGATCTGGCGGCTGGTGACGTTCATCTTCTTCCCCGGCTACTCCAGTCTGCGGCAGGCCATCTGGCTGGTATTTTTCCTGCACCTCTACTACATGATCGGCACCACCCTGGAACGGGAGTGGGGCACCGCCAAATTCAATCTGTACTACATCTCCGGCGTGGTTTTGACAGCTATCGTCGGCGCGGTTATCGGCCTGGTCTCCGGCGGCGCCCACATCGCGGGCGCGGACTACATCAACCTCTCCCTGTTCTTTGCCTTTGCCGTGCTGTACCCGGACACCCGGTTTTTGATTCTCTTCCTCATCCCGGTAAAGGTAAAGTGGCTGGCCTGGTTCAGCGGAGCCCTCTTCGCCTTCCAGGTCGCGGTGGGGCTTCTGGGCGGAAACCTTCTGGGGGCGCTGCTGCCTGTCATCGCCATCTTAAATTTCATCGTCTTCTTCTGGACCAACATCACCGACGAGATCGCCTGGCGGCGGGGCCGTGCAAGGCACCAGTCCTCCCACCAGACCATCCAGTTCAAATCCGCCGTGCGCCAGCAGCGCAAAAAAGAGGAAGAGCGGGGCTACCGTCACAAGTGCGCCGTCTGCGGGCGCACCGATACGGAGTGGCCGGATCTGGAGTTTCGGTACTGTTCCCGCTGCCAGGGCTACCACTGCTTCTGCCAGGATCACATCTTCGACCATGTGCATTTTACCGAATAGGCCCTGTTTGAAAAATGGCGGAATGCCGGATTGGGGCAGATTTTTTTGTCGGGCAAGGCGATTTGACGCAGGAATCCTGGCGGATTTCAAGTCAAATCAACGCAGTCCTGGCAAAAAAAGAAGCTCCATGACGGTGTTTTGACGGTTTTAAAATAGGCTCTAATACTAATTTCAAATAAAACGATTTCGTTTTATTTGAAATGGAAACGCATGTTGTGTTTCCATTTTGCGCCATCCTGGCGCAAAACACGTCGCATAAGAATCCAACGCGCCTTCGG
>ERZ808035.755-NODE-755-length-23601-cov-6.093522_pt1 | contig 23601 bp, 14 predicted proteins | sample MGYA00380189_ERZ808035 | MGnify/ENA primary metagenome ERZ808035 (study PRJEB31490, sample SAMN06133407) | mouse gut metagenome | isolation source: M5_1 | host: mice | place: China: Chengdu | collected 2015-05 ...
TCTCCTGCATCATTCTTTTTGCCTTGGTCATATGACCCGGATACCATTGATAATTCATCTGTTCTCTGATCCTTCCTGCCGCCGGTCTACTCTATGAGTCCCATCGTATCCGTATCTGAAGCCATATGGAACCACGCCTTGCCGATAATATTGTCTTTTCTGACCGCTCCGATATTACCGGAACGACTGTCTTCACTGCTGTTTCGATTGTCTCCCAGCACGAAATATTCATCCGCCGCCAGTTCCAGTTCACTCTGGGCGATACCGGCATCAATCATCTTATCAAACGCCTCATCCTCTTCCAGCAGCACGTCATTTATGTATACGTTTCCTTCTCTGATCTGTATCCGTTCCCCCGGAAGGCCGACCACTCTTTTAACATAATAATGAGAATTCTGGTTGCCGTTTGGCAGAAAAACGACCACATCCCCCCGCTTCGGCGAGGACAGCCTGTATATCACCCGGTTCATCAGAATCTCCTGTCCGTTATACAACGCCGGCTCCATGGAATCTCCGATCACGCTTGTGCGCATCCCTACAGAAAAAATGATCACAAACGCCAGAAAAACAGCGATCATACCGCCCACGATCACCTCAAATATATCCTTGATCACGGTCGAATTCAGTTTTTTCTTTTTCTGATAAAAAGTCAGACCTTTTCTTCGCGCCACTGAAATTCCTCTTCCTGCCATCTGCTGTAGATCCGCCGGTTCCGGTTCCGCAGATTCGTCTCCGTCCCCGGCCGCCATTTACGATTATACCAATATTACGTCACAAAAGCAACAAAAAGGCTTTCGGCACATGCGTTCCCCCATGACATGATCCCGACAGAAGCACTGCCAAGTCAGTAAATACCGAAAGCCGCCTTCAATATTCAAAAATTACCGTCCTGCAAATTTCCGCAGTTCATCCCTGAGCGCCACAGCCTCTTCCCCGAGTTGTGCCGTCACCGGTTTCTTTTTCTCATTCTGGGCGTAAAAATCGCCGGACCAGTATCCGTCCGCCTCAATATAATTGGGCTTCTCCTCTCCTTCAAAAATAAAATTGTATACCCTGTCATTGTATGGCTCCGTCATCACCTCGGAAACCACTGCCTCCCCGCATGGCGTCATAAGGCTGTCTCCGGGCTGCAGTCTTCCCGCTGCCACACGTCTGCCTGCCGAATCCGTCCCGTCGCTGACTAACATCGCATGACCGCCTGAAACCCGGATCCGGTTCCCGTCTTCCGTTACAATGCGGATGATCTCCCTGTCTTCTCCTGTCAGAACCTCCGCAACGGTAAGGTTTTCACCGCCCAGGGCCGGAATCCTGTCTCCCGGCACGATTCTGTCTGCTCTCTTTGTACTTCCGTCCGCGATTCTGATCTGTGTATCTTTTGCAAAGCAGCCCCAGTAGATCTCAATGGGCGGAATGAAGACTGTTGTTCCGTTCTCACGCACATAAAACTGTGTCTGTGTATCCGGGAAATCATCGTTCCCATAAATATTGATCTCATACACCTCATGGTCACTGCCTGCATATTTTTCATGCTCGACCTCTAATACAAAGTGACCTGACAGATAACATTTATGTATACTTTGATTCAGAAACGTGCCTGTAATATCACTGTGCCAGTCATACGGGCTCAGCGCCTGCTCCACCGGAAGTTTCAGGTCGAAGCGGGCTGTTTTTTTCGTGCTGTCATAGGTCAGCGATCCGTTTTCCTGCAATTTCTCTCCTAATCTGTCTATGGGAATGTCACTGCGGTATTTTGCAAATGTAAACTTATCGTCCTCTAACGTATAATACAGTTCTGACCGTTTCACCTCTGCACCGTTTTGTAAAATAAACGAGCCTATTTTGGCACCGGTTACTTTTCCTCCGGCCACATCCCGGAGTTCAATGTCGCCGGAAAGGGGAATAATCGTCCGAAGCCTGCCCTGACCAGAATTGCGATGATAGGGGCCGTCCTGATCCCAATAATCCGCATCCTTCAACAGTTCCGGATTATTCTCCGGTGTTCTTCCGTACAGGAACTTGACCGTCCCTGATGATTTTCCCGTATGCCAATGAGGATCCGTCACCGTTATTTTCTTAATATAGCTTACGGCACTGTTCCTGTTAAAACGAAATGTCTGCCTGATCGGTTCCAGCGGAATCAGTTCCTGTTCCTGATCCACATATGAGATATTTGCCTCCATCATCAGTTCCCTGCCTTCAATCTCTTCAAAGGGCACTTCCTCCGTCTCAATTTCCTTGAGCATATGTTCAACGCCATCTTCATAAAAAAGTGTCATTTTCTGATACGAATCACCGGAGTTCTTATCCTTTAATTCCAGACGGACAACACAGCCCGTCAGCCGGCAGACAGGAGCGTTTTCATCTGTATCGGAAACTGCAGGCAGAGAATTATAATAAAAAACCTGAAGCGGTACCGCAAACTTATAGAACTTATATGCTTCCCCGGCATTTTCCGGTGCATCAGTGCCGCAGGCTGCTTTTACCCCTGTCCCCACTCCGATCTGTATAACCTGTGCCATATCCGTCTCAAACATAATCTGCGAGTCGGAATCCACTAGTCCTTCTCTACATAAAACACCGCCTGTTTCACGTATCTTCCTGACCGCCGACCAGATTTTCGGATATTCCTTCAAGTGCGCTTCTCCACCATAAGCCTGGATAAAAATCCTCAGATCCCTGTCCTTTCTCAGGTCAAGTATGCTCTGTCCTGCTGCCGGCGATGCCTTTTCTCCTGCCTCACATTCGATCCCGTTGACAGATACGCCGCCATCGGGATGATGGATCGTTATTTTTCCGTCCTTCCCCATAGCGCCGCCCTTTCCACCGTCACCGAATCTGCCGCCCTTTGTTCCTTCCTGTCCGCACCGGCCGCCTGTACCTCTGCCGGAAGTACACTCTCCGCCGTTTCCTCCAAATCCTCCCTTGCCGCCTTTTGCGGAATATACATAGACATAGCTTGTAGAGTCGGGATCCTTCCTGTCATAATAAAACTCCACCACAGCGCCATCGCCGCCGTCACCACCGTCACCGCCTTTTCCACCTTCTGCGCCGGACTGTCCTGTACCGCCCGCTCCGCCTTTTCCGCCGGAAGCCTTAATATGTATGTCTCCTTCCAGATCCTTTACCCTGATTGTGATCTCGCCGCCGTTATGTCCGTCCCCGCCGTTTTCACCCGTTCCGTGGGCGGCATCTTTTCCGTCCTCTCCTGTGACAAGAATATCAAAATCATTGATACACGGGCAGGTCTTGTGATTGATCAGTTTATTGATCGTAAGTGTTGTCAGCTTTTCAGAAATAATAAGACACCCCTCTTCGATCAACTCAATGCAGTCCAGATCTCCTGTCACCATCACTTCTCCTGAAACAGATTGTCTATTCATATTAATAACCATGCCTTTCCGTAACCTGCGAATTTGGTCCGCAGGAACAAATTTGTATTTTCATCTTTACCTAAAAATGATAATTCCAGCTTTCTGTCCTTTCTCCATTTTGGAAGATTCCTCTGATCACCTCCCTGTCAAATGCTCCCACCGCCGGCCGGGTTTCTTTCATAAATTCCGGAAAATAATGCATATCCATAAACTTCTCCCGGTCATTTACTTCAAAAACATACCCGTTTAACAAAATATACACTGCATTGGATTTCACCAGCCAGATATTATCATCCTTCAGCCTCGGACATTCAAAAATATTGTTTCTGAAATCATCATCCAGATCATAAAAGTACACTCTGCCGTTACCACAGACTGCTGCCACATAACTCTTCCTGCCGTCGGCAAGAACATCCGCTGACAAAAGCTCCGTATCCTGCGGTGCCTCGATAAACTCCCCGTTCAACAGTGTCCCGCCTCTCAGTTCATAAACAGCCAGTCCGTCCTTCGCCGCAAGTACAAGCCTTGTTTTTTTCGGATCGGATAAAAGGGCATAGGCACCGGTCAGGCCGGATCTGTCCATAACATATTCAGACCATTTTTTATCCTCCCGGTTCATCTCGCAATATGTGATCTTTCCTGCGTCCAGATAGCATACACAGAATTTATTTTCCGAAAAAGCCGAAGAATAAAAGGTATAGCCGGAAACCGCAGTGGTATTTTCGGCATACACTTCCCATGTTGTGCAGTCTTCGCTGACATACAGCCTGGGATGAACATACAGAAAATAGCTGCCCCCGTAATTTTGATAAATTTTAAAACGTCCTTCTTTGTCTGTCTTCGGAAATCCTTCCGTGTTTTCTCCCGTCCTGCTCCACAACGTCCGGTACACAGTCAAAAACTGCTGCACCGAACAGTAATCATTATAAGCAAGCAGCATAAATTTCCGGTCTTCATCGATCTTCGCCGTGTACGGCGGCAGATTAGCCACTATCGTACCGTTTTCGTCATACAGAAAAGCCGATGCTTTCTCATCCTGTTCGATCCGCCATGAAACGCTGCAGGAATCTCCTTTATGTACTGCCGTCACAGCCGTGTCCGGATCTGACGGCATATATGCGCCAAACCGCTCGATACAGACGGCATATCCTCTCTCAAGACTGAGCGTAGATCGGATGCGGCTGTCCAGATCAGGAAAAAAACTGTCGAAATCATCCACATAGACATCCAGCGCTATGGGGCTTGTATCTTCCAGTATTTTTGTGAAAGCGCACTTGTCAGACAGTTGAAATCCTACGGAAAAATCTGGTTTCAGGGAAAGAGACGCGGTGGTGATCACGACACATTCCTCTTCTGTATCCCTGAACTTCCCGTAACCGATCTCCCAGTCCTTATTGCCGTTCACATGAAACATTTTGAAGAAGGCATCCATCTGGTCATGCCTGGAAATTCCGTCATCAAAAAGCTGCTCGAACCCCTTAATATAAATCGCCGGATATTCCTCTCCTTTCGCGGCACAGGTTCGCTCTGCCGGTTCCTTCTGTGCCGGTATTGCTCCGGTTATGGTTATATAAAAATCATTCTTCACGATATAAACGGATGGATCTTTCGAAAAAAAAACTTTCGCCGGCATGGTTACATGAATGCCGCCCGCTGTCTGAATTTGTTCTGTTATCTCTGTCTGCTTTATCATCTCTATCTGCTTTTCTGTCTCTGTCTGTTTTTCTGCCTCTATCTGTTTTCCTGCCTCTGCCTGTTTTCCTGTTCCCTCTCTTCTCCTCATTTACTTTTCTGTTTTTCTCCTCTCCGTGAGCATACCGTCGACGATCATCGAGCCTGTCTCACTGATCTCGCCCATTGAGAGGACGCTGCTCACGATTTTCACTTCTTCATAATTTCCTATACCATACAAAAGACTGTAATCCGCGCCCTTTGCAAAATCGGGAAGCTCCGCCCGTGTCCCTTGCGTGAGCACCGTATTCAATTCCGCTGCACACAACTGATATTCGGAAAAATCAGTATGTTCTCCGCAGATCTCCACCTGTTTTACCGGAAGGATTCCCGTGCTGACCGTAACTTTCAGCATCGGGTCAAATAATAACGGCACATATTCTGCTTCTCCCGATCCTTTCACGGTAACTGCCGGTGCGCTCAGATATTCCGCATCCGCCAGTTCCACCCTGAAAGCCGCAAATCCCTTGCTGAAGTCGCGGGTAAAGCCACAGCATACCCCGTCCGTCCTCCTGTTTCTGTCACCGAACATGATCGGAAATTCCTGTGCAGAAAGCCCCATATCATCAAACCGGCCGATATCCTCTTCCTTCTTCGACCAGTGGGGTGCACCGTAATATTCCAGTTCCACCGCCACCTCCGCCAATACCAGCGCACGCCCGTATATGAAATGGCTCTGGGACATGGGAAGGGTAGCATTCAGCTTTATGTCAATGGTTGCCATTACCTCCGCAAAAGCCGATGTGTCTTGTGTCAAGGCATCGATCAGGTTCCGGATCCGCGGATCCATCGTTTCCGCTGTGTCAGGTGTCGAAACAAACCTGCCCACTGCCCGTTTTTTTCCACCCCTATTTCTGTATGCAGTCTTCAACACGCCCAGCCTTTTACCGAAACCGGAAAACACATTCAGATTCCGGTTCAGCAGATCCGGCAGAAAAATGCCGATCACAGGCGTCCCTCCCGGAAAGGGTGATGAGAAGACCGCCCGGTTTACTGCCGTCACAAAATCCACCGACAGTCTGGCTGCAGAAGTGAGTGCCAGCGGCAGAAAACACAATCCGTCCTGCACCGGCCGCAGATTCTCAGAAATATATCTTTTTCCCCGAAAAGCAAGTTCGTCATCCAACAGCTTTCTCTGCTCTCCGTAGGAAGATACCATGGCAAGCTTTGACAGACCGAAATATCCCTCCCTGAGGGGAAAAATCTGTGCATGATCCAACACCGCCAGCCGCTCTGCCTCCGGTTCATAAAATTTCCTTTTGTCAGCTGAAATACAGTCCGCAATTTTCATGGAATAAGCATCCTTCGGATCGATCGTAACGGGATATTGAAAAGCATGGCCAAGCCCGCACAAGTCAATTAAAAAACCGCCCAGACTCTGGGATACTGCCGCCAGATCCCTGACCTGTCCGGCCAGAGCAGTCATTTCGGGATCATCCGAATGTTCTAAAAGATATTTCTCCAACTGCTCCTGCAGACGATAGACACCGTGAGGCGTAAGAACGGTAGCGCCCTCGCTGTGTACCCCGTGCCGTGACCTGCTGCCCTGATACAGATAATCCGTGTCTCCGTACCGGAAAACACTTTCTGCCGGAACAGCATCGGAATAATCCGGATAAAAAACCGATTCCCACTGCATCAGAAGCGTAATCTGTTCCGTGGGATTCCCGTTATAAGCCACAGGCGAAACCTTCTCACAAATCACCGGAGAAATCCCCAGCCCCGGTAACAGGTTTTTCTCATCCAGCAGTACCGCCGATACAATATATGGCTTACATTCTTCCCACAAGTCTGTGCCTGAAACCTGCGCCTGTAAATCTGCTGAATATGGATCTGCAAAAAAATCTGTAATCTCTTTTTCCGGTATATCCGCCGTCAATGGCCCAATCAGACACAGTAGCGTACCATCCTCTTCAAAGCGCCCGTCCTCCCCGAAGGCATAAGTTCTGTTCATGCCTTCACCAGACAGCATCAGTGCAGGATCCTCCGGCTGAAAGAAAGGTTCACAGGCTTCTTCCTCAAGCGTTCCGCCGATCCGTGCAAGCTTCTTTTCCAAAGCGTTTTTCTTTTCTTCTGCCTCTGTGAGTTTCCCATAGATCTCTTCTCTCAGTGCCTCGATCTGCGTAACCAGCGGGTCCATATATCCCATGATCTTCTTTGCCCGATCCGTGCCTGCTCCCTCATAAAGCTCCCACAGATAATAGAGTGAATCTTTCCGGTATTCCAGCATACGGCGCATTTTACCGGTTTCCCGTTCCAGAGCCGCCAGTTCTGTATACTGCTTTTCCATCTCCGCCATATGCTCCATGCGCACTGCATCAGTTTCATCCTCTGCTGCCGGCCCGGCTGTGGTTTCTGAACTTCTGTGCTGTGCCTCCTCTTTCATGTTCTTTGGCAGTTTCACGCTGTAAGCTCTCTCTATGGGATCCAGTCTGGAAAATCCCCGGTAATGAATATCGTCGTCAATCTTAAAATCACCGTCCGGCGAGGCTGCTTCCTTAGCCGTATTATACTGAATCGAGGCCAGCAGCCGCTCCATGTCTTCCCTTCCCTGGAAATGCTTTTCACTGATGATGGCCGACAACGCCTCTGCAGAACTTTTACCGATGCCGATATTGATCTCCCCCACAGGTACCGGCTGATCCTTCGAAAGATCAATGCCGCCCGCCACGCCGAATACCATACTGGACCGGCACACTGCATTTTCATCCACAAGAGACAGACCATAATCTGTCAAAATCTTTTTCATATCATCTGCATTCTGTACCTGATAAAAAAGATCATTGGACGGATCGGAATAAACTCCTGTCACACAATAGGTCAGCACTGCATCCTCCGGCACGCCTTCCAGGCTGTCATAAAATCCGAACACGCTGGAACAGCTTGGATAATATGCCGAAAACATCGGATCTCCCGCACCCAGAGCCGTAATCCTGTCAAAGTATCCCCATTCTCCCGCTGGCTCCGGAACCGGCCCGTGAGCCGGATAAGTCCGCCCCATATAACGGAAACGGTGTCTCGGACGAAGATCGTCAAATTTGGGGATTGTTATGCTGTCGCTGTATGTATCCTCAAGAGAGTAGAAATTACTTTCCACAATATGGCTGTCCGTCTCGATCTTGTTATTTTTCAGGTACATCCTTGTCACCACATAGCGATCCGGGACAGCAGGATAATCCATGGTCTTTTCTCCATTCTCGCCCGTCACTTCACACCCCTTTTTCAGCGCCGAAGGAAGAATAAAATGCAGATGCACGCCCCCTTTCAGCAAAAGATTTGTGTTAAAAGCTGCCGGCGTTCCGTCTTTGCCCAGATAGGAACGCAGCGCAGTTTTATAATTTGGATTCAACGCCGGCACAGGAAGCGGATTTTTCAGATGACGTGCCAGTACGATCATCGGAATCACTATCTTATCAGCCATTTTCTGTCTCTCTCCTTTCAACTGTCCGACGCAGTAAGCTTCGCCCGATGTGCTACCGCGATCATCTCAAATGCAAACCGGGCCGGCGTGATCTGCTCCGCCCCCAGCGCCCCTTTTTCTCTCAATTCTCTTCCCACTGCCTCCGCCAGCCGCCCCGCATGTAGTCTGCCGTTATCCCCCGTAAAACCGTCGATGCAGAAGCTTCCCACTCTTTTTCCCAATTCTGCACTGTCCTTTGCAGAACGCAGGTCAATGCTGCGTGAGAGTGCACCTGCCGAAACATCCACGGATGATACGCCGAATCGAAGTCCTGTCTTCGGTTCTTCAATTATGATCTGATAGACCTCGCCGTGAAACAATGCCAGCAGCAGATGATCCCCGATGGTTTCCATGCGCAGTACCGGCAGCGGCGTGCCGTCATCCATATTGTCCTCAGGTGCGCCGGCCCTGTCATAACCGTATAAATGCAGTCCCTTTTTTTCACTCACAAGCCGGGAATGCAGCAAAAATCCGCTCACCTGTCTGTAATCTTCCTCTGCGCCGCCCGCGGCATCTCTTAACACATGCTGCCTGTGATTCGGATGCATTCGCTTTATTCTGGGCATATCCTTATAATGCCTGTCTCCGCCTGCTCCTTTCAGCGTTACCGTATCCGACAGAGCATCCCCGATGCACACCCTTCCGATGGAAAAAGCGCCGTCAAGAAGAGCGTCCGTCCAATTGATGTCCAGATGAAAAAAGCGAATGCTTTCTTCCGGCAGATCCGATGCTTCTGTGAGCAGATATGTGAGCGGAACGCCTTTCAACAGCCGCAGTTCATCTGCATATTCTTTAAGATTTTCAGGAACATTCACGGGAATATATCTTTTCGCATTTCGTTCATGCTCTGCCGCCCGTTCCATAACCATTCGCCGTCTCATAATTCTGCTGCCTCCTGCTCTTCCTTCCACTGAAATATTTTTGATTCCTCACAGCGTCCCGCCACCTTCTGACAGCTTCTCACAAATCTCGCACAGATCCGGAAGCGACACGCCAATCTCCTGGCCAAGCATGTCAAGATGTACCCTCATTGCCTGTTCCTTCCGCCATGCCACGATCTTCTCCGCCTCTGCGCGCCGGCTTAAGCTGCTCAGCCTGCCCAGATTAAAAGCTGCGGAATAACTGATATCCAAAATCCCGTTCTCTGCATCATAAATCATTCTGCCGTCCGCCGTATAACGCTCCTCCCCGCCCAGATTTTCATACCGCTCCGGGTGATAAGGTACAAGCGGCGAATGATAACGGGAATATGTTTTTTCACCGGTTCGCAGATAATGCGGCTTTAAGGACTGCTCTTTCACGGAACGTGAATGGCTGCCGATGCCGTCCATCAAGGAGACAAACGACTGCTCCTGTGTTTTCTCAGAATAAATGTTCCAATGGTAGATAGATATAAACCGCACCCTGTCGCAGTCTGCCGGTATGTCACTGTTTAAATAGCCGTCAACGGCAACCAGGTGAACAGTGCTTTTCACACAACGCCCCTCAAAGGAAGGCGCAAACCGGTTGGCTATAATCGTGGAAAACCACCCGTCCTGCTCCGCAACAGAATCCTCTGATGCCGACAGATCCACAAACTTTGCATGGGTAAGCCATTGCAGGTCTGCCGCCTCAGGCATGATATCCAGACATGTCTGCCTCGGCACCGTAAGAATGTGAATGTTATCATCCTCCCGGCAGGCTGTCACTTCCTCTTCTTTCAGCGGAAAAAAGACACCCTTTTCTTTCTGTTCCGGCAGTTTTCCATGCTTCACGTCAATCTCCTCCGCTCCCTCCTCCTCGGATACGACGATCAGTGCAAGCCAGGGAACCGGCCGCCCGTCAATATCGTCCCGCCAGTGGCGGATCCACGGATAAGTCTGATCGTTCAATACGAGAAAAGGAAGAACACCTGCAAAATCACCCTGCTGCTCCGGTAACGGATACACACTGAACACATCCTGCTGTGCCAGTGTTCTTGTATTCGCCGCAACACAGATCTCTTTTGTTACCTGAAAAGTATCGGCCGCCGGCTGGAAAACTTCCTGTTTACCGGTGATCGTATATCTTCCTTCCCCGATGGCCGGCTTTATATAATCCGCCAGCTTGAAATCCTGATCCTGAAAATTCATAGTCTGCTCCATTTCTGCCACAACCCGCTTTCTTTCAAGTGCGGATCAACAATTCTTCAGCCAGCCAGTTCTCGACCTCTCCGGCAAACACCGGGATGGAAACCGGCTCTGTAATACCGTTTTCGGCCAGATATTGCTGCCTCCTCTTTTTTGTCTCTGCACTGTCTGCGCTCTGTGCAAATCTGTGGATAGAATCCTCATCAGACAGCTTCATCTGCTGCTCTGAAACAAACCGGAAACAATCGTCATACACAAGCGTATTATTCCGGTAAAGCTCTTCCATGGAAATAAACCGGGATTTCGGGAACAACTCCTGTTCCCGCACTTCACTCTGCAGTTCATAAGTCGTCCCGCACCGGGCATCTTTTAACAGACTCTCTTCCCGCAGTCTGTCCTTCTGATCCGGTGCACTCTTCCACAGAGCCGCCGGTACATTTTTTGTCACACTGCTCTGCCGGAATCTGTCATTCATGTTACTTTTCTTTTCGTCTTCTACCGTCAGCACGATCTTTGACTTAAGCTCTGCGCTGTTCACAGGCCGCACATTTCCCTGTTCGGGTATTCTGGATACCAGCGTTATGCCAAATCCGTTGGGCGTAATGATGTCTGTTCCGTCAGGAGTCTGCCCGGCAATGCCCGTGACTGTAACCGCAAGGATATCCGTATCGCCACGGGAACCTTCAACACTCTGCCTGTTCATTTTCATTCTGCGGTTCTGCGCATCATCCAGTAAAAACGATTCCTTGAACTTTTCCCAGTCCAGCGTCTCGCCTGAATGATCCGCTCCCTTGGAAAAAGAGATGGTAAAAGAAATGATGAACCACGAAACATGCAGCCGTCCCTGTACCTCCGGTCCCCAGAGTGCAAGCTTCGCCGCCAGTTCAATGGAAAAAGTCTTATGGATAAACCAGCCATCAACCCGGTAAGAAGCGCCCAGCGACACACCGATCTCCGCCCGGTAATAAAAAGGTTTCCATGACACGATAAAATCCGCCCAGGCGATAAACCATGCACGCAGTTTTCCCAATGTGTAGACCGCACTCAGCTTGCCGCCGGCCATCACCGCGCCGGGCGTAAGCGCAAAATACATCTCGCCGGATATATTTAAATGTGAATTAATATTCCAGTTTAATCCCAGCCGCGGCACTTCCGGATAATGATCCGGCTTTTGGAATGCCGGATGATATCCTCCCAGCGTAATCACGAAATCACCGCTGTGTTCACTGCCGTCAAACCAGAAAAATGCCGCAAATCCGCCTGTCAATTTACAGTCTCTGGACAGAATATAAGACTCGGATGTCAGCCGCGCCTCCGCGCAGAACATCCCGGCTGACGGATCATATTCCGCCCGCAGAGCAAGCTGTGCCTTCGCTACAGGGTTAGACGGCGCATGGGGCGGCATGGATATATCCGCGGTCCCAAGCACCCCGATCTGAAACTTTTTCCCGAAAGAAACCGACAAAAGCAGAAACCCGTCCACAATTTTGAAGGAAGTAAACCGTACACCGGCCGTCAGGAAATTCTGCCTGCCTTCCTCTGTGATATATCTGTTCAGTTCATCCAGCGTATGCGCATCAAAACCTTTCTGTACGGCCTTGATCAGCGGATATTCCGGTACTTTTTCTACCGACGGCAAGGTAAGCTTCTTATTGTATCCGAAGCCCAGCGCCAGCCCTGTCACAAAGAACGCCGGCGGACCGCCAATCGCCGCAGAAAGCGCCATATAAGCAAACAGCGAACCGGAAGAATATTCTCCCACAGCCATTGCCGTAACCGCCTTGCACTTCACCAGAAGAGAACCGGCATAGACTTCCTTCCCGGCCCTCTGCTTTCTGGAAAAGCTTCCGCTGACCGCCAGTGCACCGTTGTCAAACGACACCCCGAATCCCGAAAGATAAAAGGCCGCATCCGACAATTTTGAAAGATTGATCCCTGCACCGGCCTCCGCCAGACTGAAAGTAAAAGGTGAGAGGGCAAGCGACGCATCCAGAAGCAGCACAACTCTGCTGCCATCCAGACCGATTCCCACTTTCGAAACCGTCAGGATCGAAATGGTTTTATTCAGTTTAATCCATTTTACTGTTTCCGGTACGGTTCCGATGCCGTTGCTGTTCCCGGCCTGCTGCCCCAGCTCACAGCCTTTATACTGGCATATTTCTTCTATCTGATCTGCTTTTCTCTGTATCACTGTATCATGCGGCGCCGGCTTATAAAGTTCCACCGTACACGCACTGCCCAATGCTGTGCACCGGAATACCACACCCTCTGCCGAGGATGCCGCCAGCACAAAATCTTTCACAGAAAGGTCAGGCGCTGCCGATGTAACCTTCTGAACCAGTTCTCCCACCAGAGGCATCTGAAGCAGATCCACGGAAATCTTCGGATCGGCCTCATAGGCAACAGCCCATCCCGACTGCTCTCCTGCACTTATTTCCGCGGAAATCCTTCCCGCGTCTGTGGTTATGTCCAGTGCAAATTTTCTGGTGGTAAAATTGTAATTCACCCCAAGCTTTGTAACAGCAAACTCCGAAATGCAGTCGGGAAGATGCCCTGTCCCGATCCCCAGTTCCGTGGCGATCTTTCCAAATGTCAGATCCGCAAATTCCGCCTCTCCGGCAAGTATAAATCCGTCCTTTTCCTTTGAGACCGACAGATATACATCCGCTCCGCCCACATGAATACGGGCGATTATACAAAATGCCACTGCCTCACCCTGTCTGGAAGATATCTCAAGGGCAATTTCCGTGATGGCAAAATCATCGGAAACCACAAGTACGTTTTCCAGATCCACATACCCGTGAAAAGCCTTTTCTCCCGATTGATAAGAAACCGTAAGCATACGGATCTTCACGGCAAGCAGAGAGCCGGGAAGGGAACTTCGGTCAAAGGTCTGCCCGAACCCCTGTGCACTCAGCGCAATAAAATCTCCTAAACTGTAATCCTCCTCTGAATAAGCCATCGCTTCAAATGTAAGGCCCGTATCTTTGCAATAGCTTCCATGCAATGCCAGCGTAATTCCGCCCAGCGCCAAGACTCCTCCAAGCTTTAATTCTCCGAATCTCCCCTCTGCAAAATCGAGATTAAAAGACAGGGACTCAATGCCGAGTTTTGCCTTACCTACCTCAAATTCCAGCACCTGTTCTGCCGACAGGTACAGAGAATAACTGCCGGATGCCACATCCGCATTCAATTCCATGCCGGTCAGTTTTATCGCAGGAAAACAGATATCCTTTGCAAACAATTCTGCAACATCTGCAAAATTCAATATAGAATCATCCGCCAGACACGCATAAATGGTCTGGTCCGAACGGTACATCAGGTCAAAGACCGTACTCCCGATATGCCATTTTCCCAATACACTGTAATCAACCTTCCTTTTCCCGCTTTCAAAAGGATATTCTATGTTCATCTCAAAATAAGGCTGCAGTGTAATCTTATTGCCAAAAATATTCCACGGTTTTTCTGCTGTGACCGTAAAACCTGCCTGCGTGATTCCCTCCGATTCTGTATCCACCGTAAGCGTGACGGAGCGAAGCCCCAGCGATCCGAAAACGCTCTCCTGATCCGGAAGCAGTTCGGAACAACGAACCCCTTCGTCCAGTCCGAAAAGTGACAGCAGACCTGCAATGGTAAGGACTTTGCCCCCGGCATACTCACCTTCTATGTAAAGTCTGCCGCCGCCTGGTGAAATCACCACCGTCAGATCAAAATGCTCACCGCCGTCCGTATCCGCAACAATCTCTGCCGCAGCACAAATACAGGGAAAGCCGGTCACATCATCCAGTCCGCTTTCCAATGCCACCTCATGTACCATAAACGACAGTTTTTCCGTGACCTGATATACGGCTTCTGCCCCGATCACGCCTCTGAACCGCAGGCCTTCCTCATGTTGTCTCACCATGCAGAAAATTTCTTCCGTATCCTTCACCGGCACAATTTCCCTGACACTCTCCCAGAAATCCGCATCCGTTCTAATCACTGCGCGGCAGGTAAATCCGGACTCATCCCAAATACACTCTTTCAGATCAGAAAAACATATGCCAGAAAGAAACGGTGCTGTTTTATTCCCGATATAACAGGTTGGAAGATCCGGAAAGTCATCTGAAAACTGATAATTTTTTCCCGCCTCGGCAAACGACGAGATCTTTTTATAAAGCCTGCCAAGTTTCGAATCTTCCCGGGATGCAAAGGGCAAAAATGCAAAACCGGAGTTTCCATTTACCTGCATAACCTGATCAAATACTTTTACATTTAAGCAGTGAAACCTGCGTATCACCAAACCGTTAAAAACCTGATTTCCTTCACTCTCCGCAATTGTAGCTGCCGAATCTATATCATTGATCGGCTGTGCCCATCTGGGGACTTCAAAGCCTGCCCGCTTCAATCCCGCCCGTAAACCATCGATGATCTGATCCAGAGCGTCTATGCTTTGAATGCCGCCAGGCATACTATGATAATGTTTTCCCTCTATCTGCTTCATAATACGGAGAGGGTGTATGACACCAGTCATATTTGGAAGCACAGCGCCGATATATGGCAGTCCGCAAACAAGTTCAAAGGGATCCTCATATTCATCTTTCAGCGGTAAATCTGCCATTGCCGCTTCTATATTGATCTGACGGAAAATCTGATCCTCACCTGCCGATGTACGTGCTAGCCCGGCATCAAAAGTCTCTGCCATTGTATGTATCGCATTGATTCTCTTATCATAGTACAACCGCCAGAATGTAAACATAGAGGGCATGATGATCAATGCTATCGGCATTTCCTTTCCCCCCACATTAACCGTTCTTCTGCCCAGATATCCCTGATAAAAATCAATCAGACCCGCTGAATGTCCGGACGGCCCGCCCCAAAGCGGCATCAGACACTTTCTGTAGGAAATTGTGCTCAAGTCTGTTTCGTTGCGGGTCCAGTTCCATAACAATATCGATTTTTGAAATTCCTTTCCTCTCTCATCAGTCAAATCAGCTGTGATGGCCGGCACAAACCCTGAGTCCGGTGCCTTGGCAACTTTCCAAAACCGGGTTGGCTTTTCCACCAGCTGCAATGTAAAACGGTGTTTATTGGGAGGTTTATCGAACTTTCGTACGGCATTGATTATCATCGCACCGCGTATAACTGCCGGAAATCCACGAAATGCAGCCGCACACTCCTCTATCAGTTTTCTATCATCAAGTTTTGCATGTGATTCATAAGGGATCTGAGGTTCTTCTTCCAGATATACATTGATCAATTTTATGAATGCCTCCCACTGAATCTGCCTCGCCAAACGTGAAAGTAATGGAAAATAGAAATATATGTACTCTGTTGTTTTGATCGCATTGCCCCTATAGTTCATAAATATTTCTTTCAATTTTGGATTTACACCAACACCTGTTTCAGTCCTGGTAAGAGCAACACATCTGATCAACTCCTTTTGTGCACACAGCAGTCCCGGAGAACCGCACAATTCAAGCGCAAAAATCTTTTCCAGCTTCCTGGTGGCATAGGTGGTAATCTCACCGATGACTGCCCTGGCAAGCTCCGTCATATCCTTACAGCAGCGAACCTGGTCACGGTTTGACGTTGTCAACTTGTTCAGCCCGGCAGGACTGACTTTTCCCGGAAAAGGATCTGCTTCCATACTCTCATCAATCAGTACTTTGATCTTGTCTTTTGTCGCCTGTATCATATATTTTTCAGGAAAAGACTTCCAGTTTTCAATATACTGACGTGCGGATGTCTGCGGACGTATCCCTGCGCTGACCACCACATTACCGATCATGGGATGTGCCCACCGGGAAAATACATCCCCGATGATATGATAGGCCGGATTACCGGTATCATCCCACAGGTTAGAAATATCGATACCATACTGTTTCTGAAACTGCTCCATCATAATTTTGCAGACAGACTCATCCTTCAAAGCGGCATCCCGGACAGCCTGCTTTAACTGTTCAAGGCTAACGATCTCCAGACTGGTTCCGTCATTCAGCTGATATGTCACTTCGTTCCACGACACAAACAAAACATTAACCTCAGATATCACGGGATCACCTGGCGGATATAATACCGGAATCTGATATCTGCCCGTTGACGGTTCGGGTTCTTTCTTTGCAACCATAAAAAGAATCATTCTAAAATCTCCGTTTTCTTTAACATGCGCTCATACAATGGGTAGTGTTACTGCTCCGCTGTCATTGCATAACAGACAAAATATCCTGTTTTAAAAACTTTTTATAGAAATTATGTTCTTAGTATATTATACATCTCATATATTTGCAATTAAATTGTTTGAATTTTCATACAAATTTGTAAATTGTTTGATAATTTTATATAACAAAAAAAACAGATATCTCAAATCTCTTCAAGATATCTGCTCATCTCTGTGATTCTGTCACTTACTTATTTTACCAGCTCTTTTACCTTAGCCTTCTTGCCCACACGGTCTCTTAAGTAGTACAGTTTCGCACGTCTTACCTTACCTCTTCTGACTACCTCAACCTTCTCAACATTAGGAGAATGCATAGGCCATGTCTTCTCAACGCCGACACCGTTTGATACTTTTCTTACCGTGAAGGTTGCTCTGCTGCTGCCGCCCTGAATCTTCAAAACGGTACCTTCAAACACCTGGATTCTCTCGCGGTTACCCTCTTTGATTTTGCCGTATACCTTAACGGTATCGCCTACGTGAAAATCGCTGACTGTCTCTTTTAACTGCTCTTTCTCGATTTCTCTGATAATCTCGTTCATAAATCTGCCTCCTAAATATATGGATGTTCTTAATACATTCTGTAACAGAGGACCATCTTTTTCGCAACATTAATAATTTAGCATATTCTTGCAGGTTTTGCAAGCTGTTTCCTGAGAAACTTTTACCAGAAACTTCTTATAACCTCTTATAAACTTCCTATAAACGAAAACTTCTTATAAACCATCATCTCCGCCATTAATCCGGCGCTGGTATGCCTCGTACAAATCCGGCCGCCGCTCTTTCGTCCGCAGAACAGACTGTTCCTGTCTCCACGCATCCACTCTGGCATGGTCGCCGCTGAGCAGCACAGCCGGCACCCTTTTGTCATGCCACACTTCCGGTCTGGAATACTGCGGATACTCCAAGAGTCCGTCATAAAAAGACTCCGTCACCGCCGAATCAGAATTGTGCAGCACTCCCGGCACCAGTCTGGCCACCGCATCAATCATTACCATGGCCGGCAGTTCACCGCCTGTCAAAACATAATCGCCCAGAGAAATTTCGTCAGTCACAATCTCCTCCAGAACACGCTCATCAATTCCCTCGTAGTGGCCGCACAGGAAAATCAGATCCTCTTCCTTTGCCAGTTCCTTTGCCAGTTCCTGATGAAAAGTCCTGCCCTGGGGCGACACATAGATCACCCGCGCCGCACCGCTTCCTGCCGCCGATAAAGAACAGTCCTCCATCCCGCCGGCACTATATGCCTGTTCTTTGCTTTTCCTGCGTCTCGCGATCCGCTCCTGCACTGCCATACAGGCATCATACACAGGCTGTGCCTGCATAAGCATACCTGCACCGCCGCCGTAAGTGTAATCGTCAACCTTACCGTGCCTGTCCAGCGTATAATCACGGATATTTACCGCCTCTATGGAAATATATTCTCTCTCCACCGCTCTTCCGATAATACTGGTATGCAGCCCCTGCATCACCATATCCGGAAAGAGTGTCAGAATATGAAAATTCATCATGCTTCCTGATTCCCTTATATGTCCTGATTCCGATACTTATTTATAACAGTCCGTCCATAATATGCACCGTGATCTGTCGTTTCTCCATGTTGATTTCCTTAACACACTCTCTGATTGCCGGAAGCAGCGCCTCAGATCTGTCTTCCCGCTCCACAACATAAACATCGTTGGCTCCCGTAGGCATCACGTCCTTCAGACTGCCGAAAGGTTTCCCCTCGTCCGTCACCACGTCCATGCCGATCAGATCCGCAACGAAATATTCATCTTTTTTCAGACGCACGGCCTGATCTCTCGCAACATAGAGTTTCGCTCCCTTGTACTTCTCGATGTCGTTAATGGAGTCCAGCCCTTTAAATTTGAGGATCGCATACTGTTTAAAAAACTTTACGCCCTCTATCTCCATCTGCAGACGCTCTCTGCCGGTATCCATGATCACTTCTTTTAATTTCTTAAAACGGCCGGCATCGTCTGTGGTGGGAAACACTTTTACTTCCCCTTTGATTCCATGTGTCTGCGTGATAACACCTACCTGTAATTCGGATATCATAGTCTCCTCCGTCATAATCTTTTCTATAAAATTTCAAACTGCAATGCAGCTTCACTACCCGGCATCAGCGTTACAGCACCGCCGGCAGCAGAGCGTATTACTATCCCACAGAAGTATCATATATAACCGCTATAATATCAACAGCCCCACAGATTACTCCATGAGGCTGTCCGATCAGATGATTTCCACATCTACTCGCTTATTGTCTTTGGATGATGCCGCTTTTACAACAGAGCGGATCGCCTTCGCAATACGTCCCTGTTTGCCAATCACCTTACCCATATCCGATGCCGCAACATGCAGTTCCACGGTAATATTCTTACCTTCCTCTTTCTCCGTTACGACTACCTCATCAGGGTTTTCCACAAGAGCTTTTGCGATTACTTCAACCAATTCTTTCATAGTCCACCTCCAAAAGCCGACTTCTCGAATAACTGTCCGTAATAGTAAACCCTATTTTGTAATGCCTACGCTCTTGAAAATTCTGCTGACAACTTCTGTCGGCTGAGCACCGTTCTCCAGCCACTTCTTTGCTGCTTCCTCATCTACCTTGTAGGTGCTGGGATCTGTGTTGGGATCATATGTGCCGATCTCATCGATACATCTGCCATCTCTAGGAGATCTGGAATCTGCTACCACGATTCTGTAGTAAGGATGCTTTTTCTGTCCCATTCTTCTTAATCTGATTTTAACTGCCATTTTCTTTGCCTCCATGTAAAAAATATTATTGTTTATTTTGAAACCCTAAAATGGGAATTTCATACCGCCCATGCCGCCGAACATTCCACGCCCCTTCTTGCCGCCCATCATGCCGGGAAGCTGCTTCATCATCTTCTGGGACTGTTCAAACTGCTTGATAAATTTGTTGACCACCGCAATGTCCACGCCCGCGCCCCGCGCGATCCTGTGTTTCCTGCTTGGATTTAAAAGCTTCGGATTCTGACGCTCCGCAGGTGTCATGCTTAAAACAATTGCCTCCATGCGCGCAAGCTGTTTCTCATCCACCATGGATTCTATCTCACCCAGCTTACTGCCCATACCCGGCATCATGCTTAAGATCCCGGACAGACCGCCCATATTACGCATCTGCTTCATGCTTTCCAGATAATCGTCAAAGTCAAACTTCCCCTTCTTCATGCGGGAAGCCATCTGCTTCTCTTTCTCTTCGTCGATATCTATGTTCTGCTGTGCCTTCTCGATCAGCGTCAGCACATCGCCCATACCCAGAATCCGGCTGGCCATTCTGTCAGGATAAAACTGTTCCAGATCCGACAGCTTCTCACCCATACCGATATAAAGAATCGGCCTGCCAGTCACGGCCTTGATGGAAAGAGCCGCACCGCCTCTGGAATCACCGTCCATCTTGGATAAAATCACGCCGTCCACACCGACCTTTTCATCAAAGTCTTTGGCCACATTGACAGCGTCCTGACCGGTCATGGCATCCACCACCAGAAGCGTCTGATGCACCGTCACATTATCCTTGATCTCTTGCAGTTCCGCCATCATCTCCTCGTCAATGTGGAGACGTCCCGCCGTATCCAGAATGACAATATTATGTCCGTTCTTCTCCGCATGTTCGATGGCCGCTTTCGCAATATTCACAGGCTTATGGTTCTCCCCCATGGAAAAAACATCCACCTGCTGTTTCTCACCGTTAACCTGCAGCTGTTTAATTGCCGCCGGCCTGTACACATCACAGGCGACCAGCAGCGGCTTCTTGCCTTTCAGCTTCATCTTGCCGGCAATCTTTGCTGTGGTGGTAGTCTTACCTGCACCCTGAAGACCGCACATCATAATGACTGTCATGGATTTGCCCGGCTGTAACGTGATCTCTGTAGTCTCGGAACCCATCAGGGAAACCATCTCTTCATTGACGATCTTGATAACCATCTGTCCCGGATTCAGACCGTTGAGCACATCCGCACCGATGGCCCGCTCCTCCACTGATTTGACAAACTGCTTCACTACCTTGAAGTTGACATCCGCTTCAAGAAGCGCCATCTTGACTTCCTTCAAAGCCACTTTGACATCTTCTTCCGTAAGACGCCCTTTGCCTCTCAGGTTTTTGAACACATTCTGCAGTTTGTCTGTGAGACTTTCAAATGCCATATAAACTTATGCCTTTCATGAATACCTTACATAAAATGAATGTTACATAATAAAGTACATCTATCACCCGCTGCGTCTTGCCCTGTGATCCTGCTGTCCCTATCAGATGTGCAGATATCACAATTCCTGCAGGATTTCGGCTGACAGCTTCCTGACCTGTACACTGTAGGACATGCAGGCATCTCTGTCAGTTCTGGCATCTTCTTCAAACTGCTCTGACAACCTGTTGATGGCAGATATTTTCGCCTTGATGCTCTCAAATCTGGCTATGAGCTGCAGTTTGTCCTCATAATCCTGCAATGACTTGTCGCAGCGCTTTACAATATCATGTACCGCCTGTCTGCTGATTCCCTCTTCCTGTGCAATCTCACCGAGAGAGAGATTGTCATACACGATGTTCTCGTAGATCTGACGCTGATGTTTCGTCAGCAGTTCTCCATAGAAATCATATAATAGTCCTTGTTCTACGATTTTCTCCATGCCTAAACCTTCTGCGGAAAATGCCGTTTGTACACTTTCGTACACATCCTCTTTCACTGACGGAATGTTCTGCATTTCTTCCGACTTTTGCATTCTACTATATAAAGGAAAGGGTGTCAAGTATTTTTTCTTGACAGACTATTGTTACAATAACCATGTGTTTTGCCCTTGAATCCTGCTGCCAAGTATGCTATATTAAGCATAGAAAAAGGGAAAGCCATAGAAGCGGCTCTACCCACAAACAGTTATTACTTAACGCTTATAGCGTCAGCCGTCACTACTGTGAATAGTGGCGGCTGACCTTGTAAACGATTTATGCTAAACACTGATTGAGGGTAGCCGCTTCTATGGCTTTTCCCTTTTTATATCTATCATCTCCACCACCACAAAAATCCTTTCCCTTTAATTTTAAATCCGGCTGTCTTCACACCGCCGCAGTCGTTCTTTCCTTTTATAGTCACCGTTGCCGTACCTTTATTGATATTATTGCTGTATCCGGTAATCTCATAATTATCCTGATCCAGAATCTGTCCGTTCAGTTTCACCTGAATCTCACTCTCCGGACGTATTTCCCGTCCCGTATAGATCTGTGCCGGAATGGTAACTTTTGCTTTTTCCAGATCGGCTCTTGCGATACGATAGATACCGCTCACCGTTCCGGTGTAGTACCTGCCCTTTGCCGTAACGGTCACCCGAAGTCCTGTTCCTGCCGGTATGATATCTGATGCCCCAATCTCCTCTCCCGCTTTTCTTACGGAGCCGTCAGGCAATGCAGTATCCTCGGCGTATTCATAGCGGAAACGCTTGTCATAATCTTTTCCGGCACTCAAAGTCTTACCGTTTTCGTCCTTGATCGTTACTTTCGTTCTGTAAATATCCCCCTTGTTCTGCCATACCCTGTCTGCTGCCGTTATGTCCAGTCCGCCAAGCTCTCCGGGGACGATCCTGTAAGTCATTTCACGGATACCTTTAAAACATCCTTTCCCTTTGATGATAACTGTCGGACGCTTATTTGCATTCGCTTCGCCGCTTCCGTCATTCAGGGATGTGTTATTTTTGTAGCTTAAGGTATAATCCGTACCTTCCGTCAATGCTTTTCCCTGAAAAAGCACTTCCGGCTTCGGTTTGCATCCGCCTTTTCTGTATGCAAAGGTCTCCGCCAGTTTTATTTCGATCTTCGGCTCCGGTTCCACCCCGTTCTCTTCTTTCCCGATATCATATGGTTCGATCTTATAGCTTTTTTTCAAAGTGCCTGTATAGCCGTTGATTCCCTGAAAGATTGCAGTGGCCGTACCTGCTTTGCTGTTATTCCGATAGGTCACCTCATAATCAACGTTTTCTTTCAATGTCTCTGTTATGAAATTTCCGTCAGGTTTCTTTGCCGATACAGTCAGGGTAATACTGGCGGGTATGATTTCTGCTCCCGTATACACCACAGAACCGCCAAATTCCATCTGCACCTGAGCCTTGTTCAGTGATGCCCTGGGCAGAATTTTAAAGGTTGTCCGCTTCACGCCGGCATAATCACCTTTTCCGGTAATCATAACCGATGCGCTGCCTACACCCACATGATTCTGATAGGAAACTTCATAGTCCACCCCTTCTGTCAGGACTGTTTTTTTGTCCTTCACCACCGGCACAGGCATAAGTTCCTCCCCGGTATAAATCTGATTCGGAATCTTTGCAACCGTCAGACCGGAAACAGGCTTACTCATGGTGATCGTAAGCTCTATCCTTTTTTCTCCTGTATAATTTCCCCGCCCGCGCAGAAGAATGGTATAAGTTCCGGGTTTTATGTATGCGCCCGGATTGGCCGCGCCATCCAGTTCCTCATCCGAATAAGATATCGTGTAATCTCTGTTTTTTACAAGCTTCTTTCCGTTCCAGACAACTGCCGGAAGCGGCTTTTGTACCTTTCCGGTATACTGCACAGTCATATGTTCTGCAGCCACATCCCCGTCTGAGATCGTTTTTTGCCTGATTACAAAGGTCTGCATGTCTTTGCCAGTATAATTTCCTTTTCCGGTCACCGTGATAGTCGGCGCTGATGTGCCGGAGGCGGCGTGTGCTTTGGTATTATTCTTA
>ERZ808035.757-NODE-757-length-23571-cov-3.841023_pt1 | contig 23571 bp, 18 predicted proteins | sample MGYA00380189_ERZ808035 | MGnify/ENA primary metagenome ERZ808035 (study PRJEB31490, sample SAMN06133407) | mouse gut metagenome | isolation source: M5_1 | host: mice | place: China: Chengdu | collected 2015-05 ...
GCTCGGCCGGCGTCGTGCCCGGCGCGCTCATCGCCTGCGCCGATGCCCTGGGCACCCGGGAGCGGCTGGAGGGCGCGCTCTGGTGCGCCGCGGCCGTGGGCGCCGTCGTCATGGCCAACGGCAGCGTCTCGGGAGCGGAGGGCGGCTGCCAGGCCGAGGTGGGCACCGCGAGCGCCATGGCCGCGGCCGGCCTCTGCCAGATGCTCTACGGCAGTCCCGAGACCTGCCTCACTGCCGCCTCCATCGCCCTCGGCAACCTCCTTGGCCTCGTGTGCGACCCGGTGGGGGGCCTCGTGGAGTTCCCATGCCAGAACCGCAACGCCATAGGCGTCGCCAACGCCTTCACCTCCGCCCAGCTGGCGCTCTCCTCCGTGGGATCCCCCGTTCCCTTCGACGAGGCCGTGCAGGCCATGACGCTCGTGGGCAACGCGCTTCCGGTGAGCCTGCGCGAGACCGCCCAGGGCGGCCTCGCCGCCTGCCCGAGCGCCTGCGCGGCCTGCGGCTCCTGGGACTGAGCCCTGATACACCGCTCCTGCCGTCCGGATAGCCCGGACGCCGTCTTTGGGTAGGGACCCCCTTTGAGACGACCCCGCATCGGAGAGGAGCAGCCCGTGCCCCAGGCACCCCAGCAGTCACCCGGCCCCGACGCCGCACCGGACGTCGTCACCTACCGCACCAAGGGCGAGGCCGTCGCCGCGCTCGAGGCCTGGGAGGAGGGCCGCCCGGTCCCCACCGGCAGCGAGGGGGCCGGGGACCGCTCCGCCAAGGCCAAGCCGGACCGCAGGGGCATCCTCGTGGGCGCCCTGTTCATGGCCGCCGTGTTCGGGTCGCTCCTGCTCTACATCCGCAACACCGGCGAGGGTCCTGCCCTCGTGGCGGCCCTGGGCCGCGTGGAGGCCCCCTGGGTCTGGGCGACCTTCGCCGTCATGGTCGCCTATCTGGCCTTCGGCACGCTCGCGTTCGTCTCCACGGTCGCGGTGACCCCCGACGCCCCGGCCGGCGTGCTCGACCTGTGCTCGGTGGAGGCCGCCGGGACGCTCTTCGGCAACCTCACCCCCATGATGGCCGGGGCGGTCCCCGGCCAGATCTGGCGCCTGGTCAAGAGCGGCCTCGGGTTCGGCGCCGCCAGCGCCGTGCAGATCACACGGTTCCTCATGTTCCAACTGGCCGAGATCGTGCTCGGCGGCGTGCTGCTCGCCCTCACGTGGGGCCACTTCTACGAGCAGGTGGGGGCCGTCATGTTCGTGAACCTGGCCATCTTCGCCTTCAAGGCCGCCCAGATGGCGGTCCTGCTCGCCGCATGCCTGTTCCCCGACTGGGTGACCAAGGTGGCACTCTCGGCCCTGGACCTCGTGGACCGCAGGAACCTCTTCGGCCTCCGCAGCCGCACCGAGGGCTGGCGCTCCTCCGTGAGGAGGCAGGTGGCGCAGTTCTCCTCGACGTTCCGCACGGCCGTGCGCCACCGCGGGACCATGGCCGTCATGCTCGCGTTCTCCATGGCGCAGCAGGCGTGCCTCTGGGTGTCGCCGTGGTTCGTGCTCCAGGCCTTCGGCATCGGGCAGGACCCGCTCCTCACCTGCGCCGCGGGGTCCCTCGTGCAGTTCGTGGCGAGCTCGATCCCGCTGCCCGGGGGCACCGGCGGGGTCGAGGCGTCGTTCGCGCTGTTCCTGGGGCCGGTGTTCGGCTCCGCCGCCACGGCGGGCTACCTCGTGTGGCGCCTCGTGACCTTCTATGGGTACACCGCGCTCTGCGGTGCCGCTACCATGGTCTCCACCAAGCCGTCCTCCCCCACCGTGCGCCAGCGGATGCGCGGGCTCGTGGGGCGGCTCGGATCCTGACGCCGCGACCGGGGAGGACCCATGGACAGGACCCTGTACCTCTGCGGAGGTTGCTTCTGGGGCATCGAGCACCTGGTGGAGGGCATGCCGGGCGTGACGTCCACCGAGGTGGGCTACGCCAACGGGGGCCGGCCCGAGGACGCGGTCTACGAGCGCGTGTGCGCCGGCGGGACCGGCTTCAGGGAGTGCGTGCGCTGCGGCTTCCGCGGGGGTGAGGACGTGGCGCGGCGACTGCTGTTCTCGTTCTTCGCCGTCATCGACCCGACCGCCGTGAACCGCCAGGGCAACGACGTGGGGGAGCAGTACCAGGCGGGCGTCTTCTGGGACCCGGGCGACGGCGACACGGAGCGCGAGGTGCTCGCCGTGGCCGCAGCCGTGGCCGCGCGGCACCCCGGGTTCGCCGTGGAGCTGGGCCCCCTGGAGAGCTTCTATCCCGCCGAGGGGTACCACCAGCGCTACCTCGACCGCAACCCCGGCGGCTACTGCCACGTGGCGCCGGGCCTCATCCGCGCGCTGCAGGACGGCACGGTGGACCCGGCCGAAGGCTACCGGCTGCCGTAGACGGCCGCCGGGCCGCCACCTCTGTCGGGCCCTCTCGCCGCCACTTTGGTCGGGCTCGTCGGTCGGGGCACACGGCACCGCCCCCGGAGGCGGGCCGTCACGTGGACGGGCCGTCTCGTGCGGCCGTACGCCGCCTGGCCCGACCGTTCGTCCGGGCGTTCATCACGTCGTCCTGCCCGGGCCCGACGGCCGTCACACGGACCCGGGCAGGGCGGCACGGGAGGCGTCGTGGTGCCGTCGCGTCCGACCGTTCGTTGCATCCGGGCGTTCGTTGTATTGGCCAGCAGACGTCCGGACGTTCGCTGCATGGGTTTCTCGGGCGCCCAGGCATTCGCTGCATGGATATCCGTACATCGAGCGCTCGGATGCCGGTGCGGGACATGCAACGAGGGGCCGGATGCAACGAAGAAGCGGGTGCAGGCGGCCCCCGCCGAAAATCACCCGCCGAGGGCCCGGCCCTCAGCGCCTCCGGCCGCGCTTGGACACCGATACGTGCGCCACGCGGCCCTTGCGGGTGCGGAACCGCTGCCAGCGCTGGTAGATGGAGCGGCGGTGCGACGAGCGCAGCGTGGTGAGCGGGAGCGCCACGATGGTGGGGATGAAGAACGTGATGAGGCGCCAGACGATGAAGCCGGCGGCGGCCGCGCTGCCGAAGATGGGGCCGAAGAAGAGGGCGAAGCCGGCCTCGTTGCCGCCGGTGCCGCCGGGCAGCGGCACGGAGTTGCCGATCATCTGCACCATGGAGGCCGCGGCGAGGCACGTGACGAAGTCGGCGTCACCGCCGAAGGCGTGGAGCACGAACCACGGCACGGCGTAGAACGCCAGCATCTGCCCCAGCGTCACCAGAAGGGTGAGGGCGAGGGACTCCTTGTGGCGGAACGAGTCGCGGAAGGTCCCTCCGAACGACATCACCTGGGTCTGGAGGACGTCCTCGTAGCGCTCCACGCGCTCGCGGGAGAGCCAGCCGTGCCGGCTGGCGAAGCCCAGCCCCCAGTGCCCCACCCGGTTGACGAAGCGCGGGAAGAGGCACACGCAGAGCAGGCCCAGGGCCTGGGCCGTCTGGATGATGAAGACGACTATGTTGACGAAGACGATGTCGCCGTAGGTGCTGAGGAAGAAGTCGAACCTCAGGAGCAGCAGGACGGCGGCGACCACCACCTCGCCGGCCTGGTAGATGACGAAGCGCGTGAGCTGCGTGGCGGAGGCCTCGCCCACGTCGAGGCCGGCCTGGGTGAGACGGAAGATCTGGGCCGGCATGGTGCCCGTGCTCATGGGCGTGAGGTTGCCGAAAAGCACGCCGTTGGCCTCCACGGACATGCAGTCGCGCAGGCCCAGGGGGCTGTCGGGGTCAATATAGGCAGCCAGCACGAAGGCCAGCGAGCCGAAGGCGAAGTTGAGCCCCATGACGAGGAGGCCCGCCACGAACCAGCCTGCCTCGGCGTTGTGGAGCGCGTGGACGAACTCGTCGAACTGCCCCGAGACCACGATCCAGAGCATGTTGACGGCGAGCACCGCGGCCATGAACAGCGCGCCCTTGCGGGCCTTCGCCTTGTCGCGGCTCTCCTCCTCCCCCACGCGGGTACGCGGGCCCGAGACGGCCTTCCTGGCCTTGGCGGCGGGCTTGGCCGTGGCCTTGGAACCGGCCTTGGCCTTCTTGGGGGCGCGGTGGGACGCGCCGGCCACGCCGATGCGGAGGCCCTTGGGCTTGGAGCGGCGGGCGGGCTCGGGGGCGGGCTGGGCGTCCGGTGCGGGAGCGGCGTCTACGGGCGCGACGCCGTCGGGCCCGATGCCGCCTGCAGGCTTCGCACCGTCGACGTCGAAGAAGCCGAGAGCGTCCTCCAAGGGCTGCTCGGCGGCCTCGAGGGCCTGGGGTGCGGGGCCGTCGGCGGGGAGCTCGAGCCCGTCGACGGCCACGACGGGGTCTGCGGGACGGTCCTCCGCGGGGGTGCCGGCGGAGGACGCGGTGCCGGCCTCGTCGCGACGTCCCTCGTCCATACCCCTCCCCTCTCCGACGCCGTTCCTCAAGCTCATTCTGATGGTTATACCTGAACCGCGGGGCGCCCCGACGCTGTGCCCTGCGCTCCATGGGAAAAGCGGGGCGCACCGGCGCGGCCGACGGCTGCCGACACCCCGCCGGGCCATGGGCACAGGCACCGCGACTGCCCTGGGACAGGGGCTTCGCGGTCCCCTTCCGCAATCGCCCAGTCTGCAGGTAAACCGACGGACGGCCCGCACCCGGACCCTGACCCCGCCCGCCTGCGCCGTGCCGGGTGACCGGCGCACGCGATGCGGAGCGCGGCCTCCCGCTCCGCATCTGCAACGATCGAGCTGCGGAGCAACCCGCCCTGCTCCGCATCTACGACGCCAAGGTTGCGGAGCAACCCACCTCACTCCTCGTTCGTGACGCCGAGGCTGCGGAGTGACGCGCCCTGCTCCGCGCTGAAGCCGCCCGAACCGCGGAGCGGAACCGCCCGCTCCGCAGCGCGGACCCCCTCCGTGCGGAGCGGAGGCAACGACTCCGCACTTCAACCGCCTGAGTACGGAGCGGAAGCGTCTGCGACCATCCACCGGCACAGAAACGCGGGCCCCCGTAGGGACCCGCGGTCACGTTTGGTAGCCCGTACCAGATTCGAACTGGTGATCTCCGCCTTGAGAGGGCGGCGTCCTGAACCGCTAGACGAACGGGCCGTAGGGGATGGCTGGGATGGAGAGAATCGAACTCCCATTGACGGAACCAGAATCCGCTGTCCTGCCGTTAGACGACATCCCAATATCCCTGTGCGCCGATTGCTCGGCGCAAGTAGTTACATTAACGCAATGCCCCGACCGGTGCAACCCACAATCGAGACGTTTTTTCCTCCGCCCCGTTTCCGCGGCTCGGAGGGCCCGGATGAGGGGGCATCGCAACCGCCCCGCGCGGGGGGGGCGGAGCAAGGTGCCGCGTCCCGCGGGTCCGGCGCCCTCGGTGCGGGGCAGGGCATCCCGCCCCGCGCGGCGACCCTTCGACCGCCCCCCTACCCGCGTGCCGGCAGCCCCGGCGACAGCAGCCACGTGACGGCGAGCGCCACGGCGGTGGGGACCGTCCAGCCCAGGCCCACACCGGCCAGCGGGAGCCAGTCCAGCACGGTGGGCGCACCGGGCGCCAGCGCCCCGCACGCGGCCTGCACGACGCCCAGCACCGTGGCGCACCCCACTGCCGCCGGCCAGCACCACGGGCGCCGGTCGAACGCCCCGGCGCCGAAGGCCATGAGCACGAGCACGATGGCCGGCGGGTAGAGCGCCTCGAGCAGGGGCACGGAGAGCGCGAGGATCTGGGTGAGGCCCACGTTGGACACCACGCAGGAGAACGCGGCGAACACGGCCGCCCATGCAGCGTAGGGCACGCGGCCCAGGAGGTGGTCGGCGGGCCCCGGGGCCCCGGCGCCGTAGGTCTCGAAGAAGTACGTGCCGCAGCAGCTCACGAGCCCCACGCAGACGTTGAAGCACGCGAGCAGGAAGATGGCTGCCACGAGGGCCACGCCGGCGGTGCCGAAATGCCCGTAGGCCGCGGCCGTGAGCACCTCGGCGCCGTTGGCCGCACCGGGGACCACGGAGCCCATGGTGGCCCCGAGGAACGAGAACGCGCAGTAGATGACCGCCATGAGTATGCCGGCCCCGAGCCCCGCCAGGGAGACCTCGCGGGCCTGCGCGCCCTTGTCGGCCACTCCGAGGGAACCCACGTTCTCGGCCACCACGAGGCCGAAGGTCATGGCCGCGAGGAGGTCCATGGTCTGGTAGCCGGTCACGAAACCGTCCACGGCGGGCGACGCCGCATACGCCGCCTGCACGGGGCCCGGCACGCCGAGCGGGTCGACGATGCTCGCCACGGCGAGGACGGCGATGAGGGCCACGAGGGCCGGCCCCGTCACCCTGCCGAGGAACCGCGAGATGCGCCCCGGCCGGAGCGCCATGGCGAAGGCCACGCAGAAGAACACGACGGAGAAGGCGAGCTGCGCCACGGCCTCGGAGCCGTCGGGCAGAAGCGGCGAGAGCATCTCGAAGGCCGTGGAGCTCGTGCGCGGGATGGCGAGCAGCGGTCCGATGGCGAGGTAGACGAGCGCCACGAACACGGCCGAGAAGCGCGCGGAGACGCGGCCGGCGAGCGCCCGGGCGTCACCGGCCAGGGCCACGGCCACCACGGCGAGGACGGGGAGGCCGATGCCCGACACCAGGAACCCCACGGTGGCCGGCACGGCCGCCGTGCCGGCCTGGAGGCCCAGCAGCGGCGGGAGGATGAGGTTGCCCGCGCCGAAGAACATGGAGAACAGCATGAGGCCCACGACGAGCCTCGCCCTCCCGTCGAGCGAGCGGGCGGGTCTCGGGCTTGACTCTGGGCGCTGTCCCATGGGCACTCCTCGCAGAGACGCAAAACGGCCGGTGCCCGGATGTGTACCCCGGCACCGGCCGCAGTTTTCCCGAAGGGGCCCTAGACCTTCCCGCCGTCCCGGCGCTCGGCCTCGATGGCGGCCATGACCTGGGCCATGACGTCCGTGGAACCAAGGTCCTCGGGGATGAGGAGCGTCGAGGAGCCCTTCTCGGCGAACTTCTCGAGCATGCCCAGACGCTGGGTGAACATGAGCAGCATGTTGGCCTCGTTGCTGGAGAGGCCGGACTCCTGGATGGTGGAGAGCGAGCGTGCCAGGCCCTCTGCGATGGCGATGCGCTGCTGGGCGATGCCCTCGCCCTGGATCTTCATGGACTCCGCGTCGGCCTGGGCGGCGATGACGGAGCGCGCCTTGGCGGCCTCTGCCTCGTTGGTGGCGCTCACGCGGTCGTTGGCCGTGGTGATGATGCGGTTCATGGACGCCTGGACGTCGGCCGGGAGCTTGATGGACGTGATGAGCGTGGTCACGATGGCGTAGCCGTAGCCGACCATCTTCTCCTTGACGTCCTCGCCGATGGCGCTCGCGATGGCGTCCTTCTCGGAGAAGACGGTCTCGAGGTCGCGGGTGGGGATCTGGGATCGGAGGGCGTCCGCGAAGTAGTCCTTGATCTGCCCCACGGGGTCGGCGAGCGTGTAGACCGACTTGTAGATGCCGGACTCCCGGATGTCCGCGCAGGGCTCCTGGTCCACCCGGTACTGGATGGCCACCTCGAGGCCGATGGTGACGTTGTCCTTGGTCTTGGCGTCGTAGTCGAGGTGCAGGTCCTGGGTCATGAGGGAGACGTCGTGAGCCGACTCCACCACCGGGATGAGGAGGTTGAGGCCCGGCTGCAGCACGCGGTTGAAGCGCCCGAAGCGCTCCACGACGGCGACGTGCTGCTGCCTCACCACGACCACCGAGGCGCAGACCACCGCCACGACGATGACGAGGAGCACGACGAGCAGGATACGGTCGAACAGCATGGCTGGTCCAATCTCTCGGGCCCGTGCGGGGCGTTCCTATCCCTTGAGGTAGAGGTCCCTGGGGACGAGGCGCGCCTGCCACAGGCTCGAGAGGCCGTGGAAGATGCGGCGCTCGTCATGGTCGGTGAGGCCGTTCTCGGCGAGCTGGATGAGGCGCTGGACGAGCGTGGTCATGGGCGTGCCGTAGACCTTCGCCTCCCAGCCGAGGGTTCGCAGCTGCCAGTAGGCCATGCGCACATCCTCCTCGCTACGCCCGTCCACGAGCAGGGCGCTCGCACGCTCGAAGGCGTCGGCGTCGTAGAAGACGCCCTTGACGAAGGCGGCGAGGGCGGCGGCGAGACGGGGCGGCATGGAGTCGGCGTCGCGCATCTCGATGATGCCCTTGAGGCGCACCGTGGGGAACACCATGGAGAGCATGTGCGCGAGCTCGCCCTCGGAGAGGTCCCGCATGGCCAGGATGTCGGCCTCGGTGGCCGAGCAGGTGGAGATGGTGACCCCGTGGTCGTCCGTGAACAGGATGGGCCGCACGCCCAAGAGCCAGTCCACGTAGGACTCCGGCGAGAAGCCCTCGTCGAAGGTGCCGGGCACGACGCCGCACCGGGCGTCGTCCACGGAGTCCCAGATGCGCGAGCGCACCATGGCCGGCGTGTCGCAGGGGGCGAGGCCGCGCCATGAGCTCACGTTGTCGCAGAGGAACGAGAGGATGGGGCCGAGCGCCACGGCCAGGCGGAACTGCTCGACCATGGAGTCCTCCTCGCCGCAGTCGATCGAGACCTGGGTGGAGGCCGAGAGCCGCATCATGTCGCGGGCGTAGCGGCCCGTGCGGGAGAGGTAGGCGTCCATGAGGCGGTAGCGCTCCTTGGGGATGAGCGGGACGTCCTGGGGGTCGGCGGTCACGGGGTCGCACCCCAGGGCCACGAGCTGCCACTCCACGCCGAGCTCGTCGCAGATGGCGAGGAACTGCTCGTCGAAGGCCTCGAGGGCGCCGAGGAGGTCCACCACGCTGGACGAGGGTCCCACGGAGGCCTCGAGCTGCCCGCCCGGCTCCAGGGTGACGGTGATGCCCACGGAGCGCCCGCAGCCCACGTCGACCGTGCCCGCATAGCCGAAGAGCCTGCCGTCCACGAAGACGCGCTCGTCGGGTGAGAAGAAGCGCTGCCAGCGCTCGAGGAGCGTGGCGATGCCGAGGACGTCGTCGAACGCCACACGGGTGCCGGTGGCGGGGTCTATGACGATGCGCTCGAGCTCGAGCCCGAGCGTGCGGCCGTCCTCGGGGCGCCTCGTGCGGGACCTTCCGCCGACCACGGAGCAGAGGGCGGCGCGGTTCCTCTCCAACCTCTCGGCCTCGGTGGCGGTGTAGCGGGATTCGCCCATGGAGCACCTTTCGACGCAGGGCAAAGGGCGGCATCGGGTCCGCCACGTGCATAGCCAGTGTACCCCCACTGTGGTTTTCGGTGAAGGGTCTAAGGTTTTCCGCAAACGGCTGAATCATCCTTATGTTCATCGATCCAACGGAGCAGCTCCCCGCGCCCGTGCCCCACCTCGCCCCGGTGCACGGCGTCGAGGGCGGCGCGCAGGGCGCGGCCCACGGCGGGGCCCGGGGACGTTCCGAGCACGGCCATGACGTCCTCGCCCGTGACCGCGAGGTCGGATGCCCTGAGGGGCACGCCGGAGGCCAGGAGGGCGCGGCCGCGGGCCTCGAGTGCGTCCACCTCGACGGCGTAGCCGCGGTACGCGGGCGCCTTGCCGGCGGCGTCGGCGCGCTTGAGGGCCATGAGCTCGAAGAAGAGGCCCGGCGCCCTGCCCGGGGCCAGACGCTCGAGGTCGGAGAGGATGGAGGTCACCGAGCGGTCGTCGTCCGCGACGGGCCGGTCGTGCAGGCGCACGAGGGCCAGGGCCGGCACCGCCACGGCGCGCGGCACGGCGAGCCGGGCCATGACCGCGCGGGCGATGTCGCGGCTCCGCGCCGGGTGGCCGAAGAAATGGGCGTTGCCCTCAGGGCCGTAGGTGAGGCAGCTAGGCTTGCCCACGTCGTGGAGCAGTGCGGCCCACCGCAGGTGCTCGGTGGCCGTGCCGCCCGTGTAGACCTCGACGTAGTCCATGACGCGGGCCACGTGGCCGAGGACGTCCATGGAGTGGTAGGGCGTGCGCTGGGGGAACCCGTCCATGGCCGCGAGCTCGGGCACGGCGCGGAAGAGCACGTTCCGCTGGGTGCGGAGCGCCTCTCCCCCGCGGCCGGAGGCGAGCAGGGCCCGGAGCTCCGAGCCGATGCGCTCGCGGCTCACCAGCTCGAGCCCCGGCGCGTGGGCGTCCACGGCCGCCTGGGTGGCGGGCTCCACCGAGAAGCCGAGCCGCGCCGAGAACCTCACGGCCCGGAGCACCCGCAGGGCGTCCTCGGCCATGCGGGCGTCGGGGTCGCCCACGGCCCGCACGAGACCGGCCGCGAGGTCGTCGCGGCCTCCGAACGGGTCGCGCAGGCCCCGCACCGGGTGCCACGCCATGGCGTTGACGGTGAAGTCCCGGCGAGCGAGGTCGTCGTCCACGGAGTCCACGAACCGCACGGCGTCGGGGTGCCGGGCGTCGCTGTAGGCCCCGTCCACGCGGTAGGTGGTCACCTCCACGGGGACGCCTCCCACGACGGCCGTCACGGTGCCGTGGGCAGTGCCCGTCTCCGCCACGGGGATGCCGGCCGCGCGCAGGGCGCGGGCGCCGTCCTCCCAGCGGGCGCTCGTGGCGACGTCGACGTCGTGGACGGGACGGCCGAGGAGGGAGTCCCTCACCCAGCCGCCCACGACCCAGGCGCTGTGTCCGGCGTCCTCGAGGATGCGCAGGACGGCCTCGGCCTCGGGCGGGGCGACGAGGCCGTCGGGCGACCGGAGGCCGGGGGCGTCAGGCAAGGGAGCCCATGGGGTCCCAGGGCGCGAGCACGATCGCCTCGCCGCCGTCCATGACGGCCCGCTCCTCGTCGGTGAGGTAGCGACGGTCCACGACCACCTGGTAGACGTACTGGTCGAACCAGTCGTCGGTGATGGTGTCGAAGCCCTCGCGGCCGTGGTCCTTGCCCCAGGAGTTCTCGACCTTCCAGACCTCGGGGCGCCCCTCGGCGTCGAGGCGCACGCCCTCGAGCACCATGGCGTGCGTCATGACCGACTCGCCGTAGTCCAGGCGCTCCTCGCGGTCCATGCAGCCCTCCACGGCGAAGCCGAAGAGCTCGTCCACCTGCAGGGCGCCGCAGGACATGATGCCCTCGTCGCGCACGTAGCTCTGGGCGACGTCGCAGCCGAACCACACCGGGCGCCCGTCGCGCAGCTGCGCCACGGCGAGCTCCTTGAGGCGCGACATCGGCAGGTTGAGGTAGCGCACGCCGCCGTCCTCCACCACGTTGCCGAGACGGTCTACGGTGAAGGCGTGCATGAGGGGCTTGTCGGCGGTCTCGGCGTTGATGCACGACACGAGGGCGTCGACGTCCATCTGCACCACGTCGGAGAAGAACTCGTGGGGCGTGTAGGTGCCGTGCAGGACGAGCTTCCCGTCCTTGTCGCGCAGGCGCACCTCGAAGCTCTCGGGGGGCTCCCCGAGGCAGGTGACGAGCATCGAGTAGACGTCGGCCATCATGGCCTGGCGCAGGCCGTCCATCTCGGCGGCGTCGGCGCCCTCCCCGTGGGCCCGGCGCAGGCGCATGGCGCAGCCGCGCAGGTAGCGGGTGAGGTAGCTGTCGAGCTCGGACGTGTTGCGGGAGCAGGCGGTCTCGGGCATGGCCTCCTTGGTCACCACGCCGTACTTCTTGACGATGGAGCGGAACATGTCCCACTGGCCGCCGTCCGCCACGGGGTCCTGGAGGAGGTACGACACGAGGCGTCCGTCCAGGGGCTCGTCGACGGTGTCGATCATGTTCACGAGGAACCAGTTGGCCTTCTCGAGCTTGTCGAAGAAGAGCGGGTAGCTCTGGGAGAGCTCGAGGGTCTTGAGGCCGAGCCGCTCGATGACGGCCTGGCGCATGGTGTTGAGGCTCGCGAACATCCAGCAGCGCCCGGAGCGCTGCTGGTCGCAGCGGTCTCCCTGGGGGACCTCGATGTCGAAGCCCATGGCGTTGGCGGCCACGCCCTCGGGGACGCGGGCGGCGGCGCGGATGCCCACGGAGGTGACGGCGTTCTTGGCCACGACGTTGGCGCGCTCGCGGGAGAAGCGGGCGAGCCAGGCCTCGCGGTCCTGGGCGGTGACGGAGTCGGCTGGTGCGTGTGCCATGGGATACCTCTTTCGGAGCTCGGGTTCGCCCATTCAGGGTAGCACCGGGGAGCGGGACCCCGTACGGTGGGGATACACTGGGAAGCCGTAACCGGAGGCACGGAAGCGAACAAGGAGGGGCCATGGCATCACAGGGAGCGGGCGCGGTGGAGAACGTCGTCTTCGATATGGGCGGGGTGCTCCTGAAGTGGGAGCCCGAGGTCTACGCCCGCAACGTGACCGACGACGACGGGGACGCGCGGCTGGTCCTGCGCGCCCTCTTCCAGAGCAGCGCCTGGACCCTCGCGGACGCCGGCGTGTTCGGCCCCGAGACGGTGCTCATGGAGGCGTGCCACGCCCTGCCGAGGCGCCTCCACGGCGCGGCGGCCGAGGCCCTCAGGCGCTTCCCCTCCATGCAGGCCGTGATCCCCGAGGTCAACGAGCTCGGCCGGCGCCTCAAGGAGCGGGGGTACGGCGTCTACATCCTGTCCAACGTGAGCTCGCGGTTCCGCTCTGAGTTCGCGCCGAGGATCCCCCTGTACGACGTCGCGGACGGCGCCCTCGTCTCGGCCGAGGAGCACATGATGAAGCCCGACCCCATCATCTTCCTGCGCTTCTGCGAGCGCTTCGGCGTGGAACCGGCCAGCTGCCTCTTCGTCGACGACACGGCGGTCAACTGCGTGGGCGCCGAGCGGGCCGGCATGCACGCCTTCCACTTCACCGGGGACGTCGACGCCCTGGAGGCCGAGGTCGCCAGGCTCTCCTGAGCGCCGGGCGCACCGACGGGAAGGCCCGCCGCCCTTCGTGGGGGCGGTGGGCCTTGTGTGACAGGATGCGAAGCGGGCCTGTAAGCCGGGTTCTGTAATAGACGACCATTTATCTCGAGGCCGCGTCGCCGCGGACCTTCTCTCGCGCGCAACCCGAACGCGGGTCGGGCCAACCCATGGCGTTCCTATTTGCGCTTGCTCCGGATGGGGTTTACCAAGCCACCCCGTTGCCGGGGTGCTGGTGGTCTCTTACACCACCGTTTCAGCTTTTCCCTTAACCCTTGCGGGCCAGTGGGAGTCTTCTTTTCTGCGGCACTTTCCGTCGGATCGCTCCGCCCGGCCGTTAGCCGGCATCTCGCCCTGTGGAGCCCGGACTTTCCTCACCCCCCCGGGGGGGGCGCGGCCGTCCGGCCCGCTTCGCGGTCAAGCAGTATAGCATTGCACCAGACCGCCGACACCCCCGAGGAGGGCACCCTGTGAAGACCTACCTCACCCTGAAACCCGGCACCGAGTCCGTGTTCGAGCTCGTGGACCGCAAGAGCCGATTCATCGCCGCCCTGCGCCACGTGGGGTGCGAGGCGGAGGCGGAGGCCTTCATAGACGAGGTGCGCGCCCTCCATCACGACGCCCGGCACCACGTTCCGGCCTGGGTGCTGTCCTCGGGCAAGGAGCGCGCGAGCGACGACGGCGAGCCCCAGCGCACCTCGGGCCTCCCCTCCCTCGACGCGCTCCGCGGTGCCGGCCTGGCCGACGTCTGCGTGGTGACCACCCGCTACTTCGGCGGCACGCTCCTGGGCCCCGGCGGCCTGGTGCGCGCCTACGGCGGCGCCGTGGCGGGCGCCGTGGAGGAGGCCCGCTCCCAGGGGATCGTGGTGGAGATGCGCCCCGTCACACGCGTGGCCTGCTGCATCCCCTACGCCTGGTACGACCAGGTCCGCCGCATGGCGGAGGACGCCGGCGGCAAGGTGGTGGGCCAGGTCTTCACCGACGAGGTGCAGCTCACCTGCGACTTCCGCACCGGCGAGGAGGAGGCGTTCCGCCACAGGGTCACCGAGCTCGCGAGCGGAGAGGACCCCTGCGTGGTGCACGAGCCGAGGTTCGCCGAGTTCTGATCGCGGGCGAACAGGCGTTTGGTCCCTGCTATACTGGGAGGACGGAACACCCGTTCTATCAGGAGGCGGCGTGGACACCCTCTCCAAGCTCACCATACTGGCGGACGCCGCCAAGTACGACGCCGCGTGCACGTCCTCGGGCGTGGACCGTGCCCCGCGGAAGGGCTCGCTCGGCGCGGCGAGCGCCGCCGGCTGCTGCCACAGCTTCACGCCGGACGGCCGCTGCGTCACCCTGCTCAAGGTGCTCATGTCCAACGCGTGCTCCTACGACTGCGCCTACTGCGTCAACCGCCGCTCCAACCCACACGCCACCGCCACGTTCGAGCCCGCGGAGCTCGCGCAGCTCACCGTCGACTTCTACCGGCGCAACTACATCGAGGGGCTCTTCCTGAGCTCCGGGGTGCTCGGCAGCCCGGACCGCACGTGCGAGCGCATGATCGAGGCCCTCCGCCTCCTGCGCGAGGAGCACCGCTTCAACGGCTACATCCACGCCAAGGCCATCCCCGGCGCCTCCCCCGAGCTCCTCGACGCCCTGGGGCGCCTGGCGGACCGCATCTCCGTGAACATCGAGCTCCCCAGCTCCGGGTCGCTGGAGACCCTCTGCCCCGAGAAGCGCGCCGGCACGGTGCTCTCCCCCATGCGCCAGATCCGGGACACCATGGAGCAGGAGCGCCTCCTCGGGGCCACGGGGCCCGCCTACCTGGGAGGCGGGTCGCACCTCTCCACGGTGAGGCCCGAGCTCCCGTCCGCACGCAGGGACCTCCCGGGCGGACAGGGCCTCCGGAGGCGCGGCGGCCGCAAGCCCGGCACCCCCGCGCCGTTCGCCCCGGCGGGACAGTCCACCCAGCTCATCGTCGGCGCCTCCCCGGAGGACGACAACCACATCCTCAAGCTGTCCACCTCGCTCTACACCACCTACGGGCTCAAGCGCGTGTTCTTCTCGGCCTACATGCCCGTGGTGGACGACGGCCGGCTCCCCCACCCCGAGACCCCCGTGCCCCTGCGCCGCGAGCACCGCCTCTACCAGGCTGACTGGCTCATGCGCTTCTACGGCTTCACGGCGGACGAGCTCGTGAGTCCCGAGGCGCCGTTCCTGGACCTGGACGTGGACCCCAAGCTCGCCTGGGCCCTCGCCCATATCGACGAGTTCCCCGTGGAGGTCAACACCGCCACCAAGGAGGAGCTCCTGCGGGTGCCGGGCATCGGCCCGGAGGGCGCCCGCAAGATCTGCCGGGCCCGGAGGAGCCACCGCCTGGGGTTCGACGACCTCGAGCGCCTGCGGCTCACCCTGCGCCGCGCCCGGCACTTCCTCACCTGCGAGGGCCGGAGGGATCCCAAGAGCCCCGCCGACCCCGAGCTCATACGGGAGAAGGTGGTATCCGATGCCCGGGGCTCCCGTTACAACCGCACCCGCCGCGCCGCCGAGGGGCAGCTCGCCCTGTTCTGAGGCCACGCTGCCGCCCGGGGTCCTCGACGACCTGGCCGCGCTCGGGGCCCAAGGGCCGCTCTGCCTCTCCTGCGAGGCCAGCGCCGAGGGCGTGCTCACGGCCGTGGGCGCCACCTACCTGGCGCACCTGCGGCCCGACGCCGTGCGCGTGCAGGCGGAGGGCGCCGGGCAGCCGCGGCTCGGGGAGGCGACCGCCCCCGTGGAGACGGACCCGACCGTGGCCCAACGGGTCCTGGACGGCTTCCTCGCCGCCACGGGCCCCATGGCGTCCGGTCGCGGCATGCCCCGCTACGTGCACTCACCGCGGCACCTCGTGAGCCTCGTGGCATCCATGGTGGACGAGCCCGACATGGCGGAGGCCCTGCACCGCTACCTTCGTGGCGGCTTCACCTGGGGCGCGGCCGTGGGCACCCACAACAGCGACCCGGCCATCGCCCGGGCGGAGGAGCTCGCCACGGCCGCCGCCGGCGAGTGCGAGCACGCGCGCCAGTTCATACGCTTCTCGCGTCTGTCCACAGGCGGGTACCTGGCCGTCTACCGACCCAAGGCGGACGTCGTGCCCCTCGTGGCGGGGCACTTCCGCCGGCGTATGGGCACGGAGCGCTTCTGCATCGTCGACCCGGTCCACGGCTCCGCCGTCCTGCACGAGGGTGGCCGCCTCGCCCTCGTGCGCCTCGACGGCGAGGCGGCACGCGAGGCGTGCCGCAGGCTGGACGACACCCACCGGGAGGAGGCCTATGTCCGCGCCCTCTGGAAGGGCTTCTACGACGCCGTGTCGCTCCCGGGCCGCGGCAGGGACCAGCGCGGCTACGACCTCCGCATGCACTTCATGCCCAAGCGCCTCTGGCAGGGGCTGCCGGAGCTCGACCCGTCCGTGGACACCGCCTGGACGTTCGTCCCGGAGGCCTATCGGGGCAGGGACGCACGGCGGGAGGGCCTACCCGGTCGAGACGGGCCCTCCCCCGCACTCGCGTCGGGGTCGGCTCAACCCAGCAGCGGCTTGGCGACCATGAACACGAGCCAGGCCACCGCCCAGGCCACCGCCAGCTGGAACAGCACTGCCAGGAGGGCGTAGCGCGACGACCCGCTCTCGCTCTTGATGGTGGCGATCGTGGCGATACAGGGAACGTAGAGCAGGCAGAACGTCATGAAGGCCAGGGCGTTGGCAGGACCGAAACCGATACCCAGCAAGGCGTCGTGCAGGGCAGCCGTGCCCACGGCCGTGCCGCTCACGCCGAAGAGCACGGAGAGGCTGGAGACCACGACCTCCTTGGCGGAGATGCCGGCGAGGAGCGCCGCGGCGAGCCGCCAGTCGCCGGACCCGAAGGGCGCCAGCGCGGGCGCGATGGCGCGGCCGATGACGGCGGCGAACGAGCCGTCCACGTTCTCTCCCACATAACCGGTGACGCCGAAGTTGAGGAGCACCCACATGATCACGGACGCGGCGAAGATGACGGTGCCGGCGCGCTCCAGGTAGTCGAGGATCTTGTCCTTCACGTACACCCACATGGTGTAGGCGTCCGGCATCTTGTACTCGGGGAGCTCGATGAGGAGCATGCCGCCCTCGTCGTCTGCGGCATGGTCCACGACCTTGAGGACCAGCAGCACGAGGAGCGCCACGACGATGCCGAGCACGTACATGGAGAAGGCCACGAGGCCGGCCCATTGCCCGAAGAACATGCCGCTCAGCAGCACGTAGATGGGCAGCCTCGCCGAGCAGCTCATGAACGGCGTGACGAGCATGACCCGGCGCCGGTCGCGCATGCTCTCGAGGGTGCGCGAGCTCATGATGGCCGGCACGGTGCAGCCGAAGCCCAGGATCATGGGGATGAACGCACGGCCGGAGAGACCGAGGGCACCCATGATGCCGTCCATGACGTAGGCCACACGGCTCATGTAGCCGGAGTCCTCGAGGAACGCCAGGGCGCAGAAGAGGATGAAGATGTTGGGCAGGAACGTGAGCACGGTGCCCACGCCGGAGATGGCGCCGTCGCACACGAGGCTCACCACGGCCTCTGAGGCGCCGAGGGCCGTGAGGCCGTCGGCGACCCAGCCGTTGAAGAGGTCGAGCCACGTCTGGAAGACGTCCTTGACGGCGTCGCCCAGGACGAACGTGAGCCCGAACACCACGGCCATGATGAGCAGGAAGACGGGGATGGACCACACCCGGCTCGTCAGGATGCGGTCGGCGCGGTCCGTGGCCTCGGCGCGGCGCTCGCGGTTGAACACGCACTCTGCCACCACGCCGCTGATGAAGTCGTAGCGCTCGGCGATGAAGCGCTCCTCGAGGTCCTCGTCGAGCTCGGGGACGTCCAGGGGGTAGTCGCGGCGCACGGCGACGTCGCCCTCCAAGAGCTTCGTCGCGTGCCACCGGGGGTTCGCGACGTCGGGATAGCGCTCCTCGAAGGCCGCCTGCACGGTGTCGATCCGCCCCTCGAGGTCGCGGGAGTAGACCATCACGTTCTCGGCGTGCTTCTCGGCCATGCCGTCGTCCACGGGGTGGAAGTGCTGGATGGGGTCGTGGGTCACGCCGCGGTGGTGGTAGGCGGCGTGGAGCAGCGGCTGCAGGCCCTCGCGCTTGCGTGCGCTCACGGGGATGACGGGCGCGCCCAGGGTCTCGGAGAGGCGGTGGACATCGATCTCCATGCCGCGCTTGGCCACCACGTCCATCATGTTGAGGGCCACGACCACCGGCTTGCCGAGGGCGAGGAGCTGCAGGGTGAGGTAGAGCGAGCGCTCGAGGGACGAGGCGTCCACGACGTCGATGATGACGTCGGCGTCTCCGGAGAGCACGTAGTTGCGCGCGACCTCCTCCTCCATGGTGTAGCTCGTGAGGGAGTAGGTCCCGGGGAGGTCGACGAGGCGCACCTCGCAGCCCTCGAACCGGGCCGAGCCCTCCTTGCCCTCCACGGTGACGCCGGGCCAGTTGGCCGTCTTGAGGTTGGAGCCGGTGTAGGCGTTGAAGAGCGTGGTCTTGCCGCAGTTGGGGTTGCCCACGAACGCGATGGTCATTCCGGGGTGGCCCACCTCGGGACCGGGCTTGGGCTCGTCCGGCTCGTAGGTGAAGTGGTCCTCGAACGCGTTCATCGGCCCTCATCCCCCTCGAACCCGCTCTCCCCCGCCGAGACGGAGTCCATGCCCGGGGCGCCGATGGCGCAGCTCGCGGCCGTGGGCACGAACCGGCGCTCAAAGACCAGGCCGTCGGCGGGCGCGTCGGCCGCCGGCTCCACGAGGATGCCGGCGCTGATGGAGCGGCCCATGGCCCAGCGCGTCTCGCGCACCCGCACGATCACGGTACCGCGGCTCTTGTTGTTGAGCACGGTCACCTGGGTGCCGCAGGTCATGCCCACGGACTCGAGCCGGCGAGCCGTGGCCTCGGGGAGTCCGTCGAAGGAGACGAAGCGGTAGGTGCGCCCCACCTCCGCCTGTGCAAGTGTGGTGCGCGCCCGGCCGGCGTGCCCCTCGTCCATGGAAGTCACGTCACAAAACCTCACTGTCGCCCTTCATGTCGCTCTATCTGTGCCCGGTGCCCGAGAAAAGTATGCGGCGGGAAACAAAAACGGGCGCCCCGCAGGGCGCCCGGCATGTGGAATCTGGCTCGCGTCCCGCGCTAGAGCTCGATGGACGAGCCCTGGATGGGGAACGGCTTGGCGAAGTGGCACGCGCAGCGGTGGCCGGGGGCCACCTCGCGCATCTCGGGCTTCTCCTTGGTGCAGATCTCCTGGGCGATGGGGCAGCGCGTGTGGAAGCGGCAGCCGCTCGGTGGGTCGATGGGGCTCGGCGGGTCGCCCGCGAGGATGATGCGCTCGCGGCTTCGCTGGATGTCGGGGTCGGGCACGGGCACGGCCGACAGGAGCGCCTGCGTGTAGGGGTGGTACGGCTCGGCGTAGAGCGTGCGCCAGTCGGAGGTCTCCATGAGGTTGCCGAGGTACATGACCGCCACACGGTCGGAGATGTGCTGGACCACGGAGAGGTCGTGGGCGATGAAGAGGTAGGCGGTGCCGTACTCCTTCTGGAGGTCGCCAAGCAGGTTGAGCACCTGTGCCTGGATGGACACGTCGAGGGCCGAGACCGGCTCGTCGCAGATGATGAGCTTGGGGTGCAGGGCGAAGGCGCGGGCGATGCCCACACGCTGGCGCTGGCCGCCGGAGAACTCGTGGGGGTAGCGGTTGATGTGCTCGGGGTTGAGGCCCACGATGTCGAGGAGCTGTCGCACGTAGTCGATGCGCTCCTCGGTGCTGTCCATCTCGTTGTGGATGGCCAGCGGCTCGCTCACGATCTCGCCGATGGTCATGCGCGGGTTGAGCGAGGCATAGGGGTCCTGGAAGATGTACTGCATGTCGTGGCGCACGGCCTTGAGCTGCTTCTTGTGCATCGTGGCCACATCCTGGCCGTCGAAGACCACACGGCCGCCCGTGGGATGCGTGAGACGCATGATGCAGCGGCCCGTGGTGGACTTGCCGCAGCCGGACTCGCCCACGAGGCCGAAGGTCTCGCCGGGGAAGATCTCGAAGCTCACATCGTCGACGGCCGACACCTTCTTGGCCAGGCGGCTGGCGAAGACGCCGGAGTCCACGGGGAACTCCTTGGTCAGGTGCTCCACGGAGAGCAGGGGCTCTTTCTTGTCTGCCATGGCTTAGGCCTCGCTTCCGTTGGCGTTCTGGGGCTCACCGTCGGCCACGTCGGCGCTGCGGGAGTTCTTGGGCGAGTTCTTGGCGACGAACGAGGCGTCGTTGCTGTAGTGGCACCGGGCGTAGTGGCCGGAGGGCGTGGTGTACAGGGGCGGCCTCTGGGTGTGGCAGAGCTCGGTGGCGTAGGGGCAGCGCGGCGAGAAGGAGCAGCCCTTGGGAACGTTCACCAGCGAGGGCGGGTTGCCCTTGATGGGGGTGAGCGGCTTCTTCCGGTCGGTCACCTGCTCGGGGATCGAGCGCATGAGGCCCCAGGTGTAGGGGTGGATGGGCGAGTAGAAGATCTCGTCCGCCGTTCCGAACTCCACGGGGCGGCCGGCGTACATGACCATGATCTTGTCGGCGATGTCCGCCACGACGCCGAGGTCGTGGGTGATCATGATGATGGCGTTGCCGTTCTGCTCCTGCATCTTCTGCATGAGCTCGATGATCTGGGCCTGGATGGTCACGTCCAGGGCCGTCGTGGGCTCGTCGGCGATGAGGATGTCGGGGTCGCAGGCCAGTGCCATGGCGATCATGGCACGCTGGCGCATGCCGCCGGAGAACTGGTGCGGGTAGTCCTTCACGCGCTGCTCGGCGTTGGGGATGCCCACCATCTCGAGGAGCTCGGTGGCACGATCGAGGGCCTGCTTCTTGGAGTAGCCGCGGTGGATCCTCAGGCCCTCCCCCAGCTGCCGCCCGATGGTGTAGACGGGATTCAGCGAGGTCATGGGGTCCTGGAAGATCATGGCGATGTCGTTGCCGCGGATGGACTGCATCTCCAGCTCGGTCATCTCGAGGAGCGACCTGCCGCGGTAGCGGACGTCGCCGCCCTCGATGCGTCCCGGGGGCATGTCGATGAGGCCCATGATGGTCATGGCAGTCACCGACTTGCCGGAGCCGGACTCGCCCACCACGCCGAGGGTCTCGCCGCGGTCGAGGGTGTAGGTCACGCCGTCGACGGCCTTGACCACGCCGTCCTGCGTGTGGAAGTACATCTTGAGGTCGTCGACCTCGAGGAGGTGCGAGCCCTCGGGGATGGGGGCCGTCTTGAGGTCCTTGATGGACTCGTTCTGCTTCTTGGCCATGGGTCTTTACGCATCCTTCATCTTGACGTCGAGGGCATCGCGCAGGCCGTCGCCCAGCAGGGTGAAGGCGAGCACGGTGGAGAGGATCGCGATGCCGGGCATGAGCATGAGCCAAGGCTCGGTGGCGAGGTAGGTCTGGCCGTCCTGGATCATGGAGCCCCACGAGGGGTTGGGCGGGGTGACGCCCATGCCGAGGAAGCTCAGGGCGCTCTCGGTGAGGATGGCGCCGCCGATGTTCATCGTGGCGTAGACCACGATGGAGGCCACGGAGTTGGGGAAGATGTGGCGCGCGACGATGCGGAGGTCGGAGGCGCCCATGGAGCGGGCGGCGTCCACGTAGTCGTTCTCCTTGACCGAGAGGATGGCGCTTCGGAACACGCGGGCGATGGAGGGCCAGCCCAGGACGCCGATGGCGATGAAGACGTTCTGGATGCCCTGGCCGAGCACCGCCAGCATGGCGATGACGAACAGCGTGTAGGGGAACGCCAGGAAGATGTCGGCCAGACGCATGATGATGGTGTCCCAGATGCCGCCGTAGTACGCGGCGAGGGCGCCCATGATGAGGCCGAGGACCGTGGAGATGGCCGTGGCCAGGAGGCCGACCATGAGCGAGACGCGGGCGCCGTAGATCACGCGGCAGAGCACGTCGCGGCCGAGGGAGTCGGTGCCGAAGGGGTGCTCGGGCGACGGCGGGAGCCGGGCGAGGTCGGCCATCTGCGACGAGTCGATGGCGATGGGCGAGCCGAGCGTCTGGGGAACCCAGAGGTCGGCGGTGATCGCCACGAGGGCGATGAAGACGATCCAGATGGCGCCGATGACGGCGAGCTTGTTCTTGCGGAGCCGGCCGAAGGCGTCGCCCCAGAGGGTGCGGGCCGAGTTGTCGTGGTCGACCTCGTCGACGACCGCGTTGTACGCGCCGCGGAAGTCGCGGTGATGCTCGGCCTCGGAGTCGTCCTGCCCGAGGGTCACGCGCTCAGCGTCCGCCTGCACGTCCTCCTCGTGGACGCGGAACGCCCTGTCTGTCTCCTCTTTGAGGTCCTTGGCAGCCTCACGGTCGAGGTCCGCCTCATGCTGTTTCTTCTCCATGGGTGCACCTCCTCCTTTAGCCTTGGTCCTTGGGAGCGCCGTACCTGATCCTCGGGTCGAGGAAGGCGTAGCTCACGTCGACGACGAGGTTGATCACCATGACGACGACGATGATGATCGTGACGCCGCCCATGACGATGGGCCAGTCGCGCTGGGTGATGGCGCGGTAGATCTCGTATCCGACACCGGGCCAGTTGAACACGGTCTCGGTGAGGATGGCGCCGGAGAGCATGGCGCCGAAGTCGATGCCGATGTAGGTGACCACGGGGATGAGGGCGTTCTTGAGGGCGTGGTGCATGATGACCTGACGCCTGGAGAGGCCCTTCGCCTTGGCGGTGCGGATGTAGTCCTGGTTCATGACCTCGAGGAGCTGCGAGCGCATGATGCGCGCGGCGTAGGCCGTGGAGACGGCGGCGAGGGTGATGCCGGGCAGGATGTAGTGCACCCAGCTCTCGAACTCGGAGTTGGGGCCGCCCGCGCCGGAGATGGGCAGGTAGAAGGCCCCGCCCGTGGCGTTCTTGAGCACGACGCCGAAGAAGAGCTGGAGGAGCATGCCGAGCCAGAAGGCGGGCATGGCCACGAGGACCGCCGTGATGAGGGTCACGAGCACGTCCCAGAACGAGTAGCGCTTGATGGCGGAGACCAATCCGGCCCCGATGCCCACCACCGCCTCGATGACGATGCCCACGAGGGCCAGCTTGGCCGTGTAGGGGTACTTGTCGGCGAAGATCTGGGTCACCGGCAGCTTGCGGCTGTAGGAGTTGCCGAGGTCGCCGTGGAGCAGCCCGTTGATGTAGTAGCCGTACTGCTTCCAGAGGGGCGTGGGGATGGTGTTCCCGTCAGCGTCGTACAGGGGCTTGCCATCGGAATCCGTCTCGATGAGATGGTTCGCGATACGCAGCTGCAGCTCAGTCTCCGGGTTGAGGGCCTTGTCGCCGGCGATCAGTTTGATCGGGTCGCCTGGGACGATGTTTTCCATGGCGAACAGGATGATCGTGACGCCGATGAAAACCGGGATGAACTGCAGGAGACGTTTCAGGATGTACTTGACCATGCTCGGTGTCTCCTGTGTCCTGGGCCGATACGACGACCTCGTTTTCCGTTTATTTTGGCAAAAACGGGGCCTTGGGAAAGTATAGCCGCCGAATGCAAACCCGACCCCCTCCTATGCATCCTCCCCCGCTCTCGAAACAATGTCGAAGCAATCCATGGGGCGTTTTGCGCCAAAGACCCCCGGTTATCCGGCGTCTTCTCGACGAAACGCACAAAAGAAGGCACCGAGCCTGAAAGGCCCGGTGCCTTGATATGCAATCTCGGCGGGGAGTTATCCACCCGGGAGCGTGCGGGAGGCCTAGCCCTCCATCTCCGCGGAGCGGAGCTTGATCTTCTTGGAGG
>ERZ808035.760-NODE-760-length-23560-cov-7.079589_pt1 | contig 23560 bp, 21 predicted proteins | sample MGYA00380189_ERZ808035 | MGnify/ENA primary metagenome ERZ808035 (study PRJEB31490, sample SAMN06133407) | mouse gut metagenome | isolation source: M5_1 | host: mice | place: China: Chengdu | collected 2015-05 ...
TTACGATCATGGTATATTCCTCCTTGAATTTATTGCGGCTTCCCTGCCGCATGTTTTGTTTTGCAGCTCCCCTCCGGTTCGTACGCAACCCTTGGTTTTGCTGCTGTCAAGTAACTTGCTTTTGCTTTACTCGATATATATATCGGTGGTTTCCACGCAAACTTTACATGCCAAATCAAAAATGTTACAATTTTTTTATAAAAAAATTTTTAACTTCTGAGGGGCGCTGCCAGTTACGCGCCCCGGAATGGGGATGACTATGGCTGGTACCGAAAGACTGGTTCTGTTTCACAGCGGGCTTGACACGCTCGATCTGTTCAGCGGGCAGCTGAGGCAGGGCTTTGAGGCACTCGGATATGAGATTTTTTCCTTTGACCTTACGCAGAGCGCCCGGAGTCTCGGTCTGCTCTACGATTATATCAGGGATGGCCGGATTACGGCTATGATCGGTTTTAACACACCGTTTTTTGGCATGAGGCTCCCCTCCGGCGTAAACATGTGGGAGGCGCTTGACATTCCCTGTGTCAATATTCTGGTGGACCACCCTTACTGGTACCACGATATTTTGATGCGCACGCCCAGAACCGGCATTGTGCTGTGTATTGACAGAAACCACGCGCGCTACGTCGAGCGGTTTTATCCTGATATCCCCTGTACGGGGTTTTTCCCCCACGGCGGAGCGCCTGCCAACGCTGCCCCCAAGCCCCTCCATGAACGGAAGATCGACGTCCTTTACGCCGGCAGTCTGCTCGCCGATTACGCGTTATCCCAGAAGCCGGATTTTTCGCACCTTCCCTTTCCGGCCGAAGAGATCTGCGAGGCGAGTATCGCCCGGCTGCTTTCACATCCAGAATACACCATTGAGTCGGTCGTTGAAGAGCAGCTTTTGCATGCCGGAATCGTTGTCCCGGACGGACAGCTCCGACAGTTTATCTCTTCCTGCGTCTACATTGAGCGGGTTGTCAGTTCACACTACAGGGAAAAAATCGTCAGTTCCATAGCGAAGGCCGGCATTTCCCTCACGATATACGGAGACGGCTGGTCCTCCTGCGACTGGATCGGACTTCCAAATGTGCATTACGGCGGCCGCATCCTGCCGGAAGCAGTTCTTGAAAAAATGGAGGACAGCAGAATTGTCCTGAACACGCTGCCATGGTTTAAGGACGGCAGCCACGAGCGTGTCTTTAACGCCATGCTCCGCGGCGCCGCTGTCGTCTCGGAGACTTCCCTTTATCTGGAGGAATGCCTGCCCGCCGGTTCATGGTTCCCATTTGATCTGTTACCTGACAGTCTGTGCGCCCTTCCAGAAAGGATCCGCAGTCTGTTGTCGGATCGGCAGGCATTACAGGATACTGCTTTGGCCGGATACCGGCTTGCCGCTTCCAAGCATACATGGCAGGCAAGGGCGGAAGAACTTCACAGAGATTTATTGTCCCAGTTAAAACTTTGATCCCTATATTTGGTATAGAAAGAGGAATATAAGATGTTACGCATAGCGGTTTACGGCAATACAAAATGGAGTCTTTTCATGAAAGATATTTTAGAAAAGGAGTATTCGGAACTCCTGATCGGAAACGGCGGGGAAGGCATCCTCGTCGCCGCGCTGGTTGTCCTTGGCGCTCCGCAAAATGAGGGGGAGATCTCCCTCATGGAATTTAGTGAAAGATATGCTTCCGGGGACTTGATTTCCATCGTTATCCCCAAAGAATACTATATAGGGCATAACAGTCTGGTGTTTTCCCTTCTTCGGCAGGGGATTGACATCAATGATATATATGAAGGGATTCGGCTGAGCGACCGTGTCAGAACAGATCCCGGGCTGATTGCCGCCCTCATCACGCCCACTCTGTCCGACCCCTACCTGTCCTATCTGGAATTCCACGTGGCTGATCACTGCAATTTAAACTGTAAATACTGCACCCACTATTCACCCCTCGTGACGGAACCTGTGTTCACAGATTACGAGAGATTTTCCGCCGATCTGGAACAGTTGAAAAAATACATCCCCGATATCGGCATCATACGGATTCTGGGCGGTGAGCCGCTCCTTAATCCCGACCTTGGCCGATTTATACTGCGCACAAGGCAGCTGTATCCTGCAAGTATCATCACCGTCGTAACCAACGGTCTGCTGATCCTGCAGATGGACGAAGACTTAATTCGGACAATGAAAGAAAATATGGCTTTTATCCATATTTCCTTTTATCCGCCCCTCCAGATTAAGATCCGTGAAATCAGGCAGTTCCTCTACGAGCATGAAATTCCATACACGATGACGGAAATGACAGAAGCGTTCAGCAAAACGCAGGTTCTGACGCCCCACGATGACGAAGATTTCTTTTACCACTGTTTTCAGGCGTCCTGTACATGCCTGCAGGACGGCAGACTCGCCCCCTGCTACGCCCCATTTACGACCAAATATTTTAATGCGGCTTTCGGAACTGATCTCCCCACAGACGAAGGCGTTGATCTGTACGACGAATCGCTTACTCTTACGCAGCTCAAAACAGCGCTTCTTTTACCGATGGAGCGCTGCCGGTACTGTGTCGCCGGTGATTTCCACCCATGGGAAGTTATCGGGAAGCAAAGCAGTCTGGACGACTGGATCATAGAAAGCTGATCTCCGAACAAAAAAAAACGGTAAAGCGGGCGATTGCCTGCTTTACCGCATTTTTTATTTTTTATTGTCATAGAACTGTGGTCCCACATAGTTGAGCCGGTTCATATTGTTATAGTAGTTGCGGCTCGCCCTGACCTTGGAGGCCGCCTTGCCGATCTGGTCCCGGGTCTTTTGGAACTGCACCTTTGCCTGCCTCTCATTGCGCATCCGGGCGGCATTAATCTTAACCACCTTGTCAGTGATCTGTCCGATCAGCCCCTGCATCACTTTGATCTCGCCCCGGTAACTCTCCTTATTGGCGACCAGTTCCTCACGGGTTCTGTCATAAAGCGCTTCAAAGCCGTCATCGAGCTGTTCCAGCTGCTCCGCAAGCGAAGCCAGCCTGTCTGTGGAAGCATCCAGCGCATCCATATCCAGCTCTTCTGCCCCGAGTATCTTCTCCTGTACCCCGTTCTCACGGATGATCTCGTCGAGTACCCGGTTCTTCTTCTCCAGACTCTCCCTCAGTATCTGTACACTGCTCTGGCTCATACTCTACCAACCTCTCTGTCTACGCCTGTCTTTTCTCATTGCAGCGTTTCATGACTTCTTTCCAGGTATCCCGGACGCTCCGCAGGTGCATATTAACCTCCTCCAGAATATCCTTATCCTTCTTTATATTCGCCTCCAGAAGGCGCTGCAAAAGATAGATATAGATCCTGTCAAAATCTTCCGCCACAGGGTATTTACGATCGAGGGTATTGCGGAATTCCTCGATGATACGCTCCGCCTTTACAATATTCGTATGCGCCTTCTGTACATCTTTCTGTTCAATCGCTGCAATGGCGATATTACAGAACTTGATCGCCCCCTCATAAAGCATCAGCGTCACCTCCGCCGGGGTGGCGGTCATAATCTTACTTGTCGTGTACTCCTCATAGGGATTACGTGCCGGCATAGCCCTTCTCCTCCTTGATCAGTCCTATCGTCCCCTCAGCCGGAATCAACCGCCAAACAGACCGGATAAGGAATTGTTCTTGGATTCCAGCTTGGCAAGCGCTGTCTCCATCGCCGAGAACTTCGCATACCACTTATCCATCAGGGCGTTGATCTTATCTTCCTGCTTCTTGATCTTCGTCGTGTACTCGTCGTACTCCTTCTTCATAAGCTTATCATTGTAGAAGGTCAGCGCGCTGCTTGTATCCTTAACCGCCGCCATCTTCTTCTGCATCTCGTCATGCATGTTATTGGTAAGCTTCGAGAAGAATTTCATCACCGTCTCGGGATCCGTCGCAATCATAGTGCGCAGCATATCGTCATTGCCGCTGACCGCAGTATCATCCTTATCGCCGTCGATATGATAGGCGTTCTTCTCATTGTCCGCCGACTTGAAATAACCGAGCGTATTGATTCCAAAGTCTGACAGATACATGGTCTTTCCATCTACCTCCGCGCCGCGAAGCATAACCTCCTTCATGGCGGAAGCTACGGAATTGAGGCTGGAATCCCTTCTTAACAGCGAATCCTTGACCTTCTTTTCCCACTCCTCGATCTCATCATCGCTGAGCGCGTCCTTCTCCTCCGAGGTCAACGGCTCATAACCTTTGGCCGAATCCGCGTTGTACATAGCATCCATCTCATTGATCAGCTTGTTGTACTCCGTGAAAAGCCCCTTGATCATGTCATAAATGCCGTCCACATCATCAGAGGTGGAGAGGGTTACGGGCTTATCGGTCTTTTCCATTACCGTGATCGTCATGCCGTTTATCTCGAAACTGTTCTTGGAAGATGTGTACTCCACATTGTTCAGTGTGATCTTAGCATCGTCACCGTCTATCTTCACACCCGTAGCTTTGCCAAGATAGCTTGCCGCATTCTTTGCCTGCTTAACCTTCGCGTCAAACTCTGTCTCCACATCACTCCTGAGATCCGATGTGCCGCTTACCTTGCCGTCTGCATCCTCAGTAAACTTCGCCGAGTTGGCGGTCATTTTTGTCGTATTATCCGCAATGGTCTTATTGTTTTTCTCAATCTCACTCAGATAGCTGTACTTGCCCTTCGCGGTATTAAACTCGCTCTGTGCCTCGGAAGCCGCCTGGGATTTGTCAGCCACCTCCTGCTCCTTGGCTGCGATGGCCGCAGCATCCTGCGGATTCGCTGCCTTCAGCTCCTTCAGCTCCTCCTGTGCCGTCTGCAGGGCCGCATTCGCGTCGCTTACCTTTTTCTCCAGTTCACCCTGTACATGCGTGCCGTCAGCTTCATCATGTCCATAGAGCTTCTCCTTAAGGTCAGCCGCCGTGTCCGTCGCGCCCGGATAAGCCTCGTCATACGCTTTCTGGATATCCTGATTCTTCTTTGTAAGCGTCTCGTTCTGCGCCTTCAGCTTGTCGTTCTCCGCCTTATACGCCGCCGCGCGCCGCGCGATCTCTTCATCAATCAGGTCCTTATACGCCTGCGTCCTTGTGGTCGGATCGTCGGCATCTGTCATATAATCGGCCCAGGTCTTGTTGGTCTCACTGTTGATATCTTCCTTGGACAGGAGTCCCAGCGCCGCAAGCGCATCCATACCGGCCGCATTGTCGCCCATCAGGACAAAATTGGCTTCTTTGCCGCTCTCCTTGGAATTGATATAAATTCTCTGATAGTTGGCGTCAAAGTTCGCGTTTACGCCCGCATTGTTGAGTTGGGTAACAAACTGGCTGACAGTCATGTCCTTGGTCACGTCGATCTTCTTAAAACCGCTTCCCGTGTTCACGCTGATCGCCCCGTCAGCGGTAATGCCAAGCTTCTCTAACTTGGTGTCTGCAGTCACTTTACCGCCATCCACATTTTTCAGTGCCCCGCCGGTCAGGAAACCGCTCTTGGCCAGCTCTGACACGGAAATGATCTGCTCGCCGTCAGCCGCCATGCCCTTACTCACCACGCTGACCGCGTTGGGGTTTGAGGATATGGTCTTCTTTTTCATGTAGGAACCCTGCATGCGCAGATCATCCAGCTTCTGGTAAAAACTGTACAGCTTGGTGTTGAGCGCCTTCCAGGAATCCTGCTTCCAGCTGAGTTTCTTCTGTGCCTTCACCAGCTTTGTCTTTTTATAGCTCTGTGCTGATGCCAGTTCGTTGATAATGCTCTCGGTGTCAAGACCTGAGTACATACCTGTAATTCTGATAGCCATTTTATTTACCTCCTGACTGCCTATCTCTTCTCATCCACAAGAAGACCTGCCATTTCCCAGATTCTGGCAATCATATCCAGAGTCTTCTCCGGCGGGAACTCCTTGATGACCTCCTTCGTTTCCTTATCCATGATCTTGATCATGATACGGTTGGTGTCCTCGTGGACGCCAAAAACAGCCTCTTCATTGCTGTTGTTGATCTTTCTGTTCATTTCCGCAATTGCTTTTTTCAACTGCTCGGACTGTTGCTGGGTCTGCGCCTTTCTGGGTGCCGCCTGCCTGCCGGCTGCCGGCTGCTGCTGGTTTCCAGCTCCCCCGCTGCCGCTGCCCTTATCGTCCTCCGCCTGCGGTCTTGCCACAGACGCGGTCGTCTCATCGACATTGACCGTCTGCCCATCCTCCGGAACATCCGTGTTCACCGGCGCCACTGGCTGGGGTTTCTCTACCGCCTGTGCCTGATAAGTCATGGCACTGCTTAATGGTTCAATTGTTGCCATCTCAATCACCTCCGTGTGATATTTGTAAAAATTAATGGAATCGTCTCACGACAGCGCCTGCTGCAGACGTACATACAGACGCAATCTCTTATATTCTATATCGGAAAAACCAGATAAATATTTAGTAGGGAAAAGAAATTTCTTCTGCTAATTCCCGCTTTTGTTTCCAGTTTCCCATCCTTCCCTTTTCCTGTTTACTTCCACCCCGTTTTCCAGTATACTGCTTTTATGCAGTATAACTGCCAATTATGGAGCAAGGGGAACTTTTTTATGGAAATATTATTCTACCGCTACAACAGCATATGCGAACCTGACATTCTGCAGACATTTAGGAATTTTGGCATCACGGTCCATACGGAGGAGCTGGAGATGCACAACAAACAGACGTCCCCCCGGGAATGTGCCGAAAAAGTGTCCGCATGGATTTTGCAAAAGCCCCTTGCCTTTGTATTCAGCATCAATTTTTTCCCGGCAGTCTCCTATACATGCGAGAAGCTGAAAGTTCCTTACGTCTGCTGGAGTGTAGATTCCCCGGTAGCTGAACTTTTTTCAAACGCCCTGAAAAATTCTTACAACCGCGTGTTTCTATTCGACAGGGCGCAGTACGAATTTTTTGCCCCGATTAACCCCGCCTGCATCCATTATCTCCCACTGTGCACAAACGTAAAGCGCTGGGAGCAGATTATACTCGGCATGACCGAAGATGATTATCTAACCTATGGAGGGGACGTTTCTTTCGTGGGTTCCCTGTATTATGAGAAATGCCGCTACGATTCGCTCCTGCAGGCGCAGACTTCATCTTCCGGCCTGCCCGTTTCAGGTGTCGGCAAAATTTCCGACCGCACCCGCGGCTTTGTGGACGGGTTGATGGAAGCCCAGCTTAAGGTTTTCGGCTGCAATTTTATCCAGAAGTGTCTGCCGGAGGATGTGATCCGCGAAATCGCAGATGCCGACCCCGGGTTTTACAGGGGCGCCGACACCTACGGCGATACGGACCGTTATCTGGTCGCCCACCAGTATATTGGCTTCAAACTCGCCGCCGTGGAGCGGGAACGCACCCTAAACCGCCTCTCCGAGCATTTTGACGTAACCCTCTACACCAGAAGCGACACTTCCCGCCTCCCAAAAGTCCGCTGCAAAGGCGGCGCAGGCACCCTGACCGAAATGCCGAAGATATTTCAGGCGAGTAAAATTAACTTAAACATCACGATGCGTCCCATTGAAACCGGACTTTCCCTGCGCATCTGGGATATCCTTGGCTGCGGCGGTTTCCTTCTCACCAACTACCAGTCGGAAATCCCGTCCTATTTCGAGATCGGGAGGGATTTGGAGACATACGAATCCGCCGAGGAACTGGAGGAGAAAGTCCACTATTACCTCACCCATGATGAAGAACGGGTCGAGATCGCAATCAACGGATACGAAAAGGTGGCGAAATACCACACATACGAGATAAGACTTGCCCAGATGATTAAAGTGTTAACAGATAACGGATAATACATTAACAGTGGGACTATGCATCTGCGCGGGGCAGATGTCATCATAAGGAACAGGAGCGCGGCAGCGAAGATGATCTCCGCCCCGCGCTCCATTACTTTTTATCCCAGCAAATTCCTCAGCGCCTCCATGCTGTCCACATCCCCAGCTTCCTTGTTCGCGTTCTGAATCTGCACATAAACTTCTTTTCGGTACACAGGCACTTCCCTCGGTGCGCTAATGCCAAGCTTTACCTGCTCTCCCTTGATTTCAAGAACTGTGATCTCCACATTGTTGTTAATCACAAGCGCTTCATTCTTCTTTCTGGATAAAGCTAACATTTACTCACCTGCCTTCTGTTTGTTTTTCTGCAGGATGTCATAGATGGGATATTTCACCTGGTATTCATCCCCCTCCACGATTACCTGTACTGCCAGTCTCTGCGCCGCGTTTATGACGATAGGGCCTTTCAGGTTCACTGTCATCTTCTCTACATTGTCCTTTGGCACCGTCACCGTCACCATCACCAATAACTCATCCGGCTGCAGCTCCCCGATATTTTTAAGAAGTTCGTCATCCACCTCAGGATTATAGTCGGGCCGCACGATCAGCGGATCCATCACCGGCATTGCAAAACCGGGTTCCTGCAGGGACTGCATCCAGTGAATCGTATCTGTCCCCTTCTCCTCGTCATGTATCAGCGCGAAATCCTGCAAATCGGGAAACCCGATGATCCCGCCGGGAAAATGTATGACCTTGTCGTCGTCAATCGTAACCTCTCCGAATACCCTCGTTGTAATCTGCATACCCTTTTTCCTTTCTGCCACAGCTTTACTTTTCTCTGTAACACGCCGTGCCACGTTCGCAAAACCACAGCTGCACTGCTTATCAAATATAGTTCATCAGACTTGTCTGCATAATCTTTCCTGTGGCCATGAGGGCGGCGCTGTATGTCAGCTCCGAAGCGGTCAGTTCAACCGCCACCTCGGTGATATCAATGCCCTCGTTGTCCTGCTGCAGTTCCTTGAAGGTCTCCTTCTGGTTCGTCAGTCTGGTGGAAACCAGTTCCAGGCGGCTTCTTCTGGTAGCGCTGTCCGTCATGGCTACGCTGGAATCGTCCCTATATTTCTGATACTTTGTAATCTGGTTCTCAAACTTGGTGTGAATATTGTCCCGGATATATGCCCACGCCTTATCCGCACCTTCTATACGCTGCGTCAGATCCTTATACTCGGCGCTGTCCTCCGGGTAATCCTTGCGCTTCTTCTCCAGATCAGCCTGCAGCGTCTCGATCCCCTCAAGCTGCTTTAAGTAATGCTCAAAATCGTCCATATCCCTCTGCACGTCATGGGTGAAAATCTCATCCGCACGGGTATTCACCTGAATCTGCTGGTTAAAGCCCACATCGTAATAGATGTCCTGGTCCCTTCCCTCCTCGCGCTGGGTATTGTAAGCGGTTTTCCTGAGTTCCGGCTTCTCGCCCGGCGCAGCCGTGTTCTTGGTTTCGGTACATTTGAAATAGTGCACGGGATTGATATCGCCGTTCTTCCAGGAAGTCTTGTCGTAATTTACCCTGAAGCCGGTCTCACTCTTATTAAACGCAGCCTCGTTAAAGTTCTGGTCATAAAAATCCTTGGAAAACACCATCTCCCCGCTGGAAGGAATATAAGCGATCCCGTTGAAGTCCTTGCCGTTAAACTTGCCTTCCGCAATCGCCTTATACGCTTCCTCCTGATTGGCAAACTCCACAATCTGGGGCGCCGTGCCAGTTCCAGCCGTGACTGTTGTTTTCAGCTCAAAATTGCCTGTCGAAGGAACCGCATTAGCCGACGCCTCCACCTTTGTCCCGTCCGGCATCGTAAATGTCAGTTTCGGGGCGTTGCCTTCCATGTCCGCTTTCCCCAGCGAATCCAGATTGTTATAGGAAAGGCGGAAACGGTACATCGTTGAATTTTCAACGCTCTGCTCGTAGGATGTCACCGTAGTGTCTGCAATGTTGTTCTGCATATCCGCCACAGTACCATAATCAATATAGTTGATCCTGCTGATATCCTGAAAGCCAAATTCTTCATTAATATTGAAGGAGAACGGATGGTCTTTCATATCCTTCATATCCTCTTCCGTAAAGGTCACCGGAAGATCCGTCCTGTAGCCCGAGAAAATAAACCGTCCCGCATAGTCCACATTGGCGCAGGAGTAAAACTCCGCCGTCAGCTGTTTCATCTGTGACATGAGGATCCGCAGTTCACTCGACGTCAGATTCTTGTTAGGCGCCGTGGTCGCCTGTTCGTAGAGATCCTTCAGCACCTCATCTACCGTGTCCATAGCATCCGCCGTCAGCGCCAGCCACTGGTCCGCATCCTTCGCGTTCCTGTCATTGTACTGGGTGACAGTGGTCACATTGCTCCGAAGGCGAAGCGCCCTGATTGCCACCACGGGATCGTCGGAAGGGCGCACAATCTTACTCTGGGTGGTCATCTGATTGGTGAGCTTATCCTGTAAGATCTTGTTCTGGTTGATGTTGTACGCGGAATTATTACGCATAATCTTATTTGTAATTCTCATAAGTTACAGCCCTCTTTTCCTCTCTATATCCACATTGTTTTCCGGGTTCGAGAAACGAATCCCCCGGTTGAGCCCTGCTCCGTCTGTTATACGCCAGTCTGCAGAATTAATCTGTCATACACTTCCGTCAGCACATTGATCATCTTCGATGCCAGCGTGTAAGCGTTTTCATACTTCACCAGATTCATGGCTTCCTCGTCCTCATCAACGCCGGAAATGGAAGTCCTCTGGTTATCAATATTCGTCTCCAGACTGAAATAAGTCGTATAGAACGTCTCGGCATTGCTGGAGTTTAAGGTCGCATCCGACAAAACGCACTCCAGGAAACCGCCCGCGTCCCTGCCGCGGAAGCTGAACTGGTTCGTGTCAGTGAGCATGGAAATGACCGCCCACACCTGATCGCACTGCTCTTTGCCCTCTACTTCATCCACACCATCGCCGCCCGGCACGCCAACTCCCTGATCCTTGTCGATATCCTTTCTGGTTCCCAGAAGATCCGGGTTCTTCACCACCGCGTCCAGAAGGGTGACATTCCCTGCCGTGATATTGTAATACCCGGTATTTTCGCCGTTCAGCGCAGAGGCATCCAGCTGCTTTTGCGTATACTGCCCGTCCTGTCTGACATAGTCCGCCGTAAAAAGAATATCCGCTTTCTTCGGCGGGTCTTCAGCCGTAAGTCCTTCCTTAAAAATATCATTTACCTTTTTTGCAAATTCACGCACCCACTCGTTCATCTGTTTCAGATAGTAGGGCACGCCCTGATAATTTATCTCGCCGCCTATGGAAGCTTCCGTCCATGTTTTGTCCTGTGTCAGCGGCATGTCACTCTTATTGTTATCAATTTTGAACGTATATTCACCGTTGCCGTTGTAACTCCACTCTGTATAATAGAAAAGCTGGTTTCCGATGTTGATCACGCCGCCCGTGTCTGATAGATTACACTTGGATATATCCTGCAGATGTGCTTCCGTCGTCTTGATGTTCACAGTGGAAAAGCTGTTGTAGAAAGACACCTTGGTTGCCGTCCCCTTGAAATACTCGCCGTTGTTTCCGTCGCGCATCTCGATCAAACCGCGGAGCTCCCCGCCCATGGAAGCATTGTAAAGGCTGAAATCCACCCCGTCGTTCCACATGATATCATAAAGGCCGTCCACATCAGTCTGGTTTACCTTCTCTTCGTCCGTGCGCGACACACAGACTAAGGACCTGTAATGATCCATATCCACCAGCGTCTGACCGCCGGCAATTTTTACCATATATCTGTGGGCTGCCGTCGGATTGCCCTCCTGGTCCAGAATCGGCAGTTCCTGCGTCTGCACATCCACAATCGCGGAAAGTTCGTCGAGAAGCAGATCCCTCTTATCCCGCAGCTCATTTGCCCGGCTGCCCGTCAGCTCTATCGTATTGATCTGCTTATTCACCGTGGCAATGTCCTGCGCAATGGAATTGATCTGATCCGCGCGGATCTTGATCTCATCATTCACATCCGACTGGAGATCCCTGAGATCCCCATACATATTATTAAAATAATCCGTCAGTGCCTTTGCCGCACCCAGAAACTGTGCTTTGTACTCAGTGCTGCTGGCATTTTTCGTGATTTCCTGAAGGGTCACGCCTATCTGGTCGAAAAGCGTCTTAAAGCCCGTTTTATTATCGTCCTTCAGGTACTCTTCTATCATCTTGCAGTAATAGACCTTCGCGTCGTACTCGCCGAGCTTCGTCTCATTCGCCCAGTATTTATGGTCGTAAAAAAGGTCTCTCACACGCTCGACAGCAAGCGTCTCCACGCCCGCGCCCGCACATCCGTATGTTGCAAACACACGGAGCGCGTTAGCCGCCTCGGTCTGTACCTCCTGCCTGCTGTAGCCCGCAGTCTGCACATTGCTGATATTGTTACCCGTGGTATTCAGCGCGGCGTTTGCCGCCCGAAGCCCCGATGATGCGATTGTCAGTCCAAAAAATGTAGATGCCATATCAATTCACCTCTCTATTAACGTCCCAGTGTGGAAAGCAGATGGTCCAACATCTCGCTGATCACATTGATATATCTGCTGGATGCATTGTAAGCATTCTGGTACATAATCATATTGGTCAGTTCCTCATCGGAGGAAACGCCCACGATCTGTTCCCGCGCATACGCCAAAGCGTCCGTAGCTACATTCTGGTTATCCTGCACCGCGCGGAAAATGAAACCTGTGTTTGCGATCTGGGATACCAGATTTTTATAATAATCCTGAAAGCTGACCGGCGTTGCCACGTTGGGATTCAGTGTATATATTGCCTCCTCAAAAGCCTTCTTAAGCGCCTCCATGGTCTCGTTATCCTCGGAGTGCTCATCCAGTCGGAAGGTCAGCAGGGAAGGATTCTGGCGGAGTTCCGGGTTAATCAGCATATTCCTAATCGTCCAGCCTGTCTCCGGCGTCCCGTCCTCCTGGACCATAAGCTGGAAAAGCTGGTAGGGATTGCCGTTTTCATCCCTCAGATAATCGGAATCGGGATTTAATTTTGTCGCCCTTTCCGCCGCATCCGCAAGGACTGAGTTGATCTTTGTTGCGATGATATGTACAAGCTTGTCAAATTCCGCCTGCACATTCATGACAATGGAATCTTTCACATGTACGTTGTACCAGTTTTCCTCGTACTCGCCGTCCGGATTGATATTGTCAAGTTCGTTGTGGGTCGCCCTGTGGTCGCCTCTGGCTAACAGCGTGCTCTTCAGGGAACCGATATCCGTATTAAATTCTGAAGATATCTCCTGGGTTAAATTGAAAACTTCCGCCCCCTGTATATTCTCCTTGGAGACAATGGGATCGCCATTCTTATCAAACTTGTCGTATTTCGCAAGCATCTTCCAGTAAGGCGTGTAAAACCCGGTCTTCGGGTCCTGATACAGGCACATTTCGTTTACCAGGCTGCCCTTCACCAGATCTACCTGCTCAAAGCGGACACTCACATAACCAGACGTATCCTCGGAGTAGGTGATATTGCCGATCTTCCCCAACTGGTCCAGAAGGTAGTTTCTGCGGTCACGCAGATCGTTCGCGCGTTCCGGTCCGCCCTCAATCCTCACGATTGCCCGGTTCAAGGCTTCGATTTCCTGCGCATAACTGTTGATCTTATCAACGTCCGTCTTGACCGTTTTATTCATGTTATCCTGATATTCGCAAAGGCTGTCGTACACCTTCTGCGCTTTCGTGAGAAACTCAAAGGCTTTCGTCACAAACAGATTCTGGTTTACCGAAAGGGTCGGATGCTTAGCCAGTTCCTGTACTGCCGCCCACAGCCCCTGCTCACCGGAAAGCGCCTCGGAGAACTCATGTCCCTCGTTGGATTCTCCCAGAATATACTCAATCTCTTCCAACGCCGCCGCTGAAATATCATAAAAAGACTGCCGCCCCGACTCGCGGCGATAGTTCCTGTCCAGTATAGCGTCTCTTTCCTGTCTCGTTAGGGTATAATTGACACCTAGACCTGTCTGTATCCAGTTCCGCGAAGAATCCTTGGAGTGCGTGATATAATTCCGCGTACCCTGCTGGATCTGCTGTCTGGTATACCCCTGGGTGTCTAAATTAGACATGTTATGCGCTGTGGTGTTCAGCGCATTATTTGACGTTTGTAATCCTGATACGCCTATATATAGGCTTGACATTAATGACATATTCCACCGTCCTTAACAATTTTATTGTTTGGCGTCAAAAGCCTTATTGACCGTGCCGATCATATCACCGGTATTGCATGCGCCCCTGTTATAATTTGCCGTCTCCGGCGCCTTATTCATGGACTGTATAATCTGCATGTTAAACTGCACCATCTCCAAAGCGCTCTCAATCAACTCCCTGTTCTGCTCGTTGACCCTTTTTACCGCATGGACATTCCTGCGCAGTTCATCGAATACCGATGCCAGTTTGGCCTGTTCCTGTGGCCTAGCCGCCAGCATCTTAATCAAATCTGCAATCTTCAGCTTCGTAACATCCTTGTTAAGTACGTTCGCAATATCATTAACAGCTTCATTTCTCTGATTATCCAGATGATTGATTCTGCTTACGATGATTTGCTCCTCATCCGTGATCTGGGCTAAAGCTTTTACATCGTCAGACACAATGGCAGGTGTTTTTTTCATGGAAAGCTCTAACAGATTCTTGTATTCCAGATTTTCTTTTTCCAAAACCTCGATCAAGGTTTCCATCAAGCTTGCCACAATTACAACCTCCCGGAGTAAATTCGTTCACGAATTTACTGTGGTAAATTTGCCTGCAAATTTACCACGTCTATAGACTCTCAATCTCCTCATACCGCTTCATCAACTTCTCAGCAAAGCTCTCGCTGCTCACATGATATGTGCCGTTTGCAATGCCCGCCTTGATAGGAGCCGTCAGTTCGCTTCTGATATCTTCTGCCGCGGCAACCGCGTTCTTTGCAGTCTGAATATCCTTACCGATACTGGAGATCTGAATCCGATCAGAATTCGCACTTTTAGCTGCGTTCTGTGTCTTGGCCCTGCTCTTTGCGCCATAGACCTGCTGTACCTGTGTATAAGCCTCGATACGCATACGAATTTCCTCCTTCCCCTCAAGGTTAATCTCCAAAAGAAATTAACTCATTCACTATCTTTACATAATAGGTATCGGTTATTTTCTGCAGGACTTTAGTGTTTGATGCAAAAATTTAAAAAGCATGTTTTTCACGGTAACCAAAAAAGCGGCCTGCCTCTGCATGTATACTGAGGCTAAACCGCTTTTTCGATAGTGCCGGCGACCGGAATCGAACCGGTACGGGGGGTTAGCCCCGCAGGATTTTAAGTCCTGTGCGTCTGCCAGTTCCGCCACGCCGGCATGGCGTACAATAGCGTATGGATTCATGGAATCGGCATACTGCCGCTCACAGCCGCCATACAACAATATCATACAGCGACCCGGATGGGACTCGAACCCACGACCTCCGCCGTGACAGGGCGGCGCTCTAACCAACTGAGCCACCGGGCCAGAAACCATTAAATTATTACGATGGACCTTCGGGGACTCGAACCCAGGACCGACCGGTTATGAGCCGGTTGCTCTAACCAACTGAGCTAAAGGTCCGTAACACTGAAATCTGTGATGCAATGACTCCAACGGGAATCGAACCCGTGTTACCGCCGTGAAAGGGCGATGTCTTAACCGCTTGACCATGGAGCCCCAACGACGATATGATACCATACTCCGGCATGTTTGGCAAGGGAAAAAATTTTACAAAACCTAATCACTTGTGGACAACCGTTTCGTTATATACTATGAGGGGCATCCCCGGGAGGAACAATCTTGACGCGTGAAGATAAATTGATACAAAAATTAGAGCAGGGAGATCTCAGTGTGGTAGACGAATTGATTGCCATATACTACCCGGAAATTCTCCGCTACTGCCTCTGGCATGCGCTCGACCGTTTTCTTGCGCAGGACGCGGCGCAGGAAACTTTTTTAAAGGCAGTCCGCTATTTTGACCGCTATACACACAAAGGGAAATTTAAACCGTTTCTCTATCGGATTGCCGCCAATACCTGCATAGATATGCGCCGTAAAAACTGCCGCACGGATATCTCATTAGAGGAATCCGCTGTTGATCCCGGCTATTCGGACCCGGCTTTCGAGGCTGTTCGGTCAGATATGGCGGTAAGACAGCTAGTGCGCAGTCTGCCGGAGAACCAGCAGGAAATCATACTGCTGCGATTTGGACAGGATCTGACCCTGCGTGAAACCGCCGAAACATTAAACCTGCCGCTTCGGACGGTACAGTCCAGACTGCGTTCGGCCCTGAAAAGGCTGAAAGCGGAACTTGATCCGCAGAATATGGAACCTGTTCATAAAAAAGGAAAGCATGGAGAGAAGGGAGGCCCGGCATGAAAAACAGGCCGTTTGGAAGTGAAATACCAGAAAGGGAAAGGAATTTAGAACAGGCATTGAAGCATTCACTGCATCAGACCCCCTCTGCCGCCGGCGACGCCCATCTGCAGGCCACAATATGGCTGGCCAGAAGAGAAGCCTGCCTGAGACAGAGCCGGAAACGCATTTCCTTCGGCCTGTTTTTAAGGAAACAGATCCCCCGGATCGGCTGGAAGCTCTGGAGCATCCAGGGCGTTTTCCTCCTGCTTTCCTGCGGCCTCCTTTTCAATTCCGTCAATGACATGCAAAGCCCCCGGTATCTGGCAAAGCTGCTGTTTAGTTTATCCATTGCAGTTTCCATGACGTCGCTGCCTATGCTATACCGTTCCGTCCGCTATCGGATGCAGGAAATAGAAGCGTCTTCACGCTTCTCGTCGGTAAAGCTGCTGTTGGCAAAACTGATTGTCATCGGTATCGGTGATCTTTTTCTGCTGGGCGGCATTTTTCTCACCGCTCTTGCTAACGCCTCTTTGCCGGCTGACATTACTGTCATTTATTTATGTTTTCCTTTCCTACTCTCATGCAGCGGCTGTCTGTTTATGCTGGGGCACCTTCCTCCCGGGCAGTTCCTTTCGGGAAGTCTCCTCTTCTGCACCGCCCTTATGCTGGTATTTGCAGTCCTTCCCGGGCAGTACGCGTTATTGTTTCACCCATCCTTTTTTGCGGTTCGGATTATCCTATGCGTTTTGCTCACCGCTTTCTGCGCATATCAGCTCCGCTATATCATAAAAATTTCCCCGTATGGGGAGATGCAGCTTATTTAATATTGATGAAAAATGGGGTATATTTTCAGTGCGCGGATTGCTGTTTACTGCCACGCACCGGCTGCGAAAAATGCAGCCGCCCCGGAAATGGAGATTACAATGGAATTATATGTGGAACATCTTTCTAAACGCTTCAAAGATATAACAGCCGTCAACGACGTTTCCCTGCAGATCACCCCCGGCGTGTGGGGGCTGCTTGGCGCAAACGGCGCAGGAAAAACTACACTTATGCGGATGATTGCAGGCATTATGACCCCCTCTTCCGGGCAGATACGATACGACGGCATTCCCATAGGCGAACTGAAAGAGAGCTACCGGGACGTGTTCGGCTATCTTCCGCAGGAATTTGGCTTTTACCCCGAATTTACCGTCAAGGACTATCTGGAATATGTCGCTGTCCTAAAAGGACTTTCAGACAGGGACTGTAAACGAAAAATCAACGAACTGCTGGAGCAGATGACTCTGTCCCATGTCAGAAACAAAAAAATAAGTAAACTGTCCGGGGGAATGAAACGCCGCGTCGGCATCGCACAGGCATTGCTAAACGAGCCCGAGATACTGATTCTGGATGAACCGACCAGCGGGCTTGACCCCGGCGAGAGAGTCCGTTTCCGCAACCTGCTCTCCGAGTTTGCCCACGACCGTATCGTGCTGATCTCCACCCATATTGTCTCCGACGTGGAGTACATCGCCACACAGAATGCGGTTATGAAAGGCGGAGAACTGCTCGCAAAGGGAACGACAGAAGAACTGGTAAAACTGGTGGCCGGAAAAGTGTGGACCGCACGGATTCCGATGAACCGCCTGCCTGAATACGAGCGCCGGCTGCAGATCGTCAATCTCCGCAACGAGGAAAACGGACAGATATCCATCCGCTATCTTGCAGACACGCCTTACACCGAAGATTCCGAGCCCGCGGCGCCCCACCTGGAAGATTTATACTTATGGCTGTTCCCACAGGAAGCCGCCCCGCAGTAATTGGCAGAAATACAACAAAACCCCTGCGAAAGTCCGCATGGATAAACAGTATAGGAAAGGAAAATTACAATGCGTTTATTAAAAGTAGAAATGAAACGAATCATAAAATCAAGGCTGACGATTATTCTGCTGTCCGCCGCCTTACTGCTGACCCTTTTGATGGCATGGCTGCCCATCACCTTTCCCTCCAACAGCTTCAGCTACACGGACGCACAGGGAAACAAGGTGGAGGTAAATGGACTGCAGGGCATTGCCCATAAGAAGGAAGTGCAGGCGGATATCGCGGGAACCGTTACTCCCGAAAAAGCGCGGCGTGCCGTGGAAGATTATCAGGCATGTCTGAACAAATACGGCGCAGAAACTTCCTACGACCTGCCTGACGGCGTTTACGAGACCGAGATTCTGCCCTATGCACCGCTTGTGCGCGGAATCAGGGAAGCCTTTGCCAATCCGAATACAGGAGTTGCACCGAGTATACTGGACATTGACCCCGAAAAAGTGGACGACTATTACGGCGTATGCGGGGAGCGCATCGTATCTTTGATGAAACAGGAGCAAAAACACCATCCGGCTGCGCAGCAGACCGCCGTTGACTTATATAGTCAGGTTGAGAAACCGTATCTGTTTTATCCCGGATACAGCACGGAAGCCATGGAATACCAGAGTTTCCTCGCCTTTTTGATCCTGCTTCTATGCACCGTCATCGCCGCGCCCGTCTTTACCTCTGACTACCAGACTGGGGCGGACGATATCTACCGCTGTACCAAATACGGAAAAACAACGTTTGCCTGTATCAAAATTTTGTCTGCATTTATCATCTGCTGCACTGTCTACTGTCTTAGCGCAGCTATCTACCTTCTGGTATCAAACAGTCTCTGGGGCTGGGAATGTACCAGAAGTTCCATGCAGATGTTGTATTCGATTGTCAGTCTGCCAAACATGAATATCGGTCAGATGCAGCTATTCGTCGCCGTGTCCGGACTGCTTAGCATACTTGCCGTAACGAGCCTTACCGTATTTCTCTCGTCCCGTTTTAAAAATATTGCGGCATGCCTGTCAGCCGCGCTTCTGTTCTGCGTCCTGCCGGTCATCGTTTACATGACACTGCCCGAGGAGATAGCCATCTGGATTTACAGTATCCTGCCCGCCGGGGCGGTCAGCCTGCAGACCAGTATATTGTATGCCGCTGCGGATTTCGATTTCTGGAATATCGGCTCCCTTGCCATCTGGCTGCCGCATGTGATGGTTGGGGCTTATGTGGTGGAGTTTCCGCTGTTTGCAGGACTGGCAGTTTATTCTTATTCCAAGTATAAACTAAACTGAGCTTCCGCAGCATAAACAGCATACAGGCATAAAATAGCAGCAGGGCGCATGTTTTGTTTTACATGTGCCCTGCCGCTGCCTCATTTTTCGAATGCCGATTCTGTGCCTTACTGCAGCAGAGACAACGCTCCCTGCTTGCTCTGATTGGCCTGTGCCAGCATGGATTGTCCCGCCTGCGCCAGAATATTGTTATTTGCATACTGCACCATCTCTGTCGCTATGTCCGTATCCCTGATGGAAGACTCTGCCGACGTGGTATTCTCAATGATATTGTCAAGATTGTTGATCGTATGCTCCAGCCGGTTCTGTATGGCGCCAAGCTTGGAGCGTTCTTCCGACACGTCGCTGATCGCACTTTTGGCAAAGACATTTAACGCCTGAAAATAGCGGACATCCGTCGCCTTTTCAGACAAAGCCTCTTCCGTTCCCCCTGTCGGGCCAAAAAGCGGACCATAGTCTGTTGTAAGTCTGTCCTTCACCCTATCTTCCGTTATCGCACTATAGGAGAAGCTATGAAAAATCGTCAAGTCACTGGCTGCCAGAAGATGGGAGTGTCCCGCCACCTTCCATTGTGCAATCGTATCCAGATTTACATACCCTATTTTTACATGGGTCGTAGTATTGGGCATAGGTGCCTGATAATAATATCCGTCAGGTTTTTCATTTCCTGTAGGCTTATGGTCTTCCCGCTCACACAGCGGCGAATTGTCGTTTGTCTGATAGCACAGTCCTTTCGCCAGCGCACTGGCAATGAGGTCGTTCGTACACATATTGCGGATCGTGATACCGATATGCTGTCCGGATTCCGCCCCTACCTGCAGTCCTACATTCGAAAAAGTGCCATCCAGCAGATTCTGCTCATTAAAAGTCGTGGTGGACTGTACTCGGTCGATCTCCATCATCAACTGCCTGACTTCCATTTTGATGAACTCCCGGTCCGTCGAAGTCATCGTGCCGTTCGCTCCTTTAACCGCCAATTCACCTATTCGCTGCAGCATATCATGAACCTCATTCAATGCGCCCTCCGCTGTCTGCACACAGGAGATCCCATCTGCCGCATTGGCAGACGCCTGCGTAAGCCCTCTTACCTGACGGCGCATTTTCTCTGATATAGCCAAGCCCGCTGCGTCGTCTGCAGCGCGGTTAATCTTATATCCTGAAGACAATTTTTCGGTGGATTTTGCCTGACTTGCGTTTGTCAAATTAAACATTCGATTGGCGTTCATCGCCGAGAGATTGTGTTTGATAATCATAGGCTTCCTTTCCTTTCGTGCTGCTTCCCTGCCCCCGTTCAAAATATAAACTGTTATTTATGTATCGGCTTGTTTCTGCCGGAAGCTTAGCGTATTTTATAATAATTAATATTTCAAATAGCCATTGCTCTTAATACCTTCCCTACATCTGCCTTAATGTCTTTGTATACCGCATGTCATAAAACAGAAGCTATCCCGAAGGTTCCGCTAACCGCAGCCTCCGGGATACATGGTATCGTTTTTGTTGCGTTATATCTTAAAATATCAGGTGTAAAGCAAATAAGCGCTTGCACATCCCGTAATCATGTCGACCTTATCTGGTCCGTTTGACGTTGCTGTAAATACCAGCAGCAGCTTCGTATTCTTCTCTACCACTCTGTTATTCCTGGCCTCGCCTTTCAGTAAACTCCCATAGGGCGTTGTCTTAGTAATGGATGGCGACAGGGTAACCAGCGTTTCCTCAATGGGTGAAAAGATATTACTCGTCTCATCAGCCTCGTAAAGTTGTGCGTTTATCGTGATATCAGGGCTATCGGGTGACTGTAGAAGGGGATTGTAATAAGCGATCAGGCTATTGATCTCAATTTTAAAGGGAACCACAAAATAATTGCCAGTAATATTTCCCAATAGACTTTCCGCGTTTATCGGAGAGGTAAACGGCGCGAGTCCCTGCCCCCAACTGCCAAAACCGATAAAAGCCGGCATGCCCGGGAGACCACCCTTGACTGTTGTCAGCATAGTAGGACCTCCTGAATCAAGGCGAAACATTTTTTCTCCTGATGCTGTACCTGCCGGGCCCGTTGCTCCTGTTGCACCTGTGGCTCCTGTTGCACCTGTGGCGCCATCTGCTCCTGTCGCACCTGTGGCTCCTGTTGCTCCCGTGGCTCCTGTTGCTCCGTCTGCCCCTGCCGGACCTGTCGCGCCTGTCGCGCCTGTGGCTCCTGTTGCTCCTGTGGCGCCATCTGCTCCCGCCGGGCCTGTTGCACCTGTCGCACCCGTGGCTCCTGTTGCTCCGTCTGCCCCTGCCGGGCCTGTCGCACCTGTCGCTCCTGTCGCGCCATCTGCTCCCGCCGGGCCTTCATCGCCCTGACATCCCTTAGGGCCCTGTGCTCCAACGGGACCAGCTTCACCCTGAATACCCTGTGGCCCGGTTACGCCCTGCGGTCCCATGGCTCCTGCCGGGCCTGTGGGACCTGTTGGACCGGGAAGCCCTCTGGGCCCCTGCGGACCAGCGTCACCCTGTGGCCCTGCAGGACCGGCGGGACCTATCGGACCGGCAGGACCGGCAGGACCCATGTCTCCTTTAGGGCCTTCACATCCGGGGTCACCTTTCGGCCCCATTTCTCCACGAACACCCTGAATGCCCTGTATACCCTGAGGACCTGCGTAACCTCTCGGTCCGTCGCAGCCTCTCGGTCCTGTATTTCCGGTAGGACCTACCGGCCCCGTATTACCTCTGGGGCCTCTTGCACCGGGAGCGCCGGGAATACCCTGAGGACCCATGGGACCCGGTTCCCCTCTGTCTCCCTTAGGACCTGGACAACCGCTATCCCCTTTGACACCTTGCGGACCTGCCGGTCCCTGATCGCCTTTGGGTCCCATAGGGCCGCGGAGGCAGCACGAGGGATTGTCTTGATTCTGGTCACAACAACACGAACAATTTTGATTCATACAAACACTTCCTTCTTGCAAAATATAACTGGAAAAAACCTTTTTCAATAAATATATTATGTGCTGCCCAGAATTTTGACACATTTTGTCGAAATATAAAAAAAGCGATTCCTCCTGCTGACTTGCCATATCACACCCGTTCAGAGCAGCGCATTCCATGTTTTAATGCCTGCCACTCCGTCCGCAGTAAGCCCATGCGCACACTGGAACCGCCTTACTGCCGCCTCCGTTTCTGCCCCAAAGATACCGTCTGTCTTCACGCCAAGTTCTTTCTGCAGCAGTCTGACATATTCATTCCGGTCATTATAGCGCACCGTTTTTACTTTCTGCCCTTTGACCAGATATCCTTCTGCTTTTCCAAAGCCGCTCCCCTCATTACATTTACTTATGCCGCTCTGTTCAAATGCTCTGTAGCAGTATGACCTGTCAAACTTTGCGTCAATGCCCGGTATCCTATAATCGCTGGTATACTGCCACATGTCATAATCTGTCTCATGGTAACCCAGTGAGGCATTGTAGCGTGCTACCCAGACGCTGTACCCCGCCAGCTCCTCTGCATACAGTTTTGTCTCAAACCAGCTCTTTGACGCGTAAACTCCCGCCCGCAGCCCAAACTGTAGTATCCTTTTGCAGAATGCTTTCGTGATATCCGTCCGCATCCGGCGAGACAGATGATCCGCCCTGCCGTCCCCCTTTGGATTGGACAGCTCACTGTCATAATAGACGGGCAGGGATGGGCTGTATCTTTTCGTCATTTCGCGACAATACTCGGCTTCTGAGATCGCCTCCTGCTCCGTGACTGCCTGCCCCATAAAATAAAACCCGTAGGGTATGCCATTCTCTGTAAGTCCCCGCATGTGTTCGGCAAACAGCCCATCTTCCTTGATCGTACCGGCGCTGTAGCCGCGGTATCCAATTCTTACGACTACCCCATCAAAGTGTTCTTTCAAAAGGGTATAATTCTGGATTGTATTATATTGAGATATATCCCCTACATACAATTCTGTCTTTTTTACATCTTCTGCCATAACCTGTCTCCCATTCCTTTTTATATTTTAAGGTGTTTTAGCATCCTCTTTGCCCTGTCATCGTCTGACATGGTTTCCATACAATTTATGTCACTCATAAACACAAGGTTCGCAATGGTTAACATATTAAGTAAGGTCTGGACACTAAAATAAAACGAGTAATCAATCTTTTTGAGGAGCTAGGGTTTCCAACAATCAAAAAAAGCCCGTAAACATATACATGCTTACGGGTTTCCTATCAGCTCCCCGAGTAGGGCTCGAACCTACAACCCCGCGGTTAACAGCCGCGTGCTCTACCATTGAGCTATCGAGGATCATT
>ERZ808035.761-NODE-761-length-23529-cov-8.086730_pt1 | contig 23529 bp, 27 predicted proteins | sample MGYA00380189_ERZ808035 | MGnify/ENA primary metagenome ERZ808035 (study PRJEB31490, sample SAMN06133407) | mouse gut metagenome | isolation source: M5_1 | host: mice | place: China: Chengdu | collected 2015-05 ...
CAGGATGGCGCAAAACGGAAACGCAACATGCGTTTCCATTTCAAATAAAACGAAATCGTTTTATTTGAAATTAGTATTAGGCCTTGTTTGATGACTTTTCTCCCTTGTCTCATATCATTGTAATACTTACACGGACTGGAGGAGAGAACGGTGAGAAAGCCCTTGACACGTTCCGGGAAGCCTGCTAATATAATGAACCATAAACAAGTGCATAGTGCGATGAACGGAAAGAGTACCAGTCCACCCAAAGGTCAGAGAGGGCGCGCCGCCGGCTGAGAGCGTGCCTGCGGCGGGAATTGGGAAGTGCGTCCGGGAGCACGGGGGATTTGGGAAGCCCCCCGTCCGGCCTGCGTCAAAGGCCTCCTTGAGTGATAAAAGAGAGTGGAACCGCGATTCGTCGCCTCTCGTACTTTGGTACGGGGGCGGCGTTCTCTTTCCCCCGTCCTGACACAAGGAAGAGGTTTTCTATGGCAAAACGAGTGACCCGTCTGGGCGGCCTGCTGGCCGCTTACCAGCGCCGCGACCCGGCGGCCCGCAGCAAACTGGAAGTATTTTTGTTATACCCCGGCGTCCACGCCGTGCTCTACCATCGGGCGGCCCACTGGCTGTATGTCCGCCGCCGCTTTTTTCTGGCCCGCTGTGTCTCCCAGTGGAGCCGTTTTTGGACCGGCATTGAGATTCACCCCGGCGCAAAAATCGGCCGCCGTTTGGTAATTGACCACGGTATGGGCGTGATTATCGGCGAGACCACAGAGATTGGGGATGACTGCCTGCTCTACCAGGGGGTGACGCTGGGGGGCACGGGCAAGGATGTGGGGAAACGCCATCCCACCTTGGGCAGCAATGTGCTGGTGGGCTCCGGGGCAAAGGTCCTGGGCCCTTTTACGGTGGGGGATAATGTCCGGATTGCCGCAGGCGCAGTGGTGCTCAGTGAAGTGCCCCCCAACTGCACCGCCGTGGGAGTTCCGGCCCGGATTGTCCGGTGCGAGGGGAATCCGGTTTACTTTGCGGACGATGTGGATCAGATCCATATGGAGGATCCGATTCTGGCGGACATGGTGGCCATGAGCCGCCGCCTGGAAGCCCTGGAAGCGGAGCTGAAACAACTAAAGGAACGGAAGGAGAGGCCTGCGTAATATGTATCTGTACAATTCAGCGACTCACAAAAAAGAGGAATTTAAAACCCATACTCCCAACCGGGTGGAGATGTATACCTGCGGTCCCACCGTCTATCACTTTGCCCATATCGGAAACCTGCGGAGCTACATCATGGAGGATGTGCTGGAGAAGTACCTCCGCTTTGCCGGGTACGATGTCAACCGCGTTATGAACATCACCGATGTGGGCCACCTCAGCAGTGACGCCGATACCGGGGAGGATAAGATGGTGAAAGGCGCCAGGCGGGAACACAAGACGGTGCTGGAAATCGCCCGGTTTTACACCGATGCGTTTTTTGAGGACTGCCGCAGGCTGAACATCAAACGGCCGGACGTGGTGCAGCCCGCCACCGGCTGTATTGACGAGTATATCCGTATCATCTCTAAGCTGGTGGATACCGGTTATGCCTATCTTGCCGGCGGCAATGTGTACTTTGACACCTCAAAGCTCAGCCGTTACTATGTGTTCAATGACCACGACGAGGAGGATCTGGCCGTGGGCGTCCGGGAGGGCGTGGAAGAGGACGCCAACAAGCACAACAGGAACGACTTTGTCCTGTGGTTTACCAAGAGCAAATTTGAGGATCAGGCGTTGAAATGGGATTCCCCCTGGGGCGTGGGCTACCCCGGCTGGCATATAGAGTGCTCCGGCATCTCCCTGAAATACAATGGGGAGTACCTGGATCTCCACTGCGGCGGTGTGGACAACGCCTTCCCCCACCACACCAACGAAATTGCCCAATCGGAGAGCTATTTGGGGCATCCCTGGTGCCCCCAGTGGTTCCATGTCCACCATCTGAACACCGAGGGCGGCAAGATGAGCAAGTCCAAGGGGGAGTTTTTGACGGTTTCACTGCTGGAGGAGAAGGGCTACGACCCTCTGGCCTACCGGTATTTCTGCCTACAGAGCCACTACCGCAAGGCGCTGGTATTTACCTGGGAGAACCTGGACAACGCAGTGGCGGCGTATGGTAAGCTGACGGCCCGAATTGCCGCTCTGACGCCCGGCGGAGAGGCGGATCAGGCGGTATTTGACGAGTACCGGGCAAAGTTCCTCCAGCAGTTGGGAAACGATCTGAACACCTCCATGGGTATAACGGCTGTTTTCGATGTGCTGAAGGCGAAGACGGACGACGCCACCAAGCTGGCGCTGATCGGGGAGTTTGACAAGGTGCTGTCCCTGAGCCTGCTGGAGAAGGCGGCGGCCATCCGGGAGAAGGCTGCCCAGGCGGTCCGAAGCGGCGGCGGAGATTATGTCGTCACCGGCGAGGGCGACCCCGAAATAGACGCCAGGGTGCTGGCCCGCTACGAGGCGAAGAAGGCCAGGGATTTTGCCGAGGCAGACCGGATCCGCGATGAGCTGCGGGCCCGGGGCATTGAGATTACCGATGTCAAAGGCGGCGCTGTCTGGAAGCGGATTTGACGCAGGCAGGGACTTTGGGGATTGCCGGGGCGTTGTGTGATACTCCGGAAACGGCAGCCGCCGCAAGATCGAAAAACACAATTAAGCCCGGCTGCCCTTGTGGGACAGCCGGGTTTAAAACAGACTCTAGTTCTGCACTCCCGCCTGCTTTTCAAAGTCCTCGCACAGCCGCAGGAGGTCGTTCTGCCGCTCCCGGATCTTACGGGCGGGGATGCCGCAGTAGATGCCCCAGGGCTCCAGACTCCGGTTAATCAGGGACATAGCGCCGACAGAGGTGCCCTCGCCCACTTCAACGCCGGGCAGAAGCGTACACCCCGTTCCGATTACCACATGCCTGTGCAGGATAATCGGCCCCCGGACAAGCGCTTTGTATTCCTCGGGAATCATGGGGTTTGTCATGGTTTTGCCGGAGTAGTCGTCGGAGACGGCATATAACCTGCAATTGGATGAGGTTGTGGTGTAATCCTCAAAAGTGATTCCGGCGTCGCCGGCAAAGAGCATCGTCCCTGCCGCCAGATGGATGTAGTTGTGGAGATGGATTTCTCCGCTCAGAATGCAGAAGTCGTCAATGCGCACGTGATCTCCGATGGTCAGTCCGCCGGCTCCGTAAATGCTGGCTTTGCGGCTGATGAGCACGTCCTTCCCATAAGCCCGCAGGCCCAGACAGTGCAGTTCCTCCTCGCTGTAGAAGCTGTTCATAATCCGCCTTCTTTCTTTTTGCTCACCGCAGCGGCCTTGGGGGAATGAGATTCCCCCTCGGTCCGCCGGGTGAAAACAAAAACGCCGTGCAGGGCAAAAGCCTACACAGCGTAAGAAGCGGTAACTCCTTATGCGACACAGACACAGAAATACAACGACAGAACCCGCCCCTTGCGGAAAGGGTCGGAATGTCGTATAATATTCCATGCGGTGCGGCCGAATGGCCGTTGTGTAGGTGGTATGAGCACCTGCGCAGGTCTGTGGGTGTTGGCGCACTCACAGACTGCCGCATTTTTGTTTTCCATGCCGATCATATCACAATTCCACCTCTGTTGCAAGGATTTTCCCTCTGTGGCTTTTTCCACAGAGGGATTTTTCAATTGCTCTTGACAAATTTCGACAGAACATTTACTATAAAAGGACAATCATTCATTATATTGGAAGACTCACGGAGAGGATGGCACCCATGGAACTGAACCGCGCTGTGGCTGAAAACATCAAACGGATCCGCAAAAGCAAAAAACTGAGCCTGGAGCGGACGGCGGCGCTGTCCGGAGTGTCCCGCAGTATGCTCAGCCAGATTGAGCGGGGGGAGGCCAATCCCTCCGTGGCAATTTTGGGCAAGCTGGCGGAGGCCTTGAAAGTCCCGGCGGAGATTTTACTGGAGAACGATGACTTTACCTCCCTGCTGCTGTCCCGGGAGCCGGACAATATCCCCAAACGGCTGGATGGAGGCAAGGTGCTTCTGCGGCCCTCCATGCCCTATGACGGGACTACCCGGCAGGAGAGCTTTTTCCTGGATCTGTACATCAGCGCCAAGTACACGCCGGAGCTGTCGGTGCCCGGCTGTATCTGTCATGCCACAGTGATGTCCGGCACGGTGAGTTTGACGGCAGAGGATCAGTCCTTCCAACTGATGGAGCGGGACGCCCTGCGCTTTGCGGCGGACCGGCACTACGAGTTTGAGAATATGACCAACAGCACCGCCCGGCTGCTGCTGGCCTATCAGTATTTGAAATAGGAGGTGTCCCGTGGCGGATCGGACCGGAAGAGGCAACCACTTTGCCGGAGGCCTGGGGCTTTTGGCAGCTGCCGCATACCTCTGTGTTCGGGGGCTGAAACAGGTGGAAAAGCGGCTGCGGAAAAAAGGGGAGAAATAGAGAATGCGCCCGGCTGTACCGGGCGCATTCGTTTTGTGCTTCCAGGTTATTTCAGATATTTCCCAACCCTGCGGGATACCAGTATTGCCAGGGCCATTTTCAGAAGATCCGGGATAATAAAGGGGACGACGCAGGCGGCCAGGGCCGCCGCCAGGCTGATGGGTCCCTTGGTGGCGGTGTACAGTGCCAGGAACCACGCGGTTCCGAAGGCATAACAGACCAGCAGTCCCAGCAGGCAGCCGCAGATCATGACGGGCAGGGCCTTGCCCAATTTGGCAGTGACCAGCCAGTATACCAGGGCGGAGCCGATGAAGCCGATGATATAGCCGCCGGTGGTGCCCAGCAGAACGCCGGGGCCGCCCTGGAAGCCGGTGAACACCGGCAGCCCCACCAGCCCCATCAGCAGATATACCACTACGGCCCACAGCCCCCGCCGTCCGCCCAGGGTGGTCAGGGCGGCAAACATGGCAAAGGTCTGGAGGGTAAAGGGGACGGAGATGGGGGTCTTTGGGGTGGAGATCCAGGCGCATACGGCCATCAGCACCGCAAACAGGGCAGTGTAGGCCAAATCCAGCGTGCGGAAACGGGGCACGGCCCTTTCTTTGGAAGCCATGGGAAATACCTCCTTTTTGTTCTGGATTACAGGATACCCGATTGCTGCAAAATTGTCAACTATAAAATAAAAGTTGGTTTACAACTGGATATTTGAAAGGAGCGGGAGGACCTCCCGCTCCTTTCAAATATCCGTATGGCGGCACAGCTCCCGCGCTTTGGCCTGAATGGATTTGAGATCCTCAAAGGTTTCCGGCCGCTTCCGCGGGTCCCGCAGGAGGGCGGCGGGGTGGTAGATGGCGGTCATCTGGAGGCCGTCCCGCTCAAACCATTGGCCATGTTCCCGGGTAATTTTAAAATCGTCCTTGATGATGGCTTTTGCGGCAATCCGCCCCAGGCACACCAGAATTTTAGGGCGCAGCAGGGCAATCTGACGCCGGAGAAATCCGATGCAGGCGTCCTCCTCCACATTCAGGGGGTCCCGGTTTTGGGGCGGGCGGCATTTGACCACATTGGCGATATAGACCTTTGTGCGGTCCAGGCCGATCATCTCCAGCATGTCGTCCAGCAGCTGGCCGCCGCGCCCTACGAACGGAAGGCCCTGCTCGTCCTCGTGCTGTCCGGGGCCCTCACCCACAAACAGGATTTCGGCGTCTGTGGCACCGTCGCCGAAAACGACATTTGTGCGGGCTTCCGCCAGGGCACAGCCCCGGCATTGCAGGCATTCCTGTCTCAGGGATTCCCAGGTATCCGGCATATTACATTACCTCTTTCTTCAGTTTATACCGCGAAAAATCTGCCAGCGGGGAAAAGGGATATTTCGTTATCCAGGGGAGACAATGGGAGGCAGGAGGTTGGAGTATGACAAGATTGTTCTGGTTTTTTCTGATTTACAGCTTTGGCGGATATTTGGTGGAGCGGATGTTTGCGGTGGTTACGCGGGCCGAGCGCCGGGAGCGCAAGTGTTTTTTGCTGCTTCCGCTGTGTCCTGTGTATGGGTTGGGAATGCTGGCGGTGCTGGCGCTGCCGGGGGAGTGGCGGCAGGGGCCCTGGATGATTGCCGCCGGCGCAGCGGCGGCCACGGCGGTGGAATATGCCGTACACTGGGCCTATGAGGTTTTTCTGGGGGTGGCGTTCTGGGATTACTCCCGCGTGCCCGGCAATCTGCAGGGGCGGGTCTGCCTGCCCTTTTCCCTGGCCTGGGGCCTGCTGACGGCATTGACGGTTTGGTATATCCACCCGGCGGTGGCTGCCCTGGCAGAGGGCATTCCGGCGGCGGTCACTTTTGGCGTTTTGCTGTTGTTTTCTGTGGACGCGGTGTGCTCCGCCCGGTTTTTGCGGGTGACGCACAACGTGGAGGAACTGCGGATTACCGGCTGGAGTATTTGAGCTGGGCTTATCCGGAGATTGGGTGAGCACGGACTGTACGGCCGGTTTCAGGACAGATCACGGGAACTGTCCCCCATAGGCCGGACCGCCCAACCGTCGAATGCCCTTCATTGTGCGGGGTGCGGTTCTTAAAGGCCGCGGAGACTGCCGGGGATTTGATACGCTCCTCTTTTCAGAGGGCCTGCCGACGTGCAAAGCCGGATTAAATCTTTTCCAGCTTTTCGCTAAGCCACCGGTACAGATCCCGGTAGATATCCTCCCGGCAGGCCTCGTTCAGAATCTCGTGGCGCAGCTCCGGATAGAGCTGGATGGACACGTCTCTGGCTCCGGCCCGTTGAAAGCTGCGGTAGGCCCGCTGCACGCCCTTGCCGCAGTCCCCCACGGGGTCCATGGCGCCTGAGACAAAGAGAATGGGGGTATTGGCGTTCATCTTTCTCAGATTTTCTCTCCGGGAGATAAAGCGCAGCCCTCCCAGCATCTCAAGAAAAAGGCCGAGGGAGGGATTGCCGCCGCAGAGGGGGTCGGCGATATAGCGGTCCACGTTTCCCGGATCCAGGGACAGCCAGTCAAAGCCCGTGCGGGTGGGTGCGAACCGCTTGTTGTAGGCGCCGAAGGCAAGCCGGTCCACCAGGGGGGTGCTTTGGCATTCCCCCACTTTCCGCTTCTCCAGGGCGGCTATGGCCCTGCCGGCAGAGATCGTGGCGGGGGACATCTGCCCGGTTCCCATGATAATGGCCCCGTCCACAGTGCCGGGGTAGCGGATCAGGTAGGTTCTGGCCAGGAAGGAGCCCATGGAATGGCCCAGCAGGAAGCAGGGGATGCCGGGAAACCGCTTGCCCAGCAGGTTCCGGCGGGTGTAGAGATCGGCCACCACCCAGTCCCAGCTGCCCTTTGGTCCAAAATACAGCCGGGTTTCGCCCTGGGCAACAGAATCTCCGTGGCCCAGATGGTCATGGCCGGCAACGGCAAATCCCCGGGCAGTGAGATATTCCGCAAAGGGTGCATACCGGAGAATATACTCCGCCACGCCGTGGGAGATCTGGAGCACTGCCCGGGGCTGGCCCTCCGGCAGCCACTCCACCGCATGAATGGCGGTTTTTCCGTCAGCTGAGGGGAAGGTAAACTCATTGCACACCATGGAAGGGAACCTCCTGTACATCAATTTTTTAGATCATATCATATCCGCGGGGAGAATACCAGCCCTGTTTCCCCGCTTTGGAAGGGCTGACGGCCCCCTGGCATTCAGCTGCAATGGAGGGCTGCTGTAAAGATTCTCTGCGGCCGGGATGAAAACGAACTGTAAATAAACAGAAATTCGGTTGCTTTTGATAAAAAGGTAGAGTATACTGATATCATCACAGAGCAGAGGAAAAGCCGGAGGCTTATTATACGGAAAGGGGTTTCAAATATGGCATTATCTTTTGACGAACTGACCAGAAAAGCGAAGGACATGGCCGCTGTTGCGGCAGACAGGGCGAAGGACGCTGCGGAGCTGGCAAAGGTGAATGTGGCCATTGCCGGGGAGCAGCGGGAGATGGACAAGAACTACCGTACCATTGGTGAGTGGTTTGTCAGCGAGTACGAGGGGGAGATTCCGGATGCGGTCCGGGATCTGGTGGAGGCTGTGAATGCGTCCAAGGCGAAGATCGCGGAGCTGGAGGCCAGCAAGCCCGTGCGTGAGGAGCCTGCCGCCGCGCCTGCGGGCCAGAAGGCGTGCCCCATCTGCGGTGCGGTCAGCGACAGCAAGTTCTGCCCCCACTGCGGAGCTCCTATGGAGTGAGATTTCCAGGCAATACGATGATACATAGAGAAGATCCCGGCCAAAAGGCCGGGATCTTCTCTGCTATGCCAGCTTATTGCGGATTGCATCCTGACAGCTCCCGTCCGAAAGAGCAATATATCGCACGAACAGGGAGACCTTATTCTCCGGGTTCAGGGAGGTCCATATCCGGTCTGCCAGCTCCTCCGCGGTGGCATCGCCCAGTGCGACGCGCTCCGGCTCGCCCCGGAAAGAGGGGAGGGGCGTCCCATCGCCTGTGTATGTGTGGATAAAGCGGCCCTCGCCCGGCAGGGGGCGGTCATAGGAGTAGAAGTACCGGCAGCAGCAGGCGGGATCGCCGTCGGCACTTTTGAGGATGGACAGCTGGAAGCTGCCGTCCGGAGACAGAAGGCCGGAGATGCGGGGGGTGTAGTTGGGCTTGTCCGGCTCAAATTCCCGGGTGTGCAGAGCCTCGGTAAAGGTTTTTCCGGCCAGCAGAGCGTCCCGGATTGTGTCGGTCTGGTCGCCGTTGGTGACCACCAGCCCCCGGCCTGTCTGCCGGACGGGGTGATAGATGATGAGGCTGGAGTCAACCAGCTTGGAGGGATCGTGGGCCTGGGTGCGGATGCCGTCCTCCGTGGGGACGAAGATACGGTTTCGGGAGTTTTCGCTGCGGCCCATAATGAAGTAGGCGGCAATGGCGCTGCGGCCGTCGGCACTGCGGCCCAGAACGATGCCCCGCCCGGGGTAGGAGTTCGCTTTCAGCAGTTCGGAGAGGTTCGTCGGCTCCATGGACAATCTCCTCATTTCAATTGTTTTTTCCGTTCCCGGTAGTCGGGAAGGTATTGCTCCAGCAGGGCGTAAAACCGGGGGCCGTGATTTTTTTCCCGGATGTGGCACAGCTCGTGAACCACCACCAGATCGACGGCGGCCTCCGGGCAGTTCATCAAAAAGCAGGAGAAACAAAGGCTGTTCCTTCCGCTGCAGCTCCCGTATCGGCGCTTTGCCGCGGTAACTTTAAATCCGGTGGGAGAGACCCCGATTTTTTGGCTCCAATAGGCGATTTTCGGCGGCAGAACGGCCCTGGCCCTGGCTTTCAGGGCCTCGATTTCCTCTGCCGTGGGGGGCGGGGGCAGGGCGGCGGCCCGCTGGCGCTGGGACTCCAGGTGACGGGCAATCCAGGCGCTTTGGCTCTCCACAAAGGCCCGGATGCGCGCTTCCGGCAGCCGCATAGGGGCGCGCACCAACACACGGCAGTCCCTTGTAATCTCCAGCGCCAGAGTTTTCCGGCGGGAGCGGATCAGTTCATATGGTTCCATGAAAAAAGGATAGCACAGCCCCTGAAAAAAAACAAGGGAAAATGTCAAAACGCGCAAACGACGGACCATTTTCCGCCACTCTGCGTTGATTTTCCTGTGGATACACAAAGTATGGCTGCGTCAAATCGCCTTGATTGGCGAAAAAATCTCTCGCCGTTGGGCATTCCGCCATTTGTCAAACAAGGCCTAGTCCCTGGTGAGCACATTGCTGAGATCCAGCGGCTTGCCGTCCTGCCACAGGCGCTCCAGGTCATAGAACTCCCGGGCCTCCTGGGAGAATACGTGAACGGCCAGGCAGCCGTAGTCCAGCAGTACCCAGGTGCCGTCCCGGTGGCCCTCCCGGTGAAGGGGAGACTCGCCTGCCTCTTCCTTCAGGGCCTTCTCCACAGCGCCGCACAGGGCGTTGATCTGGGTATTGGAGGTGCCGGTGGCAATGACGAAGTAATCCGCCAGAGTGGTGAGGTCGGTGATCTCAATGGCGGAGATCTCCTTCCCCTTTTTTTCATCCAGGGCCTTTGCCGCGATGATTGCCAATTCCTTCGGTGTCATGGCGAGTTCCTCTCTTTCTTTCCTGGTTGTTAATCGTTATTCCGCAGGGATCGGATCTATGATGATAAAACCGGGATCCGCAGGGACGCCGGGCTCAGCCGGCAGAGGGGCGCCCGGCTCCTGGCCGGCAGGTGTCTGCTGGCCGCCTGAAGGGTCTTCGCCGCCTGGCTGATCCGTGTTGGGATTGGAGGGTTCACCGGTTCCGGGGTCGCCGCTTCCGGGTGTACCGGTTCCGGGGTCGCCGGTTCCGGGCGCACCGGTCCCAAGTTCACCGGTTCCGGGGTCGCCGGTCCCGGGTTCACCGGTCCCGGGCTCGCCGGTTCCGGGGTCGCCGGTTCCGGGGTCGACGGAGAGCGGAGGCACGGCCAGGATACCCTCCATAATCTCCCCCGTCTCCGGGTCGATGAGGAAGCCGGTCTCCGGGTCGTAAGGGTTGCCGTTGAGATCCAGCGCCCAGTCGTTTTCCGGCTCGTCGGAGGGGATGTCCGGAGGCAGGGCTGCCCGCTGGTCCTCCACGTAACCGGTGGAGGAGCTGAGGCTGCCGTCGGCATTGACGGACATGATGTCCAGATCCCGCCGGGTAAAGGTCTCCACATAGGGGCTGAGCTTGTTGTTTACGATGTCCAGCAGCTTCCCGGCGAGAGGCACTACATAGGACTGCATATTGCCCACCGTGGGGCTCCAGGCGTTGGCATACTGGTAGGGCATGGAGAGAAACTCCACATTCTCCACATTCAGCCCGCCCAGGATGGCTTTCTGCGCAAACCAGAAGATCTCCTGGAAGCTGAGATCCGTCTGTACGCACTCGTCAAAGACCTTGGCAATTTTGTTGATGTTGCCCACATTTTTGATGGTCAGCATCTGCCGAATGACTTCTTTCAGGAAATCCTGCTGGAGCTTGATCCGGCCGTCGTCCCCGATGCCGGTGCGGTATCCGTAAGGGCTGTCCTTGTCGTTTTTCCGCCAGCGGATAATCTGCATGGCGTCGTTTCCGTTCAGGTGCCGCAGGCCCGGGGCCTGCTCGATCACCAGATCCTGGTAGGGGTCGTGGTAGTCCATGGGATAGGGGTTGTTAAAATCCACGCCGCCGATGGCGTCTACCAGCTTGCCCACGGCATCCCACTCCACCACCACCTGGTAGTCCGGCTCAAAGCCCACCAGCTGAGAGACCTCCTTGTACAGGGCCTGAATGCCCCTGTCCCCGCCGCCGTAGCGGAGATAGACGGAGTTGATCTTCTTCACATCCCAGGAGACGTTTACCATGGTGTCCCGTGGAATGGACATGACGGTGGCCTTTTGATTGGTCACGTCATAGCTGGCCAGCAGCATGGTGTCCGTATGGCCGCCGCCTCCGGTGTCCAGACCCAAAACCAGGACGGTGTAGAAGTCGGGGCTCTTGCGCTCCCCGTCCGCCCGGGGCCGGATGCCCTCGCCGTAGTCAATTTCCTCAATCTGTTCGCTGCCGTCGTCGCCCTTGCTGAAGATGGCTCCGCCCCGGCGGTTAGCGAGGTCCGGGCGGACAAAGACGGCCCGCCATACCAGCACCAGAGCCAGAATCACCGCCAATACAATGGCTACGGCCATCATCACCTTCTGCTGGGCGGTGAACCGGCTGGTTTTTTTCGGTTTTTTCGGTTTTTGCTCCAGGCGGCTTCCCCCCGCATGTCTCTGATCTCTTTCCACTGGTCTCTATCCTTTCAAGCCTTTCAAAGCGTCCCGCGCCTCAATGGTGGCGCGATGCACCGGGTTTCCCGCGGCCTGCATCTCGTCAATGGTCATCTCCAGGCCCATCAGCAGGCCTCTGTCCAGATCCTCATAACACACCTTGCGCAGCGTATCGATCCCCGGGAAGTCACGGCTGGGCTCGATATAGTCCGCCAGGTAGATAATCTTCTCCAGCAGCGTCATACCGGCGCGGCCAGTGGTGTGCCAGCGGATGGCGCCGCAGATCTCCCCGTCTGCCCCGAATACGTCCTGGGCAACGGCGGCGCCGGTTCTGGCGTGGAGGAGTTTCAGGGCCGTCTGCTCCAATTCGTCCAATACAATGCCGTACTGACGGCACAGGGACAGCTGTTCCGCCATATCCAGTTTTTTGGTACAGTCGTGAAGGAGGGCGGCGGCCCGGGCCTTTTCAGTGTCCCCGCCGTATCGCTCCGCCAGGCGGATGGCCTCCTGCTCCGTGCCCAGCACATGGGGGATGCGGCGGTGGTTCAGGTATGACAGGGCCACGGGCCGCAGCTGGTGCAGGGGGAGGTGCTTCAGGTCCGCCGCCGTGCCGTAGAGTCCCTCCCGCAGAATCCGGCCGTACACTGCCGGGGCCAGCAGATTGCCGCCCTCGCCCCGGGCCAGCCTCTCCCGCAGCTCTGTGGAGGACACGTCCACCACGCCGGGGATTGTCAGGGTGAACAGCCGCGCCTGGGGATAGGTTTTGTACAGATAGTCCCGCTGAGCGGCGAACAGCTCCTCCGTGTCCGCCTCGGTACGGCCAAAGGCGGCAATGCCGGCCAGGGAGAGGATGGCCTCCGGCGCGTGCCAGCGGTGGAGGGTTAAGAACATGTCCGCTCCCATCAGCAGCCACAGCTGATCCTCCGGATATATCTGGTGAAGGCGGGAGAGGGTGTCGGCGGTGAAACTCCTGCCGGCCCGGGACAGCTCCATGTCCAGCACCTCGGCACGGCTGCCAAGCCCCATGTAATCTGCCGCCAGACGGGTCAGGGCCAGCCGCTGCTCCGGCGTGGGGGTGTTGGGGGGCAGCTCCTTGTGGGGCGGCAGTCCGTCCGGGATGATCAGCAGCTTATCCAGTTTCAGCGTCTCAAATACCGCCCGGGCCGCGGTGATATGGCCCAGGTGAGGCGGGTTGAAGGTACCGCCGTAAATACCGATTTTCAAAGAGGAACCTCCCTTTTGATTGGAGATTGGAAATCCGTGTGCCTGCCCTTGGCGATCAGACCTTCTTCGGTCTGCTCCTCACCAGCTGGATGCGTTTCTCCTTCGGCTTGGAGTGGCTCTCCCGGTACAGCACGAATTTGGTGCCGATGACCTGCACCACCTCGCTGCGGGTGGCCTGCGCCAGCTCCGCCGCCGCGGTGCGGGCGTCGTATTCGATATTATTGTCCAAAACCCGACACTTGATGAGCTCTCGGGCCTCCAGAGCGTCGTCGGCCTGTCTGATGAGGTTTTCACCGAGACCGTCCTTGCCCACCTGGACGATGGTGTCCAAGGTGTTGGCCAGGCCCCGCAGCTGGGCCCGCTGTTTGCTTGTCAGTTCCATGTGGTTTCCTTTCTGCTCTCAGGGATTCTCCTCTTTAATTCCGTCCTGGCTCTCCCAGGCTTTTTTCAGCTCCTCCAGCTGGCCGCGCTCTGTCCACAGCTCACAGTAGCCGCAGGTGCAGCATACGTAGCGGCTCATCTGCGCGGAACCGAAGAGGCCCGTGGGAATCTCGTCGTACTTGCCCAGCCCCTTGGCCTGACAGCGAACGATGTCCCCGCCGCCGCACTTGGGGCAGACATGGGTGTTTTTCATGTGCGTGGTTCCCTCCGTGTTTTTCTGGGGATGTTATGGACACGATGCGGGCTTTGCCCTGCGTGCCCTGAAAGTGATTCCGGCGCTGGCTTCGCCCTGCGCCGGGATCACGGGGGCTCTGCCCCCGCACCCCCGCAAACCTTTGAAAAGGTTTGATCCAAACTTTTCCCGGCTTCGCCCTCTTCTCCTTTAGACCTTACTTTTTCAAATAAGTTCCCAGCTTTTCCACAAAGTCTGCCAGGGCCTTTCCCCGGTGGGAGATCCCGGCTTTCTCCTCCGCCGTCAGCTGGGCAAAGGTTCTGGCCTTTTCCGGCACGAAGAATACCGGGTCGTAGCCAAAGCCGTTCTCCCCCATGGGGGCAAAGGCAATGGTACCCTCGCACGTCCCCTCCGCCGTCAGCTCGTCCCCATTTGGAAAGGCGCAGCAGACGGCGCAGACAAAGCGGGCCGCCCGGGTGGTCTGGCCCCGCATACTGTTCAGCAGCAGCATGTACCGCCCCCGGTCGTCCAGCTCCTCGCCGCCGTAGCGGGCGGAGTAGACCCCGGGGCCGCCGTTGAGCGCGTCCACGCAGAGGCCGGAGTCGTCGGCGATGGCGGGCAGGCCTGCCGCGGCGCAGATGGCCCTGGCCTTCAATGCGGCGTTTTCGGCAAAGGTTTGGCCTGTCTCCTCTACGTCCACCGTGATGCCCAAATCGGCAGGGCTGATTACCTCAATGCCCAGTTTTGACAGTATGTCAGACATTTCCGCCAATTTGTTGGCGTTATGTGTGGCAAGGACAAATCTCTCAGACATCAGAATTTCCCTCCCAAGGCATTTTTCTGGATGGCCAGCAGCTCCCGGCAGCCCTTGGCGCACAGCCGCACCAGCTCCTGCTGCTCCGCCGGAGTGAAGGCCCGTCCCTCGCCGGTGCCCTGGAGCTCAATGAGCTCCCCGGCCTCGTTCATCACGCAGTTCAAATCCACCTGGGCCCGGCTGTCCTCGCTGTACCGGAGATCCAGCAGGGCGGTATCGTCTACGATGCCGGCGGATACGCCGGTGACGAAGTGCCGGATGGGGCTGGCCCCCAGGACACCCTCCTCCGCCAGGCGGCGGCAGGCCAGGGCCAGGGCCACGAAGCCCCCGGTGACGGAGGCGGTACGGGTGCCGCCGTCTCCCTGGAGCACGTCGCAGTCGATGGTGATGGTCCGCTCCCCCAGCCTTTTCATGTCCACCGCCGCCCGGAGGGAGCGGCCCACTAGCCGCTGGATCTCGGCGCTGCGGGGGGAGAGCTTCAATTTGGCGACATCCCGGCGGCTCCGCTCCCGGTTGGCCCGGGGCAGCATGGAGTACTCCGCCGTCACCCAGCCGCTGCCCTCCGGGACATGAGGCGGCGTACGCTCCTCCACGCTGGCGCAGCAGAGGACCTTGGTGTCGCCGCACTCGATGAGGCAGCTGCCCTCGGCAAATTTGATGAAATCTGTGGTGATCTTCACCGGGCGCAGCTGGTCAAAGGCCCGGCCGTCTTCTCTGGTCAAGTTGACTCCTCCTATTTTGTCTCAATCAAAATCAGGCCGCAATTCCCGCAGTATTGGGCGGGGCGCTTCACGCCGCTCCAATAGCTCGTCGGCTCAAGAGGGATCTCCTCTTCCCCGGGAAGATAGGAGAGCCTCCATTTACCGGAGGGCGTCCAAAGGATGTGGCCGCCGCTTCGCAAAAAACCAGGCTTCAAGGCCTCCCCGCAGCGGGGGCAATACTCAAACATGGCGTCCGTCTCCCTAAAATAACGAAATAATGGCCTTTGCCCTTTCTCTCAGCGGCCGCGCCGGAGACCGTCCAGCAGATGCGCGGCCCTGTCACAGTCGTTTTTGTGGACATAAACCGTATAGAAGACATCCCGTTCCGTGGCTCCGCCCAGCCGGGCCCGCCGCTCCATGGCCCGGGCCGTGCTCCCCGCGCTGACTGTGCTGGCGATTCCCTGGGCGGCAAGCGCCTCCTGAATGTACACCTGCTCTTGCAGGGAATCCACCTGGGCGAGCTTCCGGCGGTTGAACAGTGTCATCATGGCGTTCCCCTCCCAGGTTAAATGATGGCCTCCGCGTACGCCTCTGCGTCAAAGGGCCTGAGGTCGTCGATGCCCTCGCCCACGCCGGCCAGCTTCACGGGTACGCCCAGCTCCCGGGCGATGGCCACGGCGATGCCGCCCTTGGCGGTGCCGTCCAGCTTGGTGAGGACGATGCCTGAGAGCCCCGCCGTCTCCTGAAAGGTCCGGGCCTGGATCAGGCCGTTCTGCCCGGTGGTGGCGTCCAGCACCAGCAGCGTCTCCCGGGCCGCGCCGGGGCACTCACGGTCGATGATCTTGGAGAGCTTGCCCAGCTCCGCCATGAGGTTTTGCTTGTTGTGGAGCCGGCCGGCGGTATCGCACAGCACCACGTCCACGCCCCGGGCTTTGGCGGCCTGAAGTGCGTCGAACAGCACCGCGCCGGGGTCCGCCCCCTCGTGCTGGCGAACAATCTCACATCCGGCCCGCTCCGCCCAGATCTCCAGCTGGTCGGCGGCGGCGGCCCGGAAGGTGTCCGCCGCGCAGAGCAGCACCCGCTTGCCGCCCTGCTTCAAAAGGTGGGCCACCTTGCCGATGGAGGTGGTCTTGCCCACACCGTTGACGCCGATGAACAGCATGACGCTGGGGGTGGTGGAGACATTCAGCTCCGTGGTGCCCACGTCCAGCAGCTCCACCAGCACCCGCCGCAACGCCGCCCGGACGGCCTCCTGGTCCTGGAGCTTCTCTTTCCGCACGGTCTCCCGCAGCCGCTCCACAGACTCTGTGGCAGTCTCCACTCCCATATCCGCCAGGATCAGCGTCTCCTCCAGCTCCTCAAAAAAAGCCTCGTCCGCCTCGGTGAAGGAGGAGAAGAGATTGGTGGTGATTTTTTTCAGCTTGTCAAAAAAACCCATGGCTTCCTCCCGGGATCAGGCGTCGTCCCGATCCTGCTTCTTATTTTTTGCGGCGCGGTCCACCGCCTTGCCGCAGTACCGGCAGTGGAGCTCGTGCTTCCGGCCCAGGAACTTGCCGCAGTGGGGGCACCGCCACCAGATGTTGTAGAGGGCCAGGGCCGCCAGCAGCATCACGGCCCCAATGCTGCCCTTGAAGGGAGCCACGAACAGCCCCCCGATGGCCAGGGCGGCCACAATATAATCCTTTTGCCGAAGACTCATAATTTCATTCCTTTCCGGGCTTGGCGTCCCAGTCGATCCTCTTGCCGCAGTGCCGGCAGTACTCACCGTCATTCCGCTCCAGCCAGCGGCCGCAGTGGGGACAGCGCATCCAGTGGAGGCTGAGAACAACTCCCGCGGCAACGGACAGGATGGCGATGGCGGCAATCACATCCGCTCCGGCGTTGTCCAGCAGTCCCGCTGATACAGCCAGGAGCAACAGGGCCGGCACGCCCACCATGACGGCAATCACCGTGTACTTCTTCTGTCGCAGGCTCATGCAAAGCGCCTCCTATTCAATGTCCAGCTCCTTCGCCATGTCGTTGAGGCTGACGGTCAGAATCTTGCTGACGCGCCACTCAATGTCCAGCTCCCTGGCCATGTTATTGAGGTTGATGGTCAAAACCTTGGAGACGCCCTGCTCCTGCATATCGTCGTCGCAAAGTCCACTTTGCTCCAGTTCCGCCATTGGCGAAACCTCCGCACGCTCCCTTGCTCCTCCTCTTCCCACCGGGACCGCTTTGCTGGGTCCCGGCGGGAGCCCTGTCACCATGCCCTATTCAATGTCCAGCTCCTTTGCCATGTCGTTGAGGTTGATGGTCAGAATCTTGCTGACGCCCTGCTCCTGCATGGTGATGCCGTAGAGCACGTCCGCCTCTTCCATCGTGCCCCGGCGGTGAGTGATGACGATAAACTGGGTTTTTTCGGAGAGCCGCCGCATATACCGGGCGTAGCGGGTGACGTTTACATCGTCCAGGGCTGCCTCAATCTCGTCCATGACGCAGAAGGGGGTGGGATGGACCTTCAGGATGGAAAAATACAGGGCGATGGCCACAAACGCCTTCTCACCTCCGGAGAGGAGGGAGATGGTCTTCAGGGTCTTTCCCGGCGGCTGGGCCTTGATCTCGATGCCGCAGCCCAGGATGTCGGACTCGTCCTCCAGCTCCAGCCGGGCCTGTCCGCCGCCGAACAGCTCTACAAAGGTGGTCTGGAAGCTGTCGGAGAGCAGCTTGAACTGCTGGGCGAAGATGCGGGTCATCTCCGCGGTGATCTCCCCGATGATCTTCTCCAGGTCCGCCTTGGCCGCCTCTACATCGTCTCTCTGGCCGGTAAGGTACGTATACCGGGTGTTTACCCGGTCGTACTCCTCGATGGCCCCGATATTGGGGGTGCCCAGGGCCGAGATGTCCCGCTTCAGCTCGCCGATGCGCCGGGCGGCCTTGGACACGCTCTCCAGATCGATGCGCTGTGCCTGGGCGTCTGTGTGGCTTAGCTCGTAGTGTTCCCAGAGGCGGTCCAAAATCTGCTTTTCCTCCATGGCGGAGGTGGCGATTTTCTGTTCCAGCCTGGAGGCGGACCGCTCCAGATTCAGCAGGCTTTCGTTCATCTCCTGGCTGGCGCGGTTTTTGGCGGTGCGCTCGGACTCCAGGGCCAGCTTTTCCTCATTCAGGGTTTGCAGGCGTGACTGGAAGGCCTGGCCCCGGGCGGTGAGATCGGCGATGGCCGCCTGCCGCCGGAGGATCTCTGCGGAGGCCTCGTCGATATTCCGCTGGTAGGACAGGAGGGTCTCCTCCTTCTGGGCACGGTCCCCGCCAAGCTCGGCGGAGAGCCTGCGCAGGTCGGCCGCCCGTCCGGAGGTGGCCTCCCGCTCGGCGGCCAGGGCTGCCAGCGCCTCTTTCCTCCCGGTGATCTCCTCTGCCAGAAGGCCGGACTGGGCCAGCAGCTCCGACTGCCCGGAGAGGGCTGCCTCTGCCCGGGCCCGGTGGCCCTCCGCCAGGGCCTCCTGTGCCGCGACCTCTTTTTCGGCGGCCTGGATTCGCTGTGCGTTGTCCGACAGGCGGGCGGCAAGGCCCTCCAGCTCTGTGGAGAGATTCTCCGCATTTTCCCGCAGGGAGTGCAGGAGAATATCGAAGTGGTTTTTTGTCCCCTCCAGACGCAGGACCTCGTCCTCGGCCTGGCGGCGCTGGCCCTCCGCCGTCTCCAGTTCGTACTGGGCGGCGGCCAGCTCCCGGTTTGCCGTCTCTTCCAGCTGTCTGGCCTCGGCCAGGGCCTGATGCATGGCATCGGCGCGGCCGGCAAGCCTTTGAAGCTCCGCCGCCCGGCTCAGCACACCCGCCGAGCGGGAGGTGGAGCCGCCGGTCATGGAGCCGCCCCGATTGATGACCTGACCGTCCAGCGTGACGATGCGGAAGGCATTTTGATATTTCCGGGCCATGGCGATGCCGCAGTCCATGTCCTCGGCAATCACGGTGCGGCCCAGGAGGTTCTGGAAGATATTCCGGTACCTCTCCTCAAAGGTGATCAGCTGGGAGGCGATGCCCACAAAGCCGAATTCCCGTTCCACGCCCTTTTGCCGCAGCTCGTCGCCCCGGATGGCGGACAGGGGCAGGAAGGTGGCCCGGCCCCCGTCCCGCTGTTTGAGATAGTTGATGGCGCTCTTGGCGTCCTCCTCCCGGTCCACCACGATATTCTGGAGGCCGCCCCCCAGGGCGATCTCCACGGCAAGGCTGTATTTTTCGTCGGTTTTCATCAGATTTGCCACCGGGCCGTGAATCCCCCGGAGGCTGCTCTTGGCCTGCATTACGGTTTTGACGGCCTTGGAGAATCCCTCGTATTCCTTTTCCATCTCCGTCAGCAGGCGGATGCGGTTGTCCAGGGCGCCTGCATCCATGGTCAGTTTTACCCGCTGCTCGGCAGCGGCAGCGGCCTTTTTCCGCCGTTCTTCCATCCGCAGGCTGTGCCCGGCAATGATGTTTGCCACGGCCTCGGCCTCGTCCCGGGCATCCTCCAGGGCGCGCCGGTTGGCGCGAGCCTCTTTTTCGGACTCCTCCAGCTGTGCGGAGGCGGTGGAAATCTCCGACTCAACGGCGGTTTTCCGGGCGGCAATCTGGCTGCTCTCGGCAGCAAGGGCGGCAGCGGCGGCGCGGGCGTCCGCGGCGGCAGCCAGGGCGATGGCCTCCTTCGCCCGCAGGGACTCGGCCTCGTCCTGGGCGCCGCCGGCTTGGTCGGCGGCAGCCTGGGCCCGGGCCAGCAGCCCCTCCAGCGCCTGGTTCAGCTCTGCAAGATCCCGGTCGATTTCAGCCATCCGGGTCTCCTGCTCCTCCGCCTGCTTTTGCAGATTTCCGGTCCGGCTGTCCGTCTCCTCCAGCTCCTGGCGGGCGCGCTGAATATTTTCTCTGTTGTGGGAGATGGTGCTCTCCAGCACGGCCACGGCGGATTCCTGCTCCGTCACCTGTCCGCCCAGGGCGGCGGCCTGGGCCCGGATGCCCTCCGCCTCCATATCCTTTGCCCGCATCCGTTCGCCGAACTGCTCTCCCTCGGCATAGAGGGCGTCCAGCGCTGTCCGGGCCTCATCCCGGGCGGCTTCGGCGGCGTGGAAGTCCGCTTCCAGCTTTCGGGCGGAGACCTTTAGCGCATCCAGGTTTTCCAGCCAGACGGAGATTTCCAGCAGCCGCAGCTCGTCCCGGAGAACCAGGTATTTTTTGGCCTTTTCCGCCTGATCCCGCAGGGGCTCCACCTGCAGCTCCAGCTCGGCGATTTTGTCGTTGATCCGCACCAGGTTCTCCTGGGTGCGCTCCAGCTTCCGCTCGGAGTCCTCCTTCCGGTGGCGGAACCTGGAGATGCCCGCGGCCTCTTCAAAAATCTCCCGGCGGTCGCCGCTGCGGGTGGACAGGATCTCGTCGATCTTGCCCTGACCGATGATGGAATATCCCTCCCTGCCCATGCCGGTGTCCATAAACAGCTCGGCCACGTCCCTGAGGCGGACGGATTGGCGGTTGATATAATACTCGCTCTCCCCGCTGCGGTAGTACCGGCGGGTGACGGCAACCTCGGATTCCTCCATGGCGGGAAAGATGTGGCCGGTATTGTCCAGCACCAGCGTCACCTGGGCAAAGCCCACCTGGTTCCGTTTTTCCGTGCCGCCGAAGATCACATCCTCCATCTTGGTCCCCCGGAGGCCCTTGGCGCTCTGCTCGCCCATAACCCAGCGGATGGCGTCGGAGATGTTGGACTTGCCGGAGCCGTTGGGCCCGACGATGGCGGTGATATCCTCGCCAAAGTTTAATATGGTCTTATCCGGAAAGGATTTAAAGCCCTGGATCTCTAATGCTTTTAAGTACACACTTTCACCTCGTTGGCTTTTCATACACTATAACTAAAATACTATATCAGACAAATCGCGGTTTTTCAAGAGCTTGGCCACTATTTGTTGTGTTGTGCGGAATACAGTGCATAGGGGACGGCCTTGCTCTATATACTTAATCACTGTATTGCGGCGGCAGGCGATACCGCCCTCGGCGGCGGTGTGCTCTTCCGGGACGGAGCTGCCGGCTGTTCCTCTCCGGCCAGGTATGGGGCAGGCCGGCAGACTCAGACGGCGGCCTGTATGCCGGGAACCGCTTTGCCCATGCGCCGGGGCCTGGAGGCGGACACCGACAGGTCAAACCGTATTTCCCCTTGTCAATCGATGGCAGTGTCTGTAAATGAAGGTTGAATATTGCCTGTGTCCATAGTATACTTTGCTCACAATGAGCCGACGGATCCGGGCGGGGCCAGCCTGAAATGCAGGGGAGGGAGCATCCTGTGGGTGCCATGGACTACAGGGCGAAAGACTTTGACGAAGTACGGGCGCAGTACAGGGCCTGCCTTATTGCGCTTGGGCTTTCAACACATACAATTTCCACCGCGTGCACAGATACTTTCTACCTTTGGAGAAAAGCCGGCAGAGCGACATTCTGGAGAGTGCTGGAATCCGAACGCTTTGAGACGGATGCACGGGCCGCTCTGACAGAGGCTCTCCGGGCTAACTCCGGCGGAAATGTGGATTCGCTGATTGGCGGATATATGTCTCACCTGCGTAGGTTTCGCCGTTTTCTCAGTCAGGGGACGGAGATAACAGCTCCGGCGGCCAATCGCGGAACGGTCAGGAATCGCAGCACCTGCGCGGTGAATGTGCCAAGGCCGTCTTCGGAAGAGGTCACACGCTATCTCTCCCGCTGGGACGGATTGGAGAATTATCGCCTGCAGGAGAGTGCACTGGACAGGCTGTTCCACCGGCTTTGCCCAGAGAATAAAATCATTGAGGATATTCTGCTGAAAGCGGCTGCATTGAATGACTTTTACAGCACAAATATCTTCTCCGTCTTTCCTGTTGCGAAACACATTCTCAGCCTCAATATTGACGCACGGCTTTTGAGGGGCGATCTGACGCTGGTAGATGATCTCCAGACTGTACTTATCGGCGGGAAAGAGCGCCATCTCTACTCCTTTGCCAGCAAGTATTGCAGCCATCACAATGAACGGGACTTCCCCATTTACGACAGCTATGTGGACGTGGTTCTGCGCTATTTCCGGGCACAGGACGGCTTTGCACATTTCACCAACGATGAGTTAAAGGAGTACGGCCGGTTTAAAGATATCCTTACTGCATTCCGGTCGTACTACGGCCTGGATCAGTTCAGCTTGAAGGAAGTTGATAAGTACATCTGGCAATTGGGGAAGGACTGTTTTCCAAAGTCTTACTGACGATTGGGATGTGGGAGAAGTACGCAAAACAATGCGGCCCGCCGCCGGTTTCCAAGCTCCTGTTGATTGGAGGGGGTTTATCTGGTGAGATTTTTCCCTGATAAATATTCTCTCCCGAGGAGCCCGCCGGAAGAGGGTTTCTTGCGTTGACGGGCGGCCTGTGATAAGATTGAAAAAACAGACTCTAGGGATATTCCGCAGTAAAGAAGTGTTTTTATGAACCGATATGTCAAAAATCTCAACCGCATAGAATTTGTCGTCACCTATGCCTGCACGGGCTGCTGCAGGCATTGCGCAGAGGGCGGGCACAGTGCTTCGGGCGCTTATATCGCGCCTGAAACGGCGGACAGAGCCGTACGTGACATTGCGGGCAGATATGCGGTCGCCTCGGTTATGGCTTTCGGCGGCGAGCCGCTGCTCCACCCTGAAACGGTGTGTGCGGCACATGCGGCGGCGGCAGATATGGGCGTCTTAAAGCGGCAGCTCATTACCAACGGCTTTTTCAGCAGAGACCGTGCGGGGATTCGGGACGTTGCCCGGAGGCTGGCGCAGCATGGGACAAACGATGTCCTCCTCTCCGTCGATGCGTTTCACCAGGAGACGATTCCCCTGGAGCCGGTCAGGGCGTTTGCGGCGGAGCTGAAAGGGCTTGGCGTATGTCTGCGTGTCCATCCCGCGTGGGTTGTGGACAGGAACCATCATAATCCATACAACTGCCGTACCGCCGATATCCTGGCGGAGTTTGAGGCGATGGGGATTTCCCAATCGGAGGGAAATGCGATTGTGCCAAAGGGAAATGCGCTGAAATACTTAAGCGGATACTATGATATGAGCAGGGAGTATACCGACCCCTATGAGGATGACCCTGCGGATATTCGTGCGGTGTGCATTGATCCGGGCGGCAATGTGTTGGGCGGGAATATTTACGAAACGGATATTTTGGAAATATTGGAGCGGTATACCCCGGAGATTTGACGGTTTCCCGATTCCACCCCGCAGGCTCCGCCTGAGGGAAATCCGGAAGGCCCGGCGGAGGCGGCGCGGGAGAGATTCCGAGGATGGCTGATGCTGCTCCTGAGGCAGGGCAATACCGGACAGATGGATACCGGGGATATCCGGATGTGGTCTGCCCGGGAGGTTTACAGCGTCCGCAATAGAAATGACACCTTTTTCCCTGCCCCGCTTCTTTTAACTGTGTATTTGTCCTATAGCAATCCACGGAAATAATGCGGAAAAAGGAAGCGAGGACGGGGATTGCAGGGCAAGGCGGCGGACACAGGCGG
>ERZ808035.768-NODE-768-length-23211-cov-5.542405_pt1 | contig 23211 bp, 16 predicted proteins | sample MGYA00380189_ERZ808035 | MGnify/ENA primary metagenome ERZ808035 (study PRJEB31490, sample SAMN06133407) | mouse gut metagenome | isolation source: M5_1 | host: mice | place: China: Chengdu | collected 2015-05 ...
TGAAAGTACGGAATAAGAAAAATGAAAGGAATATATTTAAAGAAGTTATGACAAGTAAAAAAAAGAAAGTTGCTTCAGTATGTATTGCCTTTTTCTTATGTTTATTATCGGGCATTAATTACATTAACCAATTATCCGCTGAGAAACAATCAGAAGTGATTGCAGAAAAATATACTGAAAAATGGGGATTGGATCGAGAACAATATAATTATAGTTTTCAATTTCCAGAAGATGAGTATGTTGTGGATATTGCCGAAAGATTATTAAATGGTGAATTGACTGTTTTAGATACCATGGACCGTCGGCCGTATAACTTTGATGATTTTGATTGGAATATGACTTTTTCTGATTCTCCAAACACATATCAATTATATCTTCAGTCTTTGAATCCAATTATTTATTTATCAAAAGCGTACGAAATCACAAATAAAAAAGAATATTTGGATCTGGGAAAAAAGTTTTTGGAAGAATGGGACAAATATAGAGTGAGTGAATTAGCAGCAAATAATCCATTTGTTTGGTATGACCATGGAACAGCATTGCGCGCAGATCATATAATTTATTTGGTGTTAACTGCGGAAAAGGCAGACAAAGATTTCTTTTCTCCGGAAGAACGAGGATGGATTTATAGTCTGATAAAAGAACATGCCGATTTTTTAGCACAAGAGGTAAATTATACCAGTAATCATAATCATGGGATTTTTCAAGATCAGGCATTGCTATATTGTGCTTTTTTTTTAAATGATGAGAATAAAGACGAATGGATTTCTATTGCAGAAAAAAGGCTGTTGGAACAGAAAGAATTTGCGTTTACGCAAGAAATGGTTCATGTAGAGAACTCTCCTGGATATCAGGTAGGCGTTATGGAATTGTTTAGAGTAGTGGCTGAATTCCTAGATATAGTTGATGATGAACTTAGCGCTACATTGTATGAGGATATAAAAAATGCTGGAGAATTTATGGCATATATAGTGAAGCCGAATGGGATGCTCGCAGAGATTGGAGATACCAATGGTTCACTGGATCCCACTAATCTAAATACAATATTATTAAGCACATTGGGTAATGAACACTTAACATATGCCGCATCATTGGGTAAGGAGGGCGTGGAACCTGAAGAAAAAAGCAAGGTATATCCTGAGTCGGGATATTATATCAGTCGTAGTAATTGGAATCATGAAAATATAGCATCGTCAACATGGACGATGTTTAAGTCGGGATATGTATCTAAAACACATAAGCATGCAGATGATAATTCTTTTATGTTATATTCTAAAGGATTTGATATATTTGTAGATTGTGGCTGGTATAATTATATGACCGGTAATTTTTACAGAGATTATTTTGTGTCATCAAATGCACATAATACAGTAATTGTCGATGGCAAAACATATTCCCCAACAGTAGAGAATAGTAGCAAAGTTGGAATATATGATTATCAGCAAAATGAAAATTACGATTATGTGTCTGGATTTAATGAAATGTATCATGATGTTTCCTTTGACCGACATTTTTATAATTTAGGAGATGCCATCATTATATACGATAATATGGTATCAAGTTCCGAACATCTTTATTCCCAATTGCTGCATGCATCAGAAAAAATGAAAGCAGTTAAAGAGACAAATAATGAGGTACTTTTTGTTCTAGATATAGGCGAAGAAGAATATTTTGTTAGAGTGCGACAACTTTTAAATGATGGAAAAAATATATTGATACATGGAGATAAAGCAAAAGAAAAATTTGGCTATATATCAAGAGAAATGAATCATTTGGATACTATTGATACACTAAAATATGATGTGAAAGGAAAAAATGTCGATATCATTACATTGATCACCATAGAGGATAAAAATGGGAATATCGAAGGGATTTCAGATATAAAATTTGACGAAGAACGTAGAGAGTTTACGATCTCTAGGCCATCAAAGGAAAGTTATACGATAAATTTACATGCGCGAGAGAGAGTTGATTCATCTGCAATTATATGCCAAAAAAAAGCTGATCATACATTTATGTTTACTAATTTGAATGAAGGCAATTCATATGCATGGTATATTATCGATAAGGAAACTGCAACTCCGATTATAAAAACAGAGTATGGTTTGACGGCGGATTTTGAATATACTTTTGAAGCAGAAGGTAATTATTTAATTAAGTCATACACCAAAAGTAAAAATGGAAGATATCGTTGCTCAAATATAGTAGCAGAAGTTATATATGATGAACGAACAAAAACATACGAATTAAAAGATGCTACCGGATTAAATTTAATATATTTTGGGCATGAGTATAATAAACTTAGCGATAATATATTTCAGTTTAAAGTAAACTTCGAATATGCATGGAACTACAATATACGCTGGTATATTTATAAAAATGGGGCATATTATGAAAGTCTGCAAACAGAAAATAAGGCAGAGCTAGAGTATGAATTCGTAGAGCCAGGAACCTATACAGTCATGTATTATTTAAAAACAGTAAATGGGGATAATGAATTTTGGAATTTTGAGGAGATAGAAATAATGTAGTGGTCAAGCATTTTTGTAACATTTATGGCAAATAAAATCCGTTTTTATTTACGTGAAGCAGTACCTGCACGTGCCTGATAAGGTGTACAGTACCCATTATAGCTGTGAGGGCGCATATGGTTCTACGTGACATAAGCAAATTTTTCCACCGTCTGATACAATGCCTCCTCCGTCTGGAAATCGTACAGATTGACGCATTCATTTTTCAGTGTGTTGAAATGCCTTTCCATAGAGGCGTTGTCGTATGGACATCCTACTTTACTCATGCTTTGGATCACATGGACAGATTCACAGAATTCTACGAATGCTTTTGATGTATACTGGGACCCCTGATCGCTGTGGGGGATCAACTTTTCATGGAATTCTGGCTGTGATTCCAGTGCCTTTTTCAAAGTTTGGATAGCAAGGCCGCTGGTCATCTGGCGCTCTGTCACACTTGCAATAATGCCCCGGTCATACAGGTCAACAATACTCCAGTTGTGGCGTACTTCCCTGTTTTTCAAAAACAGATACGTGAAATTATCATACTCTGTTTTCATACCGGGACTTATCTGGCATTCGAGGGATGTAAGGGATGAGAGATTCCGTAGCAGTCAGCACTGTGCGTAATGTGCATAGCTTGCTGTCTTTTGGTCTTCAGCTTCTTTGGATCGGAATAGCGTAGTGCTGGCGGTCCATCTCTTGTTTTCGATTGCTTGCTTCTTTACCGTACATGAGCATTCTGATAAGAATTGTCATATCTTAATTCTTACCAAAAAAGAGGTATTTTTTTCCATAGACACAAACTATTTTGCACTACCGTTGATTGTCACAGTAAGCGCCGCAACTAAACGGCGCTTAATTTTATAGGTGGGCATCGGATTTGACCCTTACAGAAAATCTTTGTATAATACAGATATGGGCAGAACCTGAAAATCTGGCTCTGCCTCTTAATAACTATTTACCTATCTTATATCAGATTTTAGGTTTACACAAAACTTGAAACTCTCTCACAGATCCAACTTGAGATAGTCCCAATCGACTCTTCATAACTAATGCACTATTTCCTCAACCCTTCTCGCAACAGCCAAATAATACTCCTCTTGGTAATGCATCGTTGCCAGTCCCCATTTATTTTTTTCATCTGCATAATATAAACTAGCTACATTAATGACATGCGGATTGATGAGTTTTTTTTCCAGTTCATCGTACATATCATTTAATAACTCATTTGTTTTTTTATTATCTTCCAAATATGGCTTTGAAAACTTCTGCAAGATGCCCTGATTATCCCAATACTCATCCTTTATCATAGCACGGTGAATAATTATGTTGTCTGCTCCATATATCTTTTCCAATTCCTCTGCAAACATAGCAATCTTATCACGTAATTTAAATACCACATTTTTATTAAACCACTTTCTCTTATCCAATACACGATATTTTTTTTCTGTAAGATATTCGCTCATCATTAGTTCTGCCGAATACGTCAGATATGTATTCCCCAATTTGACCGTATGAAATCTTTCATCTATAAAATCTATAATTATAAAATCTCCTTTGCTAGTTTTCAGTTTCTCAAAAGTAGTCTTTTCCAGATCATTCTTTAGCATTCTCTTCTGGAAGCTGGAATTCAATCTCTCGATCTCCCTTTCTTGGTAAGTCACAGGAGATGCAAAAATTGTCGTAACAGATTGTCTCGCGATATATTCCCCTACTTTTACACTGGTATTCATTCCGTAAGCAAAAATATCCCGTGTTACACAACTACCAAAAATATCGATTTTTTTAATGTGCTCACTATTATCTCCCTTTCTCACTTTCTAGAAATATCCATCCTCTCTTTTATAGAACTAGCTTAAACTATTTGTTACTTCCTCCTTTTTATATGTCGGAGCTGATTTATACTTTTTTGAATTATATTTCTTCCAACTATTTTTTCTATTTCTTTCACTACATCCTGGTAATATTCTTGTTGAAAATGCATTGTTGATAATCCCCATTTATGATTTTCATCCGCCAGATAGTTCTGTGATATATTTATCACCCCCCCCATTTCTAAAATTTCACAATTTAACCAATCATACATTTTATCCAATAAATAATTCACTCTTTTATTATTTTCGATATAATTTGGCGCAAATTTATGAATTTCTCCATCCTTTCCCCGATAGTTATCTACCATCTTGGCCATATGGATAATAATATGGGATCGCTTATATATGGAACAAAGTGTTTCCGCCAATTTAGCAACTCTTGGCTTTAGCTCCTCATTCATTGTATGTTCCTTCCATCTTATGGGATTGACCTCTTGAAAATCCTTTCCGCTCAAATATCCACTTGCCATGAGTTCATTAGACATAGTCAGATAAACATTTGATATCTTTGCTGTCCTGAACCGCTCATCAATAAAATCCACAATAATATAATCACTTTTACTACGTTCCAGTCTCTCAAAAGTTGTTTTTCGCAAGTCATTCAAAACCATTGCCTTCTGAAAATTTGAAGTTAATGCGGAAATTTCATTCACTTCCACCGACAGCGGTTCTGATAATAATGATAGTACCGATTGCCTCGCAATATACTCTTTGCATTCAAAACACACTGCCTCCGGCATCGTAAATAAATCCCGGGATACACAACTTCCAAAAATATCAAATGTTCTTTTTTTATTCCGCATGCCATCGAACATCCCCATAAATCAATTCAATCTCCTTGTTAATTGTATACGGTTTTGCAGTTTGGCTTTCTACCCTTTTTCTGGCATTAGCTGAATATTCCAAAAAAGTATCAGGATTTTTATACAATCTTTCAATCATCTCTGCCATTGCCTTATAATCATCAGGATCCACTACCATTGCACACTCTTTATCTGTAAACTCTAATACTGCGGGAATTCCATTTGTTATTACTACCAATCCGGAGGCCATGGCCTCATCTCTTGATACGCCTTGAGTATCTATGCGCGTAGGAACTAAAAAGACTCCATATTCTTTATGCAATTCTACAATTTCATCATGCCGCAAAAATTGTTTATGAATGCTAACATTTCTATATTTCTCTATTGGCTTAACCGTTTCATCAAATAATGTTCCATCGCCATATATACTAAATTCTAACTCCTTAAAAAATGGTTTCTTGGCTAACTCCAAAATGCATTTTACAGTCAAATCATTAGCATATCTCCTTGTTGCATATGGACGTATCGATAAAATCTTTTTTCTTTGTTCAATACTCTTTGACTTATATTTGAAAAAATCAGTATCAATATAATTATGAATAATACTATATTCTTCTTTTCTTAACTCTAATGCATAGTCTTCACAAACCTCATTTGCAAATGCCTGTGAAACAAATACAAAATGTATATTATAATTTGCTCTGTTTTCAAAAATTTCTTTCCACATCGCTTCTCGCCGCTTGGAAGCTATTTTTTCATTTTCTTCATCTTCCTTCGTTATAAAATTACATTTTTTTCTCCACCATGGCTGGCTCTCCGCTCCATGAAACCACAAAATTATTCTAATTCTATCTTTAAATAATTTTAAAACTTTCCACATTCTTTCATCCAAAAAATGTACACAAACTGTTTCAATGGTGCTTTTTGATAGAACATTAAATAACATGTCTTCTTCACCAGATACAATATTCACGCCCTCAAACTCCCGATATTGTTCGCCACTTCTTGTATTAAATTCCATTAAATCGCAAACCAAGCCTTGCTCTTTATATGACCTCACCCTTTTATGGACAAACATATTCCTATATAGATTATTCCCGCTCGGATATACATTTGTTAATACTAGATTTTTTCCTTTATTTAAATAACACATCAATTCTTTGGGATTTCTTTTTAATCCTAAATTTATTTGCTGAAGAGTATAATTTCCTGTTCCACTTAACCGAATCCCAATTCTAAAAAAGCGCGCTTCATCTGGTATCTCTATGGAATTAACTATATTACCTTTTGAGAAATACGGAGAAATCTTATTTTTATCTGCATCCAAAAGAATACAAACTCCTAAAAAGTCTAAATCTCCCATTCCTCCAAAAAAAACATTTAATTTTCCGTTTTTTGCATATTCAGAGATATCAAATACTTGATTAAAATATACATATCGCTTTTCTTCCGTTCCCATCACGCTAGTAATACTAAGCCCATTATTCATTCTTTCACATGTAAGGCCATTCTTCCAAGTATTTCCCGCCCATAAAAGCATTTCATCATGGCTCAAATTTCGTCCATTACTTTCTATCAAGCTTGTTCTAATATTTTCAGCACGTTCCTCCAATTCATGCATGCCAATTCCCTGATCCGCAATATATAAATCATCTACCATAGCGCAAAAATCTTCTGCATATCCTTCGCAAAACTGATATTCATCTGCAGAAAACATTTCTTTTTCTTTTATGCTGGTTAAGCTTGCAAAAGCACCTAAAGTAAGATGCTGTATACTTTCAATCTCCTTCCCAAATATTCCCCTATCAGTCAGCAATTCATCTACAAATCCGTAAATATTCTCTTTATTATGCAACTGATAATTCTCCTGATCATATGTATAATATCCGAATTTTCCATATGCTTTTGCTTTTACATATTTTCTGGAAAGAGCCAAATCAGTTAAATAGTTTTCTCCATAATAATTATTCGTAGAAAAATTTCCAACATAGCCATCTTTTATTATTTCATTGACCAGTAACGTATTGGCCTGTTGCTCATCAATAACAACTATATTCTCACTATGTTCATAATCTTTCAAATTATCATCTATAATATATAACTTTTTATTTTTATATTTTAACTTATGAAAACTATTTATGATCTTATCCGGACTTTTTCCATCCAAACGTGCTATCAAATTAATCTCAGGAAGCTCATTTTTCAAGTCTACATTAAAAACTTTACGTACCACATATGCCAATCTATCTTCATACAAATGTTCCGATAACACTTTTCTCAACCCTAATAAACGGTATTTTCTATAAGTATTTTCTTCCTCTCCCAATACACTTAATTCCTGCGTCAACGTCTTCACATCGTCGGTACAAATAGTTAAATCCCCAAAAATATTTTTTACTCCACGTGAAAAATTGCCTATTGTGACAGTATTGGACGCTAACATTTCAAATACTCTGCGGGCACACATCGTCTGTGATTGCTGAACAGAATTCATATTAATGCCGTAGTAATATCCTTTATACGCAACATCTATTTCTTTCGGTTCCAGCCTCCCCAAAATATACGGATTATATATTTCAGGAAACGCATGCTCTGGTCTGCTGTTCTGATAATTTCTATCATATATATCAAATCCCTTTAAATCGATAAAAACTTTAGAAAACTCATCAAATACTTTTGCTCTTTTCGGATACCTGTGATAATATGCACCTGCAAAACAAAACTTATCCTTTCTTTCATATTTCTCAATCGGATTGTGTATTTTTGGTTGTGCAGCGAAATGCAGTAAATACACTTTATCATTATTTAAATATTCTTTATATTTAGGAATACAATCTATATCCGTCGTGAAAACAATATCTGCACATTTGGCAGCCGGCATAAATGTATCTGTCCAAACCGGATCTTCCTTATTCCAAAAAACTACAGGAATTCCTTTATCTTGACAATAACTTGTCACGGCAAAATACTCTTTGCTTATATTAGCAATTTTTTTATGCCATAAATTATCCTTTCCCTGCCACGCCGATTCTACAAATAACATATCCGGTTTAAATCTATTCATTTCTTCCTTCCAATTATCCGGTGTTATCTGCATTAAATTACATTCCTCTTTATAGCTGTCATGAGAAAATGTATCCATAATACACGCGACTCTTAATTCCTTAAGACTTTTCCGATCTCCTAATTCAAAAAAAGTCTGTGGAACTTCCGATATAATGCTTCCAATATCGACTCCCATCTCAGATAACTCATTTTCAATACACGCTTTCTTTTCTTTCAGATATTGTAAATATTTCTCCACTGCACCCATTCTTCTACCCTCTTGATACTTTATTTTTTATTGCTTTTAATTTTCTGTATACTTTTATCTCCGCTTTCCAAATAAAATTACTTTCTATTTTTTCTAATCGCAAACGATATTGTTCGTTATCTGCTGCCAAATTCCTGTTTTGATCGTCCAATCTCTGCACTTTCCTCTGAAGTTCGCTAATGAACTCCACCGTTGATGCCAAATCTTTATATTGCTCCTCTAAACTTTTTCTATATTTTTCTTCCTGCTCCTTGCATAATTTTTCCTGTTCTCTACACTTCGCTTCCTGTTCCTTATATAGCTTTTCCTGCTCTTTGCACTTTGCTTCCTGCTCCTTGCACTTTGCTTCCTGCTCCTTGCATTTTGCTTCCTGCTCTTTGCATTTTGCTTCCTGCTCTTTGCATTTTGCTTCCTGCTCTTTGCATTTTGCTTCTTGCTCCCTTCGTTTCTGAATTTGCTCTTGATACTTCTCTTCTTTTTCCTTTAGCGCATTTCTATATCTTTCTTCCTGCTCATTCATTTTAAGTTTAAGTTGGCTATAATTAGCCGTTGATTGTTTATATTTACTATTGGCATTACACATATTGTCATATAATGACATTATTCTTTGACTCATTTTTCTGTCTAATATCTCAAAATTTCTTTCTTCCGCTTTAATCGCATCCTGATCAATCTGAAAATCACTTTCGCTGTTTTCCATAAGCCCGGCTGTAATTCCCATCCATCGTTCTACAAAGTCAAAAGAGTAAATATGAAAGTATTTCTGCAATAAGCTATAAAAATTTGTTAAATAAAATGTACTGACATGATCCGGGTGATCCATTACACCAAACGGCACACTGATTATCATTTTTCCACTAGGCTCTAAAAAACTTACCGCTTTTTCTAAAAATTTATCCGGCTCCTCCAAATGTTCCAGAACCTCCGTTATGATAATACAGTCATACTTTACATCGCTTTCATATAGCATAAAATCGATACATTCAAACTCAACGCATTCTCCAACATGAGAATATTCATTTTTTAATAATCCTTCTGCAAACTCTATCGCCTCAGGCTGGATGTCAATTCCCTTTACCTTGCTTCCTTGTTCTCCCAATAATAGTGAGACAATCCCCTGAGAACATCCGATATCCAAAATCTGCCCGTGCGCTTTTGCCTGCTCCAGTATCCACTCGATTCTCCGTTTTGTTGTTCTTTCAAATTCTTCTCCCAACTGTCCGGAATATGCTAAATAAACTCTATCATTATTCGCCATAAAATCTCCCTTCTATACCTTTCTCTCACTATAAATATTTTTCCTGATATTCCTTCAATACAGGCGTATAACTATTTCTTTCATCTATAGTCATAGCGTTAAATTCCCTTGCAAAACCGCAATAAGGCATTATTATGTCCGCTGGATATTCTATTCCTAATATTTTTCCTCGATGAATCCACATCACCTTATCACAAAAATCATCCATCTGTGTAACCGCATGACTTACAAAAATTATTGTTTTTCCATTATTTTTAAATTCATTCATTTTATCCATGCACTTGTCTGCAAAGCTGTTATCCCCTACTGACAAGGCTTCATCAATAATCAATATATCCGGATTAATATGCACAGATATTGCAAACCCAAGCCGAGAACGCATGCCGCTGGAATATGTTCTAAGAGGCTGATCAATATGTCTTCCAATATCTGCAAATTTAATAATATCAGGCATAATTTCTTCGATCTGTTCATTACTAAAACCTAATAAAATACACTTATATCTGATATTCTCTATGCCGCTCAAATAATTATCCATTCCCGCATTTGCCGATAGCATGTTGACTTCTCCGTCCGTTTCAACACTTCCACTGCTTGGATAAGTAATGCCCGTTATAATACTGGACAAAGTGGATTTCCCTGAACCATTCAACCCAATCATCCCCAGAATTTCTCCCTTTTTTACCTGAAGATTAATTCCTTCCAGCGCTAAAAATTCTTCCGGTTTATATCTGGGCAACAACATACCCTTTAGCCTGTCATAATCCCCATGGTACATAGGATATTTTTTATATATTTCTTTACATTCAATCGCTAAGTTTTTATCCATTCCCATCCCTCTACAACAAATCCATAAATTTCTTTCTGAACTTCATATGAACAGCTGAACCATAAATAAATAGAAACAAAGCGCATGCCCAAAACCACAATCCCTGTCTCCAGTGTACATTTAAAGACACCCCATAAAGTATGCAATTTCTATAGCCATCAATAATATAGGCCAATGGATTTAGCTTTAATACAAGTTTCAGGTCTTCCGGCAGCCTGTCCTGAACCCATACCACCGGAGTAATATAAAAGAGCAGCCTTACAACTGCAGAAAACAATTTCTGATAATCCTTAAAAACAACATTGATCGCCGATGCAAAAAGTCCGTAGCCTACCAAAAAAACAATTAACGCAATCATATAATACGGTAATTGATAAACCATGGAATTCACAGGGTTTCCTGAAAAAATAATGATGGAAAATACTACCAGCATAGACCACAAATGCCCAATAAACGCAGACATAATCGTTTTCACCGGAACAATCGATAATGGCAGGTACATGCGCTTCAATATAGCGCTATATGCATAAATTGATGTTGCGCTCGATGTCATCGCTGTGTTTATAAAAAACCAAGGTATGATTCCTACTATCATCCAAATAATATATGGATAATTTCCCTGTGGAGGTTGCGTATTTAAGCCAATTGCAAATACAAACCAAAAAACAGCTATTTGCAAAGCCGGATTAAAAAAATTCCATAAAAAACCAAACACTGTACCACTATTCTGCCCCTTTAATTCATAACTTGCCAGCCGAAGCATTCTTTTTCTATTTGTCCAGTTTTCCGTTATTACCGTTCTTACTCCTTCAAACATGAATCTTACTCCATTTGATAATTTCTTCCGTAATTCTTTCGCTGGCATGACCGTCTCCGTACGGATTTACTGCGCGCGCCATCTTCTGGTATGCTTCTCTGTCATTTAACAGACGATTTACGATGGCGTATATCTCTTCCTCCCGAACTCCTGCCACTTGTACAGTCCCCGCTTCCACAGCTTCCGGCCGCTCTGTTTCCGTTCTTAGAACCACCACTGGAATGCCAAAATGAGGTCCCTCTTCCTGAAGGCCTCCCGAATCGGTCATCACAAGAAAGCTTCTGGACATAACGTTATGCATATCTTCCACATCGATTGGATCTGTTAAATGTATTCTCTCTTCATTTCCTAAAATTTCAAATACGGTTTCCCTCACTGCCGGGTTCAGATGTACCGGATATACTATCTGGATATCCTTATTATTCTCAACAATACGTTTTACTGCCTTGCAAATATTTTCCAAAGGCTTTCCTAAATTTTCCCTTCTGTGGGCAGTCATTAAAACGATTCTGGAATTGTCAAAGTCAATTTCCTTTAACACATTATTTTTGAATTGATAGTTCTCTTTTACCGTATATTGAAATGCATCAATTACTGTATTTCCTGTTACAAAAATATTTTTATATATATTTTCTTTTTTCAGGTTCTTTTTATTATTTTCCGTAGGCGCAAAAAAAAGTTCTGTAATTTGAGAAATTATTTTACGGTTCATCTCTTCCGGAAACGGAGAATAAATATCATATGTCCTAAGCCCTGCTTCCACATGCCCCACCGGAATCTGCTGGTAGAACGATGCCAGCGCCGCCGATGCCGATGTAGTGGTATCTCCATGTACCAATACTAAATCCGGCTTGATTTCCGGCAGCAATTTTTCCAGGCTTATAAGCACATCGGTTGTTATCGTTGTCAGCGTCTGCTTGTCCTTCATTAATTTCAAATCATAATCCGGAATTACCTGGAAAATATCCAATACCTGATCCAGCATCTGCCGATGCTGCCCTGTTACGCATACAATATTTTCAATTTCTTCATGCTTATCCAGTTCTTTTACCAATGGACACATTTTAATTGCTTCAGGCCTTGTACCAAAAATACTTAATACTTTTATTTTTTTCATTTTTTATACTCCTATGTCACAACAAGGAGAAAAGTTCTTTTCAAAACTATTCTCCTTGTTGGGCCTACCTGGTTTTATATTTATAGATATTGCCATAATTAATAACAGTCAAACCCGATCCCTGCTGCTCCTGAATCATATTGCGTGTATCAAACAGCCTTGCATTTCTCATCAAACCTGCTATATGCTTATGGTTCATCTCTTTATATTCATTATGATCGGTCAATATAACAATCAAATCCGCATCCTTTACTGCCGCATCCAATTCCATGCATTCCGGCCTGTCCACATGAGGATCATATATTGCCACATCTATTTCATTTGCTTTTAATAAATCAATAATTTCAATAGCCGGTGATTCTCTGATATCATCCACATTTCCTTTATATGTCATGCCAAATGCTGCCACCTTAGGGTTCTTTGTCTCTCCCAATAACATCTTCACTTTATTCACAACATATTGAGGCATACTTCTATTGGTATCCCGTGCCAGACGGATAATCTTAGCCGTTTCCGGTGCCTTTGCACAAATAAAATATGGGTCAATGGCCAGACAATGGCCGCCCACTCCCGGTCCCGGCTGATGGATGTTTACTCTTGGGTGTTTATTCGCCATCTGAATTACATCCAGACAATTAATGTCCAATTCATCACATATTTTTGCCAGTTCATTTGCCAATGCTATATTCACATCCCGGAAGGTATTTTCCATGCACTTAGATAATTCGGCTGTTTTAGCCTCCGTCTTTATAATCTCTCCTTCTACAAAGGTTGCGTATACTTCAGCTGCATGTTCCGTACATTCCTCCGTAATGCCGCCCACAATGCGGTTATTATGGCGCAGCTCGTACAAAATCTGGCCAGGCAATACTCTTTCCGGGCAATGCGCCAGATACAAATCACTTCCGATCGCAAAGCCAGCCTCCTCCAAAACGGGCTTAACATGATCATCCATCGACTTAGGAGCAATGGTTGATTCCACAATGACAGTATTTCCTTTTTCCAGATAAGGAATTATTTTTTTAATGCCCTGTATGACATACGTCAAATCACAGCTTCTGAACTCATCATCAAGATTAGGCGTCGGTACTGCTACAATAAACGCATCCGCCTTCTCCGGCGTTAATGACGCCCTGAAATTGCCTTTTTCCACCTGTGTTTTAATTACTTCTCCCAGTCCGGGTTCTTCAATATGGATATGCCCCTGGTTTAACATATTAACCACTTTTTCCGAAATATCTACTCCGACTACTTCGCATCCGCTCTCAGCAAAAACTGCGGAAGTAGGCAGACCAATATAACCTAATCCAATCACACATATCTTTTTTCCCATATTTTCTTCCTCTTCTGCTTTCACATAATATCTTATACTCATACTTTTATTCCCAAGTATACTCATACAATATATCACAGAATTCCCGATAATACAACAATGACCTTTTCTACTTCTATCAGCAATCTTCTATTCCATATATCTGATCATAGATTCCGCACAATTTTGAAAAAATATAAACCAAACGTCTCATATCCGTTTTCACACATTGAATATAATAATACAAATGTTCATCAAAATACTGGCCAATATCTTGTCTTTTCCTTAATACATTGTAAAGATCCAATGTATTATTATATATCTGTAAAAGCAGTTCGTTCTCTGTAAAGCCCGGATTTCTCATCGGTCTGCTATTATTATCCGCAGCCGCCTCATAATCACTTTTGTCGTTATCTAATTCTACCTCCGGTAATTCCCCCTGGTCAAATATCACATTTCCCCATTTTTCCCTGATAATGTCATTATCACTGGAGCCATACGATGAGAAAGGAAAGCTTAAGACTTCTGGGTATAAAATATAACACATATCCAACATAATTTTATTGTTGCATCTCTCTTCCATACTCAACATCCTGGAAGCTTCAAATAAGTACCGTGACATAAAAAGTGAATAATAATGTCCATCCAGCCAAAACCTGTTAATCAAGTCATTAAAATGATAGCGCAAATAGTGGAAAGTAAAAAGATTATCAAACTTTTCATAAGCGCTTCCTCCAGGAATAGCAGTAATCTCGCCATACAGAGCCTTACAAAAATCACTGTCTCCATAATAAGTAATACGGTAATTATCCAATTTGTTTGTCATCTTTCTGGCAATTTGCATCACATTATCGCTGTTCTTAATCAAATTTCTGGTTCCCATATAATAATGGCTTCTCATTGTTTCTCCAAAAGCTCCGATAAAACTCATCGTCTGATTTTCAAAGTTGGATTCCATAGTAAATCCCGGCAAATAAAAAACAGCATGGTATATACCATTATTAAAATTTCTATACCGTTCGATAAAATCATCCACACTATATTCTTTAATATAGATCCCGTATTCTTCATTTCTTGCATATGATATATTATAATGATTTGTCAACTGCACCGATACTCTCAGGTCATTTGCCGAAGGCACATCCCATGTAACTGCTCTGGTTTGATTTAACATTTCAGGATTACATAAAAGAGATGCCAAATTAAGCCTGCTGTCAAATCCTGCCGACAAGCCTATTTGATAATGCGTCAGATCCTCACTATTCTTAATATTTTCCAATTTGCACATTATATCATTTTTAGCCTTTTCTAACAACTCGCGATACATAGTATCATTATACGCAGTTTTTTTGTAATTAATTGGCTTTTCCGGGGTACATAAACCATATTCCGAAATTTCTATATAGCGATTCACTGGCAATATATATAAATTTTTAACTGCCAGCTCAGTTAAAAAATTGGTACCTGAAATCATACCATCACTAAAAGTCATCATCGCTGCAACATACTCTTTATTGATTTTCAAATCAAGTCCGATCGCCCGAATCACTGTCAAAGCCAAATTTAATCTATTGGAAACTACCACTGTTTCTTCATCCCAATAATAAAATACAGAATTCGCACTAAAATAATCGCAAGTAACTGTTATCACATTTTTCTTTCTGTAAATCATAAATTTCCCGATCATAGTTAATACATCCTGACCTTCGTCTATGCAATCTTCCAGTAAACGAATATCTTTCTGACCAAATATAAGATGCGGTCCTTCATTTATCATGCCGGATAATATCGTATCTTGCCCAATTACTTCTTTATTGCCAATTTTATATAAGTGGGATTGATACCAGCTTTCTCCATCAATATCCAGTTCTGTATGTTTTTTGATAACATTTAGAGCGGCATTTTCAAGTGTATTGGGTGTTATGACCAAGCAGAAATCTGTATAGGGAGCCTTAAAAGGAATATACTGTAATTGCCCCCCCCCTAAATGGTTCACGGACATTTGTCTCCAGGCCAAAAGTATTTTCCGCCTTATACCCATGGAATCTGGACATTTTGACCATTAATTCCTGCCCTCGCCGGATAAAACATTTTACGGAATAAATTCCATCAGAAGTTAATGGAAAACGTGTTCTGTTATAAGGCGAATAAGAAACTGTTTCTTTTTTCTCAAATCTATTCATCAGATAAAAGGCAAATTCAATATCCTTAAACTTATTATCCGATGGATGCACTTCACATTCCAGCATACCACCTTCTATCCGTGAACAAATTGAAAATTGACTCTCCGATAAACTTTTCTCCTCAAATACTGCTTTTTCATTCTCTTCCCCCCAAGGATAAGTATATAATCGCGTATACTTGCTTGCCATATCATTTTTATTCTCTATATTCCTGGCAAAACATGTCACATAATACGCTCCCGGTTCTTCCAACACAAATCGTTCCTCATAGTTTGCCGAATACCATTTTGTCAATATTCGCTCTCCATCTTTTATAAAATAATAAGCGTATTCATACTGTGGTAACTTTTCTTCCGGCAATACCACACGAATTATCAGTGTATCATTTTCCACTCTCGATTCCAAGCTGATTTCTATCATTTTGCGCACCTCTTCTTTCGCTTTTCTCTATAACATTTCTATAGCTCAGCCTATGATCACGAACTCTTCCGATAACTCTGAAATAATATTTCCCCAATTATCTCTCACAAACACTCTGATTTGATATGTTCCTGCTTCTGTAGCAGACCAGTCATAGTAATTTTGTTTCGAATACCAGATCGTACCTATTCTCTCCGCCCCTCTGTAAATGTACCATGCATATTCCAGATCTGCGCCAAACGCTTCGATCGACCACCTGACTACTGTATGAATATTCTGCGGGCTTGGCTTATCCGCTTTAATTTTATAAGAAACTAAAGCCTGCCTTTCCTTAAATTCACCGGCATTGTCCTGAGGCTTCAATATTACTTCAAAGAAATCCAGTTCCAAATCCGAAATGGGATAAAGCCCCAATTTTTCTTCAAACCGCTCATAAAACTCTAAATCTAATTTCCTTTTTGCCAGTTTTTCATGTAAAATCTCAAAATTTAACAATTTAAAATATTCTTTGTATTCACTGTAAGTCAATTTATTCACATAATAAAATGCATCTATCCATTCCTGGGTTACTCCATTTTTCAAGCAGTAATCAACCACCACCTCATCCGGAAACAGCAAATGCGGATACGGAAAATATACCGTCCTGTAAATATGGGAAGCCATTGCCGAACGATACAAATTCGCATATATATATATCTTTCCTTCAGGCTTCAGTATCTTTACACATTCTTGCAAAACCTTAAAGGGATGCCTGATATGCTCCCATGCCACATAAGAAATAATCAAATCAAAAGTACCTTGCGGAAAGGGATTATTTTCACTTAAATCTACTACCATGTAATTTAAGTTCTTTTCTTTCCCAAGCTCGTCCCACACAGGGCTTTCATAAATATCAGTTCCTGTTACTTCACACTCATACTGCTCCGCCAGTCTTCTTGACGTATAGCCCCCCCCACAACCAATTTCAAGGATTTTTACACCATTTAAATTTACCAGTTTCTCAAGGTTTTTTATCCTCTGATCTGCATAAGCCAGTTGGGATTTATGATCATATTTCAAAAACTCTTTTGACAAAGGCTTATCTTTATACTCCTCGTTTAATTTTTCCAGTAGTTCCATATTATACTTGTATTTCATCATATCTCCGTTTTCTCCCATTTCTTTTACAAACTCTCTAACACTTCTATATACTCTCTATTCTGCACTTCCCTCGAAAACCTGGAAACCTCCTTCCCGCCAGTTCTTCTCAACTTCTCAATCCCTTCCTTTTGTTTTAACCCGATCAGCCGGCGCAGCATTCCTTCCACGCTGTCCGCTCTATTTGCACAGCTTACTCCCAACCCATATTCGTTTAAAAATTCAGCCGCCAGTCCGTCCTCCTTTCCGATATTCCATAACACGCGGCCGCTTCTCATATAATCATAAAATTTACCCGGTACCAGATATTTGCCTGAATCATCATCCGTATCATGAATATTCAACAGCACGTCGCTCTCCAGCATATACAAAAGCGATTCCTCCTGGGTTACTTTTCCTATATAACTTACATTATTTCTTTTTTCCATCTTTTCAATGGCATCTACTCCTACAAACCTTAACTCCACAATACCTTTTTCACATTTCTCAGCCGCTCTTATTACAATATTAGGATTCCTGTAATTTTTCTTATTATCATTAAAATCCATGCTTCCCACATATGTGACCAGCAACCGGTTTCCATCCCTTTTCTTCTTTCCCGCACGCCTTTCCGCTTTTTTCCACGCATCATCCGAATAACCATTGTATACCACTGCCGTTTTACTGCTTTCTATTTTAAATATCCTGCACATATCCTTTCTAAATGCTTCCGAAAAACATACCATACAATCCGCATTTTTCAAATACTTTTTTTCTTTTAAATAAGCCAGATTTTTCTTCTTCTTCCACAAAAACCATGGATCACGGTAATCAAATATAATTTTTATGCTCCCGTCTTTTTTCTTTATTTTTCCTGCAACAGAAAATAATGCAAAGCTGGGTCCGCTAATGATGACTTTCTTAATTCCTTTATGAATAATGCATTCCAATATTGTCTCTTCATAATTTTTCAGCCATTTCTTATAAAATATCCCCTGGAAACTGGATGGTTCCCCATAAAGAAAATAGTCGGCGGCTGCCATAAACATATAAATGGTTCTTTTTATCTTGCCGGGTAAAAAAATCCATTTCTTCCGTTTCTTTTCTTTTTCTCCTTCGGAGCATTTCTGTCCGTTTCCTTCCTCATCGCCGCCCCCTGCATCTCCTCCCAAATAAACCGGTTCGTATAATACTTCTTTATTTACACATTCCGGAGCCGTTTGAAAACCCGGAGATATAGTAATAACATTTCTCCCTTGCTTTTCCAGCATATCCGCCAAGTAATACATCCTCTGGCTCCCTCCCCATGAGTTAGCTCTCGGAGGTATTTCAGGCGCTATGATCAATATGTTATTATTATCCGCCATTTTACTTCCCCTGCCTTATCTTTTCTGCCAGTCTGGGATATTCCCTGGCTTCATAATGCTGTTCCCGCAGTATTTTTCCCCATTTCGCCGCGAATTTTTCCCTGTTTGCTTCTATCCGCCTCTTTTTTCTCTCATCCGCCTCCCGGGTTCCTCCCTCCGTCACCCCTTCAAAATGTACTACCTCGGACTTCGGCTGATAGACTACTTTGTATCCTTTCTCCCTCACCTGAAATGCCAAATCCACGTCTTCATAATACGCAGGGGCAAAGCATTCATCAAATCCGCCGATTTCATCCCACAATTCTTTTCGGATGATGATGGAAGCTCCCGAAACATAATCCGTTTCCCTTTTTATATTCAATTCTTCCTCGCCTGGCTGTCTGTTATTTCCAAACTGCAGTACCGAAGCATCCTTCCAGACAATCCCTCCGGCCTCCTGAACCAGTCCCGTAGGATAAATGAACTTGGAACCTGCCAGCCCTATCGCTTGATCCTCCTCCATCAGATTCACCAATGCTTCCAGCCATCCTTTCTGCACCTGTGTATCGTTGTTTAAAAATACAAGATATTTTCCTCTCGCTTCTTTACTGATCTGATTACAATTTATCAAAAACTGACAATTCTTTTCGTGGCGGATCACCCGAATTCCCGTTATTATCTTTTCCAACTCTTTTGTTCTGTCCGAGGAGCAGTCATCGCCTACAATAATTTCATAGGCAATATTATCCCCATATTTTTTAATATGCTCCAGGCATTGATAAGTATAGGCAAACTGATTATATACCGGAATCATAATCGATACCACTGGAACCTCATACTCTTCAAAGGAAAGCGGCAGGTACCTTTTTTCTTTTTCCATTCTATCCTCCGAAACAGGAGTTATATCATATTCTCTGCCGCAATCTTTTCCCAATCTTTTTTCTTTATCTCTCACCAGATAAAAGTGATACTTCACTCCGGCCAACCCTTCTTTTCTGAATATGGAAAAGGCATGGATCACTCTATGAAGTTTTAACATCTTAAAATATAAAAAAACCTTTTTTTTCATTCCTGTCCCCATAGGCTCCTGTTAAGCCTTATCTTTATATGCCCAATATTTATTCAGTAAAAAATTCAGCGGAATCGTCACAAACAGATTAATCACCGGGCCGAGCATCTCATGAAGCCCTATCATATCCACCCAAAGAATAAGCAGAAGATTATTAAGGACTAAACCGGTTCCCGCGTAGGAAGTAAACGTCTTCAAAAAAACCTTCCACCATGCCCTTTTTTCATCTTGTTCCGCTTTAAAAACATACCGGTCATTCCAATAATAAGCATTTATAACGCTGATCAAAAAACCCCCGATGCTGGCCAAAAGATAATGCCACCCCAAGTTTACCAATACTACATACACTATGTAGGAAATCAGCGTATTGGACAGCCCCACTACGCCAAATTTGACAAACTGACATAATTTTTTCCATGTTCCGTCATTCATTCTTAAATGAAAGATGCGAAATAAGATAAAATGCAGCATATTCTCTATAAAATCCCAAAATTTATCCATCGTTTCCACCCGTTATGCCTTCACCCGTCAAACCCGGAATCCAGCAGCTCTTTCCACGCCTCTGTCACTTTATCCCACCGGTAATACTTTTCCACATATGCTTTCGCGCTTTTGCAGTACGAGTCATATCCCCCAGCTGTCAATGCCTCCATCGCGCCGGCGAAGGACTCATAATCCTCATACCAAAGCCCGCCTCCGCTCCTTTCGCAATGCCCTTTTAAAACATCGCATTTTCCATTTACAATAACCGGCTTTGATAAAGCCATCGCTTCCAAAACGGAAATCGACAGGCTTTCGAAGCGCGAAGGAAGCCATAAGGCCTCCGCTCCTGCCATTCCGTCATACTTGTCCTCATCCGGCACGAATCCCAGATAATGAATATTTTTCAGATCGGGGATCTCCATATACTTTTTCCCGAGAACTACCAGATGCATTCCGCCTTCCGCTTTCCCCGCATGCCTCTCCTGTTCCTCCGCATACCGCCGGAAAAAGGCAAACATCTCCCCGCAGCCCTTCTCTTCGTCCACTCTTCCCGCATATATGATATAGTCCCCTTCTATTCCATATTTCTTTCGAAACCGCTCCGTATCCACGCATTCCGGCAGATCTATGCCGATGCCAATCACCTTATGCTCTATTTTTTCATTGTGGAACTGCCCTTCGACAAATGCTCTTTCCTCTTCGGTCAGATAGACTATCTTTTGGGGCATATGAAACATTTTTTCATAGACTTTAAAATAAATATTGTACTCATCATGGGCAGTAGGCACAAAAACTGCCTTATCCCTTACTTTTTCCATTCCGAATACGGCAGGATAATACATATAAGTGACAAAAATAAATACATCATACTCATCCCTGTGCGTTCCGATATAATCTACCAGATCGGGAACATAGGGTCCTAACACTTTATTCCACAAAGCTGTCATCGCCAGACTGCCGCATCCCAATCTGGTAATCAATATCTTAAGCAGTCGTTGCACATATCTGTTTCTCTTTTTTCTGACACCGAACCGCCGTACCTTGATTCCATCGATTTCCTCTATATCCGCTTCATAATAGTCTTCCCATTTATCATAAGTGAGCGCTTTGGAAGTCAGCACTTCCACTTCATATTCAGCTTTCAAATGCTGCGCCATCTGCATCGTGTACGATTCGGATCCTCCGTTTACTTCCCTGCCGTAACGCTGATTGATAAACGCTATTCTTTTTTTCTTCTTATTTTCCCTGCCCATTGATCGCCTTTAACCTGTCTTTGATTATGTCTGCCGCATATTCATACGTCAAATGCCTGTCCATATAATTTTTCGCATTAGTGCCTATTCTATGCGCGTATTCCCTATCCTCCCACAGTCGCCTCATATATTGTGCCGCATGTTCCACATCGGCTTCCGCCCAATAGTTCCCTTTTTCATAAGGCCCTGCTGTCTTCCTGATTTGCACTAATTTATAATCCACCGGACAAGCGCATTCCTCATCCGTAAACTCTGCCGTCGCCGACCAATTCGTGGAAATCACAGGTTTCCCCAAAGCCATTGCCTCTGCCACCGGCAAGCCGAATCCTTCGGAACGGTGAAGAGAAACTAACACATCGGCAGCATTCATAAGGGAATCCACCTCTTTTCTCGTCATATTTTCCGTAATAAAATATATATTTTGATATTCCTTCAGCCGCTCCTTTAACTGCGCCAGCTTTTTTTCTTCCACATGGTTCACTTTAATTACAAGGCCCGCGTCTTTTTTCTCCTTTGGAAAAGCACGGACATACGCTTCAATAACCGCCTGTGGATTTTTTCTTTCGCTCACGCTGATAAAATCATACATAGTTAAAAAGAGAAACTTTTCTTCTGGCAAGCCGAAATATTTCCTTTGAAAATATCCTTCTATATCCGTTTCTTTTCCTCTTTCCTTCCTATTTTCCATATCAATAGCATAAGGAACCGTCACCACCGGTTTTTTCGTCTTTTTCCTAAGCGCATTGCTGATAAATTCCGAAGGAGTCCATATTTCGTCCACCGTCTGAATGCAGGGCAGCCAATAATCGGGAAATTCCTCCAATTCCCACAGCCAATAAGCGATATTATATCTTTTATCCAATACTTCTTTTTCCAGTCCGCAATAATCTTTCGCCCATGTCCCGGGGATAATATGGATGAGGTTCACCGCATATTTTACGCTAGCCTCTACCTTTTTTGCCCACGCTTCATCATTATGCGTCAGCGTTCCATGGGAATTGATCTGCTTCACACAAAAAGGAATGCCGCTTTTTTCCATAATAGAGGCCAGTATTCTTACACTTTGGCCCAGTCCGGTCTCAGCACTGATATCCCCGATCAGATTGATGCCACCGGGATATAGATTTCTGCAATATGGTTCGGTCTGCTTTTTCCACTGCAGCATTCTGCGGTTCTGCTTCACAGCCAATAACTTTTTTATTTTTAACTTTATATCATCGGAAAGTATTCTTCCTGCTATTTTATTGGCTCCCATGTGTGCTTTTCCCACCTCCGAACCTACGCCTGCCGTCTTTTTTATTTTTTATTATCCGTCTTGTTTTTATGTGACTTATAACCTAAAAAACTCTTATATCTGTCAGTAATATACTAACATGGTTTCATTTATCTTACAAGATTCATTGCGGAACGGCGGAGATATGAGGGGAATATGGATAATTAAAAGTTATCCGTTGGATTTGGCAGTGGGTAAATTGAATGAAGAATAATTTCTGATTATTGATGGT
>ERZ808035.772-NODE-772-length-23096-cov-5.997784_pt1 | contig 23096 bp, 19 predicted proteins | sample MGYA00380189_ERZ808035 | MGnify/ENA primary metagenome ERZ808035 (study PRJEB31490, sample SAMN06133407) | mouse gut metagenome | isolation source: M5_1 | host: mice | place: China: Chengdu | collected 2015-05 ...
GTGAGAGAGAGTTACCGGCTACACGAAAATATATTTAATAGTGGTTTAGATATAGTAGTCGTTGCAAGAAAAAGTGCGGCTTCGGTCGGGTATGCAGAGATCGAAAGCGCGTTATTACATCTTTCAAAGCTTCATCATATCATTAAAATTTATTTTTATGATGAAGAGAATTTGACTGACAAAATTGTTAAAAAATGATATGAAAAGTTTATTTATCTGTCTTATTAAATTCTATAGAAAATATATCTCTCCTATGAAAAGTACGAAATGTCCTTATATTCCTACCTGTTCCGAATACGGACTGGAGGCTGTAGAGAAATACGGCGCTTTTAAGGGAGGACTTATGGCGCTCTGGAGGATATGCAGATGTAATCCTTTTTCAAAAGGTGGTTATGATCCTGTTCCGTAAGGTAACAGAAAAACAAGATTAGGGAGGTAATCGGTTAGTGTCAGGTATTTTATTAACTCAGGATTCCGGTAAGATTATTGGTCCGATCGCTAAACTCTTAGGCTATATCATGGAAGGTATTTTCTTTGTACTGGACAAGATTGGTATTCCGAACATTGGACTTTCCATTATATTATTTACGATCGTGATTTATCTTTTACTTCTGCCTCTTACGATCAAACAGCAGAAGTTTTCCAAATTATCTGCCAAGATTAATCCTGAGATTCAGGCAATTCAGGCTAAGTATAAAGGAAAAAATGACAACAATTCCGTGATGGCAATGAACATGGAGACAAAAGCCGTATATGCAAAATATGGTGTTTCTCCTTCCGGCAGTTGTATACAGATGTTGATACAGCTTCCTATTTTATGGGCTTTGTATCGTGTAATCGGAAATATGCCGGCTTATGTTGGTAAAATCAAGGATGCTTTTTTTCCTTTAGTGGACAAGCTGATTGATCAGGCTGGAAGTACAGAGCTTATTCAGACTTTTTCACAGGCAGGTATGTATGGCAAACAGTTTGCAAATGAGTCTTTTACAGGCGGCGTTGTTTCTTATGTACAGAATACTTTTATTGATGTTTTGTATAAGGCTTCTACTGCAGAATGGATCAGTATCAAGGATGCATTTCCGACTCTGGCCGGTGATGTGGATCAGACGCTGGGTCTTTTGAATCAGTACAATAACTTTTTAGGTTTGAACATTGCCAATTCTCCTTCTTTTATTATGAGGGACGCAATAGCATCCAGATCTTTCATTATGGTGATTGCAGCTTTGTCTATTCCTGTATTGTCTGCAGTAACCCAGTGGATCAATATTAAATTAATGCCTCAGCAGAGTACACCGCAGGATAGCAAGAATGGTAATGACCAGCAGAATGTAATGATGCAGTCTATGAAAACCATGAATCTGATGATGCCGATCATGTCAGTAGTGATTTGCTATACACTGCCTGCCGGCCTGGGACTTTACTGGGTAGCCGGTGCTGTTGTAAGAAGTATTCAGCAGGTTGTAATCAACAAACATATTGATAAGATGGATTTTGACGAAGTCATTAAGAAGAATGAAGAAAAGGCCAAGAAAAAAATGGAGAAGGCCGGTGTGAGAGCAGAGCAGATGGCTGCCTATGCCAGCATGAATACCAAAAATGTTAATGCTCCTAAGAAACAATCCAATACTCCTGTTATGACACAGGAAGAAAAAGAAGCGGCAATCAAAAAATCCACGGAATATTATAATAACAATGCGAAACCGGGCAGTATGATGTCTAAGGCAAATATGGTAAAGCAGTATAACGAAAAGAATAATAAACAGTAGGATGGGGGATTGATGAATTATGGAATTTATTGAAGTATCTGCAAAGACTGTAAATGACGCCATCACAGAGGCATGTCAGAAATTGACCGTAACAAGTGATAAGTTGGAGTATGAAGTAGTGGAAGAAGGTTCTTCAGGTTTTCTGGGGATCGGTTCCAAGCCTGCAGTGATCAAGGCAAGAGTAAAATCTTCTATAGAAGATACAGCTAAAGATTTTCTGAAAGATGTTTTTGAAGCCATGAATCTGACAGTTGTTGTAGATGTCAAATATGATGAAGCTAATAATTCTATGGATATTGATCTGAATGGCGATGAGATGGGTGTTCTGATCGGAAAAAGAGGACAGACACTGGATTCTTTACAGTATCTTGTATCTCTGGTAGTAAATAAAGATGTGGAGAATTACATCAGAGTTAAAGTAGATACAGAGAATTATCGTCAGAGAAGAAAAGAGACTCTTGAGAATCTGGCAAAGAATATTTCTTATAAGGTTAAAAGAACAAAACGCCCTGTATCTTTGGAGCCTATGAATCCTTATGAAAGAAGGATCATCCATTCTGCACTTCAAAATGATAAGTATGTGACGACTCACAGCGAAGGTGATGAGCCATTCAGACACGTAGTAGTTGTTTTGAAGAGATATGAGAGAAACAATTAATTTGTGAAGGCTGGTATCAACAAAAAGACTAATAAGAAAAATATAAAAAACAGCGGGAATGAAAAGTTCTTGCTGTTTTTTATGATATTAGGAACAAAGTTATTTGCGAAGCAAATTACTTTTTTTGTCTGATTATGATGGAATTTTATCAGAAATAATTGTAATATAGTATGTGAATTATATGGAGGTTTTTGTATATGAAAACAGATACCATTGCAGCAATTGCTACGGCTTTGTCTGATTCAGGAATCGGTATTATACGTATAAGCGGCGATGATGCAGTTTTAATTGCAGACAAAATATATCGTAATGCAAAAAATGAAAAAGTTTTATCAGAATATGATTCTCATACGATTCATTATGGATTTATTGTAGATCAGGATCAGAATATTGTAGATGAAGTAATGATTTCCGTGATGAAAGCACCCAGAAGTTATACTGCAGAAGATACAGTTGAAATCAATTGTCACGGCGGTATTTTTATGATGCGGAAGATTCTTGAACTTGCGATATGGGCGGGAGCAAGGCTTGCAGAACCGGGAGAATTTACAAAACGTGCTTTTTTAAACGGAAGGATTGATCTTTCTAAAGCGGAAGCAGTAATGGATATCATACATGCAAAAAATGAATTTGCCTTGAAGTCTTCCGTGAAACAGTTAAAAGGTTCTGTTTCCGGTTTCATAAAGGAAATGAGGGCGGAGATTATTCATGAAATTGCTTTTATTGAATCTGCTTTGGATGATCCTGAGCATTTTGATCTGGAATCTGAAGAATATGGTGAAAAGATTCTTTCTATGATAAATAGAATAGAAGAACGTATAAAAGATCTCATCCGTTCTGCAGATGACGGAAGAATTTTGAAAGAAGGTATTCAGACTGTTATTGTGGGAAAACCTAATGCCGGCAAATCTTCTTTGTTAAATGTGCTTGTGGGGGAAGAAAGAGCAATTGTTACAGATATAGCAGGAACGACGAGAGATATTCTGGAAGAAACCATTTCCATTGATGGTATTGTATTTCGTATGCTTGATACGGCAGGTATCCGCTCTACTGAGGATGTGGTAGAAAAAATCGGTGTTGATAAAGCTAAAAATGCTGTAGAGGAAGCTGATCTTGTTCTTTATGTAATAGATGCTTCTGTTCCTCTGGATGAAAATGATGCTTCTGTCTTTAAAATGATAAAGGATAAGAATACCATTATTTTATTAAATAAATCTGATCTGGATACTGCTGTGACGGAAGAAAATATTTATGAATTTGAACAGAATGATCGTGAAGACAGTTGCCAAAATGGAATTAAAAACAGGATCATAAGAACATCTATGAAAGAAAAAGACGGAATTGAACTTTTTCTGCAGACTGTAAAAGAAATGTTTTTTCATGGTGATATTGTCCATAACGATGAAGTGTATATTACCAGTATGCGTCATAAGGAAGCGTTAATGGATGCCTGTAACAATCTTGTCCAGGTTAAGACGAGTATAGAGAATCATATGCCGGAGGATTTTTATACCATTGATTTGATGAACGCTTATGAAAAGCTGGGATTGATCACAGGTGAGGCTGTGGAAGATGATCTGGTAAATGAAATATTCAGTAAATTTTGTATGGGGAAGTAGGCATGATCTTTGGAAAGTGTTTTTTATATCTGAATGCTGAAAAGAAAAATTTAAGAAGACCAAAATAATATGGAGAAAAGTATGTCTGTAGAAAATAAAAATCAGATAAGAGAAAAATATGATGTCTGTATTGTGGGTGCCGGACATGCCGGATGTGAAGCGGCTCTTGCCTGTGCAAGACTTGGTATGGAAACAATTGTTTTTACGGTCAGTGTGGACAGCATTGCACTGATGCCTTGTAATCCGAATATAGGCGGTACATCCAAAGGTCATCTGGTTCGTGAAATTGATGCTTTGGGTGGAGAAATGGGAAAAAATATAGATAAGACTTTTATTCAGTCTAAGATGCTGAATCAATCAAAAGGTCCTGCAGTGCATTCTCTTCGTGCTCAGGCGGATAAAGCGGATTATACCCGTGAGATGCGTAGAGTTTTGGAAAATCAGGAGCATCTTACGATCAAGCAGGCGGAAGTCTGTGAACTTCTGACAGAAAGTCATGATAATATGGCTGAATCTGATGATCGTACTGCTGCAAAAAAAATTACAGGTGTTAAAACTTTTACAGGTGCTGTATATGAGTGTAAGGCTGTTATTTTATGTACAGGAACATATCTGAAGGCAAGATGTCTCTGCGGGGAGGCTATTACATATACAGGTCCCAATGGATTGCAGCCGGCCAATTATCTGACGGATTCCCTGAAAAAGCTTGGTGTGGAAATGCGCAGGTTTAAGACAGGTACGCCGGCTAGAATGGATGGACGGACAATTGATTACAGTAAGATGGAAGAACAGTTGGGAGATGAAAGAGTAATTCCTTTTTCTTTTTCTACTGATCCTGAGGATGTACAAATTGATCAGGTCTCCTGCTGGCTGACTTATACGAATGAGAAGACACATGAAATTATTAAAGCTAATCTTGACCGTTCACCGATTTATGCCGGTATTATTGAAGGAACCGGTCCAAGATACTGTCCTTCTATTGAGGATAAAGTAGTCAAGTTTGCAGACAAAGAGAGGCATCAGGTTTTTATTGAGCCAGAAGGTATTCATACCAATGAAATGTATGTGGGCGGTATGTCTTCTTCTTTGCCGGAGGATGTCCAGCTTGCCATGTACAGGACAGTTCCCGGACTTGAGAATTGTAAGATTGTCAGAAATGCCTATGCCATTGAATATGACTGTATTGATCCGAGACAGTTATATCCTACCCTGGAATTTAAAGATATCAAAGGACTTTTCAGCGGCGGACAGTTTAATGGAAGCAGTGGTTATGAAGAGGCGGCGGCACAGGGTCTGATTGCAGGAATTAACGCTTCGTTAACTATTCTGGGAAAAGATCCTGTTGTGCTGGATCGTTCCCAGGCTTATATAGGGGTACTGATCGACGATCTTGTAACAAAGGAAAATACGGAACCTTACAGGATGATGACTTCCAGGGCAGAGTACCGTCTTTTGCTCCGGCAGGATAATGCTGATTTAAGACTACGTGAAATTGGATATGAAGTAGGACTGGTTTCAAAAGAAGTTTATGAGAAGACACTTTCTAAAAAGAAGTTGATTGATGAAGAAATTATCCGTTTAAAAAATACAGTAATCGGGGCTGCGAAAGAAAATCAGGAGTTTCTGTCGGCTCACGGAAGTTCTTCCCTTAAAACGGCAGCTACCCTGGCAGAGTTAATGTGTCGTCCTGAATTAACTTATGAAATATTAGCTGAAATTGATCCGAAACGTATTTCTCTTCCGGCAGATGTGGTGGAACAGGTAGAGATTGAGATTAAATATGAAGGATATATAGAAAGACAGCTTCGTCAGGTAGAGCAGTATAAAAAAATGGAGAAAAAGAAGATTCCGCCGGATTTGGATTATAATGATGTCAGTTCCCTTCGATTGGAGGCGCGGCAAAAACTGATTGCTTATAAACCTGTCTCTGTAGGGCAGGCTTCGAGGATATCCGGTGTTTCACCGGCAGATATTTCAGTGCTTTTGGTTTATCTTGAACATTTTTATCGCAGGAATACTTGAGAAGCGAAGGAAATTCATCGAGTTATTATTTATTTTGGAGAATGACATTGAAAAATTTATCAAAAAGTTATAATCTGGAACAGTTTTATAAGGATTTAAATGAGCTTCATATTGTTTTATCGGATGTCCAGGCAGAACAGTTTCTCCTTTATTATGAAATGCTTGTTGAGAAAAATAAAGTAATGAATTTGACGGCCATTACGGAATTTGATGAAGTAATGAAAAAGCATTTCATTGACAGTCTTTCTCTTGTGAAGGCTTTTGACTTACAGGGAACTCTTTCTGTGATTGATATCGGAACCGGCGCCGGTTTTCCGGGTATTCCTTTGAAGATTGCTTTTCCTGAGCTTAAAGTTACTCTTATGGATTCTTTAAATAAGCGTGTTGATTTTTTAAATGATATTATCAATGCTTTGGAACTAAAGGAAATTGAAGCAATTCATGGGCGTGCAGAAGATTTTGCAAAACCGGATCTGTTAAGAGAAAAATTTGATCTGTGTGTTTCCAGAGCAGTTGCGAACCTTTCTACTCTTTCGGAATACTGTCTTCCTTATGTGAAACAGGGGGGAAGGTTTATTTCTTATAAATCTGAGAAGGTTTCTGAAGAAATGAAAGATGCGGAATATGCTATTCATATTCTGGGCGGGGAAATAGAGGAACAGATTGCATTTTATCTTCCTGATTCAGAATTTTATCGTAATCTTTTTGTAGTAAAAAAGTGTCATGAGACTCCTCTTAAATATCCGAGAAAAGCGGGAACTGCTGCTAAGAAGCCTTTGAAAAGATAGGAACATTTTGAAGATGAATATTTTACTTGTGGCGGTTAACGCAAAATATATACATTCTAATCCTGCTGTTTATTCCTTAAGAGCCTGTGCAGGTGAATACCAGCCGTATGTTTCAATTCTGGAATTTACGATTAATCAGCAGCCATCTTATCTTCTTCATGAGATTTATAAGAAGAAGCCTGATGTGGTTGCTTTTTCCTGTTATATATGGAATCGTGAGATAATCGGCAATCTTATTTCTGATCTTAATAAGATTCTGCCGGATACAGATATCTGGGCCGGAGGGCCGGAAGTTTCTTATAATGCTTCTGCGGTGATAGATGAGTGGGAACTTCGTGGTGTTATGACAGGTCCGGGAGAAGGAGTTTTTTATCAGCTGGTATCTGCCTATGTGGAAAATAGAGCTTCTGAATTACCTGATCTTCTTGACGGAACTCTTTTAAACAGGATGACTTTGGATGAAATTCCTTTCTGGTATGAGAATCTTACAGATTTTGAACATCGTATCATTTATTATGAAAGCAGCCGGGGATGTCCTTTTTCCTGCAGTTACTGTCTTTCATCCATTGATAAAGTTATGGATTTCAGATCTGTGAGCCGTGTCTGTCATGAGTTGGATTTCTTTCTGGAACGAAAAGTACCTCAGGTTAAATTTGTTGACCGGACATTTAATTGTAAGAAAGATCATGCAATTCCTGTTTTAAAACATATTCTGGAACATGATAATGGTGTGACTAATTTTCATTTTGAAATTGCAGCAGATCTTCTGGATGATGATTATTTTGATCTTCTTGAAAAAATGCGTCCCGGTGCGGTTCAACTGGAAATCGGAGTACAGTCTACCTGCCCGGATACGATCAGAGAAATCAACCGCAAAATGGATTTTCATAAGGTTGCTGATGTTGTCAGGAAAATTTCCTCCTGGAATAATATTCATATCCATCTGGATCTGATTGCGGGTCTGCCTTTTGAAGATTTTCATACCTTTCGAAAATCTTTTAATGATGTATATTGTCTGCATCCGGAACAATTGCAACTGGGTTTTCTTAAAGTGTTAAAGGGTTCCCAGATGGAGTATTGTGCTCCTCAGTATCATTTGATATATACAAGTCTGCCTCCTTATGAGGTTTTATCAACCAAATGGCTTTCTTATGATGATATTTGCCATTTAAAACAGATGGAAGAGGTTCTTGAGATTTATTATAACAGTGGTCAGTTTCAGCATACGTTGAATTTTTTATGTGATTTTTTTGCTGATCCCTTTGAAATGTATGAGCTTCTTGCATCCTGGTATGAACAGCATGATCTTTTTGGGATACAATCTTCCCGTGTTCGGAAGTACGAAATTCTTTTAGAATTTGGTATCAATTATTTTAATGAATATATCAAAGCGGAAGCCGGATTACTGGAAAATGATCATGCAGTTCATTTTGTTTCTCTGTTGAAAGAGTACCTTGCTTATGATCTGTATTTACGTGAAAATATGAAAAATCGTCCGACGTTTCTTTTTTCTGCCGAATCATGGAAAAATGATGTGCATGATCTATTATACAGGGAATCAGAGACGCATAAGATGTTTCCTGAATTATCAGACTGTTCTTATCGTGAATTGACTAAGATTTTACATGTGGAGGTTTTTCGGTATATTTTTAATAAACCTACTATTATTTTTTTTTATTATGGAAAGCGTGATCCTGTTACGAATAATTGTATTGAAAAAGCAGTGGTATTGGAATCATAAAAATCTCCATTTAGGAGTGTTTTTTAATCTTTTATATAATCTTTTGGCTGCGGAGATATTCGTTGGATTTACATCAAGTCCTGAATATGGAATATTTTTCTCTGAAAAATTCTTCACACGCCAGTGCCAGACGGATCCTATACCATAATTTCTTTAGGGTTCTATGATTAATAAGTTTATCATATCAGCACATTTTTCATGATGTGTATATATTATCACATCTTTTTTATCATCTAATGGTAATAGCACATATCCAACAGCAAATTTTTCCATATTTATCCATGTCTGTATACCGCTCACAAGACATGGATATGTATTTAAAACTATAATAAAACTTTTATTATAGTTTAATATTTATTTGTCGCACAAAAATATTTTGATCTGTTCAATAATCTCATCAGGTGCTTCCAGTTGGGGAAGATGTTTCGTATCTGGAATATAGACCTCTTCAATTGCAGCGTTATAATATTGATAGTTTTCGATAGTAGTCTTAATATTTTCTTCCTGTTCTCCGCCGATCATCAGTATGCTGTTATTGATCTCTTTTAATTCATGGAGAATATTCATATTCATATATTTTCCTACATAACTTGCAAAAGTGTATTTGGAATTATAACCGCCTGCATGTGCTGCCTCAAGATAGTTAAAAATATATTTCTCTTTGATTTCTCCCGAATCACAAAAATATTGTTCGCTGAAAAGTTTTTGCATCATATGCTTATTGGTAAGTACATGATATGTAAATGTTCCAAGTACAGGTACTTCTAAGAATAATTTCATCATCTTTGTCTGTTTCGACGGAATCTGATTTTGCAGATAAAGATTCTGCGGATTGATACATATGAGTTTGTTTATAATTTCCGGGTTGTTATGGCATGCCAGAATAACAAAGGGAACAGATTCTCCGGAAACAATTACTGAGGTTTTTTTGCCAATTACATTTTTAATGAAATCTGTGATCAGCTGTTCATAGAGATTATTGGTATATGTCATGGAAGGTTTGTCGGATAAGCCATAACCCAATAAGTCCATAGAATATATTTCATGTTTTTCAGTCAGATTGTTAATGAGTCTGTGATATTCATAATTTGAACTGCCGATGGTCAGATCATGTATAAAAAGTAATGGGGTTCCGCTTCCTTTTTTTTGATATCTGATTTTTCCGAAACGCCATTCATAATAATGGTTTTCAAAATTTTTTAACAAGCTTTTGGATGTACATAGAGAAGTATGAACGCGATTAATTACATGCATGGCTGCAATGGATGATCCTGATAAAAGAATAGCTGTTGTGGCGAGTTTTTTATTCATTTTCTTCCTCCGTTCCGAAACGTTTTATACTGAAGAGCGAGAGAAGAATATGGATTTTTAAGTAATTTTTATTCTCCTCTATAATCAAAAAGTCGTATTTATATTTCTTTTTATTATACTTGATAAATTGTCATATTACAAATAAATTTGCGGTTTGTATTTCCTTCCTACGCCGTTTTCTATTTTTGTAAAAAAGAATATTGTGGAATTCTTCCATCTCATGAGTTGTCAAAGAATCAATTTTATCTTTATCAACTCTGTTTGCAAGACAATTATTCAATGCTGGAATCAAGCTTGCCTGAATATAGCTCTCACCAGATAAAATTATATCATTCAATATATCTTGTATAGATGTGTAAAATTTTTACAGATAGAGATTCTGCGGATTGATACAGATGAGTTTGTTTATAAATTGAAAAGATATATTTATGATCAAAGTACTATTCTTAATTAGACACTGCATTGATTTATATGGTATAATTTGTATGTCATAAAATTTATTCTTTTCTTCAAAGTTTTGTTCCCGGTTTTACTTAGTTTATATAATAATTTTGATATTTTGGTTTATAGTTTTAAAATAATCATAAGACTGTTATTTAATATAGAAATAGAATGGAAGTTATAAAATCCGACTTGAAATTTCAGATTAATCTTTATTTGGAGATATTTTATGGAATCGGCTAATTTTAATATTATACAGGATATGTATCATGAACTGAAAAATGAGCAGACAGAGAAACTGGCATTATTAAAAGAAAAGAAAAACAGAATTGCTGAAATTGATGCTTATCTTAACAGTCTTCTCAGTAAAGAAGAAAGTGATCTGCGTGTTTTTCTTCCAAGAAAAGTAGAGGATGTGTATCGGGATGTTATTGAGAAGAACAGACAGGAGAAGGAAAAACTTCTTTTTGAATGTGATGAAATAGATAAACAGATCCATATAGAAAATAAAAGAATTGATCAGTTGGAAAAGATATTATCAGATTCTTCTATGTTACACGTGAAACAACTTTCTATTGTTGATGCCCAGGAAAAAGAGAGGCAGCGTATTGCAAGAGATTTACATGATACTTCTCTGCAGAATCTTACACATCTTATCCATAAAATTGAATTAACTTCTCTTTATATGGATCAGGACTCTGTTAAAGCAAAGCTTGAACTGGCCACTGTTGAAAAAGGGATTCGAAAAGTTATTGAAGATATCAGAAACAGTATATTTGATCTGCGTCCGATGCTGGTTGATGATTTGGGGTTAAAAGATACAATAGAGAAAATGATTGCTGTTGTGAATCATGAAAGAAAATTTCAAGTTTCAACAGACCTGGATAATATAATGATCAGTAAGACAGATTCATCTTTGTATGTATTATTTATCTCTATTTATCGAATTATTAAAGAATGTGTCCAGAATGCATTGAATCATTCCGGTGGTGATCAAATTAAAGTGGAACTTAAAGATATAGAAGATACATACCGGATTATAATAGAAGATAATGGAACTGGTTTTGATATGGATGAAGCATTGAAAAAAGATAAACATTTTGGTTTATCAATTATTCAGGAAAGAGTTATGTTTCTTGGAGGAAAGATTGATTTTGATACTCAGAAGGGTACTTGTGTTAAAATTACAATTCCAAAGTAAATTGATTCATGTTTGGATAATGAGTATTTTAAAAAATATTTAAGGTATGGGGTATAAAGATTGAAAATTAATATTTTTAATTTAAAGAGTTTGTGTCTGCACAACATCCACAAACTCTGTCATGCACTTAAAAGCAGCGAAGAAGTGAGGAAAATATGAAAACGAAAGTAATGATTGCAGATGATCATAATTTGATCAGAGAGGGAATTAAACAGTTATTAGAATTTGATGGAAGTATGGAAATTGTGGCTGAGGCATCCAACGGGATAGATTGTCTCGAAAAGATTGATACTGTTGATGTGGAAATTTTATTATTGGATATCAATATGCCTGAAATGAATGGACTTGAAGTTTTAGAAGAAATAAAAAACAGAAAAATTGATATTAAAGTTTTGATTCTTACTGTACATAATGAATTGGAGTATTTGATCAAGGCAGTTGATATCGGAGCGGATGGATACATTTTAAAAGATTCTGAATCAACAGAATTGAAAAGAGCGATTCATTCTGTTTTGTCCGGTGAGAGCTATATTCAGGCAAGTTTGATTCCGGCATTGAATAATCGTCTTGCAAACAGAGATATTGATAAAGATAAAATTGATTCTTTGACAACTCGTGAGATGGAAGTATTGATTCAGGTAGCCAATGGAATGTCAAATAAAGAAATTGCAACTAATTTGAATATCAGTGAGAGGACAGTTAAAAATCATATTTCTAATATCTTTAAGAAAACAGATGTATCTGACCGTACTCAGGCAGCAGTGTTTGCAATTAAAAATAATCTTATTACATTGTTTTAGTGAATATCCCTTTGTGACAGTAATTTATAATAATATTGAAAATAAAATATCCAAAGTGGGCAGTCACGTGTTGATGAATGACTGCCCCGATAAATTGGAATTTAGCGTTCACTCATATATTGTTTTGTTTCATCAGAAGTCAATTTTCGTACTTCTGTATGTGGATATTCTATATACTCCCCAACAGTAAACACAGGTGCCATTTGTTTACATTTTTTATTTTTATTCTTTTTCAAGAATAGATGTAAATCCCCATTCCCTACAAATATTTTATAAGATACTCTACCTTTACTGTTTTCTATCTCATAAATACCACATGATTTTTTTGTTGTATAGTCGGCTGTTCTTAAATAAAGTTTTGCAATTTCCAATGACTTAAAAGGAAAATTCCACCTTTGCAATCCTCTGTTTGGGTCATGTTCAATACAAATGCAACGCCCACAAGTTCCACAAATATATTGTGTGTGGTTTTCTAAGCAGTCCAAGGGATTTAGTAATGGAGTTATTCTATTTTCGCTAGAGTAACATTCTTCACACATTTTTCTTTTTGTTCCTAATCAATTCTCATTTGTCGTGTCGATTATAGCACATGGGTCCTGCTATATCAATGCTAATGCGCTTTTGCAAAGATCACCGAAGTTATATTCCAGCAACATTTTTCTTATAAGGGACGCGGATAGACATACCTGATTGTTATGAAGAGAACTTTGAACTTACATACCATGAAGAATTTATTTTAAAAGTACCATCTACCCGTGACAGTTGGAATGGAAGAATGAAAGAAAGCATGTTGTGGGATCGGAGCTTTGCTTTCTGAAAGAGAGATCTCAATGCGGGAGCAAGAACATATAAAACTTGTTGAACAAATTGCTCCTAACGAATTTAATATATTACATTATGGTGCTATTTCTGAATTAAAGAGATGTTAATCAAGTTTGGAGATTTGTATTCGGACATGTTTCACGTGAAACATTTTCCTTAATTTGGATTATGGACACAAGATAATGTTTCACGTGAAACAAATTAACCCAAGATCTTGTAAAAATGTCTGTGAAACATCTAAAAAATACAAAAATGTGCCGTGAAACATTTAAATAAATCATATTTTTACATCTTTATATATCATTTATTATTTTAACTCATATATCATATTTCCAGATCAATAGATCAACAGTCTCAATCTTTTTAAAGCATCTATCCCATTGGATGCCTCAGCCACAATTTCCATATTTCAATCAAATTTTAAAATAGATTTTTTCTTATCACTCCAATCTCTAATAACGGTTTAATTTTCCTCTGATCAAAGTTTGATATTTCTTTTTCCGTAAGTACTGATTTCCAGTAGATTCATTAAAATGATTAGGGTGTCAAAAGGTACTCTGTCAACTTTGCATAGGCAGATTACACAAATATGTTCGTGAAGCTGTCTTGCTTAGAAAATCCATTCGACAGAGCCGACACAAACGAATATTTTGTGTAATCTGCCCTCTCACCCTTTCGTAAGCACCTTTTGACACCCTAATCTTAAAATATAAAAATCTATGAAAATATAATAATCAATAAAGAATCAATTAATCCAGTTAAGTTGAGTATTTGAATCTTCTTATCTTAATGGCAGTTAAACATATCTAGTACAGCAAATATTAATCAGCCAGTACATTGACTTATCTGATTTTTTTATTTTAAAGAATCAATATTTTATTGGTCTGTACTATGTTTCGATTTGTGCATAGAGTTTCAATAGTAATTCACTGTATTAACAACGTCCCATTAAAAACCTGAATCAAATACTTTCATTTCATATCCTGTGTATATACATTTATTAATTCACATCAAATTCCTATAGATTATCCAATAATTTAGTGATATAATCGTAAGCGGACAGAAAAACAGATAATAAATGGTTTTGGAGAGAAACGTTTTGTCGAAATGCAAAACGAAAGGCAGAGGAAAAAGTAAGTATGGGAAGAACAATTGCAATTGCAAACCAGAAGGGCGGAGTTGGTAAGACAACCACCTCCATTAACTTATCCGCATCATTGGCGGAGAAAGGAAAAAAGGTCTTGGTAATTGATACAGATCCACAGGGAAATACTACAAGTGGATTTGGTGTTGAAAAGAATGATCTGGAAAATACGATCTATGAATTGATCTTAGGAGAGTGTTCTATTAATGAATGCATTTTAAATGATGTGATTCCGGGTGTATCAATCATACCGTCTAATGTAAATCTGGCAGCGGCCGAGATTGAATTGATTGGAGTAGATAAGAAAGAATTTATTTTAAAGAATGAAGTAGACTGGGTAAAAGACAAATTTGATTTTATAATCATTGATTGTCCCCCGTCCTTAAATCTTCTTACAATCAATTCCATGACTACAGCGGACTCTGTACTTGTACCGATTCAGTGTGAGTATTATGCTTTGGAAGGTTTAAGTCAGTTGATACATACCGTTAATCTTGTAAAGGAAAGATTGAATCCGAATCTGGATATGGAAGGAGTAGTCTTTACCATGTACGATTCCAGAACAAATCTTTCCATGCAGGTGGTGGAAAATGTAAAAAATCATTTTAAACAAAATGTATATAATACTGTTATACCCAGAAATATCAGATTAGCGGAAGCACCCAGTTATGGAATGCCGATTGGAATGTATGATTCGAGATCCGCGGGTGCAGAGGCATATATGTTACTGGCGGATGAAGTAATCAACAGAAAGGGTGTATAAGTTATGGCGGTGAGACCAAAGAGAGGTTTAGGCAAAGGACTGGATGCGATGATTCCGGTTCAGGAAAATACGAGTACACCTTCTGCAGAAATAGCAGAGGACAAGCCCGAAGAAAAAAAGGCGGAAACTATAGTCAAAATTACGCAGGTGGAGCCTAACAGGGAACAACCAAGAAAAAATTTTGACGAAGACGCGTTACAGGAACTGGCTGACTCCATCAAACAGTTTGGATTGTTACAGCCTATTCTTGTTCAGGATCGAAAGACCTATTATGAAATCATAGCGGGAGAACGCCGCTGGCGTGCTGCCAAGCTTGCAGGATTGAAAGAAGTTCCGGTTATCATTCGTGATTATACCGAGCAGGAGATCGTGGAGATTTCTCTCATTGAAAATATTCAGAGAGAAGACTTGAATCCGATCGAAGAGGCACAGGCATACAAAAAACTTTTAACCGAATTTAATCTGAAACAGGATGAGGTTGCGGAGAGGGTATCTAAGAGCCGGACTGCCGTTACAAATTCCATGCGGCTTTTGAAATTGTGTGATGAGGTTCAGCAGATGATCATAGATGATATGTTATCTACCGGTCATGCGAGAGCACTGATCACAATTGAGGATCCGGAACAACAGTATACTATCGCACAGAAGATTTTTGATGAAAAGTTAAGCGTCCGCGATGTAGAAAAATTAGTCAAAAATCTGAATAAACCTGAGAAGCCGAAAAAGGATATCATTGAAGACAAGAGTCTGGAAATTATATATCAGGATGTATCGGAAAAGCTGAAACAGTCTCTTGGCACGAAAGTCGAAGTTTCTTCGAAGGGAAATGGTTCCGGCAAAATCGAGATTGAGTTTTACAGTCACGATGATCTGGAAAGAATTATTGAATTATTATCCAGGCAATAGAATCATACAGACGATAATTGTATGCAGAAAGGTACAGGACCGATGAATTATAATTTACTGGAAGAAATGGGATTAGGCAGTTTCGATCTGACATATTTATTTATTGCTGCATTTGCATTGATTCTTATCCTGATGATTATTACGATTGCACAGACAGTCAGAATCCGCAAGTTGTATAAGAGATATAATAAATTTATGCAAGGTAAGAATGCAAAGAGTCTGGAAAAAGAGATTGAAGGAATTTTCGAAGACAATAAATTTATTAAGGCGTCTTCGGAAAAGAACCGTAAAGATATTATGGCATTGTACAGAAAATTTGAAGGTGCTTTTCAGAAGATCGGAATTGTAAAGTATGATGCCTTTAACCAGATGGGAGGGCAGCTCAGTTTTTCACTTGCACTGTTAGATGAAAACGATAACGGATTTGTATTGAATTCTGTTCACAGTGCAGAAGGCTGCTATTCTTATACAAAGGAAATTAAAAACGGTTTATGTGAGATTTCATTGGGTGACGAGGAAAAGAAGGCTTTAGATATTGCAATGGATTTCACAACAGAGAGTTAAATGTGGTTACAGTTAACCTTATGCATCAGTGACAGAAATTTTATAACGTGCGTCATTGCAGGAGACTGTTTTGACATGGGAAAGAGAATCAGGTTAAATTGCCACGAATAGGGTATAACAATGAAGATATGTAGGGTTGATGATCTGACTGGAACGGAGATTCTTGCAAAGGATGTTTTGACACCAGAATATCAGATACTGCTTTCTGAGGGTATGCCGCTAAAACAGGAATATGTTGAAAAGCTCAGAGAACTTGAAATTAAAGAAGTGTATATCAGGGGGGATGAGCCGAATACAAAATCTGTGGTGATCCTTAGAAGAGAACTGGAGGAATCCTTTAAATCCAAGGTAAGGAATATTCTGGAAAAATATACTTACAGTCATAATGAAAAGTTAGAAGAACTGTGCCAGATGGCGGATCATATCATTACAAATATTCTGGAAGAGGATCGGGTAGTAGAACAGATTTATGATATCAGAGGAAGAAGCTCAGATATCTATGAACATTCCATCAGCATATGCAGTTTGGCTACAGTTGTTGCATTAAAAATGAATCTTCCGGCAAAAAAAGTACATGACATTGGTGTCAGTTGTTTACTTCATGATTTGGGAATGCGGTATCTGCCGATAGAATATGCTGACAGAAGTCCGGAAGAATTAAGTGAAACAGAATATGCGGAATACAAAAAACATCCGATTTACGGATATACAGCGCTCCGAGGGGAAAATTGGATTTCCAATATGAGCAAAAATATGATATTATATCATCATGAGCGTCTGGACGGATCCGGCTATCCTCTGAAAGCTACAGATATTTCGGAAGAATGCCGTATTATACAGATTTGTGATGCATTTGATGAGATGATATGCGGAATCGGATGCAAAAGAATAAAAGTGTATGAGGCGGTAGAATATCTCAGAAAAAATAAAGATATCAAGTTTGATGGCAGGATAGTCGATATCTTTTTGGAATTTACGGCGGTATATCCTGCTGGTTCTACGATTCGAACCAATGAAGGTGAATTGGCAATCGTCTTGTACCAGAATAAGGAATTTCCGGACAGGCCGGTGCTTCGGATCATTAAGGACAGAGACGGCAATAATGTAGATATTGTCAGGGATCTGGTGGAAACCGACGAGATATATATAGAAGAAGCTATGGATTAAGGGCATCTTCCTGTTATAAGAAAAGAAGAAAATCTGTGCCATGCGCACCTGGCAGGATTCATATATCAGAGTTACAAAAGACAGAGAGTAATCGTGCGCAGAAATGAGGACGAAAATGATTGATATTAAATTTCTGAGAGAGAATCCGGATATTGTAAAGGAAAATATCAGAAAAAAATTTCAGGATGGTAAGCTTGATCTGGTGGATGAAGTGATCGAACTGGATGCAAGCGTGCGCAAAGCACAGCAGGAAGCGGATGAGATTCGTGCTAACCGCAATAAGATATCCAAAGAGATCGGTGCACTGATGGCACAGGGTAAGAAGGAGGAAGCGGAGGCAAAGAAGGCTGAAGTTGCCGCTAATGCGTCCCGTCTTGCCAAACTGGAAGAAACAGAAAATGAACTTCGTGAGAAGATCAAGAAGAATATGATGACCATTCCGAATATTATCGATCCGTCGGTTCCAATTGGTAAAGATGACTCGGAAAATGTGGAAATACAGAAATACGGCGAGCCGGCAGTACCGGATTTTGAGATACCTTATCATACAGAGATTATGGAGAAATTTAAAGGTATTGATATGGATGCTGCAGGACGTGTGGCCGGTAACGGGTTCTATTATCTCATGGGCGATATTGCCAGACTGCATTCTGCAGTGATTTCTTATGCCAGAGATTTTATGATCGGAAGGGGATTTACCTATTGTGTTCCGCCTTTCATGATCAGAAGTGCTGTGGTGGACGGCGTTATGAGTTTTGCAGAGATGGATGCCATGATGTACAAGATCGAGGGAGAGGATCTGTATCTGATCGGAACTTCCGAGCATTCCATGATCGGTAAATTCATTGATACGATCGTTCAGGAAGAAGACCTTCCCCAGACTCTGACCAGTTATTCCCCTTGTTTCCGTAAGGAAAAAGGAGCCCACGGCATTGAAGAAAGAGGAGTATACCGTATCCATCAGTTTGAGAAACAGGAAATGATCGTTGTATGTAAACCCGAAGAATCAAAAATTTGGTTTGACAAACTATGGCAAAATACGGTAGACTTATTCCGTAGCCTGGATATACCGGTAAGGACCATCGAGTGCTGTTCCGGGGATCTGGCAGATTTGAAAGTGAAATCTTATGACGTGGAAGCGTGGTCTCCCAGACAGAAGAAGTATTTTGAAGTAGGAAGCTGTTCCAATTTGGGTGATGCCCAGGCGAGAAGATTGCGCATTCGTGTAAATGGCAAAGACGGTAAGTATTTTGCACATACATTGAATAATACAGTAGTTGCACCGCCGAGGATGCTGATTGCATTCTTAGAAAATAATTTACAGGCTGACGGATCTGTTCGTATTCCGGAAGTACTTCGTCCATATATGGGCGGCATGGAAGAGATTCGATAGATTGTCGTGTAAGATTATAGAAGGAGGTGGAATTTTTGCATAAATTTATGCGAGCTATTGGTTTTAGCAAATTGACTGATAGGCGGGAACAGCAGAGATTGATTACTGATATCATTTTAAATGCAACGCACCGCTCCTATACGTCCAACGGTGGAGAAACCATACTTGCAGAGTTTTGTGAAGATTTTGCCAAGGATATGGGAATCGCTGTTTGCGGCGAATTTGATGAAAGCGATAAGTTTACTTATGATTATTTTTACCCGTATCTGAGAGGAACGGGAATCAGCTCCGGTGAAGATGTATCTGTGGAGCGACATGCCGATAAAGAATCATATGCAGGTGTATGTGATGATATTAAGGTGGGTGTGAGCCTGATCTTTTATCTGCAGAATATGGTTCCTTATGTGAAAGCACAGAATGAAGATATGCTGCCGATCAGAGGAACTACACTTACGCTGTCGGGATTATCGCTTGGCGGTAATATTCTGTTACCGATCAGTAAGAATGAAAAGCAGGTGCAGAAGATCCAGAAAGCTTCCAGGAACAGGAATCAATTGATTGCCGCTGCAAGAAAAGGCGATGAAGACGCAATCGAAAGTCTCACGCTGGAAGACATGGATACTTACACATCCATTTCAAGGAAAATTTTGACAGAAGATGTATTCAGCCTGGTAGATACTTATTTTATGCCTTATGGTGTAGAGTGTGATCAATACTCCGTTATGGGAGAAATTCTTGATATCACACTGCGGACAAATAAGTTAACCGGAGAAGAAATATATGTGATGCACCTTAATTGTAATGATCTGGAATTTGATGTGTGCATTAACAAACAGGATTTATATGGAGAGCCGCAGGTGGGCAGAAGATTTAAAGGAACAATCTGGCTGCAGGGTTATATCAATTATCCGTCTGTGTGATCTTCTATAAATAGATGTCTCTGTAGCTCAGTAGGATAGAGCGTTCGCCTCCTAATATCCCGGTCATCAAAGTCCGTGGAGGTAAAAAAGCTCTTTTCATAAATTTCATATCGTTCGAGTCCTCGTAGCTCAGCTGGATAGAGCACACGCCTCCTAAGCGTGGGGTCGGAAGTTCAAATCTTCTCGGGGACGCTGGAATGCCGTAACTTCAAGGGTTGCGGCATTTTTGTTCCTTTAGGGATTCCAACATAACCTCCTTTCATGGCTGTATTTTCGACCTGCCGCCTGTGGGGGAAGTCCTAAAAGGAATCGAATCCCCTAGCGGGAAAAACAAGGTCTGCTAATCATTCTGCTAATCTGTACTTTTATGTACTCCCGTTGCATCCCATGTTATCCTGTGCCGTCTTATGCACCAAGCATCTTTTTTGCAAGCTGCGTCATGATCTGGTCGCCATATTGCTCGATGAATTTCTGGGTGAAAGCGTCCATCGCCTGCGGGGAAGATTCCAGCTGTTTCATCATAACGTCCGGGTTGGGCACGGAACCGCTTTCCTCTCCCTGGAAGCTGCGCTCCACGGGGCGCATATCGGGGTTGGAGTAAAAAGCTGTCTCAAATTTCTGTGCGTTGATCTTGCGGTCTTCGTCCAGGATATGCGCATAGATTTCCGTGATCATGTCAATCTGTGCATGACCGGTATCTCCCTGGGTAGCTTTGAGATCCCCTTTGTTCAGTTTCAGCTTGTAGGTCGTGCTGGAGTGACGCAGGGAATGGAATACTACATTGGGCAGGCCGGCAGACTTTTTAAGGCGTTCAAACTGGTTGCCAATGATGCGGTCCTCGCAGGGCCTTCCCGTTTCCTGAGCCAGTACCAGATTGTAGTCTGTATAGTCCGGCCCCATGAACTCTTTCAGCCTGTCCTGCTTTTCCTTCCAGTCGCGCAGGATAAGGGCAAGGGTTTTGGGAAGCCACACCTTACGGATGCTGCTTTCTGTCTTCGGCTTTTTCAGGACAAGCTTGGTGGATGATTTGCCGCCCATCAGCCTGGGGAATACAAAAAGGATATCCTTTTCCCCAAGTGCGTCAATCGCCCTCTGGTCAACACGGGTAAGTTCCTTTTCAATCCATACATATGCGTTATCGTTTGCAATGTCTTCATCTGCGATGTGGAGGCAGTCCCAGGTCAGACCGGTAATCTCCCCCATTCGCATGGAGCAGGCAAAGGCCAGATTGATCGCAATGTAGAGTTTCCCGTCCTGGCAGCTGTCAAGAGCTTGACGGATGATATCCGCTGTCCAGATGGCCCGGACTTTCTTTTCCCGCTTTGGCAGGTCGGCATCCTCAAACGGGTTTTTGCCGATCATATCCCACCGGACCGCCTGATGGAAAGCGCATCGGAGGAGCTTTATGATCTTTTCGATGGTGCATGGCGTCACATACTCTGTTTTTGCATGTCGGTATGGAGTGTTCACAGGGGCTGTTTTCTGTAGCTGCTGGATATATTTATCCACAGTCCTTTTGTTGATGTCCTGGATAACAAGGTTTCCGATCAGCGGATTGATGTAGTTGTTGATCAGCGCCGTATTGCTGGCGTAGATCGAAAGACCCCACCGCTTTTCTCCATAAAGTTCCACAAACTCATTTAAGAAGCTTTCCACTGTTGTTGTATTGGGTGGGATAAAAGTCCCGTTATCAAGTTCGGCTTCCACGGCAGATTTTCTTTTCCGAGCCTCCGCCTTGGTGTTGAATGTTTCCCATTTCTGTCTTTTCTGTCCTTCCTGGTCTGTATAGGTATAGACGACAGCATGTTTTTTTCCTCTTTTTTGAATTGATGCCATATATGCAGGCTCCTTTCCTTTTACGTTTCACGGCCCCCGTCAAGCCACTCATCAAAGGATCTTCTGGAGATACGCAGTTTCTTTCCGATGCGTACCGTTTTGAAAGCTTCCGCAGCGCAGAGATTGTATACGGAGCGTTTGCTGACGCCAAGTATCTCTGCCGCTTCTGCAACAGAATAACTCCTTTTTTCCGGATCGGCTTTCGGGATATTGTCTGTATGTTCAGCCACAGTGACCTCCTTTCTGCGTGGCTGGAAAGAGCCTACGGTTCCTTACCTATATATCTTACGAAATTAAGGCCAGCCACTTCAACAAAAAAATAAAAACAAGACGTTCTAATTCTAAAAAATATGTTTGGTTCCGCATGGTGCCCTGGGCCACTTCCTGCGCCGGGGTTTCCGCCGCGTATTTTCAGGCCGTGCTGTGCAACGATCAAGCAGGGGCTGGCTTTTTACGGCAGACCTGTCCCATGCACCTGTATGACTCCCAGTACCATGCTATGAAATTGTCAATGTACGTTCCTATGGCATCTCTTCTTTAATGACCTATACAATAATAAAACAGGCTGGAAATCTGATAATTCTGCAAGGTTTGTAAATTTTTATTTTTTTTGAATACTATATATTGTTTTAGAATATTGACTACTTCTATATCTTGTGTTACACTTCCCTTGTAATTGATTTTTGTGCGCATCCTTTTATGGAGATATAGGCAGAAATGTCTGTATGCGGCATAGCCCCGCATTGCACACGCTGTTAAGTTTGTATGATTGTACCAGCAGTATCACTACGTCCTGTAAGTGATATACCGCTGGTTTTATTTTGGAAAATTTTATTATCTCTTTTCAGAGCAGGAATGACATGGGTTCACAGGAAACTGCGGACGCCAGGAATAAGAAAGTCATTTCTGCTTTTTTTGCTGCCTGAAAGCCGGAAGGCTTATAGGGATAGAACAACATTCATAAGGAAGAAAGGAAGGTGGAGAGCGATTGCAGAAAGTAAGATGGCTGGATCAGGACTGCAACAAATGCGGCAGACAGTTAAACAGCTGGGATGCCCGGTTATCGAAAACCCTAGCTTACAAATACCCGTGCTGTGAATCCTGTATTGCCGGGGAATATGATATGTCGGCGGAAAGGCTGCGGGACCGCATGGAAAACTATTTTGGGATGCGCCCATGCCAGGGGCTGTAAGGAGGAATGGAATGAGAGAAAAGGAACATGAGGAATACAATG
>ERZ808035.779-NODE-779-length-22911-cov-3.918324_pt1 | contig 22911 bp, 20 predicted proteins | sample MGYA00380189_ERZ808035 | MGnify/ENA primary metagenome ERZ808035 (study PRJEB31490, sample SAMN06133407) | mouse gut metagenome | isolation source: M5_1 | host: mice | place: China: Chengdu | collected 2015-05 ...
CGCGGTTCCACTCTTATGAAAGATGGTACATTTCCTTTTCCATCTTCCCCTCGTTTGGCTTAACGTGCCTCTCCCGTATACGGATACCGGACCAACCCACGCCTTTCCCCGTATCAGCTCACGGATGCACTTCCACTATCTTCCGGCCAGGATTGCTTTCAGCCAACGGCTCTCCCTCTCTTTGACCCTCCGGTAATGTACTCTTTCCGTTCATCGCCTTTCTGCTTCTTTTTCTAAAGTTCTTCTTATCACAGAATATGCAATCTGCCATGTTTTGTCAACAAAATTTTTCACCCCGCCCGGAAATCAAACAACCCATTATTTCCAGCTTCCGCTTATGTCCTTCTAGTGGAAGACTGTCCTATTATGGGAGCAAAAATTCAGCCATTACATAATTACTGATATCCCGCCCGTATGGCGTCAGGCTCACTCTCTCCCCGTCTTCCAAAAGCCCCTGTCCGCCTAATTTCCCAATCACCGCTCCATATACTTCTTCCATAGGGATACCAAACGTTTCCTGAAATGCCTTTTTTCCAACCCCTGTTGTCAGACGCAGCCCCAAAAACATAAATTCTTCCATTTGTTCCTCGACAGAAAGTATCGTTACAGCCTCCTTCACGCTCTCCCCGACAGTACTATCATCCATCAGCCGGCTATCATACACGCGGTTATTCTGCTTCTGCAAAACGGATAGATAACGCTTCATATCATCTGTATTTTTCCAACGAGTATCTCCTACAGTCGAACTGGCACCAAGCCCAAAACCGACAAAATCTGCGGTATGCCTGCATCCACGCTGCCAATAAATGCAGTTATGTCTGCACTCATATCCCTTTTTAGCATAGTTTGAAATTTCATAACGGTGATAGCCCTGTGCAGCCAAGATCCGCTTCGTCTCCTGATACATCTGTCTATCCTCGTCCTCATCTGGCACAGGCGGCAGCACATCCTGTCTCTCATAGAGCTGTGTTCCCTCTTCCAGCATCAAGCTGTAAGCCGAAATATGCTCCGGCTGCAATGCGACCACCTTTTCAAGCGTCTGAACCCAGCTATCAATGTGCTGTCCCGGCAACGCGGACATCAGATCGATATTGATATTGGCAAAGCCAGCCGCCCTTGCCTGACGATATGTTCGCAGAAATTCTTCATACGTATGAATGCGCCCCAGCATTTTCAACTCAGCATTATCCGCAGACTGCAAACCAATGCTTAACCGGTTGATTCCAGCCTTTTTTAGGCATAGCAGCTTCCCCCAATCTGCGGTGCCAGGATTCATCTCCATTGTGATTTCCGCCGCTGCATCCATCTGATAACAGGTTCTCAGACAAGCCAAGATTTTTGCTATCTCGTCAGCGCCCAGCACAGACGGTGTGCCGCCGCCCAAAAATACGGACTTTATGATATATTCTGTATAGTGTTTGGACTCCCACACAATCTCTCTCAACAATGCCTCTACATATTCCTGCTGCCGCTGTCTAGCCGCTGGTCCTGAGAGAAAATCACAGTAGGCACACTTCTGTACACAAAAGGGAATATGAAGATACACACCGATCGAACGCATTGCCTTTTACACCTCTTTATCAGAAACTGCCATTTCCATTGCTCTGATCTCACTTTCCACTGTACTATTTTGAATCATCCAACTTAAGTACTGACATAAACGCCTTTTGCGGAATCTCGACATTACCAACCTGCCGCATACGCTTCTTGCCCTCTTTCTGTTTTTCAAGCAGCTTCTTTTTGCGTGTGATGTCACCGCCATAGCACTTTGCCAGAACGTCCTTGCGCATTGCCTTCACCGTCTCCCGCGCAATCACCTTGCCGCCTACAGCCGCCTGTATGGGAATCTCAAACAGATGTCGTGGAATCTCATCCTTGAGTTTCTCACACATCCTTCGGCCTCTGTCATAGGCAGACTGCTTGTGCACAATAAAAGACAGCGCATCGACTTCCTCCTTGTTGATGAGAATGTCCAGCTTGACAAGCTCAGACTGCTCGTAGCCTTTGATGTCATAGTCGAAGGACGCATAGCCTCTCGAGCGCGACTTAAGCGCATCAAAAAAGTCATAAATAATCTCGTTTAATGGAAGCTCATACCTTAACAGCGCCCGCGTTTCCTCCACATACTCCATACCGAGATAACGTCCGCGCCGCTCCTGGCAAAGCTCCATAATCGAACCAATAAATTCTGTCGTGACCATAATTTCCGCTGTGACAATCGGCTCCTCCATGTAGTCAATCTCCGACGGGTCTGGCAGATTGGACGGATTGGTCAGCTCCACCACCTCTCCGTTTGTCTTGTAAACCTTATAGACAACACCCGGCGCCGTCGTCACGAGATCAAGATTGTACTCACGCTCCAGACGTTCCTGTATGATTTCAAGATGAAGCAGCCCTAAAAATCCACACCGGAAGCCAAACCCCAGCGCGATTGAAGTCTCCGGCTCATAGAACAGCGACGCATCATTTAATTGTAGTTTTTCCAGTGCGTCTCTCAAATCAGGATACTTTGCGCCGTCTGCGGGATAAAGTCCACAGTACACCATAGAAAGCACTTTCTTGTATCCCGGAAGCGGCTCTGCACAGGGATTCTCTGCATCTGTAACCGTATCGCCAACCGCAGTGTCTTTCACATTCTTGATCGATGCTGTCAGATAGCCTACCATTCCGGCAGAAAGCTCCTCACAGGGTATAAACTGTCCTGCGCCGAAATACCCAACCTCCACGACATCGGCAGACGCACCTGTCGCCATCATCTTTATCTTGGTTCCTTTGGAAACGCGCCCTTCCATAATGCGGCAAAAGACAATAACCCCCTTGTAGGAATCATAGAGGGAGTCAAAGATGAGCGCCTTTAACGGATTGTCCGCACTGCCCTTGGGCGCAGGTATTTTGGCGATAATCGCCTCCAACACATCCTCTATCCCCACACCGTTTTTGGCTGATATCAACGGCGCATCCTGCGCCTCGATACCGATGACATCCTCAATCTCATTTTTCACCCAGTCAGGACGCGCACTTGGAAGGTCTATTTTATTAATAACAGGAAATACATCCAGATTATGATCCAGTGCAAGATAGACATTCGCCAGTGTCTGCGCCTCAATCCCCTGCGCTGCATCCACGACAAGAATTGCCCCGTCGCAGGCCGCTAGTGCACGGCTTACTTCATAATTAAAATCCACATGCCCCGGTGTGTCAATCAGGTTAAAAATATACTCGTTTCCATCCTGCGCTTTGTACACTGTACGGACTGTCTGTGCCTTAATTGTGATTCCCCGCTCACGCTCTAGCTCCATGTTATCCAAAATCTGGTCCTGCATCTCACGGCTTGTCAAAAGTCCTGTCTTCTCTATAATTCTGTCCGCAAGTGTAGATTTTCCATGGTCTATATGCGCCACAATGCAGAAATTTCTGATTTTACTCTGATCTATATTTGACATAATTTTCTCTCCCCCTTCTAATGTTACAATTCGCACCCGCGCCAGATTTCATATTCATTTATGATGATTTAGTGTGAATCGCAACAATTAATGCACACAAAATGCCACAAAACAGGCATTTGGGCGTTAGCTCCGACACCATGCAGCAAGTGCATGTGCGGGTGTGAAAAGTAACCTTCTAATAGTCTCTCAAAATTTTTTTATCCCAATGGTAAAAAATTTCGCAAGACTACTTTGCTATAATACGTGCAAATTTAACTGAACTCTTCCGATAACACAATCCAACAAACACAAGCAAAACCGCAAGCAATGCCACCCAAACGCCCATTGGCACATCAGCAATATTGAAACAGCGGACATTAATCCACATCCGATTGATTGCCTTGTTTGCATCCGCATCAAAATATCGCATGACTGCAGCCCTGTCTATCACATCTTGCGGCGGATACTGACTATACAACTGCCTTCCCATCTGACTGACTGTCGATTGTAAAATATAATTTTCATCACTGTTATCCCCGCTAAAGAAATACCCAACCGGATAATCCATAAGTTCTTCGTCCGTATCTTCAGCGCCATAACACCATTTCAAATACTCATAGATAGTATTGTCCTGTGCGTTTCCGGCAATTGATGAAGTATAGCCAATATAGTACATATTTCTCACAGCACTGTCTGTCCGCGATACAAAATTAACAAACGCCTCCGCCGCATGTTGTCTGTCCGCATCCTCACGAATACCATTCCTGAGCATTACCCAGCCATCAAACCATAGATTTGTACTCTCCTTAGGTACTGCAAACCTCAACTCAAAATCGTCCTCATCTGCCTGGTCCATTGCATACACCGCATCACCGGACCACTGATAATTTGCCACAATCTTGCCCGTTATCATGTCCGCCTTCCCACTATCTGTCTCTAACGAATAGACATTATCCATCAACCCATTCAAAAGTTCCTGCGCCTGCTCAATCGTCTCAGGGTTCACGTCATTCATCACATCAGTAAGTCGCTCATGATAGTTCTGTGAGCGCACAAAAGCCTCATCTGTTAACGCATCCGCCTTTAAAATACCAAGCGCTGCAAAATAAGAGTCGCGCACATTATCCTTGAGTGTAATCTGCCTGTTAAATTTAGGATTTCCAAAAATTTTCCAGGTGGCAGCCTCCTCCTCTGTCACAAGCGCTGGATTGTACAGCACGCCCGTGATTCCCCACATATATCCCGCTGCATACTTACTCCAGCTCTCACCATTAATTTCATTGGATTCAAGTGTTTTTTGAATATAGGGAGACACATTTTGAATATAATAATTATTGACATCCTGCGTGTCATAAAAACTTTCCGAATATGGAATCAATCTGTCCTCCGCAATCAGCTTCATAATCATATACTCCGATGGACACACCAAATCATATGTATCCCCCATGTTTAATTGATTGTATAAATCCTCATTAGTGCCAAAACAAGAGTACTCCACGCGCACCTCTTTGCCGTAAGTCTCTCTATACCAATCCTCAAAATCCTTGTAGAGCGGTTTCTCACCAAAAATTACTTTACCATTATCAAGTACAATCGCTTCCTCTGCATCCCACTCACCAAGGTCAATGTACTCTTCCCAGCTACAAACCCGCAGTACAATTGGCTCCTCACCTGCATACACTGTCTGTTTTGGAAACAGGCATAACACAAGCACCCCCACGGCAGCAAGTCCAAGCATTATCCTACTCTTTTCCATTTCCCACACCTGCCCTCTTGCCATTTTTCTCACCTTTGTTTCCCGTCGCATTCATAATCATCACCATCAACACCACAACGACAAAAATAATCGTAGAAAGCGCCCACAATGCCGTCTTAATCTCCGTCTGCGACCCCCGCGTCGCATTCACTACATAAGTGCTGATCGTATCGAACGTTGCAGGTTTTGTGTAGCTCGTAATAAAATAATCATCCAGTGACAGTGTGACCGCCAGCGCAAACCCAGACACAACACCAGGAAAAATCTGTGGAAACACAACGCGCCGCAACGCCACTGCTGGAGATGCTCCCAAGTCAAGTGCCGCCTCATAGAGACTGTTATCCATCTGCTTTAATTTTGGCACCACCGAAAGGTACACAAAAGGCGCCTCAAGTACGACATGGCCAATCAGCAGCGAAACAAAGCTGCTCTTATCCACACCACACACGCCAATCAGCAAAATGCACAGTGAAAACGCTGTCACAACCTCAGCGTTCACAACCGGAACCTGATTGAGCGAACCCACCACCGCATTACCAAATTTTCCAGAGTAAAAAACACCGACAGCACCGAGCGTGCCGAGCACTGTCGAGACAAAGGCAGATCCAATTGCCAGAATCAATGTTCCTGCAATCATCGCCCTCAAATCAGGCTTTGTGAACAACGTCTCGTAATTTTTAAGCGAAAAACCATGAATCGCCCCAATATTTGCCGAATCCGTAAAACTGTACACTGCAAGCACAAATATTGGCAAATATAACACAATTATCATAAGCACCAGGAATACTCTGCTAAAAATTCCTTTCATCATCCGAGTACACCTCCCCTACTGCTGCCTGCATCCTCATCCGCATAACGATTTGTAAAGAGAGTAAACACCAAAATAATCACCAACAAAATCAGCGCAATCATGGAACCATTGTGCCAATCATAAGCACTAAAATATGCCCCGATCAAACTTCCCATAATATATGTGCTATTGTAGAGCATGTCCAACACAACATAATTGGTCATAGATGGCAGAAATACCATAACAATACCACTGATAATCCCCGGAACGGACAGCGGTAATGTTACCTTTAAAAAAGTCTGAATCGTGTCTGCTCCAAGATCTGCCGCCGCCTCCAACAAACTGTTGTCCAGTTTTAACAATGTTGTGTAAATGGGCAGAATCATAAACGGTAAAAAGTCATAAGTCATGCCAATCAATGTATTTAAAAACGGGTGATATGCAAGATTCCCTTCCACTACCGTCAATATTTCCTTCAATGCTGTGATTCTGAGCGTAAAATTAATCCACATGGGCATCACAAAAACCATGAGGACCACCGCCTTATGCTTCATTTTGCTGCGCGCCAAAATATAAGCAATCGGATATGCCAGCATCAGACAGACACAAGTGGTAGACACTGCAATACCAAAACTATAAAAAAGTGTTCCAATTGTGTTTGGACTAGAAAAGAAACCTGTTAGATTTTCATATGTGAACTGCCCCTCACCGTTTGTAAACGCGTAATATATAATGACCACCAGAGGCGCCAGCACAAAGCACACCAGAAAAAGTCCATAAGGTATGCAGAGCTGAGATCTCTGAAAACGAAATCGATTCATCTAGTAAACCTCCATTTATTTTTTCAAGGCGTAATGAAACTTCTCCTTTGGTATCAAAAGACTCACATAGTCATCCATGTTCCAAAGATATTCGTCCGACACGATAAAATCTTCGTCCTCCTCTGTCCGAACGACGTAACTGTAGTGATCGCCTTTGTAAATCAAATTAATAATATGCCCTCGCAGGATACCTGCCTCTTTATCGTCACTCATTGTAATATCATCAGGTTTCACGGACACAATCACTTTAATGCGGTTTGGCTCAATCACATCACCGTGTGCATCAACAAGCGTTCCATCCGTGTTAAAAGCTGCTCCTGGTATCAAGGAAGCAACATCACAATCCAGCATTCCCCCAAGAAAACTTAGTCTATACTCCTTGTCCACACCTGACTCAATGCGGTTAATTGTATTTTCCGCCAGCATGATATGAATCCCCTCTGGCTCAATGTACAATCCCACTAAAGCATTTAGCTCCGCCTTTCTAGTCGACTGCACCACAATCTCATTCTTGCCAGACTGGACCGTAATCTCATAGTGCACTCCTTTAAAAATAACAGATGTCACTTTTCCTCTGATAATCCCTTTTTCTGGCGTTGTAATTGTTACGTCCTCCGGTCTTACCACCGCATCAATCATTGTTCCATGTTCAACATCATCTACACACTCAAATTCCGCACCACAGAATCGCACTCTGTATTTATCCGTCATAATACCACTAAAGATATTGCTATCGCCAATAAAATCGGCAACAAAAGCATTCTTTGGCTCATTATAGATATCTTCTGGAGTTCCAATCTGCTGAATCTTTCCCTCTGACATCACAACAATCTTATCGGACATTGTAAGTGCTTCTTCCTGGTCATGTGTCACATAGATAAATGTGATGCCAAGCTTCTCATGCATACCTTTCAGCTCCAACTGCATCTCCTTACGCATCTTTAAATCCAGCGCTCCCAACGGCTCATCTAACAGCAGAATTTCCGGCTCATTGACAATCGCGCGCGCAATCGCAATACGTTGCTGTTGGCCGCCCGAAAGCGTCTGTATCCCTCTGTCCTCAAAATCTTCCAAATCTACCATCTCCAGCGCCTTCTTGACCTTTTTTACAATATCCACATTGGGAAGCTTCTTTAATTTCAATCCGAACGCAACATTCTCAAAAACATTCAGATGCGGAAACAATGCATACCGCTGAAATACAGTATTGATAGGTCGCTTATTCGGTGGTAGGTCTCGAATATCCTCACCATTCAGTAACAGCTCCCCCTCCGTCGGCTTGTCAAAGCCAGCAATCATGCGCAGCGTCGTGGTTTTGCCACAACCTGAAGGTCCCAGAAATGTGACAAACTCCCCTCTTTGCACTGTCAAATTAAAATCATCTACCACGCGAAAGCCGTCATCAAAAGTACGGCTGATATGCTTTAATTCTATAATATTTTCCTTTGCGGTATTTCTGTCCAACGCTAGTCCTCCTCATGTATCGTATTCATCATAAATTATTATGACGCATCACTTTGTAGTGTATCATATCCGCGCTGTAAATGCTACTAAAAAATTTTTTAGAGAACAAAAGACACGCCCTAAAACGTGTCTTTTCAAATTATAATTATGACTTTTTTATTCCGCGGAAATCGCCTCAATATACTGTGCGCCAAGCTCGGCAACTGTGCCGTCTGCAAGCATTGCCTCAATCGATTTATTGATTTTGTCAAGCAGCTCTGTATTTCCTTTTTTCACTGCAATAGCATACTCTTCTGACTCAAATGCAGAAGCGTCCTCAACAATCTTCAACCCTTGGTTATCAAGCACATATTTCTGTGCTGTTGCAGAGTCAATTACAACAACATCACACTTTCCGTTAACCAACTCCATAATGGCATCTGTTCCCTTCTTAAATGCCTCATAGGGATAACCCAAATCCTTCACACAAATCTCTCCAGTGTAACCCTGAATAACACAGATTTTCTTGTCCGCCATATCAGCCGCTGACGCAATATCAGAATCTTCTTTTACAATCATAACTTGTGTCGCTGTATAGTAAGGCGTTGAGAAATCTGCCTTTTCCTTTCTTTCCTCTGTCACAGTCATACCCGCGATTGCCGCATCAATCTGACCATTTTGCAGCGCAACCAATAAAGAGTCAAACTCCATATTCTCCATCACTGCTGTCATGCCATTCGCCTCAGCAATATTCTTTGCAATTGCCATGTCAATGCCATCATATTGGTCAATCACACCGCTGCTCGCCACATACTCAAAAGGCGGAAATTCTGCATTTGTCCCAAAAGTCAGTGTATCACCAGCCTCAGGAGCCGTCTCCTGTATATCTGCTGCACTCTCCTTGTCTGCTGTTGCGCTCTCCTCTGTCTTCTGTGACTGAGCACTTACTGCTGTATCATTTGCTTGATTTGTATCCGCCTTGCTGCCACACCCTGTCAGCATCACTGCGGCAAGCACAAGTGCCGCTGCTTTCAATGATTTTTTCATAATCGTTCCTCCTCAAAATGAATCAATTTCTATATTAAGCCTTCTGGCGTAATATCTATATTTCGTTCTGTCTATTTATAAAACCTTACTTAAAAATAGTTTCGTCCGCTCATTTTTGGGATTGTTAAATACCTCCTCCGGTGTACCACTCTCCATAATTACACCTTGGTCAACAAAGAGTACCCTTGATGCAACCTCCCGCGCAAATCCCATCTCATGCGTAACAATCACCATTGTCATGCCTGATTTTGCAAGATCCTTCATAACATCAAGAACCTCTCCCACCATCTCTGGGTCAAGCGCTGAGGTTGGCTCATCAAAAAGCATAATCTCAGGATTCATGGCAAGTGCCCTCGCAATAGCAACACGCTGTTTCTGCCCTCCAGAAAGCTGCGCTGGATAAGCGGACGCCTTCTCTTCCAAGTTAACACGCCTTAAAAGTTCAAGTCCTCTCTTTTCTGCCTGTTCCTTTGTCATCTTTTTTAAAAGAACCGGCGCCAATGTAATATTTTCCATAATGGTTAGATGTGGAAACAAATTAAACTGTTGGAATACCATACCCATTTTCTGCCGAACTTCATTAATGTTGACCTTGGACGCGTTGATCATCTGATCATCCACATAAATCTCACCCTCCGTCACATCCTCAAGCAGATTTAAGCAGCGTAAAAAAGTACTCTTGCCTGAGCCAGACGGACCAATCACCACAACAACCTCACCAGGAGAAATGTGCTCGTCAATTCCATTTAAGACATTCAAATCGTCAAACTTTTTATGTAAATTTTTCACTTTAATCATATCTGACTTTCCATTTCCTTTCGCGTAATGTCATTTTTAACGGATATCCGACTTTCTCAGCACTTTTTCTATCCTGCGCAACAGCAATGTCAATATCTTAATGAGCACATAATAAATAACAGCCGTTCCGATAAGTGGCATAAACGCGACAAATGTGGCGCTCTTGATAAAGTCACCCGCTTTTTGAATATCCATCAACCCCACATAGCCAACAATTGCAGTCTCCTTAATCAGCACGATAAATTCATTGCACAGTGCTGGAAATATATTTTTAACTGCCTGTGGTATGACAATCCGCGTCATGGTTTGAAATGCGTTTAATCCAAGGGACCTGCCCGCCTCGGTCTGTCCATGATCCACTGACATAATTCCGGCGCGAATAATTTCTGATACATAAGCACCCGAATTAATTCCAAAGGCTATTGCCGCAATAACCCATTTGTCCAAATCCACAGTGGCAAACACCACAAAATAAATAATCATCAACTGTGTGACAGACGGTGTTCCTCGGATTATATCTGTGTAGACGCCTCCAATAAACCGAATGGGTTTTCTTTTTGAAAGATTGCACAACGCAATCAACATCCCGATAATAATACCAATAAAAACCGCCAGCAGCGATACTTTAACGGTCACGCCAACACCGCTGATCAAAAGCTTATATCGGTCTTCCTTAATAAAACACTTATAAAAATCAGAAGCCCATTCCTGAATTGCTGTCATCTGTCTGTCATCCTTTCGCCTGTTTGCGGAATCCCATCATCAATATGTACACAATACCAACGCCCATTTTATCACAAAGATTGTAAATTGAAAAGTATTTTTTTCAAGTATTATTTAATACTCTTTCTCTAAGTGCTCTATTCCATATCTCTGTTTAAATTCTTCCAGATCAGCATTGTTTTTGATAAACATTATTTCCTCAAACTTCCCTGTGTGAATATCTTTGAAACCGGCAACCTGTTCCCCATTACAAATACTGCATTTGAGAATCGGTATCTGATTTTCTGTATCATACGAATTTTTCTGTATTGGTGTCTTTTTCCAAAACATTTTTACTCCCTTTAACACTCCCACTATACAAACTATGTTACTGTTCACGCCCTGCCCGATTTTGACACAATATTATATATTAAAGGCGTTAACAGCAACAATTTTGCACACAAAATGCTAAAGTGCAAGCATTTTGGCGCATGATTTTCACTATGTTGGCGGACGAGTGAACAGTAACCAAACTACATTGACAAAATCTTTTTGAGAATATTGTAGAGGTCTCCCCTTGTCTCTGCATTGTTGGTGTAATCCCTTGTGACCACAGGCGCATCCTCTGTGGGTGATGTTGCTAAAGCAACACATCGAAACTGCCCCCACGGCAGCAGGGAAACATCATTTGTATAGACTTCCCAATAGTCCTTTTTATTCCATGTATATTTTCCCAGAAGCTTATTTTCTTTTTTCGAGTAATAAAATTTTACTGGATATTCCGAGTAGAACATCATCACTGGACGCTTATCATAATAAGTATAAATCTCTTTGCCCTCCTCATCAAATATCTCAGGAATACCATCTCCTGTCACATCAACCAGCGCAAAATTTTTGCTGTAACTTTCCATGAGTTCCAATTGCATCCGATAAGCTTCCACCAACTCATTTAAATTGTCCAGCGCTTTCTCCTTTTCTGTCTTTGCGGGCTCAATTTGAGCCACCATATATGGTCCAGGTATATAATAAGTGCCGTTCAAATCCACCTGAAAAAATCCATTGTCTGTAATGCCAAAAACCCGCACATTTGTAAATCTGTTCAGATAAACCACCACCGGTGAAAACAAATCTGGCGTCGCGTACACTGGCGTCGCTGAAGTTGAGTACATCTCCACCATCTCAATCGGTGTCACTTGAAATGCAAACGCTTTGGCAGGCGGTTTTATCACTGTCACAATAACAGTTAACAGCGCTAACAGCATTCCAATCTTACACTTTTGCAAAAATGTGTTTCTTTTCATCTTTTTCATGTTCTTCCCCCTTACTCCTTATAAACTTAACCTTTTTCCATGCAATCTTTAAAATGAAATTCTTTTTTTCCTGAAGCATAGTCTGCGACAATCTGTCCACTCCCATAAAGTTTATATTTATAGGTTAGCAGTCCCTCAATGCCCACAGGTCCTCTCGCATGAATCTTTCCGGTGCTGATGCCCACTTCCGCGCCAAAACCATAACGAAATCCATCTGAAAAGCGCGTTGAACAGTTTTGATACACTCCGGCGGAATCCACCATTCTCATAAAATACTCCGCTGCTTCCTGATTCTCCGTAATAATGCAGTCTGTGTGGTGAGAGCCATATCGATTGATATGCACAATTGCCTCATCAATATTCTCAACTGTCTTTGCCGAGAGTATTAAATCGAGATACTCTGTCTCAAAATCCTCGTCTGTCGCCTCTTTGCTGTCATATTGTTTGGCAATGTCGGAAGTGGCACGCAACTCAATATGATGTTCCTGAAATGCTTTGTTTAACTGTGGCATCAAACGCTCCACCGCATCTTTATGTACGAGCAGTGTCTCCACCGCATTACATGCAGCAGTATACTGTGTCTTAGCATCAATAACGATTGGAATCACCTTGCCAATGTCAAACTCTTTGTCCACATAAATGTGGCAGATGCCGTCCGCATGTCCCATGACAGGTATCTTGGTATTGTCCATAATATACTGCACAAAAGCATTGGAACCTCTCGGTATCAATAAATCGACTGATTTGTGGCAGGATAACAATTCTGATATCTCATCGCGCTGTTCCGCTTGAAAGAGACAGTTTTCTGGCAAACCACACTCTCTCGCTGCCTGTGCAATCAGCAAAAACAGTATTTTGTTGGTGTGTTTTGTCTCACTTCCGCCCTTTAATATCGCGCAGTTGCCACTTTTAATACAAAGACTAGCTATCTGTACCAACGCATCCGGTCGCGCCTCAAAAATAACACCGATAACACCGATTGGACAGCTCTCGCGTACAAGCGTTAATCCCTCGTCCAGTTCCCGTACAAGCTGTGTCTCATAAACCTTATCAGGCATGGCAATTAGATTTTCAATGCCTTTTACTACATCGGAAAGTTTTTGCGGCGTAAACTTTAATCTCTTTACAACCGCTTCTGGAATATTCATTTCTGCTGCCTCTGTTAAGTCCTGCGCATTTGCCTGAAAAATCGCTTCCTGATTTGTCTGTAAAGCCTTAATTATCGCTGAAAGTGCGCGATTTCTTGTCTCGGCTGGCTGTGAAGCCATCTTTGTGCTGTCAAGCTTCATAGCTGCTGCTTTTTCCTTGATTGTCATATACCTCGCTCCATTTCTATATTCTTAAAAACGAATAGATAATTTCCTCTGTCACAATTTTATCCATTTTAATATCATACGCATCCCGCGGAATTTCATCAATAATCTGACAGGCAAACGCCAGTGCCATCGTTGAAATCTGGCGCCTGTTTGCTAGAAATTTATCATAAAAGCCCTTTCCATATCCTAATCGATAGCCAGATGTATCAAATGCCACCCCTGGTAAAACTGCCAGTGTATCCTCCTTCGGTTGAAATTTATAGCGCATCTTCATATCTTCTCTTGGCTCCAAGATATCCATATATCCTCTCTCAAGTTGCCGAAGAGAGATTATCTGATAAAATTCCATAGTGTTTGTCATTTTGTCCACTTTTGGAAAATAAATCCTTTTTCTATGCAGGAGGGCGTCCTCAAAAATACCGCGGGTCATGACCTCTCGACAATAGTCCGCATACAGCAATATATTGTCAGCCTCCTTGTACTCTGGCGTCTTAACCACCTTTTGCACAATCGCCTCGCTCTTTGTCGCCGCCTCCTCATCAGTCAATCCTTTTCGGACTTCAAGTATTCGTTTCCTTATCTCTGCTTTGGTTTCCATTTTGCCGCTCCATAATATTTTCTATAAACTCTCGGAGTCTCTCTATTCTGTCGTGCATTCTTCCATTCTTTTTACTCTCATTTCACCGAGATTTTTAATACTTCCATCCTGTTCCTTTATGGAAATATTGTCTAGTTGCCCTCTTAGATTAGCGCGTATATTTGCCACATACTCCGCGCGCAATGCCGCTTGCTCTGCCTTTTCATCCTCAGTAAGGCCTTCCGCCTGTGATTTGTGATACAGTTCATTAATTCGTTTTATTTTTTCCTCTATATTCATATTAACCCCCACTATATATCCTTTGCAACAAAAAAATCAAAAAATAGTTCCTTACCAACTTCTTATCATGGCAATCTCTTTGATATACCCTGCGTCATCATTTGGCGTTTCCAAAATAAACGGTTTGTCCTTAAGCAATGGATGTTTTGCCACTGCCTTTAGTGCCTCCATTCCAATTTCTCCCTGACCAATCTTTTGATGGCGGTCTTTGTGAGAGCCACGCACATTCATGCTGTCATTAAAGTGCACCGCTTTCAGCCGGTCAATTCCTATAATATTATCAAATTCTTTCAATACGCCATCGAGATTGCCAACAATATCATATCCTCCGTCCCACACATGACAGGTGTCAAAACACACGCCAACCCTTTCTTGGCGTTCCACCAAATCAAGAATCGCTCGCAACTCCTCAAACGTTCCGCCAACCTCAGAACCTTTACCCGCCATCGTTTCCAACAAAACAATTGTAGTGTACTCCGGTTTTACAGCATAGTTAATCGCATCTGCAATCATTGGAATTGCCGCTTCTGTGCCCTGCCCTACATGGGAACCAGGGTGAAAATTATAATAGTTTCCTGGCAGATATTCCATGCGCCGCAAATCCTCCGCCATCGCATCCCGCGAGAAATTTCTAACCTTTTCTTTGTCTGAACATACATTCAAGGTGTATGGTGCATGTGCAACCAGTTTGCCAAAATGATGTTTTTCCATAAACGTACACAATCTCGCAGCATCCTCTGGATTATGTTCCCTTACAGCCCCGCCTCTTGGATTTCTTGTAAAAAAAGCAAAGGTATTCCCACCAAGTTTCAATTCTTCCTGCCCCATAATCTCATAACCGCTCGCTGAGGACAAATGGTTTCCTAAATACATATTTCTATCATTCCCTTCTATTACTATTAAAACTATACTAACGGCGCAAAAATACGCAGCATGCCATCAATAATCCCGTGTACCAGCCCATTATTTTCATCTGACAGTGTGCGTTCCCTGCTAACTTCCATTGATGCTTCCAAATCTTTTTTCAAGTCAGCGAGAATGGAAGCCTTATAAAACAGTGCATTGCATTCATAATGCAGATACAGACTCCTGTAATCAAGATTGACCGTTCCGACAGAGCCAATGCAGTTATCGACAAGAGATGCCTTTGCATGTACAAATCCTGGCGTGTACTCAAAAATTCTAACGCCTGCCTCCAACAAATCGCGATAATAACTTCTTGACATGCGATATACAATTTTTTTATCAGGGATTCCAGGCATGATAATACGAACGTCCACACCACGCTTTGCAGCCCGCACAAACGCATCGCGCAAACCGTCGCCCAACAATAAATAAGGCGTATAAAACCATGCATAGTCCTTTGATTGACCAAGCAAGTCTATATAAAGATTATTACTCGCCGCCTCCTCTCTGTTAGGAGAATCATAATATGGCTGCACATAACCATCAAAATTATGTTCCTTTTGCACCTGCACAGGAACATAATCATCACCAATCAGTTCTTTTGTAATTTTGTTAAAAGAGGATGCATTCCAAAATTCAATAAACATATAAGCATAGCTTCTAATAGCATCTCCGGTAATCCGAAAACCAATATCTTTCCAGTGTCCAAAAGGATGCTCCTCATTGATATACTCATCTGCCAGATTGATACCGCCGCTAAATGCCACAACGCCATCCACCACCATAATTTTACGATGATCTCTATTATTGAGTGCCCCACTCAGCACAATCATTGGATTAAACTTCTCACATTTAATGCCCTTTTTTAAGAGTGATAATCTGTTTCTGTGAGAAAAAGTACCAATACTTCCAATATCGTCATACAACACGCGGATATCCACGCCCTCCTGTACTTTCTGCTCCATAACGTCAACCATTGCCTGCCACAGAACACCTTCCTGCACAATAAAATATTCAATAAACACATAGCGCCTCGCTTCTTTTAAAGCGGAAAGCATCTGCTCAAACAGCCGTTCTCCTATTGGATAATACTGTGCTGTATCATTTCTCAACACAGGAAAACCTGTAATCTTCTTGACATAGGCGAAAGTCTCCGCAATGCGCCTATCCTCCTGATTTAGCTGTTTCTGAACTTCTGTGTCATCCATTAGTTTGACAGGAAGGCTGCCTTTGACTGCCTTCAATCTTTGTTCTAGCGCCTTACCAGTTCGCTTGTTGCCATAGAGCAAATACATCAGTGCTCCTGGCAGCGGCGCCACAAACATCACCAACAACCACAGCATTTTATAGGCACCTTCACCTCGCTTAGAGATAAGAAACAGGACAAACAAGGCAGACAAAACAGACAAAACACTGTAAAATAGCGTGGCAAATGGTACAAGCCACTTTGCAAGCGCATAGATAATCAGCCCCTGCAATAACACTACAGGCAGTATGGAAACAATCCGCCCAGTGACAATGCTCCGCACGCTTGTCTTTTTTACTTTATGTATTGTATCCTTTATTTCTTGCTTTATTTGTGTTGATTTATCCGACAATAATATTTCCTCCTTATTGTTTGTATAGCCTCTCACAATATCAAATATGAAAAGACTCCAAAAGGCTATTATCGATGTAAATTATCAATAAAATCAGTAAAGTTAAACTTTTCATCTTTATTTGCCCGAAATATTGTCCCGTAATTTCTGCCTTCCATAATGCGGTGAATCACACGCACATCACCGCCATTTGCAATCACCATATCTGCGCCAGAACAGGTCGCAATCCGCGCGGCATTGAGTTTTGTCTCCATGCCGCCAGTCCCAACACTGCTGCCAGTCGAGGATTTCCCCATCTGAAGCAATTTGTCCGTAATGTGGTCCACCTGCGCAATAAACTGTGCGTCTGGATTCCGCCTTGGGTCATCTGTATACAGCCCATTAATATCCGACAGCAAAATCAGTAAATCTGCTCCTGTCAACGCTGTGACAATCGCCGAGAGCGTATCATTGTCTCCTATCACATCCTCCACCTCAAATGTCGAGATTGTATCATTCTCATTTACAATGGGTATCACTTCCATAGCAAGCAATTCATGAAAAGTATTTTGTGCGTTCCGTCGGTTCAAATCCGCCTCAATTGTATTTTTCGTGAGCAAAATTTGTGCTGCCTGATGACTGTACTCTGAAAAAATACGCTGATAAGTTGTCATAAGCCTTGCTTGCCCAATCGCCGCGCACGCTTGCTTTTGCGCAATTGTAAGCGGTGGTTTGATATGTAGTGCTTTCCTGCCACACCCAATCGCGCCTGATGTCACAAGGATAACATCCTTTCCTTGATTTCTAATATTGCAAAGCTCACGCACCAAAATATCCATCTTAATATAGTCAAGGTCCCCTGTCTCTGGGTGCTGCAAAGAGGAAGAACCAATCTTCACAACCACTCGTTTCTTATCTTTTAATTTTGCACGTAAATCATCCACTGTCTTTCGCCTCCATTTTATCTTTAATAGCCTCTCAGTATCTTTTGTGACAGACTATGAGAGGCTATCTTTATTATTTTAAGTCTATACCTTACATAAGTCCAGCGTTTGTGAACTACCCATTGTCTAAAGCCAATGGGCTTCCTGCTTTATCGACCTCGTAACCAAACTTGTTTGGTTTACCTGCTATCTCCACAGGCGTTAATTCGGACAGTCCCTGCCCTATATACGTTTCTTTTATGCTATTTGCATTAATCCTTCTTCTAAAATATTCTTTGCAGCATTGATATCTCTGTTATGTTTTGCTCCGCAAATTGGACATACCCATTCTCTTACTGACAAATCTTTCGTATTAGCATTTTGGTATCCACAAACTGAGCATATCTGGCTGCTTGCATAGAATGTATCTATTTTAATGTATCTCCTGCCATTCCAACCAGCCTTATACCCTAACTGTCTTGTCAGTTCATACCATGATGCGTCTGTAATGGATTTTGCCAGTTTATGATTCTTTATCATATTCTTTATCTGTAAGTTTTCCGAAACTATCACTTGGTTTTCGCTGATAATCTTATAGGAAATCTTATGAAGATAATCTTTTCTGGTGTTTGTAATCTTCTCATGGCATAACGCTATCTGTTTTTTCTGCTTACAGTAATTATTACTTCCTTTTTCTTTATGGGCTAATTGCCTTTGTAACTTTGCCAGTTTTCGCTCATATTTCTTAATAAACTTCGGGTTCTCGTACTTTTCCCCATCTGACGTGGTACATAAATCCTTTATTCCTAAATCTAACCCTATATTTTGTTTTGTGTGTGAAAGTTCTTTGTGCTCTGTTTCCACAAGTATTGATACATAATATTTCCCACTTGGCACCTGTGACACGGTTGCTGATTTTATCTGACCCTGAAATTCCCTATGCAGTTTCGCTTTTACCGTCTTTAGTTTTGGTAGTTTGACCCTCCCCTTCTCAAAATCTACCACAATATTTTCATTCGTATAATTTGTCATATAAGATTTATGATTGTCGCGCTTGCTTTTGAACTTAGGATAACCTGCGTGTTCCCTAAAGAACTTTTGGTATGCCGCATCCATGTTATAAACAGCATTCGTCAGGGCAAATTTATCCACTTCCTTCAGCCATTCATGTTCTTTCTTTAATTCCCTGTTGCAGTAATTGTTACAGTCTGTTTTGCTGATAGTTCTCTTTTCATTCTCATAAGTTTTTTTGCGATGTGACAAAGTCTGGTTATAAACAAATCGACAACAGCCGAATGTTTTTACAATCTGTATCTTTTGCTCTTTATTTGGATATATCCTGTATTTGTATGCTTTTAACATTCTCTATCACCGCCTTTCTATCCATCCTTGATTTTCTATATATTTCCGCAGCATTTCTTCTGAAACATTTCCTGCCCTACAAGCAAAATATCCATCTGTCCAAAAAGTATGTTCCTTCCAGAAATGTTTCCTAAGATAATCAGGGTACCTTTCCCAAATATGATATGTTGTATAACTTTTCACTAGATTTACAATTTTACTTATAGACATTGTTGGCTCTGTTTCTATCATGTAATGAATATGATTTTTGTCAAAGCATTTTAATGCTTTTTCCATTATATCTGATAATTACATGATGTTTCCGACATATCTTATACGAAAATTGTTTTATATCATCCGATATCTGTTTTGATACCAGCAGCTTCTTTCTGTATTTGCATACAAAAATAATATGATACTGTAACAAATACTTGTGTGTATTTTCTGATTTCCATGTTCCCATGACGTAAGTATAACACAAATCGCCACTTTTCGCTACCTTAACCCACCGTCTAAAGCCAGTTGGATTGCGGTAGCTTTATTTCAAAGAAATGGGCAGAACTCCTGTGCGATTTTCTCTGCAATTAAGATGCCGTCCATCGCTGCGGAAGTGATGCCGCCGGCATATCCAGCTCCTTCTCCGCATGGATACAAGCCCTTTATCGCAGGACTTTGCAGCGTCTCATCTCTGTGTATTCGCACTGGTGAGGAAGTCCGACTTTCAATTCCAGACAAAATTGTCTCTTTCCCGGCAAATCCTGGTATCGTCTTGTCAAACTGTTCCATTCCCTCCAAAAATGCCGCTTCGCAATCAGGCGGTAATAGTCCTCTCAGATTTGTCAGTTGATATGCCCCCTTCATACATGGCTTCTCGCAATTCTCTCTATTTTCAGACGAGACATTCTTTACATAATCTTCATAATACTGTACTGGAACCTTTCCACTTCCAATCAAATAAGCCTTTTTTTCAAGTTGTCTCTGAAAAGCAATTCCTGCAAGCGGTTCCTCTGCTCCAAAGTCCTTTGGGGTGACCTGCACAATAACAGCACTGTTTGCATGTCTGCCATTGCGCGCCGCATAACTCATACCATTCACCGCAATCTGCTCTGGTTCACTCGACGCATTCACTACAAAACCGCCTGGACACATGCAAAAGGAATAAACACTACGCCCTGTACTTGTCTGCGCTGTCAGTTTGTATGGTGCTGCTGGCAATTGATTGCCTTGTTCTTTGCCATACATACTTTCATTGATAATGCATTGTGGGTGTTCCACCCGCATTCCGACCGCAAAAGCTTTTGCCTCCATAGGCACATGAATTTCATTGAGATATGTAAACGTATCTCTAGCGCTGTGTCCAATCGCTAACACTGCCTGAGCTGTTTGAATCCACTCACTATTATTGACTTCAACAGCACACAAAGTGTTCTTCTTTACCTGAAATCCTGTCACCTTTGATCCAAATCGAACTTCACCGCCATATTCTATAATCGCGTTGCGCAGGTTAATGACAATCTGCCTCAAAACATCTGTTCCAATATGTGGTTTGCTTTCATATAAAATGTGCTCCGGCGCGCCAAACTGCACAAAAATACGCAATACTTCTTGATTTCTCCCCTGTTTATCCTTCACCAATGTGTTAAGCTTTCCATCAGAAAAAGTTCCTGCACCGCCCTCACCAAATTGCACATTGGATTCAGGATTTAAGCTGCCCCCATTCCAATATGCTTCCACATCTTTTGTGCGGGCGTCCACATCAAAACCACGCTCTAGCAAAATAGGCTGATAGCCGTGCTTTGCAAGCATATATCCACAAAAAAGTCCCGCTGGACCTGTGCCAATCACCACAGGGCGAAAAGATAACTTTGTCTTGCCTGTTGATGGAAAAGTATATGGATTTTGCATATAAATAGCAAGCGACTTGTCTTTGCAGCGCCTTATTACTTTTTCTTCCAGCTTTTTATTACATAAAGTTACACCAACTGTATAAACCTGAAAAAGTTGTGGCTTCTTTCTGGCGTCTATGGAATGTTTTAAAATACAAAGTGCTGAGACATCTGTCTCCTTGACTCCCAATATTTTTGCAGCTTTTTTGGTGAGAACTGCACTGCTGTCAATTATATCCGGCAATGCAGGCCTGTCCATCGTATTTTCTTTATTTAAATTCACTTTTAAAGCAATTTTAAACTGAATTTTAAGTAAACTTTTATTCTCGACATTTTTCATTTTTCTCTTGTCCTATCTTCTTTGAACCACTATAGCATCACACTGTGCCGCATCTATTCCGGCGATTATTCCAGTTGCCCACGCCCACTGCAAATTATAACCACCACAGATCCCATCGCAATCCAACAACTCGCCAACAATATAAATCCCTCTACACTTTAATGATGCAAAATTTTTATCAACCTCTTTTAAGGGCACTCCGCCACAACAAACCTGTGCATTCTCAAACGAATTAGGCGCTATAATCTGCACCCTGAAATCCACAAGCATTTTGATACAATTCCAAACACGTTCTGCCCCTGCCTGATGCACAGTTATGCCTGATGCAATCCCATTTTGCTTGCAGACAACTCCAGCAATTTTTTTATGTACCAACCCCGACAGAAACGCTTCAACAGTCTTATGAGAAAATTGTTCCATAGCACTTTTTTTCAATGCCTTGCAGTTATTGCCTTCTCCATTTTCACCAAAAATATAAGAAATAAAATCCATTGACGCCTCACAATGCTTTCCGTCATAAAGTGCCTTCGACGCCAGCCTGCTGAACTGAAAAACAGGAATCCCCGATATACCATAATCTGTCAATTGCAGCTCCCCTTCCTCGGCAGCAGTTTCCACACCATCAATCAACAATCGAATCTCTCCTTGTGCCCTAACCCCTGAGAGCGCTTTGAAAAAAGCTTCCTTGCACTTTAATTGCACTAACGCCGGAAGCGGCTCTACAATGTGATGCCCCAAATGCTTTGCAAGCACATACCCAGAGCCATCTGATCCAGAGACAGGAATCGCTTTTCCCCCAGTTGCCAAAATCAATTTATCATAAAAGATTTGTTCTTCTTTGCCACTATGAACATGTTCAGAATTTTTTGTAGACAATTTCTTCTTTTTTAATGACTCCTGCGTATTATGTTCATATTGTATTACGCAAACCATTCCATCCTTTTTTCCTGGTTTGATGGAAATCACATTACAATTTGTTCGTATTGCCACACCAAGTCGATCACATGCATTCCGCAGTATATCCAACACGACAGATGCTTGTTCTGACACTGGATATACACCGCCATCCTTTTTTTCTTTGGTATATAGTCCAAGTCGCAGAAAAAATTCCCTTATCCGAGCCGCATCAAATCTGACAAGTGTATCATAAATCTGTTGCAAAGATGTTGTATCACTACTGTAATATTTACCATGTACATCTTTCATATTTGTAAGATTGCACCTGCCATTTCCTGTCATCAGTATCTTTTTTCCTACTCTGTCCTTATGCTCAAGTATTGTGACCACAGCACCATTCTCCGCCGCAGCAATTGCCGCGGCAAGACCACTTGCTCCGCCACCTACCACAACAACCCTATTTGCCATAAATCCTCCATTCTAAAGATTAAGGAACTGTTAATAAATAACTCATATTATTTCTATACAGCTCCTAAGAAAAAGTTATTTATTCATAGTTCCTAACTACTATACGACTCAATAAAATGATACACTTGCAATTCATTATCCATAAACTTGCCCTCTTGCAGTTCAAGACGAACCTCCACTGGAAGATTTTCTGGATGCAGCCCCGTCTTGAAATAAAGCGCTATCTTATCATAATCAAACACGCACACCTCGCCATCCACTTCCATTATATAAAATCCAAATTGTCCC